>MTKW01000532.1_pt1 | contig 157457 bp, 119 predicted proteins | sample 1042761 | NCBI WGS metagenome assembly MTKW01 (sample SAMN06205366, study PRJNA360243) | anaerobic digester metagenome | biome: Wastewater treatment plant; feature: Anaerobic digester sludge; material: sludge; isolation source: anaerobic digester fed with sludge from wastewater treatment plant ... | reverse complement strand
ATGGTGATCAAGCTCATTCCCACCTGTATCAACGCGCTCACCCTGGGCGAAACAGCCCTATTTAGTTCGTTTACAGATAACCGATACAGACTCAGGTAGTTCTGGTTGAACTGCTTCATCGTAAACAGGCTTGGCGGGGAGTCTTTGACGATGAAAGGGTACTCTTTAATATGCAAGAGTGAATCAGAATAACTGCTCCTGTTTTGTCCCACCGCGTAACACACGAGCAGGATAAATATCGACAAACATGTTATCGTTCTTCGAATCATCATGGACATAATTGGGTTTTACTAGAAGTACTGCTTCAATTGGATTATTCTGGCGTTAAAGCTACTACTTTTTTACGTAGTGACGCTCATTTTCTACGTGAAAGTGTCACGTCCGTAGGGAGTAACGGCAATGAAAAAAACAGACGGGTTTATTTGCTCATATTGCTACATTTCTGTATCTTGGTGCTGTAATTTACAGATCATGAAATCAAGAACCACCAAACATCGTCAAGAGGTCTCTTCAAGAAATCCGATTGAACGTTCCAAGCAGAGCAAGAACAAGAGGGGCGTCATATGGTCGCTCGTCCTGGTTTTCTTATTGCTTTTGCTCTTGGTTGTACTCTATTTCTTCTTCAATTAGAAGTGGGACAATTTGATTATTCAGTGCAATTGACTACATTTGCACAGGGGATTTATTGCATATTTTTATAATCCAACGAAACCGCAGGATTAATACAGGCTATTCCTCGCCACGGTATACTCCAAGTGAAACATATAAACTCAAAATAATAAAACGACTATGTCTACTACGGTAAAACTCTATTCATTGCCGCTGAGTAACGTGAAAACGTTCCTGTTCGCGTTCCTCTTCATATTGGGGAACATCCTGTTTCCGCAGCTGGCACACTTGATGCCACAGGGAGGTTTGATTTTCCTTCCCATCTACTTTTTCACGCTGATTGGCGCGTACAAGTACGGCATCCACGTGGGGTTGCTGACCGCTGTTCTTTCGCCGTTGGTGAACCACCTCCTTTTCGGGATGCCCCCCGCGGCCGCCCTGCCGGCCATCCTGGTCAAGTCGATTATCCTGGCCATCGCGGCAGCCTGGGTCGCTCAACGCTTCAAGCGTGTCTCCCTGCTGGCTATTCTGCTGGCCATCCTCGCGTACCAAGTAATTGGTACCGGTATCGAGTGGGCCATGACCCAAAACCTGGCCATTGCCCTGCAAGATTTCCGCCTCGGGCTCCCGGGTATGCTGATTCAGCTGGTAGGTGGTTACTTCCTGCTCAAGGCGTTAGCCAAAGTGTAGCGGGATGAACCACAAGAACTTCGAGGAGGTCATCCAACGGTTTCGGGAAATCGATATCCCCGAAACGTTCGATATGATCGTGGCCATCGCGAATGGCGGTATCGTTCCGGCCGGTATCCTTGCCCAGCGCTTCGGACTGGAAGTGCACCTGCTAAAGATCAACTGGCGCGACACGAAGCAACAGCCTAAGTACGATAACCCAAAACTCCTGGCACCCATCGACTTCGAGTACCGGGGCCGGTCGATTCTCCTAGTAGAAGACCGTGTGAAAAGTGGAACAACGCTAAAGTACGCTATGGAGTTATTGAAGGAAGCGAAGTCAATTAAAACGTTCGCGGTGAACGGGAAAGCGGACTACTCGTTGTACGACGAAGCCTGCTTCATTTTCCCGTGGATCGTGTAAACGGTTTCACAAGTTCGTTTTACCTTGTCCAACTTCGGGCTTTAAACACCCGTGCATTGTATGACAGGGTACTCCAAACATTTAACAACACCATACAATTGAGAATATGGACAGACGAAAATTTCTGCGGGCTGTGGCCCTGAGCGGGGCCGCGCTCACCACGATAAAGGAGGTGGATGCGATGAGCATTCTCTCGCAGTCGTTCGAGGCCACTGACGGAGCTTCTAAATACGATCTGGTGGCAGTCCTGGGCGGTGAGCCGGAAGTGATGTTTCGCAAGGCGATCAGCGAGATGGGTGGCATGAGTAACTTCATCAACAGGGGCGATAAGGTGTGCGTGAAACCCAATATCGGCTGGGATCAACCGGTAGAGATGGGTGCCAATACTAACCCGAAGTTGGTAGCCGAGATTATCAAACAGTGCTTCGATGCGGGGGCGTCGGAAGTGACCGTGTTCGATCATAGCTGCGATGACTGGCGCAAGACGTACGCCAACAGCGGGATCGAAGAGGCGGCCAAGGCAGCTGGCGCCAAGGTAGTACCGGCCCACCAAGAGTCATACTACAAGAGCGTCTCGATACCCAATGGGAAGAACCTGAAAGAAGCCAAGATCCATCAGGCCATCGTGGATAGCGACAAATGGATTAACGTACCCATCCTCAAGAACCACGGCGGTGCACAACTCACCATCTCCATGAAGAACTACATGGGTATTGTATGGGACAGGGGCTTCTTCCACGCCAACGACCTTCAGCAATGTATTGCCGATGTATGCACCTACGACAAGCGACCGGTGCTGAACGTGGTTGACGCATACCGATTAATGAAGACCAGCGGGCCAAGGGGACGTTCCCTATCTGACGTGGTGCTCTCTAAAGGACTGTTTATCTCACAGGATATCGTGGCCGTGGACACGGCAGCCACCAACTTCTTCAACCAAGCCCGCGAGATGCCTCTCGAGAACGTTACGCATATTGGCAAAGCAGAGGAGCTGGGGTTAGGTACCACCAACTTGGAGAAGCTGAGGATTGGAAGGTTACGGGTATAGAAACATTCCGCCATGCTGAAGAAGATTCGCGTTGCCCTATCCATACTCCTCTTCACCCTGATCACGCTCTACTTCCTTGACTTCAGGGGGGGCCTGCCCGATTGGCTTCAATGGTTCACCGAAATTCAGTTCATGCCTGCCCTATTGGCCTTGAATGTAGGCGTGCTGGTCGCGTTGCTGCTTTTGACCCTCCTGTTTGGCAGGGTCTATTGCTCCTCCATCTGCCCCATGGGGATTTACCAAGACATGGTAGCCTGGCTGTCCAGACGTGTAAACAAGAAGAAGCGGTACCGTTACAGCAAAGCGAAAAACGGGTTGCGGATCATCGTGCTGGCATCCACCGTGGTGGCCTTCATTTTCGGGTTTACCCTCCTCGTGGGACTGCTTGACCCCTACGGAGCCTACGGAAGGATGGTCACCCACCTGCTCCGACCCGCTTACCTGGCGGGCAACAACCTCTTGGCATCTATCTTCTCCTCGTTCAACAACTTCACCTTTTACAAGGTAAATATCTACATCGTGAGCGTCTCCTCGCTCGTGATCGCCCTGATCACCCTCCTGGGAATCGGCTACATGGCCTGGCGAGGCGGCCGGAACTACTGCAATACCGTTTGTCCCGTCGGGACGATCCTCGGCTTCCTAAGCCGCTACTCCCTCTTTAAAGTCAAGATTGACGAGACAAAATGCAACGCGTGTGGTCTATGTGCCATGAAGTGCAAGGCCTCCTGCATCGATGCGAAAAACAAACGGGTCGACTACAGCCGCTGCGTCACCTGCTTTAACTGCCTGGAAAGCTGCCATCGCGATGCGATGAAATATAAACCGGTCACCCCGTGGAAGAGATACGAACCCCAAAAAGCAAACGCCTTAAACGAAAAAACTGCAATTAACAACACCAAGAAACCGCTGGATTTGTTAGCCAACCCTGCTGCAGGTCAACCAAAAATCGTTAATGACAAAAAGTCCACGGGCAACTTGGACGCTTCAAAGCGCCGCTTCTTAACCGCTCTGCTGGTCATCTCTTTACCCGCGAAAGAGTTCGTAGCGAAAATAGGGTCGGAAACGCGCTTGTCCAGACGGGCGTTCAAACGGCAAACGCCCATCGCGCCGCCCGGGGTACCCTCCATCGACCACCTGCTTCAAAAATGCATCTCCTGCCACCTCTGCGTAAGCAAGTGTCCCTCCCGGGTAATTAAACCGGCCTTGCTGGAATACGGGCTGGGAGGGATGATGCAGCCCAGGCTCTACTTCGACCGCGGTTTTTGCAATTACGACTGCACGGTATGCGGCGATGTCTGCCCCACAGGGGCCATCCTCCCCCTCACCAAGGAGGAGAAGAACCATACCCAGGCGGGACAAGTGCAGCTGATCTTAGAAAACTGCATCGTCTATAACGATGAGACCAGCTGCGGGGCCTGCTCCGAGCACTGTCCCACCCAAGCGGTACGGATGGTACCATACAAAGGGGCACTGACCATCCCGGAAATCAACCCGGAGATTTGCGTGGGATGCGGAGGTTGCGAGTACGTCTGCCCCGCTATCCCCTATAAAGCCATCTACGTGGAAGGAGTGACTACGCAACGGCGCATCACAATTGAACATGAAGAGGTAGATGAAATTCAGGTTGACGATTTCGGGTTTTGAACGCGTGAGGAATGTTCCGAATGTCTCCCCTAAAGGAGATTAACTTGTCTATCACGAATGTATGAACCTGATATCTTTAAAACAGTCATGACACACCCTAAAGTAATCGCATGAACTATACAGTCAAACGGCTGGAAACGGAGTTGGGAATGATGATCGCCGCGGCGACCGAAAAGGGAATCTGCCTACTGGAGTTTGCCGACTGCCCGCGATTGAGCAGGAAGTTGCAATCGCTGGAGGTAGCTTTCAATACCCCGATCGACCTGGACAACAGTCCCATATCAGGTGTACCTGAAAAGCAATCCGATAGCGCAACAACCCACAACGCATCTTGTAACCTCCATTTGAACTCCCTTGAAAAACAGTTGGCAGAGTATTTCAAGGGGAAAAGGAGGGATTTCGACATCCCCCTGGACCTGGTCGGCACGGAGTTTCAAAAAAAGGTATGGTTAAGCCTGTTGCAGGTACCGTACGGCCATACCATCAGCTACGCGGAGCAAGCCAAGCTGATTGGAAGACCAGCGGCTGTCCGGGCGGTAGCCAACGCCAACGGGCAAAACAGGGTTGCCATTATCCTACCCTGCCACCGCGTAATCGGTTCCGATGGCACCCTTACCGGCTATGGGGGCGGGTTATGGAGAAAGGAAAAGCTATTGGAACTTGAGAAGCGGCACCTTTGTCCATTGATGGATGGTTAGTCTACTTTTTGACAGGCATTATTGAAGCCTGCACTATAAATCCCGCTTCTTGGGGTACCCGAACCCGCCAACGGTGAGCGTTATGGTATGCATGTTACCCCTCTGCAACTGATGACGTTCACCCAAATTGGGGATGTAGTAGGTATACCGCAGCCCCACGTACCCACCCCCGTAACGGGAAAGGTCTATCTCCCTGTTCCAGGCGTTCACTTTAATGTCCAGACCAAGGAGGTAATTAAAGGACGACAGCTCTTTGAACTCCTCCAACTCGGGATACTCATCTTTCACCTGCTCGAACGAGGGGCCTATCCCCATCCCACCGATGCCTGCGACGGGAGAGATCAACACGTTCCTGCTTTGGAATACCGGGTAGTGAAACGCGAGGTCTGCCCCTATCACGTACCCGTTCACATCCTTTGGCCAAGTGATATCCCTACGGGTAATCTCCTGCAACGTTTTGGTGCCGGAAAAATTGATGCGCGTAGACACGGTGAACTTCTTGTACGAGATATCGAATGCAAACCCACCCATCACCCGGTTGGTGAAGTGGTTACTCAATCCACCGGTAAACTGGTTGTAGCCAAGGAATAATTCACTCCCCATCCCCCAGTCGGAAGGACGAAACCGGTAACGGATGTACCGCCGCGTGTAGTTGCCGTAACGGCTATCCGGGTAGACATCCAGGAAAGCGGTCGCCTTAGCGTTCAGCTCCTCCATCTCTTTTTCGTCATCTACCCTATCGGGCGTGAACAGAAGCGCGTAAAGCAACAATTTGAGGAACTCCTTCTCCTCCGCGTTCAACTCCGCGTTATCAACGCTTACCGTAAGCGGAATATAGGCTTCCGCCGATTTCCTTCCCAACTCTTCCGAGAGGCGATCGCTCTGCACGATCATACCCAGCATGGGGGTCCCTTGAAATCGTTCCGGCACACCCCAGTAAATATCCCCCCTTAATTCAACACCGGAAGCGTAATCTTCAGCCTCGTGAAGCAGCTCCGTGAAGTCTTCAGTCCAGAAGCAGAGCAACCAATACTCGGCCGGCACGAAAACCCGGTAAGGGTTGAACATCTCACCGGCAAGGTAATCCTTCACCTCCTTTACGGCGACTAAATCACCTTTCTTAAGGTTCTCCACGATAAGTGAACGCCCTTTGGTAATGATCTCGAGGTCGCTAGGCTGCATGCTTAATATCCGCGACCGGATAGAGTCGTTCTGTTGAGCGGTGGCAAAAGATGTCAACAGCCAGCCGCAAAGCAGGAGAATATAACAATTGGATCGTTTCATTGGAAAGTAACTCTGAATAAAAAACGACCGTGGCGTTTGCGCTGCGTTGCAAACGCCCACGGTCGTCCGGGGATTATTTATTTGTGAAGTACACGCTAATCTTTGAGGTACACGCTAATCTACGAACGCGTGTTTGAACCCTTGCACGTCGTTCCAGTGTCCCCTCGTGAAATCGGGCACCTCAACAGACGCGCTGTTATTCTCGATGGAGATGCGGCTTAACTCGGCCAATGAGCACCATTCCGCCAAGTCGTATACGTCCATATCGAGCGGCAGACCATTTTGCAAGCAGTAGATCAACCGGTAGTCCATGATAAAATCCATCCCGCCGTGGCCACCCACCTCTTTTGCCTTCTCCTCCAGCTCACGATGGATGCGGTGCTTGTATCGATCCATCAGGGCACCCCTCACCTCTGCCGATACGAAGTTATGCGCGTTTAAGTTCTCCAAGTCGGGCGCAACATCCTCGCCCAGCATCTCACCTTGCAGCGCGTAGCCTGGAGTGGGGTATTTATTGGCGAACCCTTTCGTGCCGCTTAACTGGTACAGGCGGCTATAGGGACGCGGCGAAGAGACGTCGTGTTGAATATGCATGGTCTTGCCCTTCTCCGTACGAATCATGGTCATGGTATGCTGCCCGTTCGCGAACATATACGCGCTGTCGGGATCCACGCCCCTCTTCTCGATCAGATACTGGGGGATATTTACCGGCTTGGTATCCATTGCCACCAACGTGTTCATCTTGTCTCCACGGTGGATGTTCAGGGCTTGTGCCGCAGGCCCCATACCGTGGGTAGCGTACACATCTCCGCGAAACTCCTTGTTGTACTGCAGGCGCCAGTCGCTCTCGTAGTACTCCCAGAAGTCAGACAGGTCGTGAAGGTACGCTCCCTCCGCGTGCAGCACCTCACCAAAGAGGCCCTGCTGTGCCATGTTCAACGTGGTCAACTCGAAGTAATCGTAAACGCAGTTCTCAAGCATCATCGCGTGTTTCCGCGTCCGTTCGGCCGTGTTCACGATATCCCAAATCTCATCGAGGGTCATCGCGGCAGGCACCTCGCATGCCACATGCTTCCCCTGCTCCATCGCGTAAACCATCATATCGGCATGCCGTTTCCAGTCGGTCACCACGTATACCAGATCAATATCGTCCCGTTCACAGAGCTCTTTCCACGCCTCTTCGCTCCCGCTGTACTCGGCCGCCCTCGGCAACCCGGCGTTATCAAGGATCACCTGCGTTTTTTCGACCCTATCGGCATGCAGGTCGCACAACGCCACAATCTTCGTTCCGGGGATATGGGTAAACCGTTTCACGGCACCCGGGCCGCGCATGCCCAACCCGATGAAACCAACCCGCACGGTGTCTATTTTCGGGGCGGTTAACCCCACCACGTGTTGCTGTCCTGCTGGACGAGCAGGAACCTCTGTCCGAATGGTATAATCACCATTACCCGTTTTGCCACCCCCTTGGGTGCACGCTGCCACGAAAACCAGCAGCGACAGCATGAAAAAGTTAATTTTTCTCATATCAAAATATTTATTGTCGTACATTATTTCAACTGCATTCATTTTCCCGTCGTCGGAACAGGCTTCATCCTTTTTCATTAAAACTCATCAAAAGGAGACCTCTGTTTTATCCCCGTTATAGGCCACGGCATACACCTTTGTGTGGCTGGTCACGGGATCATCCAACCTGAACGTGTTCTTGTTGGAAACGAATACGAGCTGGTCACCTTCATACACTTCGTAGGCCACCACGTTTTTCCAACCGTTCATGGTGATGTGATCGTGGTTCTTCGTGGCCGTTCCCGCCTGTACTGACAACTTATCTCGGAACAGTTCCCAATTGGCATCGCAGATATACTCGATCATCTCCGTCATGGGCGCGTAATTCTTCGACTCAATCTCGGCTATCAGGTCATCAATCTGTTTCTGTGTTACCGTGATGCGCCGTACACCGTAATGCTCAATATCTTTATCGAAAGGAACGAGGTAGCCCCAGCGGATGAAGAAGCGGGTCAGATTGGTCTCCGTGACCTCACACATAGCCCGCACGAAATCGAGTTGCTGCTCACCGGGAGTATCCAGGTCGGGTGATGTACGGACCCTCTCGTAATAATCCATGTACATATCGGTGTATCCCTTCGCGTTGGCGAAGTAGAGCTGCAACTGCCATAGCGATACCAGCTTGCAGAACACGTCATCCTCGCCCGGGTGAGGCGTGTTTTTCACGAACGAGTTGTGGAATGCCTTCTCGTACCGGTTGTTGTGGCGCCCCATAAATTCTGACTCAAGCGACGACGGGTTACCCCATTGGGTTTGCACCCAGAGCGAATGCACGTTGGTGCTCACCTCGGTCATCCCGTGCCAGTTGAACCCGGGGCGGGTTTGCAACGTGTGTCCCATCTCGTGCGCGGGACCCCAGCAGTTCACCCTTAGGACATCGGGATTGAGGATGTCAACCTGCGTGTCTGCATGGTACGCGGTACGGAAGGAGGTGGCGTACATGAACGAGTGGTACATCACGTGGAAGTATGCCCGGTTCACGGTGGGACGGTTGTACTTCATCAACCCCATGAACTCCTGCTCCAAACGTACCAGGTCGTCGTACATATCAATCAGCTGAGGACCTTTATCCTTAGTATGCTTTTTAAATGCCTCCGTTTCAAAGGTGATGTGCGCGTATTTACCCAGAACATCAAAGTGCTTGTTTGTCGCGCCATTTAACAACCGTTCCCACTCCGAGGCTGCATGCTTTTGGGAGTCAAAATAACCGTTCACCTCACCGGTAGCAAAATGGATCTTCACGGGCGGGGCTGTCTTGAAATCGGGTGTGTGGTAAAAGATGTAGCACAACCCCTTATTCTTCGGTTTCAGCTTGTTCAAGCCAGGGTAAAGGGGATAGGTCATCGAGGTATCCCAGTAGCCGTCCCCCCCTGGCCTGTCAAGGTCCTGGATTCTCAGGCTCAGTGAGTAGCCGTGCGTATCTCCCACGAAAACAATCAAATCCTCTCCCAGGGAAACGTTCATACCCGTCACACCTATCCCAGTGGGGTTATCCATCAGGCTGAGGGTCGACGTTTTATTCTCTCTGGCCCAAATGTCAGGATGTGGCCACGGCTTGTACTCCTGAATCCTAAACTCACTTGGGTACTGGCCTTTGAACAGGTAGAGCGCGATATCTCGGTACAGCCTGTTAGGAATCTCCTTGATATCATCCATATCAATACCCGGTTTGAGTTCCGAGCAGGTCATGTCGGTGAAAATCGTGGAGGGATTAAAATCACCATCACCCCTTCGGTAAAACTCCATCTCCGAGCAACTGGCAAAACCATATCCACTACCCGTTCCTGATTTTACAATGAACTGCACGGTTGTGGGTTTCACCATAGGCTCCTCGAAGAAGACCCTCGTGGGGGATTTCGATCCCTTGAAGTCGACATCCATCCACTTTTTCAACGTAGGTTCCTTCTCGGTAGCGACCCATATCTCCACCTCTTTGAAGTTGCCGTTCTCATGCCCGTCTGTCCTGGGATGGTAGATGAGGTAATCGATATCCTCATTCCCGGCGAAGTAGTACTCCAGGGTAATCGGGAAGTGGTTGAAATCACCATGCCTACAATGGTACCTGGTGTTATAGTCACCATCGAACGACTTCTCGATCTCTTCACCCTCTTGATATGAGCTGGCCTTTCCTCCCGTAACCTTCACCTTGATATCGCCCTTGATATCATCCTTCGAGTTACCGGAATACCCCTCCTGCGCTCTTTGAGAGATAGCCACTTTCCTTTCGAGGGTTCCACCCTGCTGTTTCACGAGCAGTTCTGCCCGTCGCACCTCATCGCTGCTATTCCATGCCACATCGATCCGGTACTCTTTCTTCACCATATCTGTCGAACGGGTAGCCGCTTCTACGCTCACCCAGTTAACATCGGTGGGAATCACGATATCGTATTCGATGTTGGAGGTAACCTCTAGCTGTAACTTACCCCCGTCAACCGGTACAGTGAAATCATCAGACGAGAGCAGGATAGCCGGCTCCATGCCAAGCTGTTCCACGGTAATCGTTTCGGTAACGTTCCCGGCAGCCACTTTTATCTCTCCCTTACGGGTACCTGGCTGCCGGTTCTCCTCCACCGTTATTTTCAGCATAGATCCATAAGGCGTGGCGCTAATCCATGATTGCGCGGAGGGTTGCACGGTGGCCGTCCAATTCTCCACGTTCGTTTTCACGGTGATGTTGCGCATGGATGAACCGAAGTTAAAGTTGACCGATGTGTTCTCAATGGTCAAAAAGGGAGGTTCTCCTTTCTCCTCGCAACCGTTTAGTACCATCGCCATCAAAAACACCATCGAAATAGTGGTGAAAAAAAGCAGGTTTTTTTTACATCTCATTAAGCAAGTCATATTTTCAGGATAAATCAAATATCAGCGATAAGGCGGTCTGACATTTACTCATGCGAAGATAGCCCATTTTTTCCTTAAAACCATGGGGATTAAATACGATATTGCACTTTTAACGCGGACTAGCCTGTTTTTCTTAACAAAATCCGTGTGACCTAATGACACACTCTTCCGCTATAGGTCCGGTTTTCACCTCAGATGCTTGCGAAAAGGATTATTTTCATGTACTTTTGTCCGGCTAAATGTTTGTCGTGTGTTCCATGTAGACCCGATAATGCGGAATTCCGGCATCCTCACCAAAGAGGTTAGCCACCTTTTCTTATCGTTCAACAACTTATCTGCTTACTGAATAATTAAGTAATCGTATGAGAACTATCAGGAACTTTATTCCCTACCTCTTTTTATTTGCCGTAATGAGTCTATCTTCCTGCGAGTCAAAGGAAGACGTGAACAACCTTACCATTACGCTTTATGGAGTAGTGAAACAGGAAATCCCGGTCGATTTATATATTAACCAGTATCTCGATTATATCAAAGATCAGGATCTTTCCGGGAAAATCAATGGCAGCTATATCCTGAGTTCAGGTAGCTTCACGGTAGATTTAAGCGACATCCTACAGCAGCAGGAGCACTTTTCTGATATGGAAATCAGCAAGTTGAAGCTTGTTAAAAACATAACCTTAAGAAACAAGAAGAAAGGGGCGTTTGACCTGTCTCAATTTAACGGCATGAAAATTTTCGTAGGGGACAAGCGCGCACTATTAGCTGAGGCAACAAGTGATGATCCGGATGAGCTGATTTTCATCGTCAAGGATAACGACCTGCTTAACTACGTAACCAAAGCGGGCAAGTTAACCTACTTTATAACCACCGACACTGAAATAGAGATTACCGAGGTGGATGTCGTTGAGTTGCTCATGGATATAACGATGGATGTTGAACTTAGTGTAACCCTTTAGGAGTAATGAGACCGATGAGAGCGCCATTTTTGCTACTACTCCTATGTATGATCTCGCTTAACATTTCGGCACGGGAAGGTGAAAACGGTTTTGGAGTGGCGGTCGGGGCAGCAGCGAGCTTTCCTCACGGGGTTAAGTTGGAAGCTGGGGTCAGGCTTACGTCCCATCTTTACACCCGTGCAGGAGTAAGTTTTCTGCCGGGTATTAATGCATATGACGATGAGGTATCAAATATAGAGATAGGACAGTACAAGTCAATCTTGGGTTACAACCCAACGGCTCAAGTAAAAGCGGTAGCCTCTTCAAAAGCCGGTCACTTGCTTATGGACTACCACCCATTCCGCGATCCCTTTCGCATTACCGCGGGGATATACCTGGGTCGTCCTGTAGCCACTGCCGATATTTTACTGCTCAACCCGCAAGGGAAATCAATCATGCAGGATCAAACAATGCTCGACCCCAACGATATGCCCAAGGTAACGATTACCAACTCGAGCATCCCGAATCAAACAGTAACGCTGCAGCCCAGTCCCGATGCCACTTTGCAGGCAAGCCTACACCTGGGAAGGAGGGTTCAACCCTACGTGGGGCTTGGAAGCGGTTACTCGGTACCACGATTACCAGTCAGTTTCAGCATAGATTTCGGGGTTATTTTTAACGGGAAAATGCAAATTTCCTCTCCCAACATCACCAACGGGAACGCGGACTTTCTGCTGGACTATAGCGGAAGCAAAGCCATATCAGACCTGGTCTATTACACCCAAATCCTGCCGGTCCTAAACATCGGCGTGAACGTGAGGATCAATTAATAAAAGCGCAAGGAACGGACACACCCAATCAACAGGGGATCATTTCGATACAATGACTGTCTGTTATTCGAAATAGGTTTTCGCTTTTTCGTTTTGAAGGCGTGTCTCGATCCAACTCGAAATTTTATCCCTATCTGCTCTATTAATAGCCCTGCTTGACTTGAAAATCACCATGGGAAGGAGTTCAGACCTGGTAGTATCTTCATACACGATGGTCTCGGAGTATGAACAGGCGGTAATTTGCGGGTACAGTTCACGGATTTCTTTCAATAGAAACTCGCCTTTCGTAGGGATATTCAGTACACTGTCAAGTTGATTTTTAGCTACTTGTAATCCAGCCGTCGTGGCGTTCAATTTGTTTTCCAACTCCTGCGCCTCGGTACGGTAGCGGCTGGTACTCTGCTTCAAAATCTCCGCATCCGTCCCACTAATGATGCCAATCTTAGTAGTATCAAGCTGGAATACCAAAGCGGTTTCTTTCACCTTCGCCATATCCTCATCCGAAAGCCCATACCCCGAATAGACCAGGTCAATAGATCGATGATTCACGTCCACGTTGCTTTCCAGTAAGTAGGCACTTTTTAACACCGAAATACTTTGAATGTAACGGTTTGCGGCTTCGTTAAAATTCTCCTGTTGCACCAAATTATAACCCAAAATAATGCTAGGGACGGTAGTAATCAGCAAGACTGCTGATATGATTCGGTTCACCCCCTTGCGTTTTTGCGGATCGATCACGCTGCGGATAGGAAACTTTAAAACCTGACAGACCAATAACGCGGCAACGGCGATAAAGACCGTGTTAATGGTAAAGAGGTATAATGCCCCAAAAACAAAGTTAAACTGAAGTGTTGCCAACCCGTATCCTGCCGTGCAGATAGGCGGCATAAGTGCCGTAGCGATAGCAACACCAGGTATAACGTTCCCCTTTAACTTGCTGCTAATGGCTAAGATACCCGCCAAGCCGCCAAAAAAGGCAATCAGGACATCATAAATGGTTGGGCTCGTACGAGCCAGCAGTTCGGAATGGGCGGTACTCACGGGAGTTATAAAAAAATAGAGGGCCGACGTGATCAAGCTGACTCCAACGGCAAAAGTAAAGTTTTTGATGGCCCGCCTGAACAACGGCATATCATACGTCGCAATACCGTACCCCATGCCGTTGATAGGTCCCATAAGGGGCGAAATAAGCATGGCACCAATGATGACCGCGGTGGAGTTCATATTCAAACCCACTGATGCCACCAAGATAGCGCACATTAAAATCCATAAATTGGTACCTTTGAACTCGATACCTTTCTCTATCTCAGCATGAATGAAGTCGAAACTCTCCATCTCTTGCCTCAAATCAAAATAGCGTAGAAACTTCATCGTTTAAAAAATCTGAAGTGAAACAGGATGACAAAAGTAACTTAAAAAATTTAAAAAAACTTGCCTGACAAATGCACGGCAAAAGTACAAAAAAACCTCATTTGCTGTGAATTCAGGAAAGGAAGAATTTAATAGAGCGATAACGCGTGGGTTCTACTAAGAAGTGCAAATGACTCGAAGCTTTCAAGCCAAAATCATAAAACACAAAACAAAGGTTCACCTTACTCTTCAGACTCTCGACGTCTTGAAAACAAGAAAGCTACCAACGCGACCACCGCTCCCCCTAAGATGGGTACCCATATAGGCGGCCGTTTTTGGTGTTGGCAGGGTTCACCAAGCTCGCGCTTTTCGGTTATCGCTGGTGTTTCGGACGTACTGAGCGTTTTGGGAGTACTAGGAGTACTAGGAGTACTAGGAGTACTAGGAGTACTAGGCGCCTCGGGTGCTTCAGATGTAATCAATGGTTCAAGTGTAACGGGTGTGACCGGAGACACAAGTATCTCATGCGTCTTAGGTGCTTCAGGAGTCTCAAGAGCCTCAGATGCTTCCAAGTCTTCAAAGGGTTCAGAAGCCTCAGGTACATCTAGTGTAGTTAGTTCCCCGGATTCGGACTTGAACCCTATCTCGGTCTCGCCCCCTTCCTCCGCGGCTTTCGGTTCATTGACAACCACTTCCATCAGCCCGGGAAAGTGAACTCCCTCGTTAACCAGCGTTGGCTCAAACAGCGCGAACGGGCTATTCGCCTCCTCTTCAAAGGAGGCATCCGGGATAAAATGCAACGCGTTGCCAACCTCAACTGTTTCAGGATTAGAAGCCATGATGGCAGCCTCGAAAACCACTTCCACAGAGGGAGGCATAAGGTAACGTTCGCCCGCTTCCGCTTCGATTAAAATGTATTCCGGATGCCTAAGGGCCTGAAACAGACCGAACTCGCCAATATCCACCCTATTACCTGCAACCACCTCTTGACGGACGATATCTATGAACGCCTCCAAAGCGCCAATCACGTTTGTCTCTTCCCACCCCAAACGGGCCGTTATAAATAAAAGAAGTTCTTTTTGTGTCATCGCTCCATTTTTAAACCACTGATTACCAGGACTCATATCCTGCCTTTGCCGCACAACGAGTATGCGATACTTTACTAATAGCCTTAATCCGTAAACGTGCTTTACACCGACATCATTCATTCCACCACGCGGGCCATCAAATCGAAAGGCAGGGCCGAATAGACCTTTACCTCGCTAAAGGAACCCACTTCAAGGCACGTCTCCTTTTCGATCAACACCTCCCCGTCCACTTCAGGCGAATCGAACTCGGTACGGCCAATATAGAAGTCGGGCTCTTCACGGTCTACCATCACCCTCAGCGTTTGTCCCACCTTCGCTTCGTTCACCGCGAACGAGATATCCTCCTGAAGTGCCATCAGTCGCTCTACCCTATCCTGCTTCACTTCCGGCGGCACATCGTCCAGGTAGTTACGGTCGCAGTAGGTACCCTCTTCGTGCGAATAAGGGAACGTACCAAGCCGCTCAAAGCGGGTGGTTCGCACGAAGTCGAGCAACTCCAGGAAATCCTCTTCCGTCTCTCCCGGGTGCCCCACCATCATCGTCGTGCGCAGGTGAATACCTGGCACCTCTTCCCTGAAGCGCTGGATAAGCTCCACGGTCTGCTCCCTGGTAATATTTCGCCGCATCTTTTTCAGCATGCGGTCGCTGATATGTTGCAACGCGATGTCGAGGTACTTGCAGACATTCTCCCGCTCACGCATCACCCGGAGCAAGTCGACCGGAAAGCGTGCCGGGTACGCGTAATGAAGCCGTATCCACTCCACTCCCTTGATATCGGATAGGCGCTCTACCAGCTCTGGCAACCTCATCTCACGGTAGCGGTCGAGCCCGTAATAGGTGAGGTCCTGGGCGATCAACTGAAACTCTTTCACCCCCTGACTCTCTAGGCTGACAACCTCCGCCTCAATCTCTTCCATGGGACGCGAATGGTATTTCCCGGTTATCAGGGGGATGGAACAGTAGGCGCAGGTTCGGTCGCAGCCCTCCGATATTTTCACGTACGCGTAGTGGGATGGCGTGGTAAGGATCCGGTCGAACTCCAACTCCTCGCGATAGGATTTCCCCAGGTCGGCGATCAACCCTTGCCAATCGAACTTGCCATAGAACCGGTCCACCTCGGGAATCTCCTCCGTCAACTCTTTCCGATACCGCTCGGAGAGACACCCCATCACGTACAACTTTTTAAGTCTATTCCGCTTTTTCGCTTCGGCAAAATCGAGGATCATGTTGATCGATTCCTCCTTGGCATCGCCAATAAAACCACAGGTGTTGATTACCGCTATCTCACCGGTGAGTGATTCGGGATCGTGCGCCACGGTGTACCCGTTAGCAACCAGCTGCCGCATCAGCAACTCGGAGTCCACCAAGTTCTTGGAACAACCCATGGTCACCACATCCACCCTGTTTCTCCTCATATTCGCTCTTAAAACACTTACGCGGAGAGGGGAAATCCCTCAAGCCTCAAGCCTCAAGCCCCAAACCTCAAGCCTCAAGCCTCAAGCCCCAAGCCTCGAATCTTGAATCTCGAATCTCGAATCTCGAATCTCAAGCATTCAACATCAATCACCGAACAACGAATCGACAAATTCGCGTCGGCGGAACACCTGCAAGTCTTCCATCCCTTCGCCCAACCCGATGTACTTGACAGGGATCTTAAACTGATCTGAAATACCAATGACCACGCCCCCTTTCGCGGTGCCATCAAGCTTGGTAATAGCAAGGGCATTGACTTCGGTAGCGGCGGTGAAATGCTTGGCCTGTTCAAACGCGTTCTGCCCGGTAGATCCATCCAGCACGAGCAACACCTCATGGGGTGCTCCCGGGACAATCCTGCCCATCACGTTCTTGATCTTAGTGAGCTCGTTCATCAAGTTGATCTTATTGTGCAGCCGACCTGCGGTATCGATGATCACCACATCGGCCCCGTGGGCCTTGCCGGAACTGACCGCGTCAAAGGCCACCGAGGCCGGGTCGGATCCCATCTGTTGCTTAATAACGGGCACCCCTACCCGCTCACCCCATATATCGAGTTGTTCCACCGCGGCAGCCCTGAAGGTGTCAGCCGCACCAAGGTAAACAGACAAGCCGTTCTGCTTGTACTGGTAGGCCAGTTTACCGATGGTGGTCGTTTTTCCCACACCGTTCACCCCCACCACCATGATCACGTAAGGTCTCTCCCCATCCGGTATCGAGAAACCAGACAGATCACCAGTATGATTCTCGGTAAGGAGCTGGGCTGTCTCATCCCGCAGGATATGGGTCAACTCATCGGTTCCCACGTACTTATCACGTGCCACGCGCGCCTCAATCCGCTCGATAATACGGAGGGTAGTATCCACGCCCACATCCGACGTGACCAGTACCTCCTCCAACTCGTCAAGCACGCTATCATCGACCTTCGACTTCCCTGCAACCGCCCGGGTCAACTTCGAAAAGAAACTCTCCTTCGTTTTCTCGAGTCCCTTATCGAGCGTCTCCTTTTTCCCTCTTGAAAATTTATTAAATAAGCCCATATGCTCCCTATTTAATCAGATAACCATACGATGCCGAGATAACGCCACACAAAAAAAACACCTTGAACAAATGCGTTACCGGCACAACAAAATGGCAATGAATTCCAAAATGTACCCTATGCCACAGTATCCACAAAGCTACTAAATAGTAAAAACAAAAACTTCCCCACGTGAAAGCGCGAGGAAGTTTTTACATATATTTAACGTATTATTTACTTCTTGAAATAGTCCGCCACCTGTTCGTTCAGGATCATCTCTTCTTTAAAACTGTACGCTCCAGTTTCCGGGGACTTCACCATTCTAATCACTTTCGTGTGACTACGTCCCGTGGTTGTATGTCTATCGCGAAATCCCGCGACTGCTTTCTTTGCCATATCGTATCCTCTTTTTTACCTAATTTCCTTGTGAACCGTCATTCTCTTGAGAATGGGGTTGTACTTCTTTAACTCCATCCTGCCCGGGGTATTCTTCCTATTCTTCATAGTGACGTACCTTGACGTGCCGGGCATACCGCTCTCCTTGTGTTCGGTGCACTCTAAAATCACCTGCACCCGATTACCTTTTAATTTCTTTGACATGGGTTCCTCCTCCTATTTGATCACGCGTTTAAATACCCCTTCTCGGCAGCTTTCTTCAAGGCCGCATCCAAGCCAATCTTATTGATGGTGCGCAGTCCGGATGCCGATACCCTCAAGCTGATCCAGCAATCCTCCTCCACCCAATAAAATTTCTTCCTAAACAGGTTCACGTTGAATCTGCGTTTCGTCTTCCTGTTGGAGTGCGAGACGTGGTTTCCAACCCCTGCCCTTTTACCGGTTATTTGACAAATCTTAGCCATGGCTATGCACGTAATGTGTTGTTAGTATTCTCTTTGACCACTGACTGCCGCACGTGACCGGCTTCCGCCTACACCAAGTAACCGTCACCCGCGTCATAGGCAACGGCCATTTTTCGACAAATCAGACCGCGAAATTAAGCATATAATTTCAATTCGCCAAAGATTTCGACCTGTTTTTTTGGAGTGCAGAGTCAAGTAGCAAGTGCAATATTCTAAAACAAAACACCCGAGCGTTGTACTTCTAAGTTAAACTTAGGACGATTACAATTCGTTTATTTTCACCATTATCATCGATATAGTTGTATACAACAACGCCTACATCAACATTGAAACCTCTTGCAACAAGTTCGTTGTATAAAATGTTTTCCATGATGTGATTCTCTTCCTGTTGATGAAAGTTCAGGCGAGAACACAAATATCTACATTGGGTAAACTTTTAAGTCCTAAAAGCAGATCAACATCCTTTGTAGTATCGCCGACCATTTGACGAATAAAGACCCCCAACGCCAATGGATTGCGATAACGCGCATTTAGGTCATTGTCCCATTCGAGTGTTATAATCTCGCAGGTTCTTTTCTTAGCTACTGCTTAAACGGTTACAATGCCGACAACTCCGTGTGCAATCCATTAAGGTAGTTGAGCGTGGCCTGCCTGATTCGGGTTCTGAACTCCTTCTCCCTTTCAACGCTTTTAATGGCCTGATCGGTAATGAGCTGTTCCGCGCTATACGTTTTCGGGACAACGGAGCCACTGCTCGGCGATTCGCTTTGAAAGGTAATATCCCTTATCATCAGCATGGAACCCGCGTTGGTGACCGAGATATCGAAGCGGTAACGCAGGGTAACCTTGCCGTCTGCCGCTGGCAGGGGCAAGGTCTCACCCGCGCTGATCGTCACCGAGCGTACCTTATCATCGAACCGAATAGCCGATAGTAATGGGTTCCCTTGAAACCTTGTCCTACCCCATTTTTGCAGTTTCGCGTATTGTTGCACGGCATCCACCCCATCGGCATTGGGAATGAATTGTTGAAAAACCACCTTCCCGTTCACAACGGGTACGGTGCCAAAGGCAGCATCGGTCTGCCCGTTCAGCCTGGTGAAGCCCAACGAGGTCAATAATAACAGTATTAGAACTATTCTCTCTATTTTTTGCATACGATTATATTTCATTGTTGACATTTCAACTTCAATAATCATTTTTCTTCAATGACCATTTTTGTCACATATCGCTCCTTTGACTGCAAACAAGCGAAAAGGATTAATGTTCACCGGTCACTTTTGAAAAAACAACCGTTTAAATTTTATTTATCCCTTAAAAACGATTACTTTTGCAACGCGAAAAAATTAACGTGCATGTTCACCGGTTGCGAAACGTTATCGCAGCGTGAATCATACAATTACATTTTACATCTATGTCTGCTAAAAAAAGAAAAGAGACTCGTGCGGAAAAAGGCTTCGAAAACATTGAAGAGGCGCTAACCAGCACGGAACGATTTTTAGATAAGAACCAGCGTTCTATCGTGATCGGGTTGATTATCGTCATCCTCCTCGTGGGAGCTTACCTGGCCTATCACTACCTAATCAAGCTACCCCGCGTTGAAAAGGCACAGACCGCGCTTTTCAAAGGTGAACAGTACTTTCAGCGGGGTGAAGATTCACTCGCCCTATTCGGTAACGGAAACGACTACATCGGATTTGAATCCATCGCCTCACAATACAAGGGCACCAAAACGGCCAACCTGGCCCACGCGTACGCCGGGATCAGCTACAGCCGAATGGGCGATAACGCGAAAGCACTGGAACACTTGAACAAGTTCAAAGGGAAAGACCTGTTAATAACCCCGGCTGTTACCGGTGCGATTGGTGATGTCTACATGAACATGGGAGAGACTGATAAGGCGGTGAACCAGTTCCTGAAGGCAGCCAAAGAGGCCGATAACGAAATGCTCAGCCCCATTTACTACAAAAAAGCGGGCGTGGCGTATCTAAGCGTGGACAACTACGACAAGGCGATCGAGATCTTCCAGCTGATAAAGGATAACTACCTCAACTCCCCCGAAGCACAGGAGGCGGATAAGTTCATCATGCAAGCGAAACTGTTGAAAGGAGAGAGCAAGTAACCATGGCAACTGAATGGAAGAACCTCTCCGAGTACGATTCCACATCGGTTCCCTCTGGCCAGGGGAAACGGGTAGGTATCGTGGTGTCCGATTGGAACTCGGCAGTAACTGAAAAGCTACTGCAAGGTGCCTGTGATACCCTCCTCAAGTTCGGTGTGAAGGAAGAAGACCTCCTTATCGAGCGTGTGCCGGGAAGCATTGAGCTGACGTACGGGGCAAAAGTTCTCATTGAACGTGCGAACGTAGATGCCGTGATTGTCCTAGGCTGCGTTATCCAAGGCGAAACACCTCATTTCACCTTCGTGTGCAATAGCGTAACGCAAGGCGTCACCCAGCTGAACCTCACGAGCGATGTTCCGGTTATCTTTGGGTTACTCACTACCCTCACCCTAGACCAAGCCCAGGCACGCGCGGGAGGACGTCATGGGAATAAAGGGGACGAAGCGGCCATCACCGCGTTAAAAATGATCGCCGTCCGTTCAGAATATCAATAATTTATCGTACCTTCGCGGTACGAAAACATAGGGCAGTTACCAAAGTGGACAAATGGGGCTGACTGTAACTCAGCTGGCTACGCCTTCGGTGGTTCGAATCCATCACTGCCCACGAAGACAGGTCGATTGATGCACACCCTGCTTCATATGATCAAGCGCACATGTACATCTGTTTCGGCACGTCTACAACCGCGGAAGTAGCTCAGTCGATAGAGCATTAGCCTTCCAAGCTAAGGGTCGCGGGTTTGAGTCCCGTCTTCCGCTCACTAGAGGAGGCCGTTTCACCTTGAAATCACCGTGTGCCTCCCTTCCTGCCACGTGGATACCAATCAGATACAGATACAACCGTCAACTGTTCGGGATCTCACCCGTGGGAACATATTCCGGCAATTGATCTCCCTGGCCTTTCCGTTAATGGCTATCGGTTTCATCCAGATGGCCTACAACCTGGTCAACATTTTGTGGATTGGCCGTCTAGGCAGCGAGTCGGTCGCCGCGATCGGATCCGTGGGCATGTTGATGTGGATGATGAACTCGATGGGGCTTGTATCCAAGGTGGGGGCAGAGATATCCATCGGCCAATCGATTGGCGCAAACCGACTTGACAGGGCATCGGTTTACGCGTCCCACACCACCATGATAGCCCTCCTGCTGGGTCTTCTCTTCGGGGCCTACTTCTTCCTCTTCCCACGTCCGTACGTCTCCTTCTACCAGTTGGAAAGTGCCATTGCCGCTGATGCCGAGGATTACCTCCGTATCATCTCGTTGGGGATGCCCCTTATGTTTTTAGTCCTCAACTTCTCCGGCATCTACATCGGCTCCGGGCGAAGTAGCCTCCCTTTCTATTTCAACGCGACGGGACTGGCCCTGAATATCTTACTCGACCCCCTATTCATCTTCGGACTGGGGATCATCCCGGCGATGGGGATTCGGGGTGCAGCGCTGGCTACTGTCCTTTCCCAAAGCGTGGTGCTGCTCCTTTTCGTTCGGCACCTTAGGGGACCGAACGGCGCGCTCGGGGGATTTCGATTCATCACCCGTCCACGCAAAAGGTACACGTTAGAGATTCTCAAGCTGGGAGTACCGGTGGCCGCGATGAATGTCTACTTCGCTTTCATCAACATGCACTTGGCCCGAACCGCATCACTCTACGGTGGGCACTTGGGCATTACCAGCCAAACTACGGGAGGGCACATTGAAGGAATTACCTGGAACACCTCCACAGGGTTCTCCACCACGTTAGGAAGCTTTTCAGCGCAAAACAACGCCGCGGGAAAGATGGATCGAAGCCGCCGTGCTTTCCACTACACGCTGCTTTTGATGGGAGCGGTGGGGATAGTGGCCACGCTGGCTTTCGTCTTCTACGGTAGCGAGATATTCGCCCTCTTCGTGCCGGAGAAGGCCGCCTACGAGGCCGGCGGGGAGTACCTGCTGATCATCGGTCTCTCGCAAGTTTTCATGATGTTAGAGCTGACCACGCAGGGCATGTTCAACGGCTTGGGCAAAACCACCATACCCGCCATTATCAGCATCCTGTTCAACACGCTCCGCATCCCGTTGGCCCTGGTGCTGGGCGCACAGATAGGTGTGACCGGCGTCTGGTGGGCCATCTCCATCACGACCATCTTCAAGGGAATCATCTCGTTTACCTGGTACCTGCTCCTCCAGAAGCGGCTTTCAAAAAAAGTGGTTTAATATGGCATCTATGCTTCGTGTTCACGAAGCATCCACGTTTCATGACTACAAGTCTCGCAACAGGAAGAGTCCGATATCGGTAACGGGGTAGTTAAAGTGGTTGCCCACGTGCGCGTTCACCAGCTTGCCGGCATACATGTAGAAACCGGAAGCGAAACCGCGGTCAAACCGGGCAAAATGATCGATTCCCCTATGATCAGCCATCGCGGTGAAAAGCGGTACGAAGAGGTTGCTCATGGATATGGAGGCGGTACGGGCCACCCGCGAGCTAACGCTCATCTCGCAAACGTGCAACACCCCGTTCCTCTCGAACTTCGAGGGGTGGTTTGGCAGGCAGGCCTCTATGGTCGTCTCGAAACAACCCCCTTGCGCCACCCGAAGGTCGATAATCAGCGAACCCCGTTTCATCTCCCGGATCAGATCGCCCGATACGCGATAGAAATGGGCCTTGTTGATATACCGCATGGCACCGATCACCACGTCGGCCGAGCGAAACGCGTTGCGAAGCACGTTGGGCTGTAGGGTAGAGGTATATACCGATCTCCCCAGCTCGTGGCGAATGGTTCGCAGCTTCACGATATCGTCATCGAACACCTTCACCGATGCACCTAATGCCAGGGCAGCACGAGCGGCCATCGTGCCGGCTATCCCCGCACCGACGATAATCACCTCGGTAGGGGTCACCCCGGGAACACCCCCCAAAATGATTCCCTTCCCCCCGTGCGCGTTACTCAACAGCTCGGCGGCCAACGCGATGGAGGTAGTCCCCTCTATCTCGGAGATGGCCGTCACGAACGGCGACTCCCCCGAGTCGTCCAGTAACAGTTCGTAAGCCAACGCGTTGATACGTTTCTCGGCCATCCGCTCGAGGATGGGAGTAGATAGCCTATGAAGGTAGAGAAACGAGAAGACGGAGGCCCGCTCCCTTATCATCTCCACCTCCTCCAGCGTGGGTGGCAACATTTTCAGAATCAAATCGGCCTGAAAAACCTCTCGTGCAGACTCCACGATCTCGGCACCCGACTCGGCATAGTAACCGTCGGAGTAGTGAATGGTATCACCTGACCCCGCCTGAACGAGGACACGGTAACCCAGTGCGACCAGCAACGAAACGGTCTCGGGGGTAAGGGCAAGCCGCCTCTCCACCTCCTGATCCTCTTTGGGAATTCCAATGGCTACAGCCCTCCCCTGCTTTTCTGTTTTCCACATCAGTTCGCGAACCACGAACGATGGACTTTGTTGAGCATCACGCATCATCTCTCTTCCTTCTATTTTTCAACTTCTCTCCTAATTGACTCACGGTCAACTGCATATCTTTTCCCCTGAACCTTTGCTCGGTACGATGGACGATAGCGGCGGTAAGGTAGTAAGACTCCCTTTGGGCCAAGTGTTCCGTGACAAACGAAACAAGCTCTTCCTTCGACTTACCGGCAATAAGCGGCCGCACCGTTCTCGAGGAGATTAACCGGTGGGCCAGCTCTTCCGGTTCAGTTTGAAGGTACACGGTAATACCCGCACGGTTCATCAACGCCATGTTGTCAAAGAAACAGGGCGTGCCACCTCCCGTGGAGATGACCACGTTTTCAAATTCAGCCACCTCCCGAAGGGTCTGTCGCTCCAGCTCCCGAAAACCCTCCTCACCTCGCTCTTCAAAAAGTTGCGAAACCGTCTTGCGATACTTGCCCTCGATAAAGGCATCTAGGTCGATAAACTGAAGCGAAAGCGAGCGGGCAAGCCGTCTCCCCACCGTCGTCTTACCGGACCCCATGTACCCAACGATAAAAACCCGCTCCATATTAAACACCTTAAAGATGGTAACCGTTTGCAAGCTTCGCCTTTTGTCTCAAGAATAACGTTACCTGTCGGGAGACCTACACGTTGATTTACAACAGCGGTGCAAACAACCGCATCACCGACTCGATAAACCGTACGCCCACTGGTCGCTTTTCCCACTCCTTCAACAACACGAGCTCAGAATCTCGCTGATCCTCCACGAAGATATCGTTGGCTTGACGCGTCACCTCTTTATCGTAAATAAACGCCTCCACCTCAAAGTTTTGATCAAAGCTGCGCGAGTCAAAGTTGGCCGATCCAATCAGCGTTAACGACGTGTCGAAGGTCATCGTCTTGGAGTGAAGGAACCCCTTGGTGTAGAAATAGATCTTCACCCCAGAGCGCAACATCTGCTTGATAAAAGAACGAGACGCCAGCTGCACGAGGGGCACGTCAGAGCGTTTCGACATCATGACCCGCACGTCCACACCCCGGATGGCGGCCGACTGCAGCGCGTCGATCATCCCGTCCGGCGGTAGGAAGTAGGGGGTCTGGATAAAAATCGACTCCTTCGCATCGTAGATGGCCTGCATGATACCGTGCGCGATCTCGTTGTGCTTGCTCAACGGTCCACTGTTCACGATCTGCATGGGGCTATCGCCGCAATTCTCCAACATCGGGAAGTAGTCGCGGGAGGTGATCAGCGTTTGCGACACGAAATACCAGTCGATCAAGAAAACCGACTGTAACCCTTGTACCCCTTTCCCCTCGATACGGGCATGGGTATCCCGCCACGCCCCCCACGAGAATCCATCCAAGTAACGGTCGGCCACGTTTATTCCCCCGACGTAGCCAATCCGCCCATCAATCACCACGATCTTGCGGTGCATGCGGTAATTGAGCCGCGAAGTGAGCAATGGCAATGCGAGCTTCAGGAAAGACTCGGCCTCAATACCCGCTTTTCGAAACTCTTCGAAGAAACGCTTCTTCGCTTTCCGCGAACCGAAGCCATCGTAGATAACGCGTATCTCAACCCCCTCTTTCGCTTTTATTATAAGGGCTTGTTGTAAACGGGTGCCTATCTTATCATCTAACAGCACGTAGTACTCCAGGTGTATATGGTGCTTCGCCTGTTCGATATCGATGAAAAGCTGGTCGAACTTATCCCGGGCGTGGGTAAAAATCTGCACGTCGTTACCCCCCAGCAGCGGGGTATAGTCTAAGTTCTTCAGCAGCTTAATCAAGTTGTCGTGCCTCTTCAGCCCCTTATCCAGTCCCACCTCCATGTCCGCCGCATCCTCCATCTCGTCGAGCGGCCGCCTTTTCAACTTGCTGTACATCCGCTTGGAGATGACCCGTTTCTTGGTGGTATCTTGCCCGAAAATGAGGTACCATATAATCCCGATGACCGGCAAGAACATCACGGCCAGGATCCACGCGACCGCCTTGATGGGACTCCTGTTCTCGGAGATCACCACCACCACGATACTCACCACGGTGAGGATATAGAGAATCTCGATAATCAAGAGTACGGTGTCGTTCAGTTGCATGGCAATTAGCGGTATTTTCCCTCGTCAATATCTTCGAGGATATTCAAATAAGAGTGGTACCTGCTCTCACTGATGTAGTGATGTTCCAAGGCATCCAGCACGGCACAATCGGGCTCGTTGAGGTGCATGCAGTTATAGAAACGGCATTTTTTAGACATCTTGAAAATTTCAGGAAAGTAGTGTGACACCTCATCCCTCTCCATGTCGATGGTACCAAACCCCTTGATACCTGGCGTGTCGATGATGAACCCTCCGTTGTTCAATTCAATCATTTCCGAGAAGGTGGTGGTGTGCGTACCCATCAGGTGGTAATCCGAAATCTCCCTCACCCTCTGCACCTCCTCGCCTTGTAACGCGTTGATGATGCTCGATTTGCCGACCCCTGAGTGGCCGGCGATCAACGTCACGTGACCCCGGGTGACCTCTTCGATCTCGTCCAACCCCTCTCCCGTCTCCATCGACGAGCGGATACAGGGGTAACCGATCACGGTGTAGAGGTGAATCAGCGCGTTCAGGTACTCGGTATCCTCCTCATCGTACAGGTCCGTTTTGTTGAAAACAAGGAAGACCGGCACGGAGTACGCCTCGGCGGTCGCGAGGAACCGGTCGATAAACACGGTGGTCGTCTCGGGAAAGCGCACGGTAATGCAAAGCAGCGCACGGTCGATGTTGGCCGCGAGGATATGCGCGTGTTTCGACAGGTTGGAAGCCTTGCGCACGATGTAGTTATCACGGTCTTCGATATCGGTAATAAAGGCGGTGCCATCGGGATTCACCTCCAGGAAGACCCTATCACCCACCACCACCGGGCTGGTGCTTCGGATCCCTTTTAACCGCAGGTTCCCCTTCGCCCAGCAAGTTAGGTCGTTCCCCTCGGTATCCCGCACGTGATAGAGGTTGCCCGTGTTCTTGATGACCACCCCTTTCACTGCCACCCTATCGTCAGACTCGCTCGTCGTCAAACCGTCAATATCTCCTTCTCTTTGGCCGCGAACAGGTCGTCCACCTTCTTGATGAACTTGTCGTGGATTTTCTGCAAATCGTTTTCGACATCTTTCCCGATATCTTCCGCGAGTCCATCCTTGACCGCTTTCTTCACCTCATCGATTCCCTCACGACGGGCGTTGCGGATGCTTATCTTGGCCTCTTCCGACTCCTGCTTCGTCTGCCTCACCAGCTGTTTGCGCCGCTCTTCGGTGAGTGGGGGGATGCCCAGGCGAATCACCTCGCCGTTATTCTCGGGCGTGATACCCACGTCGGAGTCCTGAATTGCTTTCTCCACCACCTTCAGCATCTGCTTCTCCCATGGTTGCACCATGATGGTCTTGGCATCGGGGGTGGTGATGGTCGCCACGTTCGATAGCGGAACAACGCTCCCGTAATAGTCCACGCGGATGCCATCCAGTATACGGGGGTTAGCCCGCCCGGCACGAATTCGTGAAAACGTGTCATCTAAGAACTGGATGGTCATCTCCATCTTCTCTTCGGTCTCTTGTGTAATCTTGGTTATATCCATACCTATCTCATTTTTTATTGTTTGCAACAAAAATAGTGAAAAGATTTTAATTCAATCCATCAAACGTGCACCAAGGTGCCAATATCCTCCCCTGTCAGCACCTTTTTCAGGTTACCCGGGGTATCCATATCGAACACCACGATGGGCAGGTTATTCTCCCTGCATAGCGTGGCGGCCGTCAGGTCCATCACTTTCAACCCACGCTCGTACAGCTCGTCGAACGAGATGGATTGAAACTTGGTCGCGGTGGGATCTTTCTCCGGATCGGCGGTGTAGACCCCGTCCACGCGGGTTCCTTTCAGCATGGCATCGGCCTCCAGCTCGATACCGCGCAAAGCGGATGCGGAGTCGGTGGTAAAGAAGGGATTACCTGTACCCCCCGCGATGATGACAACCTCACCCCGCTCGAGCGACAGAATGGCCTTCCACTTGGAGTAGAACTCGCCTATCGGCTCCATCCTGACCGCCGTGTAGACGTGGTTCCGCTGCCCCAACGCGCTCAAAGCCGAACTCAAGGCGAGGCTGTTGATCACGGTAGCCAGCATCCCCATCTGGTCCCCCTTCACCCGGTCAACCCCCTGGGCAGTACCGCTGAGCCCCCTGAAAATATTGCCACCACCAATCACGATAGCCACCTGTATACCCATTTGGGCGACCTCGTGAATCTGTTCGACGTACTCTTTCAGCCGCATCTCGTCAATACCAAACAGCTGGTCGCCCATCAGCGACTCGCCGCTTAACTTCAATAATACTCGGTTATACTTCATAGCATCTTTTCTTATGTTATGTACTATTTCTTTTCACTCTACTTTCAACGAAACTCCCGACAGATTAATTCGCTCTACGAATAACAAGCCCCATGTTTTTGTACAATTAACACCTGTTTTAAATTAAGGGTTTACGTAGGCAACCTCCTTAAAGGCGTAACACCGTACTTCTCCTCTATCCAATGTTCGCAACACCAGGTGACCGGAAGGCATCACCTCTTGAATAGCGGCTTGAAATCGGCCATTGTGATCCTCGTACCAGTGGTAGCCCTCCTTACGGTAAAGGCTTGACATATAGGCGGTATAGATCGCCTCTCGTTGCCCTTCATGCCACCTTATCCATTCCACATCAAGTTCGCCACCACTATCGTGTCTTCCCCGTACTCTATCCCGCGACCTCGTCTGACCTACATCAAATTCGGTCAACTTTTCGTTCCCTTCCCATAATCTTTCCCGTAGTCCCCCGTATAGGGAAAAAAACTCTTGTAAGAATACCTCAAGCAGCTTAACCCTATCATGCTCCATCCCGGTGATTTGCCACAGCGATGCCGGGTTAGGGAGTTCGTCCGGGAAGCTTTGCTGATTCACGTTGATGCCGATACCCACTACCGAACGGGTTATCTCTCCCCTTAACAGGTCGTTCTCGATAAGCATCCCCGCTATTTTTTTCTCTTTCCAGTAGATATCGTTGGGCCATTTGATACGAATATCATCGGTGAACCGATCAAGTACCCGCTTTACCGCCAACGAGGCGATGCGCGACAGGATGAACTGCTCGTTAACTTTTATTCTCTTGGGATAGAGAAGCAGACTGAACAGCAGGTTCTTGCCCTTTTCGGAACTCCAGCCGTTCCCCCTTTGTCCACGTCCCCGCACTTGGTAGTCGACCACGACCGTGGTACCCTCTTCAAGCGGTTCCTGACGGAGCCACTCCTTCAGGTAGTTATTCGTGGAGTCAACCTCCTCCAACCACAGCACACTATAATCGTTGCTCGACACTTCCATTACCCTTTACTTTAGGTATTCTTCGCTCAACACCACATTCATGTCATCTCGTTTCAGATTTGCCATGCTCACCTCAGTTTTACCCCGTTCAGTGGTTCAAGAATGGCAAAAAAGCATCTTCAATATGATCAATTTCCACCTGCCCCCGATTCCACACCACCGACACGATATCAAACCGAACCGGGTTATCCACCCGATTCATCTTCACGTAGATGTTGGCAGCCCGAGCCATGCGCCGCATCCGTTGCCGGTCTACCGACTCCTCGGGGTAGCCCCACTCGGTGGAAGCACGTGTCTTCACCTCGGTGAAGACGATAAACTCACCGTGCAGGGTGATAATATCAATCTCGTACCCCTGGAACCTCCAGTTCCGTTCGAGCAGCTGATGCCCTTTTGACGTGAGGTGATGCGCTGCCACCTCTTCCCCTTTCCTACCCAACTTATTGTGTTCCGCCATAATAAAAGCGGGCACGAAGCCCATTATTATACTCAACCTCCTCAATCCACGTGTATCGTGGTTTTCAATCTCGACCTTCGCCTTGAAAGCAAACAACAAGGGAAAGTTGAATGCCGTTGCTCAAAGCAAGCGAAAAGCCTACTGTTTAGCGTAAAAATACAAATTTAAGCCATTAATCCTTCTTTTTGGAAGAAATATTTCGTTTTTTTGTACTGGTAAAGGAAAAGCACCGCTTTTTCACTCTAAAAGCCACCTGTTTGGCGAGAACTATCAACGATCACGAGATGGGAACAACGAAGAGTAATTCACCTGGCAAAACGAGCAAGCTGAGAACCAAGCAAGCCGTGTTCATGCTGAGCGAAGAGGAGCATGACTTCATTCAATTTTACCTGAAAAAACAAAAAATCACGAACCGTTCTCGCTGGTATCGCGAAACGATAATCGCCCACGTGCTTAGGAGCATGGAGCAAGACTACCCTACCCTGTTCGAGGAAAACGAGATGAGGAGGTAACGGGAGCAGTAAGGAAAACAAGAAGGAGACAACAAGGATGCTGAACGATGACTACTTCATGCGGCAAGCCCTCCGGGAAGCGCACCTGGCGTTCGGGAAAGAGGAGGTACCGGTAGGTGCCGTTATCGTGGTTGACCAACGGATTATCGCCCGGGCACACAACCTCACCGAAACGTTGAACGATGTAACCGCGCACGCCGAGATGCAGGCCATCACGGCGGCAGCCAATATTCTTGGGGGAAAGTACCTGACCGACTGCACGCTATACGTCACTCTAGAGCCTTGCCCCATGTGTGCAAGCGCGATGCGATGGGCTCAGCTAAATCGGATCGTATACGGTGCTTCGGATGAGAAGCGGGGCTACAACAAGATATCCCCCCAACTCCTTCATCCAAAGACCATGGTTACCCGGGGGGTCATGGAGCAAGAGTGCAGCGACCTGCTAAAACTTTTTTTTGAACTATTGCGATAAGCCAAATGAGCAGAGGACAAGTTTACTTGGACTATGCCATGGCGAGCAATAGTCTAACTTTAGTGAACTATTGCGTTAAGCCAAATGAGCAGAGGACAAGTTTACTTGGACTATGCCATGGCGAGCAATAGCCTAACTTTAGTGAACTATTGCGATAAGCCAAATGAGCAGAGGACAAGTTTACTTGGACTATGCCATGGCGAGCAATAGTCTAACTTTAGTGAACTATTGCGATAAGCCAAATGAGCAGAGGACAAGTTTACTTGGACTATGCCATGGCGAGAAAATGATTACAACCTGGGCAGTTTCCACGGAGCACGGTAGTTCGCCTTGATAAGTCGATTCGCTTCCAGGTTGTCGAACGTACCCGTCTCGTTATCCCAGTTAAGACCGGTTCCCACGCGACAAGAGATGTTGGCCATATGACTTAACTTGGCCACTTCCGCGCCAATCGCGACATCGGCGTTAGGCAGCTCACGCGAACGCATGCAATCCAGCATATTGCCAACATGGAGGTACAACCCCTTCCCGCTTCCTTTTCGTTTCTCGATAGCTTCCATCCGGGGGGTGCTGGGTTTACGCTCGTCATCGCACGGGTAGCAGTAGGGGAAGTTACGGCTATTAACTTGCTGCTCTGGAACCACTTCCCATCCCGAACGGGTGAGGATAAGCGTGCCGTTCTCGCCCAAGAAGGCCACCCCTTCGCGCTGACCATACAGCCCGGTTCCAATACCACAAGCATGATCCCATATGATATTAAAATCGGGGTACTTGTAGGTAGCCATAAGGGTGTCGGGAGTTTCCATGGCGTCATCGGGATACGCGTACTTCCCACCCGCACCATAAATGTACGAGGGTAACCCCGCGTTCATCCCCTTCATGGCGTAGTCGAGCAGGTGTACCCCCCAGTCGGCCATCAACCCGCCCGCGTAATCCCAAAAGAATCGGAAATTGTAATGGAAGCGATTTTGATTGTAAGGACGTTTAGGTGCCGGACCCAGCCACATATCGTAATCCACTCCCGGGGGAGGGGTTGAATCGGCCACCACCGGTAGCGTCCATTTACTGGTCTGGTGAGCCCATACCTTCACGGTACGCACCCTCCCTAATTGCCCGCTCTGCACGTAAGCGGCCGCCTCGTCCCAATGGGGGTCACTCCGTTGCCACTGTCCCACCTGCACCACCCGATTGTACTTACGGGCAGCCTTCACCATCAGGTCGCACTCCTCGATAGTGTTGGCCAACGGCTTCTCCACGAACGAATCTTTACCGGCCTCACAAGCGGCTACCAGCTGTAGACAGTGCCAGTGGTCGGGTGTCCCGATAATCACCATATCCACATCCTTATTATCGATCACATGGCGCCAATCCTTCACGAGCTGCGGCGGTTTCTTGCCAGTCATCTCTTCTACTTCAGAGGCGCGCTGGTAAAGCCACTGGTCATCCACGTCGCACATGGAAACACACTCGGTGCCTGGGTATTGAAGAAACGTCTTCAAGTTAGCCCACCCTTGGTTGCGGCAGCCGATTAATCCGATTTTAATTTTATTACTCGGGGCCGATTGCCCCAAAATGGAGGAGTAAGGTTTGCCCATAAGGGGAGCCAAGCCTAATCCCGTGGCCGTAACGGCCGTTTTTTTCAAGAAAACTCGTCGATTCATATTTTCATTTTTCCATCCTGTACTTGTCGCACAGCGTGGTTATCGTATCTGCGGTAAATATACACATTTAACGGGAAAAAGAACCATGAATGGCAGCATAAAAAAACTGATTTTCACCATGTGCTTGGAAAAAGCTCTTTTTTCATGTACTTTTGCATCTCGAAACAGCAACCACAAATAGGCATTATGTCAACACGATTTAAACGAACGCTTGTCACTTCGGCACTGCCCTACGCCAACGGGCCGGTGCATATCGGACACCTGGCCGGAGTGTACGTACCCGCCGATATTTACGCCCGCTATCTGCGTCTCAAGGGCGAGGAGACGCTCTTTATCGGTGGCTCTGACGAGCACGGGATCCCCATCACGCTCAAGGCGAGAGCCGAGGGAGTCACCCCCCAAGATATCGTGAATCGCTACCACGAGTTGAACAAGCAATCGTTCGAAACATTTGGCATTTCGTTCGACATCTACTCGCGTACCACTTCGGATATCCACCGGAAGGTGGCGTCCGACTTTTTCCGGACGCTCTACGACAAAGGGGAGTTCACCGAGAAGGAGAGCGAGCAGTATTACGATGAAGAGGCAAGACAGTTCTTGGCCGACCGCTATATCGTGGGCACCTGCCCCCATTGCGGGCACGAAAAGGCGTACGGCGATCAATGCGAGCAATGCGGCACCGCCCTCAGCCCCGATGAATTGATCAACCCCAGGTCGACCCTCAGCGGTAGCCAGCCGGTGAAGCGAAAGACAAAGCACTGGTACCTGCCGCTCGACAAGCACGAACCGTGGCTCCGCCAATGGATACTGGAAGAGCACAAGGAGTGGAGGAGCAACGTTTATGGCCAATGCAAATCGTGGCTCGACATGGGACTTCAGCCCCGCGCGGTGAGTCGCGACCTCGACTGGGGAGTACCGCTGCCCGTGGAGGGTGCCGAGGGAAAGGTACTCTACGTCTGGTTCGACGCACCTATCGGCTATATCTCGAACACCATGGAGTTGCTTCCCGACACGTGGGAGAGATGGTGGAAAGATGAGGAGACCAAGCTGATTCATTTCATCGGGAAAGACAACATCGTGTTTCACTGCATCGTCTTCCCGGCGATGTTGAAGGCGGAGGGATCCTTTATCCTCCCGGAGAACGTACCGGCCAACGAGTTCATGAACTTGGAGGGAGAAAAGATATCCACCTCCAACAACTGGGCGGTGTGGCTGCACGAGTACCTCGATGAGTTTCCCGGCAAGCAGGACGTGCTTCGCTACGCGCTCACCGCCAACGCGCCCGAGACGAAGGACAACGACTTCACCTGGAAGGAGTTTCAAGCGCACAACAACAACGAGCTGGTCGCAGTACTGGGTAACTTCATCAACCGGGCCATGGTATTAACCCAGAAGCACTTCAACAACAGGGTACCCGCGCTGGGCGAGTTGACCGAGTACGACCGGGAGACCATCACCGAAGCGAAAAAAGTGAAGGAGGCGGTTGAAAGCAACCTGGAACAATTCCGCTTTCGGGAGGCACAGAAGGAGGCGATAAACCTGGCACGTATAGGGAACAAGTACCTGGCTGACACCGAGCCCTGGAAGACGGCCAAGAGCGACAAGGAGCGCACCGCGACCATCCTGAACATCGCCCTCCAGATCACGGCCAACCTCTCCATCGTGTGTGAACCCTTCCTCCCCTTTTCGACCGAAAAAATCCGGTCGTTCCTCAATACCGGGCGGTTCGACTGGAATAGCTTGGGCAGCTTCCAGTTGCTGGCGGAAGGACATGAGTTGGGGAAAGCAACGCTCCTCTTCGAGAAGATAGAGGACGAGGTGATTGAACGGCAAGTGCAGAAGCTACACGATACGAAAAAGAACAACCAAGCCAGCGCTGAGGTAGCGAAGGCGAAAGACGGGAAAAAAACGACTGCAACGAACGAAATGAAAGAGGCGAAAAGGGAACAAAAAGTAAAACCCATCAAGGAAACCATCCAGTTCGACCTGTTCGAGAAGCTGGATATCCGCGTGGGCACGGTATTGGAGTGCGAGAAAGTACCCAAGACCGATAAGCTGCTCCGCTTTTTGCTGGACGATGGCCTGCGGGAACGCACCATCCTCTCGGGTATCGCCCAGTGGTACCCCAACCCCGAGGAGCTTGTCGGCAAGCAGGTCTGCTTTATCGCCAACCTGGAGCCAAGGAAGATGCGGGGCATCCTGTCGGAAGGAATGATTCTCTCCGCTGAAGACGCTGACGGCACCTTGTCGCTCATCGAACCCGAGCAAGTGGTACAACCGGGCAGCCAGGTCGTGTAAATGGTGTGCGTGGACGACAACAAGCGACACTTGGTTTACATTATTTTAACACAAATAAAGCAACCTTTCCTCGTTTTTCTCGTCATACAAGGGAGCGTTCGATGATGGGATTCCTCCCAAGCTCGCCCACTGTAAAACGGCAAACGGTTATACGAACGTGTCCGTCAAGGCGAATAAAGCAAATCACTATGTAATAAACCCACATTATGAGACATCTACTTACCTGCCTGCTCCTTTTCGTGAGCCTGACCACTTATCCCCAGAAAACATTTAAGTTCGCGGGATGGGAGCTATCCAAGCAGATAGCGCGAAACGAGGTAAAGGTAAACTTAGTTACCACCATCATTGGCCTATACCCCGAGCTATCGTACGAGCGCGTGCTGAGCGAAGACTTCAGCCTGGGTGTTGCCGCGGGGGTGAGCTTAAACGGCGAGTACCCACTTTCTTACGGAGTGATGCCCTACACCCGCTGGTTTTTCACTGGTAACTCACAAAACCTTCAAAAATATGGCGCCGGCTTTTTTATCGAGGCCAACGCGGGGATGGTGTCCCATGACTTTCACCGGGCGAATAACGATAGCGGCACACCCGAATCGGAGGATGATAACGAGCTTGGTGCTGGCTTGGGACTGGCGTTGGGCTGGAAGTACCTGACGAAAAACAACTGGATTGGTGAAATTTATTTCGGCGGGGGACGCGACTTCGTGAAAGATAGCGGCTATCCGCGAGTAGGCCTTACCATCGGGAAACGTTTTTAAAGGAACGTGGCTTTCGGGCCTACGTGCTTCCTCGTTCATGAGTTGAGCACTCAAAGGCTAACGCGGTTCGATGAACTTTCGAACCCACGTACTTTCTCCATCCAACCGCATACTTTCTCCGTCCAACCGCATACTTCCACGAAAGAATTAAAAGCGAAGTTAGCGAATCACGGAATAATCGGTTAACTTTGTAGCTCATAACTACAAAGGATTAACGATGATACATTCCAATAACTTCAAGAGAGCGCTTCCCGACCTGATCGTCGTGGCGGCCTTTGTTCTCGTTTCATTTATTTATTTTGCACCCGCGGTGATAGAGGGTCGGGTAATCGCGCAACACGACTCGCTTGCCGCCATCGGCCAAGGGCAAGAACAACGGGACTACATGGAGAGGCACGACGGGGAGCGCACCCGATGGAACCTCTCGATGTTTGGGGGGATGCCCTCCTACCAGATGAGTCCCACCTACGACTCATCAAAACCGCAAGAGGTGGCTAAAAAGGTCTACTCCCTCTTCCTGCCTAACTACGTCTCCCTACTGTTCATCCTGCTGTTGGGATTCTACATTCTGATGCGGGCGTTCAACGCGTCTCCATTAATCAGCGCGCTGGGAGCCGTTTTATGGGCTTTCTCATCCTACTTCTTCATCTTGATCTCGGCGGGACACCTCTGGAAGTTCATTACCCTGGCCTATATCCCCCCCACCATCGCGGGGATGGTGTACGTGTACCGGAAGAAGTACCTGCTAGGGGGACTCCTACTCATGGTGTTCGTAGCCTTCCAGATTTCGGCCAACCACTTCCAGATGACCTACTACTTTCTCTTCGTGATGCTTTTCCTCTGGATCGCCTTCTTAGCAGAGGCGATACGGAAGAAAACGATGGGCGACTTCTGGAAATCGACCGCGGTAATGGTCGTCGCCGCGCTAATCGGGGTAGCTGCCAACACGAGCAACCTCTACCACACCTACGAGTATACCCAAGAGACCATGCGGGGCAAGTCAGAGCTAACCCATCACGGCGATGCGAACCGAACCGGCGATGGGCTGGAAAAGGATTACATCACGGCGTGGAGCTACGGTATTGGTGAAACATGGACCCTGCTGATCCCCAACACCAAGGGGGGGGCATCGGTACCCCTCGCCTACAACCAGAAGGCGATGAGCAAGGCGAAACCGGAGTATGCCCCGATCTTCCAGCAAATCGGGCAGTACTGGGGTGAGCAGCCCGGCACATCGGGTCCAATATACGTGGGAGCTTTCGTGCTAACGCTCTTCGTATTGGGCCTCTTTATCGTGAAGGGACCCATCAAGTGGGCACTGTTGGTAGGCACCCTCTTCTCCATCACCCTATCGTGGGGCAAAAACTTCATGGGGTTGACCGACCTCTTCATCGACCACGTGCCGCTATACAATAAGTTCAGGGCGGTATCATCCATCCTGGTGGTCGCTGAATTCTGCATCCCCCTCCTGGCCGCGCTGGCGGTAAAAGAGTTGGTTCAAAAACCTGACACCCTCAAAAAAGACCCGAAACCGCTCTATATCAGTCTCGGGGTGACTGGGGGAGTCGCCCTCCTCTTCGCGATCGCCCCAAAACTGTTCTTCTCCTCGTTCGTCTCCTCAACAGAGATGATGGCTTTCCAGCAACTTCCGGCGGGGCATATCCAACCATTTATCGCTAACTTAACAGACGCCCGTGTCTCCATCTTCACCGCCGACGCGTGGCGCAGTTTCTTAATCGTCGCCATAGGAGGCCTAATCGTGTGGCTATTCATCCGGAAGAAGCTCAAGCCGGAATGGATGGTGACAGGTATCCTTCTGCTCTGTCTCGTGGATATGTGGGGGGTGAACAAGCGGTACCTCAACGACGACGATTTCGTGGCCAAGACGAGCCTACAACAGCCGTTCGTACGAACCGCCACCGACGAGTATATCTTGCAGGATACAACACGGTATTACCGCGTGCTCAACCTGGCTACCAGCACCTTCAACGATGGGGTTACCCCCTACTGGCACAAGGTGATTGGCGGGTACCACGCGGCCAAGTTACGCCGTTATCAAGACCTGATTGAAGTTCACCTCACGGATGAGATGATGGCGCTGCAACAAGAGGTTATCCGCTCGCAAGGCCAGCTTGACACGGTCGATACAGAGGCCTTCAAGGTGCTCAACATGCTCAACACCAAGTGGATCATTATGCCGACGCAGGATGGCAGCACCCTGCCAATCGAAAACCCGCACGCCATGGGTAACGCGTGGTTTGTGGATGACATCCATTTCGTGGAAAACGCCGACGAGGAGATCGACGCGTTGCGTACCCTCGACCTCAGCAGTGAGGCGGTAGCCGATAAACAGTACGAGCCGCTGTTGGCAGGACAGGTTCCCACACCTGCTGACTCGGCATCGACCATCGTGCTGACCGACTACGATTCCGACTTTGTCACCTACGCGGTGGATGCCAAAAAGGATGAACTGGCGCTCTTCTCCGAAGTGTACTACCCGAAAGGGTGGCAGGTTAGCATTGACGGTGAGGCGGTGGAGATGTTGCGGGCGAACTACACGCTACGCGCCCTGCCCGTTCCTGCTGGGAAACACATGGTGGAGTTCCGCTTTGAGCCGCGAAGCATCCGGGTGACCGATGGCATTGCCTACGCGGCCCTGGCCATCATGCTGCTTACGCTGGTTGCCCTTATCGTTCGCACAGTTCTCGGAACGCGCACCACTCGCAGTTCTTCGGGTTCTCCGTCTGCGTGAAAGGGATAGAGGGGTTGAAAATATCCTCCAGGAGCGCATTGAGCCGCTCCTTGAACTCCGGCAGGTAAACCGAGATATCTTCAACGGGATGCCTGTCGCACCGCACCGTGGGATCGAAATCCTTGTAGACCGACCGCAGGTAGTAGATGGCAGGCGACACCTGCACCCCGGGGTTCTCCAGCAGGTAGAACATACCATACAGGAACACCTGTAAAATCTGGTGGGGGCGGTTGCCCTTCGACGCGTCGAACAGCTGCTGCACCTCCTTGAATTCGGTCGCCCCCAGGCCCGTCTTGTAATCGATGATGCGGTACACCCCGTTCACCCGATCCACCCGGTCGATGCTCCCTTTGACATTCAACGTGAGCGACTCGTTCACCCTGTAAGCTCGGTTGAAGCGGTACTCGGCACCCACGTACTCGAAGGGGGTGAACTCGCGGTCCAGCTTCAGCGTCTGCAACACGTAGCTACGCAACACCTCGCCCACCAGGTAATGTTGCCCCACCAATTGACGCGCATTCCCCTCCTCCTTGAAGTAGTAACGGGCAAACGCTTGCTCTATCGCTTCGGTCAGCCGCTGCTCATCTTTCACCATCTCGTTTAGCGCGTCGGGCGTGATGACCTTCCCCTTGAAGCGGCTGTAGATCAACTCCATCACCCGGTGAAAGATCGACCCAAACAGGTCGGCCTCAATCGTCTCCCGCACCTCCTCTTCCTCCGAAAGTCCCTCCACCGCCGTGAAATAAAACCGCAACGGGCAGTCGATATAATCATTGATAAGCGTAGCGGAAAGGAAAGTATCACCCCCCTCGCGGTACCCATTCAACTTGCGCAACACTTCCGGGGTTTTGGTAACCGTGACCGGGAAAACCTCCGATGCCGCCACATCATACGCGACGACCCGCTCCGACAGATTAAAAAGACTCCCGTAAAGGTACTTCAAATGGTAAAAGTAGCGGCTCACCTCGCCCGTCTGTATCCCCTCGGTGCGCGTGTCGTACAGCAAGAAGACCCGCTTCGCCCGGCTTATCATCCGGTAGAAATGGTACGCGTAGGTACCGTCTTGCTGCTCCCTCGTGGGGAGACCGAAGCCCTGCCGCAACGTGTAAGGAATAAAAGAACTCGCCCCGCTTCTTACCGGGTAAACCCCTTCGTTAAACGAGAGAATGATCAGGTTCTCGAAGTCGATGGCCCGGGTCTCCAACACCCCCATCACCTGTAGGCCCGACAGTGGCTCGCCGCGAAACGCGACGCTGAGGCCGCGGGCCAGCTGCTTGAAGAGTCTGAAGTAGGTTTCCACCGAAGCCCCCCTGGTTTCCTGCAGGTTATCATCCAGGCGGCTAATCGCCTTATAACACTGCACGATAAACTCCCTCTCCAGGTCGATCGCGCGGACGCTCCCCTCCGGTCGCTCTTCGCTCATCCTCTCACCGGTAAGGCTTTGGTAAAGTGCGGTAAGGATCGACTTCAGGTACTCCCCGACATCCTGCCACTCCGTGACCGGCGTGAACAACTGCCTGAGTAGCGGGTGCGGCGGGATATCCGTTCCGCTCACCCGGTTGAAGTTCTGCGCGACCATCTCCCGCCTCAACGCTTCGGCCTCTTCCTTGGCAGCACCGCTCACCAGGGGGTGAGCAAGCAACGCCTTGACGTGGCGGTGGTAAAAGGTAAACGCTCCCTCTTCTCCCTTCGCAGACTTTTGCAGTTGCGCGATCAGGTCGATCAAATAGGCGATCGATGCGTTGGAAAGGGAGTACCCCATGGTGACGTTTACTTTCCCTATCTCGGGTGGTATCGAGTAAAGGAGGGGCATCAGCAAGGTCTCGTCCGGCAGCACGATGGCCGTTTGGATCGCTTCGTCCGGATCGGGAATGGCATTCGATTGAATCAACCCCGAGAGGAGTTGGCTCACCTGCTTGGCCTGCCCCACCCCCGACGGAACACCAATCGCCTCAACCCGCGTTTTCTTTAGTTCCTCCCCTGTTTCCTGTTGTTCCCGTTGTTCCTGTTGTTCCCGTTGTTCCTGTTGTTCCCGTTGTTCCCGTTGTTCCTGTTGTTCACCCAGCCCGTTTTCTTGCCCGTTTTCCTCTCCTTGATCCTGTCCACGATTTTGTTCTCGCGATACCCCTTGCAGTGTTTCTTGCCCTTGAATCGACCCTGCCAACTCCATTCCCTCCAATCCCTCGTCAAGTGAAAAAAGGGAGGGGAATCGGGACAAGTTCTCTTTAACCCAACTTGATGCCCTGTTTTTCTCATCCCGGACCAGTGGCGATTCGTAGTCCCAATAAAAGTCGGCCTGCCCCCTCTTTTTCAAGTACTCCATCAAGTGCGTCTCCGAAGGAGTGAGCGCGTTCAACCCCACGAAGATATAGTGATCCCTCTCGGGAAAATCCAACGTTCCGGATTTGGCCCGCTCCACCACCTCTCGAAACATCATCCCCTCGTAGGCCTGTCCCTTACCATGCAGCGCCTCACGAAACGAAGTATATAGCTCGAACAGCACCTCCCAAACCTTCTGGAACCGCTCTTTCGTCCGATTCCCTTCCACCGGCATGAAGTGCGACCAGAAGCGACGGATAGCCTCCACCTGCCGCTCCGAAAGGTGACCCATATCATCGTCCAACGAGCGGTAGTCCCGCACGTTCCGAAACAGGTCACGCGCGTTGACGAGGTATTTATCCACGTCGTTGAAATCACTCAACAGCATCTCCCCCCAGTAAAGGAAATCATCGAACGGCTCGTCAGAGCCGCTAATCTCCCCATACAGCCTATGAAGCAACACGAGCAATTCGACCTTCTCCGAGGAGCGGTACGGTGAGAAACCTTCAAACAACTCTTGGATGGTCAATATCGTGGGTGAGAACAGCGGCTTCCCGGCTATCTCCGCGAGGTACTTCTGAAAGAAAAGTCCGGCTCTACGGTTAGGAAAAACAAACGTGCGGGTATACAGCCGGTCGCCGTACTGCCCGTAGAATATTTTCGCTATTATGTAAAGGAAAGGGGTCATTCAATTGTCTTTTGAGTTTTCGCGTGTCACACGATGCCATTCACATTCTCACAATGCAATAGCTGTTTCGCACAACGCTATAGCCTATTTCGCACAACGCGATGGCCTATTTCGCGCATGCGATGAGCTGTTGCCTTAGAAAGCAAAAATAGCATTAATTCTCCAGAGAGACCTATTTCTGCTCAGGAATGATTCCTTTTTTTCCCATTTTTATTATAAGTTTGCCGGGAGATTATCCTTTCAACGTACACTTGTCATCCATCAAGTTTTTTCTACACGTTGTCTCATTCAGTATGCATTCTGCAAGAACGTAAAACTATGACGAACCGACGACAATTCATGAAACAATTATCCGCGGTAGCTGCATTGGGACTTATTCCCAACACGATAACATCTCGTACGCTGTCTGCTAAACAGTCACACACCCCCACATCAGCCACCGGTGAGAAAATTTGGGCATGCTTACTGCACCTATCATTCAACTTTGCCGGGGGGATAAAAAGTTGGGGAGGTCTACGAACTGAATTTGAGCCCGAGCAATCGGTCTGGGACAACGCGATAATATCGATGGCAAGCCATGGGGTCAACATGGTTTTGATTAACTTGGACGATTCTATTTTATGGCGAAGCCACCCGGAGATATCCCTGAGAAACTCATGGACCCCTGAACGGTTAAGGGAGGAGTTGGAAAAGATCAGGAAACAGGGCATCGAGCCCATACCCATGTTGAACTTTGCGGCAACCCACGATGCATGGCTGGGTAAATACGCGAAAATGGTATCCACACCTGAATATTACCAGGTGTGCAAAGATCTAATCGCCGAGGCTATCGAGATTTTTGATAACCCCAGGTTCATCCATTTCGGAATGGATGAGGAGACCTATAACCATCAAAGTCATTTTGACTACATCGTTGTCCGAAAAAACGAGCTCTGGTGGGGTGACCTCTATTTTTATTTCTCGGAGGCGATGAAAAAGAACGTTCGCCCTTGGGTTTGGTCGGATTACGTGTGGCATCACCCCGAACAGTTTTTTAAAATGATGCCCAAGTCGGTCATACAGAGCAACTGGTTTTACGGGAACACCCTTGATCCGGAGCACACCTACGTGAAAGCATACCTTGATTTAGAAGCCGAGGGGTATGACCAAATTCCCACGGGTAGTTTTCACGCGGTCCCAAGCGAGAACTTCGAAGCATTGAATCCGAACAACATAGGCAACACGGTGGAGTTTTGCTCCAAGCATATTGCCGATTCTCGCCTTATGGGCTTTATGCAAACGTTCTGGATGCCTACCACCGTGAGGTTCGAGCCTACCATTCTAAAGGCGATAGAGCTATTCGGTAAGGCCAAGAAAGAGTTCGAAACAAAATAGACGGGACAGGGTATCGACCAATTTTATATTAATAAAGCGTATCAACAATAAGAACATTCATTAGGGAAAAGACCGAATAATGAACGATAAAACAACATTCACTCGACGTGCCTTTTTGTCGAGTATGGCGGCAGCCGGTGCCGGCACGGCTTTTGGCACCGTTAAAGTGCCGGGAATTGACCTGCCAGGAAGAACAGATGAATCGGGCAACAGGGTTATTATAGAAAACGACATTGATCCTGTTTTATTAAAACGCTTCATCCCAAGACCTAAAAGTATACAGTGTAACGATGACAGGGAAGTGGTGTTTGATAATCAATTGACTATAAATATCGAGTTAAAAAACATGGATGATCATGCAAGGGATAAGACGCAAGGCCTCTTTAAACAGTACTTCAATATTACACCAACGGTTAAGGTCATCCAAAAAAACAATGCACCCGAGGGAGAGGCCTACAAAATAAAGGCATCAGGTTCTTTAGTCACATTGTCAGCCTCAAATTTCACGGGTATTCGCCACGCCTGCAACACGCTTCGCCAACTGGCAGAGGTACATGGCGAAACGGGAGAGTTTTCGCACTATAGTATTCCTGAAACTGAAATTGATGATGCACCGGCAATGCCATTCAGGGGACTGCACTTGTGCTGGTTCCCGGAAACAGAGGCCATACAGATAGAACAATATACCAGGTGGGCTGCTTACTATAAATTCAATCACATCATTATAGAGTTTTGGGCTACCTTCCCCTTTGCCTCACACCCCGAGTTTTACTGGCAGGAGCATGCGGCCACCACGGATGATTTTCGTAGGTTAGTGAATCTTGGTAATGAGTTAGGGGTAACGTTAATCCCGCAATTAAACATTTTCGGGCATGCTTCGGGTAGCAGAGAAGGTTCCGGAAAGCACACCCCGCTGGATTTTCACCCGGAATTCCAATCCCTTTTCGAGCCAAACGGCTGGGTATGGTGTTTAAGCAATCCCGCTACGCGCAAACTGCTGACCGACATTGTCCTCGAAACGCTGGAGGCTTTTGATTACCCGCCGTTCTATCATATTGGTGGCGATGAAGCGAATGGTGCCGGTGAATGTCGCTTATGCCGACGTTCTGATTACAAAGCCCTTCTGATTGATCACCTGACCTATTTCCATAAGCTGTTGGCGGAGAAAGGTTGTCGCATGATAATGTGGCACGACATGCTTATTCAAAGGGGCGACCCAAGGTGGTCAGGATACGTGGCAAACGGTACACCACGTATGGAAGGGGTACTTGAAGCGCTCCCCAAGGACATCATTATCTGTGATTGGCAATACGGAGCACCGGGTGAAGATGAGACGTGGCCTACCATGCACCACTTTAAAGAACAAGGGTTCCAGGTTCTGGCCTGTTCTTGGAACAATGTTGACAATATCAAATCCCTGGGTGAAAACGTGGGGAAAAACGGGCTGGATGGGTTGCTGTGTACCACCTGGCATTCCCCTTTTCAAAATGAACTGTTACCGATCATGATGTATGGTGCGCAAGCTACATGGTCAACACCCCCATACGGGCAGGTTGATCGCTTAATGGCCCTACGTCATTTACGACAAATTGGCTGGGATATCCCGATTAAGAAATATAAAAACAGCGGGATTCACGAGTGGCAGGTACGTCCTGATATTTTCCCCAGATAATAATCACTAAAATCATGCGTTTTACAACCACTATTTTCATGATCGCGCTCCTCCCCCTCCTTTATGGTTGTCAAAAAAAGTCAAGCGATACCACCCACGTATCCCCTACTGTTATGGAGCGGGTTTACGAGGAGATCAAAACGCCTTACAAATATGGGTTGGTCGTTGTCCCCACCAGTCGTGATAAAATGGTGGATAGCCCCAGTGTTTTCCGGCACGATAGCTCGTGGTACATGATCTATATCGTTTTCGATGGCACCGGGTACGAAACCTGGTTAGCTCACAGCGATGATCTGCTCACGTGGGAAACTTCCGGGAAGTTGATGTCATTCACCGAAAACAGGTGGGACGCTCGTCAGAAAGCTGGGTATATCGCTTTGCAAGACTACGAATGGGGAGGAAGCTACGAGGTTGAGGCCTTTAACGACAAGTATTGGATGTCCTACTTAGGGGGTGAAACCGAAGGGTACGAGGCCGGTACCTTAGGGGTAGGCATCGCCTATACCGACAGCCTAACCCGAGCGAAAGAGTGGGAACGCTTGGATGGCCCCGTGTTATCGGCAAAAGATGCCGATGCCCGGTGGTACGATAACACCACCATCTACAAAAGCACCGTTATCCATGATCGGGAGCTTACGATCGGTTATCCCTTTGTGATGTTTTACAATGCTAAGGGAGAGGCGATTGAAGGAGGAGAGAAACCGGAACGCATTGCCATGGCGGTCTCCAATGATATGGTCCACTGGAAGCGATGGAAGCAAGAGCCGGTTATCGACCATCAAGCCGGTATCTCTGGGGACGCTTTTATCACGAAAATGGAAGAGCTATGGGTCATGTTTTACTTCGGGGCATTCTGGAAACCTAATGCTTTCGACCGGTTCGCATGTTCGTACGATCTGGTGAACTGGACTACATGGGAGGGGAATGATTTAATTGCCCCTTCCGAACCTTACGATAACCTGTACGCGCATAAGCCTTGCGTGATAAAGCATAACGACGTTGTCTACCACTTCTATTGTGCCGTAAACCAAGAGGGAGAAAGATCAATCGCGGTGGCTACTTCAAAGGATTTGGGTAAAAGCACACTAAAGTTCCCGGGCGACTAACCGTTTTCGATCTGTCAACACGTCAACCCTTGTCAATTTTCACTTAAGTTGAATCTTTCTTGAAAATCGGCTTAGTGTTTAAAAGTGATGTCCTAACATATCTGAACGGTATAAAAACAGAAAGTTATCATCTAAAGACAAAATATTATGAACCGTTCCATTTTAACTACACAAAAAACATGGTTGATGTTATTAACGCTCATCTTCTCAACAGGAGTGTGTTTCTTACAAGCACAAGAGCGATTGATGCAAATAACCGATAAATATTTAAACATCCCGGTATCAAACTCAGCCCAGAGACAAGTCATGACGATCGCTTCAGGTCAAGACAAGAGGGTGTTCGAGATTCGTTTGGCTACCGGGGAACCAGATTACTGGGTATTTTCTGACATGACGGAATTCATGGGTAGGGATATAACGATATCTTACCCGGGAAATGAAAAAGGACTCAGCCTTATTTATCAAGCCAAGACGATCGCGGGCCAAGACAGCCTGTATAATGAGCCCAATAGACCGCGATTTCACTTCTCCAGCCGACGGGGATGGAACAACGACCCGAATGGCCTCGTTTATCACGAGGGGGAATATCACCTTTTTTATCAGCACAACCCTTATGAACGAGAGTGGGGAAACATGCACTGGGGACACGCCGTAAGTAAAGATTTGATTCACTGGAAAGAGCTCCCGGTTGCCTTGTACCCCGATCAACATGGCACCATGTTTTCAGGTTCGGCTGTAATTGACTACCACAATACAGCGGGATTCAACAAAGGCAATCAACCGGCCATGGTAGCCATCTACACGGCTGACAACCCTGAGAGGCAAGTGCAGTGTATCGCCTACAGCCTGGATAAAGGACGCACTTGGAAAAAACATGAGCACAATCCAGTTATCGACTCGAAAGAGAAGTGGGATAGCAAAGACACCCGGGACCCGAAAGTTTTCTGGTACGAACCCGGCAAAAAGTGGGTCATGGTTTTAAATGAAAGAGACGGGAATTCCATTTACAATTCAACCAACTTGAAAGACTGGACGTATGAAAGCCATGTCACGGGTTTCTGGGAGTGCCCCGAGTTGTTCGAGTTACCCGTGGACGGCAATCAAAATGACAAGAGATGGGTCATGTACGGGGCTTCGGGCACTTACATGATTGGCAAGTTCGACGGGAAAAAGTTCACTCCCGAAAGTGGCAAGCATTATTACACTACCGGTTCAGCCTATGCGGGGCAAACTTTCACCAACATACCCTCATCCGACGGGAGGCGCATTCAGATATGCTGGGGACGAATCCCTTCTCACCATATGCCGTTTAACATGTTGATGTTATTGCCCACCGAGTTGACCCTCCGTAACACGAAAGATGGTGTAAGGCTGTTTAGCTTTCCCGTGGAGGAAGTAAACCTATTAAACAAGGCGGGCTATAGTTGGCAAAACCTAAGCGCGGATTCAGCCAACCAGCACTTGCAGGAGTTCAATGATGAACCATTGCTTAGGATCAAGTTCACCTTGAAACTTTCCCACGCTACCAGTGCCGGCTTAAACTTAAATGGCCAGTCGTTGCTAAACTACGACATGAACCATAACCTGGTCAATGGGGTGTTCTATTCTCCAAATGAAATGACAAGCATGCAAATTAGCGCCGACATCTTTATCGATACGACATCCGTGGAGGTATTTATTGATGGTGGAGCCTACTCTTGTTCATTTGAAAAGAGGGGCACGGATCCCAATCAAGGGTTCCATTTCTGGGGGAATAATATTCATGTTGACAGCCTTGAGGTGTTTGTTTTAAAATCAATATGGGAGTGAGGTATGTTATCACACCGATTTTTAAAAAAATCCGTAACTTGCGTCCGTGTAACAAATCTTTCGTTCTCATGAATAAAACAACTCACTTATTAACGATATAGCATTATGCTTAGATTCACTATTTTACATCGAATAACGATGGCTTGTTTTTTTAGCCTATGTTGCCTATCCTTGAATGCCCAGACTTTTTTTGTCTCCACAACGGGTGATGACAACGCTTCCGGTAGCCGCGAAAATCCGTTGGCCACAATAACGGAGGCCCGTGACAGGATACGTGAATTGCGTAAACAACAACTGTTGACCGATACGATTCATGTTAAGGTATTCCCTGGAACCTATCTTTTAACCGAGGCGATTACCTTCACGAGCGAGGACTCGGGAACTGAGCAGTCGCCCACCGTCTATACCTCGGCCACAGGGGAGCGACCGCTTTTTCTCGGGGGCATCGAGACAGGGAGTTTTGAAGTAGAAAGTCCCACGTTGTGGAAAGTTTTCATCCCCGAAACAAGGCTGGGATTTTCATTTGAACAGGTGTACATCAATGGCGAACGCAGGTTTCGGGCTCAAACACCCAATAGGGGCAGTTTCTTTCAGGTCGGGAAAATGGAGAAGGTATTTCAGATCGGTTCCGGTGAAAGAACCAACTTTTCGGTGCATAAATTTGCCCCGGAGGCGAAAGATGCCTCTTTTCTTACCGATTTCGAACCGGGAGAGGAAGAGCGTGCAGTGGTAACCTTTTATCACAAATGGGAAACGGTCACCAAACCTATTGAGTATATTGACCACACGGATACCACCTTTTTCGTTTCCGGAAAAAACATGTATCACGCTTCGGGAAACAGCAAATATTTCGTGTCGAATTACCGAAAAGCATTGGATGAGCCTGGAGAATGGTTTCTAGACCAAGAGGGGTGGCTCTATTATATACCCAAAGAGGGCGAGACCCCCGAAAACGCACGTTGTACCCTGCCCGTAACGGAACAATTCCTGGTCTTAAAAGGAACAGAGCAGGATCCCATCTGTCACCTGCGTTTTCAAAACCTCCGCTTTGAAGTAGCCGGCTATCGCACCCCCGTGAATGGGTATGAATCCCCACAAGCCGCGTGCAACATCGAAGCGACCGTCATGTTGGATCACGTGGAGAATATCGAGTTTTCACATTGCGATATTGCCCACACGGGAACTCATGCCATTTGGTTCCGGGAAAACTGCTCGTTTTCAAGGGTTGAACATTGTCATTTGCACGACTTAGGGGGTGGTGGCGTAAAAATTGGGACCATGCACATTCCGCGGGGCAAGCCGGTGACACATCATATTGTATTGCATAATAACATCATACAACATGGCGGGTACGTTTTCCCATCGGCTGTAGGTGTCATTATCTTCAACGGAAGCGATAATGAAATTACCCACAATGACATTGCCAATTTCCGCTACACCGGTATTTCGTGTGGCTGGGTTTGGGGATATAGTTACAGTCCAACGGTACGAAACAAAATTGAATACAACCACATCCATTACCTTGGCTGGGGAGAGCTGAGCGATATGGGGGGTGTGTACACGCTTGGTAACTCAGAGGGCACCACGGTAAGCAACAACGTTATCCACCATATCTATTCCCGTGATTATGGAGGATGGGGACTCTACACCGATGAGGGCACGCAAAATATTTTAATGGAAAACAACCTGGTGTACGCCTGTAAAAGCGCGGGGTTCCATCAACATTACGGCAAGAACAATATCATCAGGAACAACATTTTCGCCTTCATCAAGATATCAGCCATCCAAGTGTCACGGGTTGAGGAGCACCTCTCATACACGTTTACCAACAACATCATTTATCAAGAAGATGGAGAAATTATTTCCGACGTGTGGGAAGGAGATAACGGGACAAAGATAATCGTAGATTACGACCGCAACTGTTATTGGAAGGTTGGGGAACCCTCCCCCAAGTTTTATGGATTGTCGTTTAAGGAGTGGAAACAGTCGGGCAAGGATAAACACTCCATCGTTGCCGACCCCCAATTTGTCGATCCCTCCAAATACGATTTCCGGTTTAGAAACAGTTCCAGCGCACGTAAAATAGGTTTTAAGCCGTTCGATTACACCAAAGCGGGGGTTTACGGGAGTGAGTCGTGGGTAGAAAAATCCCGAATACCGGAAGAGTTAATGGAGTCATTCGAGGAAGTTGCTCTATGAATAAGTTGCTACGTGCTGTTTTTGCCTGCTTGTCCGTAACGCTTATGATGTCCTGTTCGCTAAAATCACCCGATGTTTGGCTCCATAAGTGAATGGTTCTACAAATCGTTGCTGGATATCAACGTCGCCGAAGTATATATCCCTTCGTCCAGTGGTTATTCCCGCTCTTCCATCGGTTCCGGGAAACACCTGTTCGAAACAACCTATTGAAATAAGCATACGGTTTTCAAAAAAATCCGTAACTTGCGGGTGCTAAACTAAACGAACACCGGTATGCGAATCAATAAGGCAGTTTTATCCATGCTCTTGGTGGCTATGCCATTGTGCAAGAGCATCGCGGAATCGTACCCCAATGTGTCCAACACGTCACACACGGCCACCACGGCCACTACAACCGCCACACTCGTTGCGGCCAATACGGCCACCACGGCCACTACAACCGCCACACCCAACGCACCCAACGCACCCACCACGCTCCTGTACCACAAGGTCATGAACGACCAAGAGAGCCACCCCGAACTTATCATGGATGAAGGGGTAAAAGTCTCCTATACCGCGGAGGGCTTGAACATAACCGGAAACGAGGGGGTGGTACGCCTCAACAAATACTACTCTTTGGGAGAACGGATGATCCGGTACCGGGTTAAGCTCAGCAGCAACGCGGTGGCCCTGTTCTCCAGCGATACGGGGGATTTCAAGGTATCGATGGACATGACGCGGAAAACGGTGCATATAGCCACTCAGCCGGAAACGTGGAAGAGGATGGAGTTCCTCCACCCCGATCACGATTACCTGGTGGAGATCTACCATGCATACCAAAAAAATACCGTGCAGATCATCGACATCCATACGGGAGTGTCTGATCGCCTTGAAATAACCAACGATGGACCGGGTGGGTATGGCGTAGGCGTTGAAAACAGTGGCTTTTACGTGGGCAGTCAACACGACTACTACTGTTTTGGCTTGCAGGAAGGTGACTTCATGCTGGTGAAGCAGGTGAGCGTTGTCGCCGGTGCGGCCGACCTGTTCCTCCTCATTTACGGTGACTCCATCACGGAACCGGAAGGGTATTTCCCTACAAACGACTTCCCCTTGGCCTGGACCCAATTGATCATGAAGCACGCGCGTGGAAAATCGATGAGCAGTGGACGGGGTGGCTGTACCATTCACCACGTGCTGGAGCGAATTAAGAACGAACTGCCCTACATCAAAGCGAAGTACGTGATGGTCACGATTGGGACAAACGGTGGAAATACAGAAGAGAACTTAAGCGAGCTCGTGGAATATATCCTCTCGCAAGGCTCAATACCCATCCTCAACAACATCCCCTGCAACGAGAGCGGAACACAACGAGAGGCAAACCGGTTAATCGAGACCGTCAGGCAAAAATACAACCTGAAAGGATGCATGTTCGATATCGCCACCTCGTTGAACCACGATGGGGAGGAGGTCGATAAGTCCACCATGTACCACGAGGACTACACGGGAAGCTGGGGGCAAATATACCACCACCCCAACGTCAAAGGTTCCCGGTTGATGTACACCCGCACGTTAATCGATGTTCCGGAACTGTACGAGGGGATAACCAGGTAAAAGTTGCCACTTGTCATTGGAATCTGCCCAACCATCATAATCATAATAAGCAAAGACAGCATGACACGAAAAACATCGAGAAGACATTTTATCCGTAACGCGGCAACCATTTCAGCAGCCGCGTGGGCCATCCCGGCATCCACCCTCATGTCGGCACCATCTACTCCATCCAAGGAGCAGGATTTTCAATTAAACGCCAACCCGTTGAAATTGGGATTGATGACCTATATGATCGGTGCCGCTTGGGATATCGAAACCATCATCGAGAATTTACAAGCGACCAAGATTGAACACGTGGAGTTGCGTACTACCCATAAACATGGGGTAGAGGTAAGCTTGAGCAAACAGCAACGCGATGACGTTAAGAAGCGGTTCGAAGACGCCGGCATTGCCATAAGCCTGGCCAGCGGGTTTTCTTATCACTACGACGATCAAAACGAATTAAGAAAAAACATCGAGGGAACGAAAGAGTATTTACAACTCGCGGCCGATTTGGGTGCCGAAGGTATCAGGGTCTTTCCCAACGCGGTGCCTGAAGAGGGGAATAAAGATAGGGAGCGGATACTGCGGCAGATCGCGAAATCAGCTTCCGAATGCGCTACCGTTGGTTATAACCTCGGGGTACAGCTTCGATTGGAAGAACATGGAACCGGTACAGCCAACATTCCCGTTATTCGACAAATATTGGATTACGCGGATAATCCCCATCTATATATCATCTGGAATTGCTCGAATAGTGATTACACCGGGGAAGGTCTCCCGAAAGGATACGAGGGAATGGGGCTGGAAGCACAGTTTGATCTTGTAAAAGACAAGATCGGTTGTGTTCACCTGCGTGAGCTTTCCACCAATTACCCTTGGAGGAGACTGTTTTCCCTTCTCAGTGCTTCCGGCTACAAAGGCTATTGCGATATTGAGGTTTCGCCGGCCAGTTGCGAGCCAATCAGGTACCTGCAGAATTACCGGGCTTTGTTTCTTGCACTGCAAAACGCGCTTTAGCTGAGCGGGATTACCCATCTGTTCCCGGGAACATGCTTCCCGTTTATCATGGCTACCAACCACGTAATGGTTAGCCGTGCGATGCAGTGTTTTATTTAGGTTTTAGTGTCTTTGGGCTTAATGTTCAACAGACTATGAACAAATGCAATCGGCATCTTTACTTGTCCTGCCCTTAAATTGGAATTATTAAACGAATATCTCTATTTATATTATCTTCAAAAAATTTTACTAACTTGCGTCCGTTTCAGAGGGAGAATACACCACAAACATACCCGAATTGCAAAACGTACGATTAAAAAACATAGCGCCTTGTGGCAATGAAAAGCAGGTAAAAGAGATTTACCTGCAACATGCCCCGGGGCTGATTTTTTTTGCCAGGAAGTTTGTTGATAGCTTCACGGCAGAAGATATCGTGCATGATGTATTTCTTAAGCTTTATCACCAAGATCCGGGCAAATTGAATGAAAACGGCATCAGGGCTTACCTTTTTAGCATGGTGAAAAATGGCTGCCTCGATTACTTGCAGCATTTGAAAGTTGAAAAGACCTACGTGGCGAAAGCTCAGGCTCAACTAAAAATTGAAGAGTTAAGATGGTATGATTCAAACGAGAATATCGTATCTAACGAGAAGCTAAATGCCATCTATAATGAAATAGAGAAACTTCCTCCACAATGTAAGAGGATTTTTATTAAATCTTACCTTGAAGAACAAAAACACGCGGATATAGCGGAAGAACTCAACATCTCCGTGAGAACTGTAGAAGCACAAGTTTACAAAGCGTTGAAAATAATCCGCGATAAGTTAATCCTTTTTTTACTTCCCTTTATTATTTGAGCCCCCTCTGCAAACCCTATTTTCAAAAAAATTCAAAAAAGCGTAAGTAGTTTTCCTTTCTCAACCGTATATATACTATGTAACGGTACGCCGCGGGGCGTAGGTAATTTGTAATTTGAATAGTTCCGTACACCGGAACGTAAAGATAAAATAATCACATGAAGAATAATATACAGGAAATCATTGTCCGCGTATTGAAAAACGATGTGTTGGAAGAAGATATGCGATTCTTTTCCGAATGGCTTGATTCATCCGATGAGAACAAAAATTTGTTTTTCGAATTGAAACGTGTTTATGACTATCGGAAAGAGGGTAGTTATCCCGATGATTCCGAGATGGAGGCCAGCTGGGAGCGCTTGTGGAAAAAGATCCAGGGGAAAAAACACTCCTTTAAGAAAAAAAACACTCCTTTAAGAAGAAGAAAAAAGCTTTCTGCCACTCGCTGGAGAGTAGCCGCTACTATTACAGGGCTTTTAATCTTAGGTGCCACCCTATTTTACACCCAACGGGAATTACCCGTTGCATGGGTTGAAGTTCAAAACCCGGCCCGGGGCAATCCTTTGTCAATAGCACTTCCCGACGGTTCTACCGTTCAATTAAACGCGTCTTCCTACTTAAAATACCCGAAGAAATTTAAAAGGAGAGGGCGTGAGATATACCTCGATGGCGAGGCGTTATTCGACGTGGTAAAGCAAAACGGGAACAATTTTATCGTGCATAGTAACAAGCATAAGATCAAAGTACTGGGTACGAAGTTCAACGTTATGGATTATTCCTCTGACGCCTATTCCGTCACTACCCTGATCAGTGGGAAAGTACAACTGGAAACTTTTAACGAAGAGAAAAACTTAAGAGACCGTGTCGTGATGAATCCCGAGCAACAACTTCGTTTTAACGCGTATACCGGGGAAATAACGTTAAATCAAGTGGATATTCGTGAAACCACATCTTGGATTAACGGGATATACTCGTTTCAGGATGTTCCTTTGCAGCAAATAACCGATCGACTGAATAAAATATATGGTGTAACCATCATCATTGAAAACGAAAAATGCCGTGCTGAAAAATATACCGGTAAATTTTCATTAGAACAGGATATAGAGGAGATCATGCGAATTATCAACTTCAACGGGCAATTCAACTGTATTACACGCGATGACACCATCATCCTTCAACAGAAATAAGACATTGTCTAACCCTTTAAAAATATAAAAAATGAAAAACAGATAACTCACGAACCAAAAAGAATCGGGCAATACGATAGATTACCCGATTCAACTCAAAACGTTTTTAATCAATTCACCACTGTTCCTCACGTCTCGCAAACTACAGGAACGGTTGGGTATAACTTAATCAAAAACATGCAAAGATATGAATAAAACAGATATAACGCACGGGTTGCTGTCCCGGAAACTACTTTTGACCATGAAATTTGTAATTATTTTTCTATTACTCTCTGTTTGCAACGCATTTGCTGCCAGCTATGGGCAAAATGAAAAAGTTACCGTTAACGTTCACAATGCCTCTTTTAGTGAAGTGCTTTCCCTGATTGAGCAACAAACCGATTACGTGTTCTTCTACAAGAGTGAAGACGTGGACAATACCCTGCAATTTACACTGAACGTGAAAAACAAAAACGTGCCCGAAACATTGGATCTGCTGGTCAAAAACACGTCACTCACATATAAAATTTCCGATAAGTACATTTTCGTGAATAAAAAAAACGTGGAAAAAAGCAGGGAAGGAAACATCGCTCAACAGAACAAAAAGACGGTGAGCGGCCGCGTGGTGGACGAGAAAGGGGAGCCCCTGCCCGGTGCGACCATTGTCATCGAGGGAACCACCAAGGGGGTTATCACGGATCAGGACGGTTTTTATAGCATTGAGGTGAATCCTACCGATAAGCTGACCTTTTCTTTTATCGGGATGCAGGACCAGATCATTCCCGTGGAAGACAAGAAGGTGATCGATGTGGTCATGCAAGAAAAAGCCGAGTTGTTGGACGAGGTGCAGGTGGTGGCTTTCGGTAAACAGAAGAAAGAGAGCGTAATTTCATCCATCGCGACGATACGGCCGACCGAGTTAAGACAACCTGTCACCAACCTTACCACGACGTTGGCAGGGCGCATTGCCGGCGTGATTTCCTACCAAAGGAGCGGCGAACCGGGGCAAGACGATGCCGATTTCTTTATCCGCGGCGTGGCAAGCTTCGGTTACACGGCAAGACCGCTGATCTTACTTGACGGGGTAGAGGTAAGTTCTTCCGATCTGTCAAGAATTCAGCCGGATGATATCGCCAGTTTTTCCATCATGAAAGACGCGACCGCCACCTCCCTCTACGGGGCAAGGGGGGCCAACGGCGTTATCCTGGTAACCACCAAAGAGGGGAAAGAGGGGAAAGCCAAGGCCTCTTTCCGGTACGAATCCTCCATTTCAGCCCCTACGCGAAATATAGAGCTGGCCGATCCCATCACCTACATGAAACTGGGAAACGAGGCGGTGCTTACCCGGAACCCATTGGGAATAACCCCCTACAGCAAAGAGAAAATCGAGAACACGGAAAAGGGACTATTTCCATTGAAATACCCGGCAGTCGATTGGTACTCCGCTCTATTTAAGGATTATACCGTGAACAACCGGTTCAATTTAAACGTGAGTGGAGGCGGGAAAACCGCCCGGTACTACCTGGCGGCAACCTATAACAATGACAACGGGATATTGAACGTGGATAAAAGGAACAACTTCAACAACAACATCCGGTTAAACAGGTACCTGTTGCGCTCGAACATCAATATCAACATCACGCCTACCACCGAGGTCGCGGTACGGTTATACGGCACCTTCGACGATTTGAGCGGGCCGCTCGATGGTGGGGCGGATCTCTACCACAAAGTGATGCGAACCAGTCAGGTCTTTTTCCATCCTTACTACCCGCCGGATGAAAAGCACCAGAAGACCCAGCACATACTATTCGGGAATTACGAAACCGGGGGGTATTTGAACCCGTATGCCGATATGCTCAGGGGATACCGGGAAAGTACCAGCTCTACCATGATTGCCCAGTTCGAGGCAGATCAAAAACTGGATTTTTTACTGAAAGGATTAAATGTCAGGGGATTATTCGTAACAACCCGTAATGCCGCGTTTACCGTCAACCGTTATTACAACCCCTTTTATTATGTTCTTACCCGCTTTGATAAGAAAACCGGGGAACATACCCTTTACAACATCAACCCGAAGGAAGGAACGGAACACCTGAATTACAGTGAATCGGGTAAGAACGTTACGGCCAACACCTACATGGAGTTCGCGGCCAACTACAATGGCAAGTTCGGGGGGCAACATGAAGTGGGTGCCATGACGGTATGTTACATGCGCAACTACCTTGAAGGGAACGCGGGCAACCTACAGAGGTCCCTCCCGTACAGGAATATCGGTATTTCCGGGCGGGCCACCTACGCGTACGACACCCGTTATTTCCTCGAGGCCAACTTCGGGTATAACGGTTCCGAAAGATTTTCCAAAGCGCATCGTTTCGGTTTTTTCCCTTCGGTAGGGTTGGGTTGGATTCTTTCCAACGAAGCGTTCTGGTCGGATGGCATGAAAAAGGCAATCCCCCTGTTCAAACTTAAGGCAACGCACGGGTTGGTCGGGAACGACGCGATCGGTGGGGCCGATGACCGCTTTTTCTACCTCTCTCAAGTGAATTTATCCGATTGGGGGAGAAGATATTATTTCGGGAGCGAATTTAACAATCCGATACCGGGCATTTCCATTTCACGGTACGAGAACCCCAACATCACCTGGGAAATCTCGCGGAAAACAAACGTCGGCCTGGAAGTCGACCTGTTAAGCATGTTCACCATCAACATCGATCTCTACCGGGAGCACCGGACGAATATCCTGACCAACCGAAGTTATATCCCTTCAACCATGGGGTTGCATGCTGCTTCAAGGGCCAATATCGGGGAGGCCAAAGGGCAGGGCATCGATTTCTCGGTCGATTACAATAAAAGTTTCACCCCCGATTTCTGGATGACCGGGCGATTCAACTTTACCTATGCATCCAACAAGTACACGGTGGTGGATGAACCCGATTATTCAGACACACCGTGGCTCTCCGCCGTCGGGCAAAAAATCGGGCAACAGTGGGGGTACGTGGCCGAGCGGCTGTTCGTGGATGACAAAGAGGTAAAAAACTCACCGGCTCAATGGCATGATGCCATGGGAGGAGATATCAAGTACAAGGATATCAACGACGATTTCGTGGTGGACAGTTACGACCGGGTTCCCATCGGGTACCCCGGGTACCCGGAAATCATTTACGGTTTCGGCCTTTCAACGGGATTCAAAAACATCGACTTCTCGTTCTTTTTCCAAGGGCTTGCCAATGAGTCTTTCTGGATTGACCAATGGAGCACCTCCCCGTTCGTAGGACAGCAGCAACTGTTGAAGGCGTACGCCGACGACCACTGGTCGGAATACAATCGGAATCTATACGCGTTATGGCCAAGGCTATCTTACACCTATAACACGAACAACATGGTTGCCAGTACCTGGTTCCTGCGCGACGGCTCTTTCCTGAGGCTGAAGTCGGTGGAGCTGGGATACAGTGTTCCCAAGAGGTGGTCGCAGGCTTTGTTGATGGATAATCTCCGGTTCTATTTCAACGGTATCAACCTGCTCACCTTGAGTAAATTCAAGTTGTGGGACCCCGAGATGGGCGGGAACGGGCTGGGATATCCCGTTCAGAAAGTTTTAAATTTTGGTTTGCAAATCTCATTTTAAAATATATTATGAAACGAGCATATACACTTTTTACAACCCCACGGGTAACGAGGGGGTATCTGAAAAAGATCGGCTATTTTTTGCTGCCGTTGTTGTTCCTAACCGCGAATTCATCCTGTTTAGACGACTGGATTGATGTTGTACCCGATAACGTGGCTACCCTCGATCATGCTTTTAGAGACAAAACGCGGGCAGAACAGTATCTTGCTACCTGTTATAGCTACCTGCCGAAAAGCGGAAGACAGCATAACCCGGGGTTCTTCGACGATTTTACATGTATTGGTGCCGAACATTACCTCTATCAGGAGTATAGTGTGAGTTACAAATTTTTTGGATATCGAATATTTAAAGACGGGAACAAGGCAGACGACCCACTGATGAATTTCTGGCAAGGGAGACGTGGCGGTGTAAACTTATTCCAGGGGATACGCGACTGCAATATCTTTTTGGAAAGAATCGATGAACCGATCGATCTTGAAAGGTATGAGAAAAACAGGTGGGGCGCCGAGGTGAAATTTCTAAAAGCGTATTACCATTTCCTTCTCTTGCAGATGTACGGCCCCATTCCCATTGTCAAGGAGAATTTACCCATCAGCGCCGGGCCGGAGGAGGTGGCTGTTTTCCGAGAACCGGTGGAGGATGTTTTCGACTATATCGTGCAGTTGATTGATGAAGCGGTTCCGGATCTGCCCCTGACCATTGATAATGAAATCTCGGAGATGGGTCGCATCACGCAACCGATAGCCCTTGCCATCAAGGCGAAGGTGCTGGTTACCGCGGCCAGCCCCCTTTTCAACGGGAACAAAGATTACCAGTCCTTGGTCGATAAACGGGGGGTGCAACTGTTCAACCCGGTGGAGGATCCGGGAAAATGGAAGAGGGCGGCAACCGCCTGTAAAAACGCCATTGATACCTGCCTTTTGGCAGGACACGATTTATATCATTTCATCTCTAGTAAAAACATGTCCGAGGCCACCCGGCAAATTTGTCAGGTAAGCCAAATAGTCGCTGACAAATGGAATCCCGAACATATCTGGGGAATGTGTCGCGATGACCCCACAACTGACAATTGTTTCGATTATGATGTTTTGCCCAGATTTCACTATGATCACGTTTTATCAGGTGGGTTCGTGGCTCCCACCATGAAAGCGGTGGAATATTTTTATTCCAAGAACGGGGTACCTATTAACGAGGATATCTATTACGACTACGACACCCGGTTCGATATCACGAACACCCTGCCTGAAGAATCTCCTTACGTGCAACCCTACGTGACAACGGCGAAACTTCACCTGAACCGGGAACCCCGGTTTTACGGGAGCGTCGGGTTCGACAAGGGATGGTGGTACGGGCTTGGGCGTTACAACGAAAACGACCAGTGGCCCATCAATGCAAAGAACGGGGAGATCTCCGGCCCTAAAGGAACCTATATTTTTTCGATGACGGGTTTCTTTATAAAAAAACGGTCAAATTTTCATGCCGTCTATAACCAAACAACTTATATTGACAAGCCGTTTGATTTTCCCGTGATACGATTGGCCGATTTATACCTGCTCTACGCCGAAGCGCTCAACGAGACGAAAGACACGCCGGACAACGAGGTGTACGAGTATGTTGATCTGGTAAGGGAGCGAGCCGGGTTGAAAGGGGTCGTGGAGTCGTGGTCCAACTACTCGAAAATCAGCGACAAGTATCGTTCCAAAGAGGGAATGCGGGCAATTATCCAACAGGAAAGGGGTATCGAACTGGCATTCGAGGAGCAACGTTTCTGGGACCTGCGAAGATGGGGACTGGCCCCTCAAGAGTTTAACGGCTATGTACGGGGATGGTATTTCTTAGGGGAGACCGATGCCGAGTTTTACAAAGTCTCCAATTATCATAATATCAAGTATAGCACTTACGATATTTTCTGGCCTATTCCTAAATCGGAACTGAGGGTAAACCATAATTTAATTCAAAACTTGGGATGGTGAGATTAACAACTAAAAAACAGAACAAAATGAAAAAATATACACTACTTGTATCACTGTTACTTATCGCTTGTTCGTGGGGATGCCAGGAGGAAGAGAGGGGACAGATACCGTTGGATAACATCCCTCCGGGACAGGTAACCTCGGTATCGGTAAAAAATGTGCCGGGGGGTGCCATCATCTCCTACACGATACCTGACGATAAAGACCTTTTATACGTGAAAGCGGTTTATAAATTGGATAACGGCACCGTGATGGAACAAAAGGCATCGGCCTATTCCAACGAGCTGGAGATAGTAGGCATCGGTAAATCGGCCAAGCAGATGGTACAGATCATTACCGGCGACAGGAGCAAAAATGAATCCAAACCCTTGGAGGTGGAGATCCATCCTCAAGATTCGCCCATTTACGATGTCCTTAGATCCATGGAGATACAAAATGATTTCGGGGGGATACGGGTAACCTGGGAGAACCCGTTAGAAATGGAAATCATTATCGATATCGATACTTTGGATCAAGAGAACCAGTACACGTCGGCAGGAACCTTTTATACAAAAACCACCATCGGCAAAAACTGGCTGCGGGGATGTTCTCCCATCGAGCAACTCTACGCGGTATCCATTCGCGACCGGTGGGGCAATACCACCGATACCGTGAGCGGTTTGTATCAACCCTACCGCGAAGAACAGATTGACCCAGAACGGTTTAGAAGATGGAACCCGCCCGGGATACCGTATGGATGCTATACCATTTATCATATAGAAAACTTATGGGATGGCAATTATCTATCGGAATTTTTGACTTCTACTTCCGGGAAACTGGGAGATAGTTTCACGTTTGATATGGGGCAATTGGCGAAATTGAGCCGTGTTAAAGTAATCCAGTTTACCGGCAATGGGGAGTGGGCTTTTGGTTATGGTAACATGCGTTCCTTTGAATTTTACGCGTCACCGCACCCAAACGTTGACCAGAACGAAGATACCTGGATTTTCATGGGCGCGTACGAATCCAATAAGCCCTCCGGGTTACCTGTAGGGCAAAACACGGCAGAGGACATTGAGTTGGCAAGAAATGGAGAGGATTTTATGGTCGATATATCCTTACCTCCCGTGCGTTATCTCCGTTTTAAATTTCTTAGAACGTGGGGAGGCGTCAATTATTTAGACTTCTGTGAACTGGAGCTTTTCGGTGTTCCGGTGGAGGAATAAAATAGGTTAAACGAAAAAAAGATCAGATGATGAAAACTACATATCCTTTTTGGATAACAGGGCTGCTTTTATGCACGCTGGTTATCTCCTGTTCAAAAATGAACGACCTGCACGAAATCTACCTGTTGCGGGGAGAGAAAGTCTATTTAGGACAACCCGATTCAATAGCCATCCGTCCCGGGTTGAACCGGGTTGAAATAAAATGTTGGACATCCGACCCAAAGGCCGGGAAAATGAAAATCTACTGGAATAACGGGGCGGATTCCATCACGGGGAATATTTCTTCCGCAACCGACGAGGGTGCCGTGTTTCAAATTGAAAACCTTGAGGCGAAAAATCAGGTCTTCAGGTTGGTGGTTTACGACAAGCATTGGGAAGACTCATCCATACCGCTCGACACTTTGGTTGAAGTATACGGCGACAGTTACTTGGCAAGGTTATTCCCTCGTCAAATACGATATGCCCAATACCTCACGTCAGGATCCGTCCACGTGGGATGGGGTAAACCCACGGAAAAGTGTGTTGCTTCGGTTATCACCTACACGGACCTGTCCGGGAAGACGGTAAAAAAAACGGTTCCCACGGACGCTACCAGCACGGTTCTCGAACATTTCAAGGGAGATTTAAACTATTACACCGCTTTTATACCGGCAGATAACGCGTTAGACACGCTGTATTCCGTTCCGGAACGTTTCACGAAATTGGATGTTGAGCTTGACAAAAGCCTTTTCAAAAGATGGAACCCGCCCTATGTTCCCTATCCCACCCAGTATCACCATTATGGAATCGAATACATGTGGGATGGTGTTGTACAAGCCGAGCCCTATTTCCTGGCAAGAGATGCCAATGAATTCACGTTCGACTTGGGGCAAACGAAAAAAATCAACCGGGTAAGGCAATGGAAAAGCTGGAACCCGGGGCACCTGTATGGCGCTCAACAGATAAAAAGATTTACCCTCTTTGGAAGCGCTTCACCCGATGTTGGGGCCGATTTGTCCGAGTGGACATTCCTGGGTTCATTCCAATGTATAAAGCCATCGGGGAAGCCTAATGAAGACACTGACGAGGACATGGCCCATGTACTTGAGGGAGATGTTTTCTTGATACATTCCGACACACCGGTTCGTTACATCCGGTACCAGATACTCGAATTGTGGAAAGACGGCGGAGGATGGTTTACTATTGGTGAAATGAGTTTCTTTACCACCGATTTCTGATACATAACGAATGAAATAAAAGTATCTCATACGGGGCTACTTTCTATCGGGAGTAGCCCCGTTCATGAGCGAAGTAACTTTTCCGGGGGTGCAGAAAGACGGGAAACTTGTTTCCCTCGCAAACAATAGCGAAGAAATAAGCATCGAGCCGGGGGGTATGATTATCTACGCGTGGGAGAAGTGAGCGTGATTAAATACAGTTATTACGTGTGAGTTAGGTATATGAAAGATTCTCGTGCAGCCACGGTTGGAAAGTTTTCAATCGTGTTTTTACTGGCGTTCCTTATGATCGTGAAGGGGTACTCTTTGAATGCCGATACCGGCACGAAGAATAACGCCGTGAAAAAAGCCCTGACAAGCAAGGACATACAAGCATTCACGGGGGCGGCGGCCGCCAATAAAATAGAGGATGAAGAGCAACGTGAAGCCTACCTGTTAAACTACAAACAGCTGGAGATCAATTACGGGAACAATGTCGATTTTCAGCTCAGGAAAGAGCAGGTTATTCTTTGCCCTGAAACCGAGGATTACCTCTATTCCAAGTTCACGCCTCTTCGTACCAGGTATAAAAAGGGAACACGCCCAAGACTGGAAAAAATTGTCCGCGATATCACGGGTCAATGTAAAACCGATCGCGAAAAGGTGCTCGCGATAACCCGTTTTTGCAGGGACCTTTACAAGAAAAACCCGGAGGTGTATTCCGCCGATTACCTGTTCACGGACTACGTGTACGGGGGAACGGAAGAACAACTGATTGATAAACCCGAAATCCTGTGCGAGACACTGGGGAGACTTATGGTTGCCCTTTGTGAAATCTGCTCCATCCCCGGGCGCGTTGTCATGCATGATATTGGCGGTCACATATGTTCAGAGGTACACGTGGACAACCACTGGGCTTACATTGACCCCCGTACCGGTATCTATTTCCTGAAAAAAGACGGCTCCTTTGCTTCCGTTCGGGATCTACTACGAGACCCTTCGATTATAAACCTTCAAAGTAACGAGGTAAAAGCCGATGTCAGCGACATGTGGACGTGGGAATACCGCGCTTCGAAATGCGAGAAAATGTTTTTTAACCCCAGGGAAATCACCGGGTTCCAGAATTACAGCCTTATGGATGCCGGGAAATACAATTACTCGCAACTTACTGCGAAAGAGGTAAGAGATGCCGGCTTGTTTACCATTAATGAAAAGTACAGTGATGCCTGCTTTAAGATTTTCGGGTTAGCCGGTGATTGGGAAGAGAGCCACTGGGGAAATCGCCCGCTTAAAAAAATCCCGCTGGTGTACAGGCATGACGGTTTTACAACCTATTTCACCGATTTCTTAATGGACCGTGATTACCTGGAGAAGAATTACGTGGATTGTTTTGAAAACAGCAACGTTGAAATCATCGAATGGGGCTTGGGGCCGGGAAGCGTGTTTTGCTTTGAAACAAAAGTGGGACAGATTTTCGGGAACGGGCTAACCCATGCCCAGCTCTCGATGCTCAGGGAGGGCGATCGATGGGCAAATAAAAACGTGAATCATTTAATCGCCCAGGGAGGTCCCTTGCGTATCGCGGTGGAGCGGGCCCATCAACTCGGCCTGGAGATATTCGCCCGGCTCGAGATGAACCACGAGTACGGCCCTGCCGACCCGAACAATTGGGACTGGGTGGGATTCGTTGGGAAGTTCAATAAAGCACACCCGGAGTATCGCATACCCGGTACCGTAATGCTTGATTTTAAACACGAGGAGGTTCGCGATTTCAAGAAAGCCATTCTCAGGGAAGCCGCCGAGTTAGGCGTTGATGGTATATCGATGGATTTTGCCGTTTACCCGCCTTTTTTTGAAAAACCGGATTCCCGTATCATGACCCGGTTTGTTCGGGATATCCGGGAAATGCTTGATGAGGTTGGACAACGTCAAAACCGACGCGTCCGACTAATGGTGAGGGTTCCCTTCGAACATTACCAGGGGATAGGCCTAGACTGGAAAACTTGGGCTAAAGAGAAACTGGTGGACATTATCGTGCCTACCCACTATGCTCCATCCGCTAACTTTCATATACCGGTGGAAGAATTTGTACAGGTTGCCAAAGAATCGGGCGTGTTGGTTTATCCTTCCACTTGGCTCGGCTTGGGTTTTGTTGATGACGATCCTCAACCGGGTGATGACGAGACGGGACAAAAACGCTACGACAAACCCAAAACCCCGGAAATGTTTTACGCCCAGGCATTACTTTTTCACAGATCCGGTTCGGATGGGCTGCAATTGGCCTTTTCGGCCGATGAATGGAATGAAAGAACATGGTTGAACGAGTTAGCGGATCCTGAAAAAGTGGAATACGCCGATAAGCATTATATGGTTGATCCTATAAAGATGAACCCCGGAACTTTTCAACTTTCAAAAAAAGGTGACAGGTACAGTGGGGAAAAGGTCTTTCCCCTGCGAATCGGGGATAATATTCCTGAGGCCCGTAAAAAGGGATATGAAATCACCTCGCACCTGGTACTTTACACGCGGAATTTAGGTCCTGATGAGGAAATGGAAGTGTATGTTAATGGCAACGGTCCGGTGGTGATACCCAGTAGCAAAGGTGAAGGCCAAGAAAACCATGAGGCGCTTATTGACCCAAGTATAGATGATCACTCCTCGTTTTTGTTTGAAAAAGATTGGTGGCAAAGGGGGAAACGTCAAATTGCCATCAACGAGGACTGGTGGAGACTTGAAAACAATGAAATCCGGATCGTCTATTCTGCCAAATCGGACAAGAGAGACAATCCCCTATCTATCACGTGGATTGAGTTATTATTGAATTACAGTGAAAAGGAAGAACTTGTAAACTAAATAAAAAAAAAAGATGTTCAAAAAATGATATGGATGATATCGCCCACGCGATGTTGAATACTTGATAGAACGCTCTTTTTCAGAAGAAGTAAATTTATAGAACAACGCGAAAAACCAATTTAATCAAGAAAAAAAATGAAATCAAAAAAAGTAACCCGCCGGTCTTTCTTAACAACCGTGTCCGCGGGAGCCGTGGCGGCTTCCTCAGCCAACATTTTACCTAAAATAAGTCCATTCATGACACATACGAACGACAGCGGCAAGCTGGCCGCCCTCGGGGGAACACCCGTGGCAAAGAACTTGTCCTGGCCAGCATGGCCTTACGTGGACGAGAAGATGGTGGACAAACTGGTGGAAACGGCCAAAAGCAGGATATGGTGCCGCATCGACAACCCGAGAAACGGGACCGTCGCCACTTTCGAACGGGAATACGCCAAGCTGATGGGCTGCAAGGGCGTGGTGGCTACCGGTTCCGGGACACAAGCGCTGAACACCACCGTGGAAGCACTCGGCATCGGGCCGGGCGATGAGGTCATCACCTCTCCCTATACCGATATGGGCACCATCGCCTCTATCCTCGTGAGCCGTGCACTGCCGGTAATGGCCGACATCGATCCCGAATCGTTCCAGATAGACCCGGACGATGTGGAACGGAAAATCACTCCCCGGACGAAAGCCATCATGCCCATACACATCATGGGACAACCCTGTAACATGGAACGGATCATGGCCATTGCCAAGAAACACGATCTACACGTGATCGAGGATGCTTGCCAGGCACATCTTTCCGTGTACAAGGGTCAAATGCTGGGGACAATCGGTGATGCCGGGTGTTTCAGTTTCCAGTCGAGCAAGACCATCGCCTGCGGCGAGGGAGGAGCCGTGATTAGCAATGACGAAAAACTGCTGGACAAGTGTTACACCGTGCAGAACCACGGCACGAACCGCGAGGGACGCTCCGTCACCATCGGGTCGAAATACCGGATGAACGAGTTGGAGGGTGCTTTATTGCTGGGACAGCTCGACGGGGTAGTGGAACGATTTGAAACGAGGAACCGGAACGCGAAGTACCTCACTTCCAAGCTGGAAGGATTCAAAGGACTGCGCCCGCAAAAGCTGTACGACGGTACCGAATCGGGGTCCTGGTACTTATATACCATGTCGTACCACAAGGAGCATTTCAACGGTGCCCCCCGCGAGAAATTTTTAAAGGCAATGGCGGCAGAGGGTATTTCGCTCAGCCCGTACATTGGCAACGGGTTACACCGGGAACCCTGGACGGAACACATCCTAACTCTTGACGTGTACAAGAAGATGTACGCGGCCGAACGGTTGAAAAAATTCAAAAAAGAGCTGTACTTGCCCAACTGTGACAAGGTCTGTGATGAGTTGATGGTAATGCTTTGGGCGGGAGGACCGCTACTGGCCGGGCAGAAAGAGATGGATCTCTTCCTTGAAGCCGTCATGAAAGTATATGACAACAGGGATCAACTGAAGAATATCTGATTGGCTAGTGATATGAATTTAAAATTTTTACTTATAAGTTTTGCCGCATGTTCCCTTATCGTGATGGGAACCCTCTGCGGCTGCCGGGCGCACCAGTCCCGCGTGCCGGGAAAATCGTGGACACCCCTTTACCAGAACAGCGCGGATACCGCGAACTGGATGAGCGCCCGGGGAGAATCGTTCCCTTCCCGGGGCTGGCAAGCAGATAACGGGGAACTTATCCTTTTGGCGAACGGGAAAGGCGGGGATATCATCACCCGCCAGGAGTATTCCAACTTCGAGTTGAAACTGGAATTCAACTTTGCCCCTTTTGCCAACTCCGGGGTGAAGTATTTCGTCAACAAGATGACCCACAAAGAGACCGGCGCGGAAGAATGGATCGGGTTTGAATGCCAGATTATCGATGATTTCAACCCCGAGAAGAGCGGCTGCACGAGCGAAAAGATTTCCACGGCATCGCTGTACCTCTTGTATGCACCGGACAAGAAAAAGGAACTGCACCCCTCGGGTGAATGGAACTCCTTGCGTATAAGGGTGAAAGGCGCGAAGGTAGAACATTGGCTGAACGGGAAGAAAGTAATGGAAGCGGATACCGGTTCAAGGGAGTTTTTTGAACGGGTGGAAGAGACCAAGTTCAAGAATTACGACGGTTTCGGCAAAATAAAAAAAGGACGTATCCTGTTGCAGGATCATGGTGACGGTATGCATTTTAGAAACATTTTTATCCGAGAATTGTAATGATATCTTTTTCTTTTGTACCAGGCAACAGGTACCCGATGACAACTGGGAAAACTGTTTAAAATATTCGTATGATGAAAAAAGTAACGTTTTTGTTTATCGCGTTCGCCCTCTTGTGCGGCATTGCCTCCTGCTCCGAGAAAAAGGAGAATCAATCACCCCGGTTACAGTTGGTGTGGGAAGAGAACTTCGACGGTTCCACCATCGATGAAGCCGTGTGGTCCAAAATCCCGCGCGGCAAGAGCGATTGGAATAACACCATGAGCGATCACGACGCGCTGTACGAAGTACGCGAGGGAAACCTTATCCTAAGGGGTATCTCCAACACGGTCCTGCCCGATGACCCCTCCCCGTTCCTTACCGGGGGCGTGTACACCAAAGGGAAAAAATCATTCGGGGAAGGAAGGCTGGAGATAAACGCCAGGTTAAAGGGGGCGACCGGGGCGTGGCCCGCCTTTTGGATGCTGCCGGATAACAGTCCCGGGTGGCCGAAAGGCGGGGAAATAGACATCATGGAGCGGCTGAATTACGACAGCGTCGCCTATCAAACCGTTCACTCGAATTATACCTGGAAGCTCGGGATAGACGATCCCAAGCATGGCACAACCGCCGCCATCGACCCGGACGGGTATAACGTGTACGCGGTCGAGAAACACCGGGACAGCCTGGTCTTTTTTATCAACGGGAAGCATTCTCTTACCTACCCGCGCATCGAAACCGATAAAGAAGGGCAGTTCCCTTTCAGCGAACGCGAGTTTTACCTCCTGCTCGACATGCAGCTGGGCGGAAACTGGGTAGGGGAAGTGGACCCGGGAACATTGCCCGCGGAAATGTATATCGACTGGGTTCGTTTTTACCGGTTCGAGGAATAATCCCCGATTTCGGGCGAAAAAATGATGACCGCGTTTCGTGACAAGTAGAGAAAGATGAAAAATCGGTATTTGATCAAGAGTATCCTTTTACTGCTCCTTGCAGGCATATCCTGCTTTGCCCGGGGACAAGAGCAGGTTCACGCGGGAAGCGAAACGCTGGGGATAGCCGTCTTCGACGTGGATGCCACACCTCCCGTGGGGAGCGACCTTACCTACCAGCGCATGAAAAACTCGTGCGACCTGGGGCTGCGCGCAAAGGGGATGGTACTGACGGGAGCGGGACAGCCGATCGTCTTGTGCGCCATTGACTGGATCGGCATTTACAATGAAAGCCAGGATGTCTTCAAGCAGGCGCTGGCCGAGGCCGCCGGGACCGTGCCTGAACGGGTGGCCGTCCATACCCTGCACCAGCACGATGCCCCGACATGTGACTTCACGGCGGAGAAAATCCTGAAGGCCCATGGCATGCCCCCGGGATGCTTTGACGGGACATTCGCCCGGGGGGTGATCCGGGAGATCCAACGATCGATACGGGCGGCGGCAAACGAGGCACAACCCGTCACCCACGTCGGGTTGGGTAAAGCGGAGGTTTACCGGGTAGCCTCGAACCGCAGGATTTTAGGCCCCGATGGGAAGGTGCGCGCTTCCCGTTCTTCCTCCTGCAAGGATTCGCTTTTGCGTGCCCTGCCCGAGGGGGTGATCGACCCGGAGGTATCGCTGGTCAGTTTCTGGAACGATGAGCAACCGGTGGCCGTGCTGAGCTTCTACGCTACCCACCCGCAAAGTTATTACCTGACGGGAATCGCCAACCCCGACTTCCCCGGCATTGCCCGTTTCATACGACAACTGGCCGTGCCCGATGCCCTGCACATCCATTTCAACGGTGCCGGGGGTAACGTTGCCGCCGGCAAGTACAACGACGGGAGCCATGAAAACCGCCTGGTACTGGCGGAAAGGTTGGCCGACGGCATGAAAAGGGCGTGGGAAAACACCCGGAAAACGGGCGTTACCGGGAATCAAGTCAACTGGGATACCCGCCACATCGCGCTCCCACCGGCCAATGGTCTGGAGGAGGAGATCGAGGAAAGGATGAAGGACGAGGAGATCGGCAATTATTACCTGCCCAATAACATGGGGATGTTGGGCTGGTTGAAACGTCGACAGGAGGGGAAAAAGAACGAGATAGGGTGTCTATCCGTCGGGGATGCCCGAATACTTTTCACCCCCGGGGAACTGTTCGTTGAATATCAACTGGCGGCAAAAGCGATGCGCCCGGACCTGTTCGTTGCCATGGCCGCTTACGGGGATAGCGGAACAGAATACATCGGCACGGGAGCATCGTACGCGCAGGGGGGGTATGAAACCGGATCCAGCGCCACCACGGGAGAAGCGGAAGCGATCATCATGGGGGCCATAAGGGAGCTCCTGTTTGACAAAAGAGAAAACGATACCACTGCCTCGCGACAACCCTCCATCGAGTGGGTACGGGAAAGCAGTAGCGCGGGGTGCGCCGGTGGCATGACGCCCCCGCTTGTCAATGATATGTCGTCATTGAAGTTGCCCAAAAAGAAAGAGGAATGGGATTAATCGATGACAAGCGACCTCGATCTGGCAATCTTCAATGAAATGTGGTTACAGTAAAAGCATGCATATAATCACTATAAATCAGTGAATTACGAGTAAAAATCACTAAATTCGCCACACAAATTCAGACAATTCGGGAGATTTTATTTAGATATTGAAAAGACGCATGTTCAAAACGTGATATTCCTTTTATTATGCGATTTTTTTTAATAATTGTATTTTTTGTTTTTGGAGTCTCTTTTTCTGTTTTCCTAAAATCAGAAATTAAAAGTTACTTTGATAGCCAGCAAAGAAACAAAATCACACGTGCACAAGAACAAGATTCTATTGTTATTGTCGCTTTTGGGAATTCTATCACGGCTACTAGAGAAACTATCAATAAAGTTTTTACTCAGCGTATTGATGATTTACTAGCAGAAAAAGGAATTAAAGCAAAAATCATCAATTCAGGTGTACCGGGAAGCCATACGGGGCATCAGGAGGACAACGATGTATTTAAAATACGTCATGCTTTGGATCGTTTTAAAACAGACGTACTAGATTACAATCCTGACATAGTAATTATTGGATTCGGAACAAACGATGCCTATATTGATAATAATTACTCCTATGGACCATCAAGGATTCCATTGACGAGATACAGGGATAATCTGGAGTTTATGATAAGAGAACTTTTGGCAAAAAATATAAATGTTATCCTAATGGCACCTAATATCCTTGGTAATCATTACGGAGACATACAAAACAAAAGATTGATACAATATGTGGATGTCGTTTGTGGCTTGGCACGCGAATATAAAACAGGGTTAGTAAATAATTGTCAATTATTTAACCAATATCAATTAGAAGCCGGGATTAGTTATGAAGCTTTAATGCTAGATGGCATGCATCCCAATGACGAAGGGCATAAATTAATAGCAAAACATATAATGAATGAGATTATGAATATTCTGAAACGAGATAGATATTTTCCCAGGTAATAAAAAACAGGACAAAATGAAAATGAAGATAAAAATGAAACGTTTCATCGCATTTTGCTGCTATTGTTTGATATGCTTACCGGTTTCTTGTTTCATTCACGGTCAAGATGCAGCGCCAAGATGGAAAGCGGGGGTAGCCAAAACCGTGATAACCCCCGGGGAAGCTATCTGGATGGCCGGTTATGCCGACCGGGATAAACCCGCGGAAGGCAAGATCCACGACCTGTGGGCCAAGGCCCTGCACCTGGAAGACGCGCAAGGCAACCAAGTGCTACTAATCACCATGGACCTGGAAAGCATTCCCCGGGAAATTTCCGGCCGTATCAAAGAACGGTTGAAAGCCGAAACGGGCTTGGAGAAGGAACAGGTCGTCCTGAACTGTTCCCACACCCATTCGGGGCCTCTCCTGAAAAACGATTACACGTACGTTTACCTGATGGATGACCGGCAAACGGTGCTGACTGACAACTATACCGGGTGGTTTGAGGAGAGGATCGTGCAACTGGGAAAAGAAGCCACCCAAAGGGCGGAACCGGTAAAACTCTTTTCCCGAAACGGTACCGCCCGTTTCCAGGTGAACCGGAGGAACAACAAGGAGTCGGAACTTACCAACCTCACCCCGCTGCAAGGACCCAACGACTATTCCGTACCGGTATTGAAGGTGGAGGATGAAAAAGGCAACATGAAAGCCGTTGTTTTCGGTTACGCCTGTCATCCCACCGTTCTGAGCGGTTACGAGTGGTGCGGCGATTACCCGGGATTCGCGCAAGTAGAACTGGAGAAACTGTACCCCGGTGCAACGGCACTGTTCTTCCAGGGCGCCGGCGCCGACCAAAACCCCTTACCGCGCCGGAGCGTACCCCTAGCCAAACAGTACGGGAAAGAGTTGGCCGCCGCCGTGGAACGGGTTATCGATGAACCGATGCGGGAGTTACAGCCGCGGCTCGCGGTGGCCTATTCCGAGATAGAGCTGGAGCTCGCTCCTGTTCCCACCGAGAAGGAGTTGAGAGAATACGCGAAAGAACTGACCGGCTATGAAAAGAGATGGGCGGAAAGCGCGCTTGCAACAGTAGAGGGGGGAGGAAGTTTGCCAACGGCTTATCCTTATCCCGTGCAGGTGTGGCGCTTGGGGGACCAGGCCATCGTGAGCCTAGGGGGTGAAGTATTAATCAGTTACGCCACCCGATTGAAAGAGCTGCTGGGGGAAGATATTTTCGTGATGGGTTATTCCAACGACGTGATGGCTTACATACCATCCGATGAGGAATTGTTAAAAGGGGGATATGAAATCATCTCTTCCCAACGGGCTTACGGGTTACCGACCCCGTGGAAAGCGGGATTGGAAAAAGTAATCCTGGACGAGGTGATGACTTTATCAAAGCAGGTAGGCCACGACACTTACCACGCGGTAAAGGATAGAATTGAAAAACGGGATTATCGACCCATTTGCGAGGTAAAGAGAGAGTTGTACTTGAAATACCCGAGACCGGGGGTAGCCCCCGCTACCGCGATGGCATACCTGGGACTTGGAATGGCCCGGGAAGAGACTCGTGGTTACGAGCAGATTAGCGATTGGGTTGAAGACACTAAAAGGCGTGTTTCAAAAGACAACGGGAAAACCTGGTCGGATTGGGAGCCTCTGGTAAAGCGGACGCAACAATCCGGTGACTCCATATTCACGGAGGCGAGACACATTATCATGTTTCAAAGCACCTCGAACCCGCCGTATGACCCGGTTTCAGGCAAACTTATCAGGTCCGTGTTCCAGCGCATCGTGTTGAATGACCCGGGAGAAGCCCTCTCGAGCAGGAATTTTTGGGATCACGGTTTTTACGAGCTGTCCGATGATGACGGCATGACGTGGGACAAGAGTTATCAACTCAACTACGAGCAGGGGGCCGATTTTAACCCGGGGAACTGGGGGAATCCCGAATTCCTGCATAAGAACGAAATGTATATCGGGAACTCGATCGCCTTAAAGAACGGTTCGGTGGCAATCTGCGCGACGATTCCCGTACCTTATCGCGATCCCGAGGATGAGAAGTACCCCTCCATTTTCCCCAACAACTACAGGGAGGGATGTGTAGCCGGGGTCATCTGTTTCGTGGGACGCTGGAATAAAACGGAGAATAATTACCGATGGGAGAAATCCAACACCGTTTTCCTCCCGCGGAGCGTATCATCCAGGGGGTTGAATGAACTGGACATCAGTGAACTGGAAAACGGAAACTTGCTCATGATCATGCGCGGGTCGAATGCCGGGCTGGATATTAACGAAGCCCCCGGTAGAAAATGGTACTCCGTGTCGAAAGATGGCGGTTTAACCTGGGAGCCGATAAAGGATTTACGGTACGACACGGGAGAGACATTTTACTCGTCAGCAACATTCCATAAAACCATCCGCAGTTCCAAAACGGGAAAACTATACTGGATCGGGAATATCACCCTAACTCCCGCGAACGGGAATTTTCCCCGTTACCCACTGCAGATCGTTGAAATAGACGAGGAGAAAGTGGCCCTGAAAAAGCACACGGTGACCGTCATCGACACCCGTGCCCCGGGTGAACCGGAACAAGTTCAACTCTCTAACTTCTCGGTTTTGGAAGACAGGGAAACAAAAAACATAGAGATATACCTCACCCGGTACGGGGAAAACGGGGTCGAGGAAGTCAAGGGACAGGATGTTTTCACTGCAAGCGCGTACAAGTACACGCTTTACCTGCACTAGCGTGAATGATTCACGAATCAAGGTGTAGAAACTAACGAGTCAACTCACTAAAATTTAAAAACAAAAAAACTGAAAAAAGTATAATAATGCGAAAGCAATAAAAAAAGACAAAATGAAAATGAAGACAAAAATGAAACGTTTCATCGCGTTTTACAGCTTGTGTTTGATATGCTTACCGGGGTCTTGTTCCACTGACAAAGTCGTTGATCCTGAAAACCAAACGAGTGAGCAAACGACGGCAACTGGCTTTTCTGTGAAAACAGACGTGGCGCACCAGGAACTTAACGAAGAGTATTGCTGGTTTCACCCGAGGGCTACGGCCGTACCCGGTATAGGAAAAGATGGTAAGCCCGCGGTTATCATGACCATTCAAAAAGAGTTGCAGGGCAAATCGGATTTCTACTCGGGTTTATACTACATGCGAACGGATGACTTGGGTGAAACGTGGACAGGACCGATTGAAATTCCCGAATTAAAATGGCAATATGAACCGGACGGGACCATCATAAGCGTTGCAGATGTTACACCCTCGTGGCACGCGAAAACGGGTAAAGTGTTAGCCGTGGGAATCAGGGTGAGGTATGCACCTGAAGGATGGCAGAAAGAAGATAGGCGTTCTCACGATGCAGTATACACGGTATTTGATCCGAAAACAAGCTCATGGACGCCTTGGAAAAGAATTTCAAATGCACCCGAGTCCGAAGATTTTTTCTTCCTGAACCCCGGGTGTGTGCAATGGGTCGTGAAGCCAGACGGGACTATTCTGCTCCCGCTTTATATTAACAAACCGGAAACCAGTGACTCTTTTGTCACGGTATTCGAATGTTCTTTTGATGGTAACACGTTATCGTACATCCAACATGGTGAAGAATTGACCGTGGAGGGAGGACGCGGGCTCGGGGAGCCTTCACTTGCATTTTTCAAGGGGACTTACTACCTCACTTTAAGAAACGATGCAAGGGGTTACGTGACCACCAGTAAAGACTGTCTCCACTGGGAACCGGTTAAACCGTGGGTGTTTGATAACGGGAAAGGACTTGGCAGCTACAACACGCAAACCCATTGGTTGGTTCATAGTGACGCGCTGTTTCTCACCTATACAAGGAGAGGGGCCAATAACGATCATATCCCCCGTCATCGTGCCCCGTTGTTCATCGCGCAGGTTGATACGGTAAAACTGAGGGTAATGAAATCGACTGAACAAATCTTGATCCCGGAAAGAGGCGTGATGCTGGGGAACTTTGGGGCTTCGGCCATAACCCGAAACGAGTCTTGGGTAACCGATGCCGAGTATATAGTAGGAGGAAAAAGTAATCCGCGAGGAGCGGATGGAACGGTTTGGGTCGCGAGGGTAATATGGGAAAAAAAGAATAGACTGGTGAAATAACATGGACTCTGTATCTATTTATGCCGTTTCATTAATCAATCTTTTCGTGGCCGCGCGATCATGGGTATTGATCTACAAGAAGCGCGTACAGCCGTCGCTTGCCATGTGGTTGTTTTTTCTCATCGCCATTAGCGTGAGCCTGTTCACCTATTTAAAAGATGGGGATTTTCGTTTTCAAGACAACATCCTTAACGTTGCCGACCTTTTCATGGCGGGCTCCATCGTTATCTGCATATTGCTTTTTGGCGAGAAAAGTACCCGTTTCAACCGTTTTGATACATTCTGTCTCTCTTTTGTCATGGTGATACTTTTTTTCTGGATCATCACGCGAAATCATTTTATTTCCAATATCCTGATGCAGCTTATCATGGTAATCGCTTATTTCCCCACCTATAACAGGCTCATTGTCACGCGTAAAAACAGCGAGTCGTTCACAGTATGGATAAGCATGTTAACGGCCTCGCTGGTCGCGCTGATCTCGACAAAAGGTCTACTCGCCCAAATATACGTGTGGCGCGCTATCATCTGCATTGTCTTTCTGCTTGGTTTCATGACTTGGCTAACATATTCCCAAGTAATAAACAAAAAAAACAGACGGTAAATTACAATTTTAAAGGGTGTACAACATGGCTGACATCGATGAGAATAAAAAGGTAATGGTACGGAAAGCTTCTGACAACGAGTATCTTCACAAGGATTTCCACCTCTCCATGAACATTTTAATGGACTACATTTACCACCGTTTCGGCAAAGAGCAACTCGTGCGATACTTGCAACAATACGCCGAGGCATACTATAAACCGCTCCGTGAAGAATTGAAAAAAGGCAACATGGATGCATTGTTGGCATACATGAAGGACAAATATGAAAAAGAGAAATGGGAGGTGACCTTTTTTGCCGATACCGGTGGTATTAAAATGGTTCAAACCGCCTGTCCGGCCATCACGCGCATAAAAAAAACGGGGGGAGAACCTTGTGCCCACTACAAGGAGTCGTATCACACGATTTACACGACGCTTTGCGAAGGTACTCCTTTTGAATATACCCTCGAACAATTTGACGAAGAAACGGGCGCTTGCACGCAACTATTTAGAAGAAAGGAGGTTGCAAAATGATTTCATGTACGGAATTTATCCCGGCTTACAGCGAGGGGTTCAAGTTCCTTGAATCGATAGGCGGAAGGGAAGAGGTCGAGAAATTTTGGAGCGAGCTGTCTGACCGGTACTTGAAAGACTCGTTGACGAAGTTGGTGGCAGAAAAGGGACTGGAAGGCTGCTACGAGTACTGGTCGCATTCGTTGAATGAAGAAGCGGCAGATTTCACGATGATACTGGATAAGGAAAGGGGTGAATTTATCATCGATATGCATAAGTGTCCTTCAATGGGCATGTTACTGGAGTTAAAACACATGATTCCTTACCACTCTTATTGTGATCATTGCGAGGCTTTATACAAGCCGATTGTCGAGAAGGTTGGATACGTGTATAAAGAGACCGTTGATAGTGATAACGCCAGTTGTTTAACAATAATTAAAAAGAAAAATGAAGATGAATAGTGGTTTTTACCCGGCATTGGGTACTCCTACCGGCGTGGGAGGTACTCTCGTGAAGGATAGTTTCAATCGTCAAGTGGAGCTCATGATCGAGGCGGGAGCGCAAGGGGTTTTGTGCATGGGATCGATGGGGAAAATGGAAACAATAAGAAACAAGGAGTATCCCCTGGTAGCAAAACAGTGTCGTGATGTTGTAAACAACAGGATACCGGTTTTGGTCGGGGTCATGGATTGCTCCATCGACCGGGTTTTGGATAGAATGGATGCCCTTGAGTCGATTAAATTGGACGGTGTCGTCACCACGGTTCCTTTTTACGACCCGTTGGATACCAGGGATATTGTTAATTTTTTCAAAACACTTTCAAAAAATTCCCGCTACCCGGTTTACATCTACGATTTACCTTCCGTGACCCAAACCCCAATCACGATACGTGTCCTTAAAGAACTCGTCAAGGAGACGAATATACGGGGTATAAAAACGGGGAACCTGAAGTTAATCCTCGAGTTGTGCCGGGGTGAACGGTTAAGGGATGATTTTTCAATTTTCTATAGCAATTTAGACCTCTTTGACGTGGCTATCAAGTCCGGGGTTGACAGGAACCTTGACGGGATGTTCACCTGCACGCCTTGGAACTCGAAAAAAATGTATGAAACGGGCAGGGATGACGTGTCAATCGCTCGCTCGCTTTCCAATATCTTGAAATTAAGGAACTTGTTCCTCAAGGGGAACGTGCTCTCGGCCTATTCCCACGCGATGGAATTGTTGAATTGCCCCGGCAATTACCACCCCGACTACGCGTTGCCCATACCCGACGAGTTGAAAGAGGAGATAACCCATTTGATGAAAGAGATCCATGAAATCTAACAACGAGGTCGCGACTTCCCCGGGAAACAGCCTGCCACGCGGTGCCTGGTTGGTGGTGATGTTCCTTTTCCTCGTGGGCGCTTTAAACTACATTGATCGGAACATGCTGACCACGATGAGGTTTTCCATCATCGATTCCATTCCGATGAGCGACGCGCAATTCGGGCTGCTCACGTCCGCATTTTTATGGGTGTACGGGTTGATGAGCCCCCTCGCCGGTTACATGGCGGACAAGTTTAAACGCAGTCATATCATCATATTCAGCTTGATCGTCTGGTCGCTGGTCACGTGGCTGACAGGTCACGCGACCACGTTTAATCAACTGTTGGTTACCCGTGCCTTGATGGGCATCAGCGAGGCTTTTTACATGCCGGCGGCACTGGCTTTAATCACCGATTATCACAAAGGGCCCACGCAATCATTGGCCACCGGGATAAACCTCACCGGTGTCATGCTGGGGTCAAGCCTGGGATTCATTGGCGGGTGGATAGCCGAAAAGCACACCTGGAACTTGGCTTTTACAAGTCTTGGAGTGATCGGGGTTGTCTACGGTGTGATACTTTGCTTGTTCCTAAAGGATGCCCCGAAAGAGGAGACGGTAATATCATCGGTTCCCGACGATAGGGTGAAAACGGGTGAAAAGAAAATATCTTTCACCGACGCCATAAAAAACCTGTTCGGTAAACCTGCTTACATCTACCTCCTCTTTTTTTGGAGCCTCCTGGGGCTGGTTAACTGGATTATAGCGGCCTGGCTGCCGACCTATTACAAGGAAACGTTTAACTTGTCCCAAAGCATGGCCGGGGTATATGCCACGGCTTATCTATGGCCTGTCTCCATCGTTGGCCTACTGGCGGGAGGATACCTCTCTGACAGGTGGAGCAAGAAAAACCCGCGTGCCAGGATTATCGTTCCTATCATCGGCTTGATATTTGCCATCCCGGCCATTCTCCTGGGGAGCACAACGACCGTGCTTGCCATAACCGTGGCCGCGTTTGCCGTTTACGCGTTGACAAGCAAGTTTTCCGACACCAACATGATGCCCATGCTATGCTTAACCATCGATCACAGGTATAGGGCAACCGGGTACGGGATACTGAACATGCTATCGACGATCACGGGAGGGTTAGGTGTGTACGTGGCCGGCGCGATGAGAGATGCCCAAGTTGAACTTTCATCCGTTTATCAAATCTCTGCAATTGCATTGATTGTTTGCTTGGGAATTTTGTTTTTGGTTCTAAGGAGCGCCACGAAACGAAAAGAACCGCGTTAACAGGGATGGTGTTGCCGGCTCCCGATGCCGGCGCGTATATCAATGGTGAGAATATTTTAATGGATGGTGGTATGCACGCCTGAGAAAACAGGTTCGATATGGAAGGAGAAAAAAGGAACAAGGCCCAATACGCCTTGTCGGGCAAGATCGTTACGGGTGATCAAGTGATCGCCGGTTACCTTACCGTGAAAAACGGTAAGATCAAGGAGATCGGTCATTCCAAGCCAACGGGAGGGATCATCGATGTCGGCGATTGCCTCATCGTTCCCGGGTTTATCGATATGCATATACATGGTTTGCTCTATTCATTGATCGACAACGGGCCGGGGGATTTAATCGATATCTGCCACAACCTTCCCCGGTATGGTGTTACCGGTTTTTTGCCTACCTTGACCCCGCGTCGCGCCGGTGAAGATGCCGCGTTTCTTCATGCACTCGCTACAACACGGGCAGAGGGGGCGAAAATCCTGGGTTTTCACTTGGAAGGCCCATTTCTTAAACTCGCGGGGGCTCTGACGAAAGATGCCACGTCGGATATCGATGCATCGAGGGTACTCTCTTTAATAGAAGCTGCTAAGCCCTATAAAGCGATTTTCAGCATCTCCCCGGATGTAGAGGGTATCGAGACCCTGATACCCCTTATGGCCTGGAACGGCACGCCGGTCTTCATGACGCACACCGCGGCGACCGTGGAGCAAACACAACGTGCCATAAGGTTGGGAGCCAAGCATGCTACCCACTTCTACAACGTGTTCCCTTGCCCGGGAGAAACCGATTCGGGCGTGAGGCCTTGCGGGGCGGTGGAAGCTATCCTGGCCGATGAAAGGGTAAGCGTTGATTTTATTTTCGACGGTGTGCACGTGGATCCCGTTGCCGTTCAATTGGCCCTTGCCTGTAAATCAAAAGGACCGGGTCGTGTCTGTTTTATCACCGACTCCAATATTGGTACCGGGCTGGGTGCCGGTCAGTTCACTTTCGCCGATAGCGGGGTGATAGAGTTCGCGTGTAAAGGGGCTCCTGCCAGGAGTGTTCGAGATGGCGGGCTAGCAGGTAGCGGGCTTACCATGGACCAGGCATTGAGGAACGCTGTCAAGTGGCTGAACTTGGACGTGCGCGAAGCGATTAAGCTGGTCAGCACCAACCCCGCGAAAGTTTTGGGCATCGACGACCACAAGGGTCTTCTGCTCCCCGGCTATGACGCTGATCTCGTGATCTTGGACAAAGACCTGAACGTGGTGCAGACCTGGATAGGCGGGGAATGCTTTTTCGAGTTATAATTTAAAAAAATAGGAGAAAATGAAAACATTTGATTTTAGCCCATCGCCATGGGTGCCTTTTAAGGACAAGCAAGAGATTAACCGGGTTTTGAATATCAGTAGAGAAGATATTGAAAAACATCCCAATCCCGATTTCAAGATTAAAGTGGTACCGGACGTGGACGTGGATCCCATATGGATTACCGACATGTTTTGCCGGATAAAGCACTCTTCAGACACGGGAGAAAAGCTGGTGATGATCCTCCCCAACCCGGACCCGGGATACCGCCACGTGGCCAGGCTCATCAATGCTTGTAATCTCGATTGCAGGAATATTCACGCCTTCGCGATGGACGAGTACGCCGACGAGCACGGGAACATAGCTCCCGAAGAGTGGGAGTTCGGTTTCACCCATTCCATGATGAAATATTTCTATTATGAAATCGATGAAAAACTAAGACCTCCCAAAAAGCAGATCGTGGGATTTACCAATAAAAACCTGAAGGATTACGGGAAGATGATTGACGACCTGGGAGGTGCCGATATCTGTTATTGTGGGCCCGGGTGGACCGGACACCTGGCATTCATAGAACCCGATGCCCCCGAATTCAAGGGAACATATGAAGAGTGGAGGGAGATGGGGGCCAGGATCTGCACGTTGAGCCCTTTCACCATCGCGCAAAACTCGTTACACGGCTTCTTCGGGAAGAGCGGCAACCTGGCGGCAATACCTCCCAAGGCCGCGACGATAGGTCCCGCGGAGGTGATCAAGGCCAAACATCGGATTGACGTACACGCCATTACCGTTCACGGGACAAGCACGTCGTGGCAAAGGTTCATTTGCCGTCTTGTCCTCCATGGACCGGTAACGCCGTTAGTCCCCGAATCGGTTTTACAAACACTCCCGACGGATGTTTACGTGTCGGAAACCATCGCTCAAAACATCGAACCCGACTGGGACAAGGGATATTGAAATAACAGGCGTGTCATGTGGGAATGAAGCCGTATCCACCCCACCCCCTTGATGTCGGGATATTAAAATAACAAGCGTGTCATATGGGATCAAACAGGTTAAAAGCGGGCGCGTCAAGCGTGAATATAACCCCTGAAACGCCCTGTTTTCTATTCGGGTATCCATTCGTGGAGAGAACCAGTACCGGCGTGAATGACCGGTTATTAAGCTCCGCGTTATATGTAACCGATGGTAAAGAACAGGTGCTCTTCATCTCCAACGATATTATCTATATCGCTAAGGATTCGGTTTCCCGTATCCGGGAAGCCATTTCTCGAAAAACCGGGATCCCGGGGAAGGGCATCATGATCGCGGCCACCCATACCCATTCGGGCCCCGTGACGGTAAACTGCGCCGATAGCGCGAACGATCCCGTCGTGCCGTTGGTAGACGAGGGTTACCTGGATTACATGGAAGAAAGGAGCGTGGAGGCCGCTTACCAGGCTTACCTGAAAGCCGAGCCGGTCGAAATCGGCTTGGTGAAAGGGGATGCCACGGGCGTGGGCACCAATCGCCATGACCCGGGAGGGGCAAGCGACATGGAGGTACCCATGATGCTGGTTCGAAACCGGGACGGTGAATTCATTGCCGGCCTGTTGGTCTGCAGTATGCATCCCACGGTTTTGCATGAAGACTCCACGCTCTTCAGCGGCGATTTCCCCCATTACGTCAGGGAATCGCTACAGGGGCACTTGGGAAGCCAGTGCACGTTCGTGTATTGTACCGGGGCGGCAGGAAACCAAAGCCCGAGGCACGTGACAAGAGGCAACACCTTTGCCGAGGCAAAGCGCCTCGGGGAAATCGTGGCCGGTTCGCTCCTTTCAAAAATCCCCGGTGCCGCGACTTACGTTCCCGAGGCGACGCTCCTATCGGCCCAAACGTCGATAGACCTTCCCAAGCGCTCGTTCCCGGGCGAGGCGTGGGCAACGCGAAACCGCGACCGGGCAAGGGAACGGTTTGAAATATCGCGAAAAGAGGGGAGAGACCCCCGGGAAACCCGTACCGCGGAAGTGGACTGGTTCGGGGCCGAAGAACTACTGTTCTTCTCTACCTTGGCGGCCTCGGGTTCTATTGGCGATTACTACGAGAAGTGCCTGCCCGCCGAGATACAGGCGATTAAAATAGGCGAATGGACCTTCGTGGCATGGCCGGGAGAGATCTTCGTGGAGTATGGCCTCGCCCTGAAGCAACGGGTTGAAAACAGTTTCCTCATCACTTGCGCCAACGGTGAATTGCAAGGGTACATTGTCACCCGGGAGGCGGATGAAAGGCGATCTTACGAAGCGGGAAACAGCTTGTTTCATTACACCGCGGGAGAAATCATGTCGCGGGAAACCGTTGAACTACTTAACGAGTGGGAGGTATGAACTGTTTCCTCGGGATAGATTTGGGTACCAGTTATTTCAAAGCGGGAATATTCGATGAGAACGGTTCCCTCTTGGGATTGGGACGGCACGCCGTGGGAAAGAGGTTTCCCGTTTTCAGGGAGGAGAAGGCATCTCCCGCGACGCGAGATGCCGTTGGATGCGAATTGCCGGTCGCCGTTTTTTGGGATACCCTGCAATGCTGTGTCTCGGGTGCCGTCCGGCATGCCGGTATCTCTCCCCGCGAAGTAAGCGCCCTCTCCTACTCTTCCCAGGCCAATAGTTTCATCTTGTTGGACGAGGCCGATCATCCCCTGACCCCGTTCATCTTGTGGCCTGATGAAAGGGCCGTGGAAGATTCGGATACCCTCGGGGCTTTCTCCTCGCGAGCCGGTTTTTTGGAGAAAACAGGCTTGGGAGTCCCCCCCGATAGACAATCGATGATCGCTAAAATCGAATGGTTCCAGGAAAAAAAACCATCCCTCTGGGAGAAGGTGAAAAGCATCATGACCATTTCGGATTACCTGGCATTCATCCTTACCGGTGAGCGCGTGAGCGACGTGAGCACGGCTTCCATGACCGGCCTGTTGGATGTTCCCGCGAATCGATGGTGGCCGGACGCCACCGAGTGTTACCGTGTTCAAAGGGAACAGCTATCCACGCCGTTGAGAACCGGGAGCAGGGTGGGCAACCTGACGGCCAAAGGGGCGAAGCTAATCGGGCTTTCGGCGGGTACCCTCTTGTTTTCCGGCGGGTTGGACCACCACATGGTAGCCATTGGCGCGGGCATTCCAAAGATGAACGGCCTGAGCGAATCTACCGGGACGGTTTTGGCATGTGTCCGCTACCGGCAAGGTTACGCCCCTCGAACCGGGGTCAACACGGCACCGGGATTGGAAGAAAATTATTTCTTCGAGATGGCCTTTGATGACAACGGGGCCGTTGCCCTCGAATGGTACCGGGAGAACCATGCCCGGGGGAAAACGTTCGAGGAGTTGTTGCAAGAAGCGAGAACCGTGCCCATCGGCTGTGACGGGTTGTTTGCCCGACCGCGGGCAAACAGGTTCAAAGCACTGCAGGGGTTCGACCCCGTTCAAAAGGGGCATCGAGAGGGTCACTTCGTTCGTGCCATCCTCGAATCTACCGCGGCGAGCCTGCTGGAACTGGTAACAACCCTGGACAAGGAGCGTCAGGCGGGAACGATCGTCCCTTCCGGCGGGGGGGCCAAAAGCAGCTTGTGGCTGCAAATCAAGGCCAACCTGCTGAACAGGCCGTTTTGGGTTCCCGCCTCGGGAGAGCTTGCCTGTAAAGGCGCGGCATTGTCGTGTACCGTGGGGTTGTCGCTTTACGGGAGCTTCGATGAAGCAATGGAAAAGCAAACCTCCTTTTGTAAACGGGTTTTCCCCCGCCCGGTAGAAGTGGAAAAGTACAAGGAATGGTACCTGTCCTACCGGGCCAAAACAAATTCAACCCTTCGCGAAGGCCATGCTGATTATAATTAATTCAACCCCTCGCGAAGGCCATGCTAATTCCAATTTCAATTCAAATTCCAACTCCAATTTTAAATCCAATTCTTAATTTTACAAGTAGAATATGAACAAAGTAAGTAAAGAGACCGTCATCAGTTGGGCAAGAGCATCTCTCGCGATCGAGCGGGATGCCATTGCCGATATTCTCGATTACCTCGACGAGGAACGATTTCACGAGGCTGTTGAAGCGTTGAGCAGCTGCCCGAAAATTATTACCTGCGCCAGCGGCTCATCCGGCATCGCGGCCAAGAAGTTCGCGCACTCGCTCTGTTGCATCGAACGGAACGCGCAGTTCCTATCCCCCGCGGAGGCCATACACGGGGGGATGGGATGCATGAAAAAGGGGGATGCCGTGGTGATGGTTTCCCGGGGCGGCAAAACCGCCGAGCTGTTGCCCATCATCGAGGTGTGCAATAAAAAAGAGGTGATCCTCATCGGAGTTACCGAGAACCTGGTGTCTCCCTTGGCTAAAAGTTCGCAAATCGTCGTTCCCATGAAAATCAAAAGGGAGAGCGACGGGTTGAATATCATGGCCACCTCTAGCTTCGTGGTCACGATTGCCATCTTCGATGCCATGCTCGCTTCCATCATGGCGATTACCGGTTACTCGCTGGAGCAGTTCGCCCTGATTCACCCGGGCGGCGCCGTGGGAAGCCGGTTGAACAAGGAGTAACTTAACTTTCACATGTAACTGTTTTTTCGCTTTCAGGCTCGACAGGCATAAATCCTGCGACCCATCTTCTGCTCGTTTGCTAAAAGAAAAGAACTTGCTAACGCTTCAAACAGCTTTTCTTTTTTAACGCGATCTTCGCAGGATGTGTACCCGCAGGAATTTACGAGGTCTTCGCTCTGAAAGCTGAATTTTCTTAGGAACGAGAGCAGAGCTGAGCTCGCTCAAGCTTTGCCGAGTGACGACAGAAAAGGCAATACATTGAAACAGCAAACATAATGCGAAAGTTCAGTAAGTAAGGTAATTAAAGTCAAAAAAATAATCGCTAAAGATGTACAAGGGAATGACCGTGAAACCCCCGTTTTTTGAAGTGGGCCCCAAGGCCTACATGTACGGGGAAAGGGTGCTCAGGCTGGCGAAAGCGGCCGATGAAGCTTCCGAGAAACATGACGTGAGAGTAATCTTGACCGTGCAGCCGTCGGATATCTACCGGTTGGCGAAAGAGACGAAACGGGTGCTTGTTTTCGCGCAACACATGGACCCGATCCCGGTAGGCAGGGGAAACGGCTCCATCCTGCCCGAGGCGCTGAAAGAGGCCGGCGCCGTGGGCGTCATCCTTAACCACGCCGAGAAACCGATGACCTTGGCCGACTTGGCCCGGGCGATCAAGCGGGCGGACGAGGTGGGCTTGCTTTCGATGGTGTGCGCCGACTCCATCCGGGAGGCGGAGGCCATCGCCCACCTTGCCCCGAACATCATCGTGGCAGAACCCACTGAGTTGATCGGCACGGGACGAACCAGCGACGAGGAGTACGTGATCGCGACCACCTCGGCTATCAAGAGGGTTAACCCGGAGATCCAGGTACTACAAGCGGCCGGGATCAAGGATGGCCGGGACGTTTACAGGACGATCAGGGCGGGGGCCGACGCGACGGGTACCACCAGCGGGGTCATGAAGGCTGGGGACCCGGAGGCGATGCTGCACGAGATGGTCGCCGCCGTCAGGAAAGCGTGGGATGAGGTACATCACCCGGGAAGGTGATAATTGCAAGGTGAATTTCAAAACTAATTTCAGGATGAATTTCAGGAGCAAATTAAAAAATATGGAAACAACATAACTATACTATTCATCAATTAAAAAAAGAAGAAAATGAAACTTTACAGGGGAAGCATTGACTTGCAGTCGAAAGATCACAGGCCCGATTTTCACAACGTGACGGGCGAGGTAAAGAGAATCGTGAGCGAATCCGGTATTCAGAACGGTATTTGCGTCGTTTACTCGCACCACACCACCTGCTCGGTGATGACGCAGGAGTGCTCGCACGACCTCAACTTCTTCGGCAGGGAGTACCTGCAACAGGATTTGAACAACATCATGGAAAAACTCGTTCCTACTTGCAGGACGGAAGGTCAATACTTGCACCCGGGCCCGGAGCACATTAAATTCGCGCTCACCTTCCCGGACGAGGAGCCGAAAGGGAGCCTCAACACGGACGCTCACTTGCGCTCGGTGTTCTTCGGGCGTTCCGAGACCATACCCCTGATCGACGGGAAGCTCTCGCTGGGCGATTTCGGGTTCATCTACTTCGTGGACTGGGACCAGATCCGCGAGAGGAAAAGGGTTTGCGAGGTACACATCATCGGGGAGTAGTCCCTGCTCCAACCATCAAATGATCCTGTTTAAGGGCATAAAAAATTGAACCCACTTTTACTTACTCCTATTATTAAATTTCAGTACTTTGGCAGTGTAATCAAAGATGCATGCAAATATGCTTACGGAAACAAAATAAAACAAGCGGGTAAATGCCTGTTCGGTACAGTCTCTACGCGTTACCGATTGCACATTTCGTAACAAAGGGGGAAAAATGAAAAATAAATGTTTAATCAAAAGTATACTTTTACTGCTCTTTACAGGTGTATCCTGCTTTGCCCGGGGACAGGAGCAGATCCATAAAGAGAACGACAGCTCCTCCTCGCGACAACCCTCCATCAGGTGGGTGCAAGAAAGCAGTAATGCCGGGTGGGAAGCACGGGATTCCCAAGGGGAAGTCGTGTACAAGGGGTACATGTGGATACTGGGTGGATGGCACGATTCATACCAGGCTCCTCCCCGCGATGTATGGCGTTCGAACGATGGCAAGAGTTGGGAAAAGGTGCTGGATGACGCTCCCTGGCTACACAGCGACTTACCCATGAGCACTGTTTTTAAAAACCGGATGTGGATGATGGGGGGCTGGTACAACGGCCGCTTGGAAGGCCGCTCGGCAAGCAACAGCGTCTGGTCTTCCAAGAACGGCAAAGATTGGGAGCTGGTAACGGGAAACGCGGGTTGGGCTCCCCGCTGCGCGGCGGCAATCGTGATTTTTAAAAACAAGATGTGGATATTGGGAGGGACCACCGCCTATTATTACGGGGACAAAGAGTCCTTGCTGAACGACGTGTGGTATTCCGACGACGGGAAAAACTGGAAGCTGGCAACGGCAGATGCAGGTTGGCCCCCCCGGGCATACCACCAGGCAGTGGTACTGAACGATCGCGTGTATATCATGGGTGGGGGGAACTATGACCCCGAGTACTGGGGGTATAACGACGTGTGGAGCAGCGCCGACGGGATACACTGGCGACAGGAAACCCCCCGGGCTGGCTGGCACGAGAGGATATGGTTCTCCTCGGTGGCTTACAGGAATTGCATGTGGGTCATGGGTGGATGGTCGGGAAACCCGGGTAAGAACTGGGATGACGTCTGGTACTCGACCGACGGGAAGAACTGGACGGAATTGAAAACCGATGGCGTGAAATGGAAAGAGCGACACGAGCATTCCGCCTTCGTGTTCCAAGACAAGATATGGATTGCCGGTGGTATGACCCCCCCGCTTGTCAACGATGTATGGTCGTTGAAGTTGCCAAGAGAGAGAGGACGGCGGCCGAAGCTGGGGCAACCCTAAAGTCATCGCCGATGAAACCGGTTCCAATCAACTCAGCAATCACGGGATTATCCAGCTCGATGATGGGCGGATTCTACTGGGGATTAGCCACTACCGCGATGTTCGACCGATGACTAGCGACCTCGACATGGCAATCTTCGATGAAGCATGGTTGCAATAAAAATTACGCGTGTAGTCATTTTAAAACAGCAAAATGAGACAATGAAAAAAAAAATATTACTCTCGTTTTTTATTCTTCTTTCCTCTCTTCTCCAGGGCATATATGGCAAAAGCCATGCTGATGTTCCAACCTGGAAAGCGGGGGTAGCCGCAACGGTCATCACCCCCCGAGAACCCATGTGGATGGGAGGGTATTCATCCCGCACGACTCCTACCGAAAGGAAGGTTCACGACCTGTGGGCCAAGGCACTTTACCTCGAAGACGCGAGGAAGAGGGGTTCACTCATCATCACTTGCGACTTGGTCGGCCTTTCGAAGACCGTATCCAACCGTATCAAGGATGAGCTGTTCAAGAAGACGGGGCTGTCAAAGGCACAAATCATCCTGAACTGTTCTCACACCCATTCCGGGCCCGTCACGAGCGGGAACCTGATCAATATCTACCCGATCGACAGTGAAAACTTGGCGGTGGTCGACCAGTATACCGAACAGTTGTGCAAACAACTTGTCGCGTTAGCCGTGAAAGCCAAACAAAACGCCGAACCGGCAAAAGTTTTCTCTCAAAATGGCACCGTCCGTTTCCAGGTGAACAGGCGAAAGAACATGGAATCAGAGCTTACCAACCTTACCGAGTTAAAAGGGCCCAACGATTACTCGGTGCCGGTGTTGAAGGTGGAAGATAAGCAAGGGAATATCAAAGCTATAGTTTTCGGTTACGCCTGCCATCCCACCGTTCTGAACGGTTACGAGTGGTGCGGCGATTACCCCGGATTCGCGCAAGTAGAACTGGAAAAACTGTACCCCGGTGCGACGGCACTGTTCTTCCAAGGTGCCGGTGCCGACCAGAACCCCCTGCCCAGGCGGAGCATTCCCTTGGCCAAACAGTATGGCAAAGAGCTGGCCGCTGCCGTGGAGCAGATCATCAGCGAACCGATGCGGGAGTTACAACCACGACTTGAAACGGCCTATTCAGAAATCCCCCTGGAGATGGAAAATCCCCCGGGAGAAGCCGAGTTAGAGAGATTAAAGAAGGAGTACACGATTGATTACTACATACGATGGGCGGAAAGCATGCTGGTGAAATTAAGAAGGGGAGAGAAACTCCCTTCCGCCTACCCCTACCCGGTACAGGTATGGCAGCTGGGGGATCAGACCATCGTTGCACTGGGGGGAGAACTGATGATCAGTTACGCCCTCCGGTTAAAGGAACTACTGGGCGAAGATATTTTCGTGATGGGGTATTCAAACGATGTTACCGGTTATATCCCCTCAGACGCGGAGTTAGCCACGAAATGGGGGGAAGAGATCGAATCTTCCCATTTTGAATTCGACCTCCCTGCCAAATGGAAACCAGGATTGGAGAAGAAGATCATAGACGAAGTCGTTAATCTTGTAAATCAAACGAGTATGCAAACAACGAAAAGTGGCTTTTCGGTGAAAACAGACGTGGCATATTAGTAAGTTCACGATCATGAATATGTATTTAAAAACATCCGGTTTTACTTGCTCCCATTAATAAATCTCAGTACTTTGGCAGTGTAATCAAAGAAGCATGCAAACATGCTTAGGAAATCAAGAAATAACAAGCGGGTTAACGCTTGTTCGGTACAGTCCCCACGGGATACCGATTACACGTTTCATAACAAAAAGAAGAAATGAAAAATCGGTGTTTATTCAAGAGTATACTTTTACTGCTCATTACAGGTATATCCTGCTTTCTCCTGGGACAGGGGCAGATTCATATAGAGAAAGATAATCCTTTCCTGCAGTACCCCTCCATCAAGTGGGTACAGGAAAGCAGTAGTGCCGGGTGGGAAGCACGGGATTCCCAGGGGGAACTCGTGTACAAGGGGTACATGTGGATACTGGGTGGGTGGCACGATTCATACCAGGCACCTCCCCGCGACGTGTGGCGTTCGAACGATGGCAAGAGTTGGGAAAAGGTGCTGGACAACGCTCCTTGGCTGCACAGCGACTTACCCATGAGCGCCGTTTTTAAAAACCGGATGTGGATGATGGGGGGCTGGTACAACGGCCGCTTGGAAGGCCGTTCGGCAAGCAACAGCGTCTGGTCTTCCAAGAACGGCAAAGATTGGGAACTGGTAACGGGAAACGCAGGTAAGAATTGGGACGACGTCTGGTACTCGACCGACGGGAAGAACTGGACGAAATTGAAAACCGAAGGCGTGAAATGGAAAGAGCGACACGAGCATTCCGCCTTCGTGTTCCAAGACAAGATATGGATCGCGGGTGGTATGACCCCCCCGCTTGTCAACGATGTATGGTCGTTGAAGTTGCCAGAAAAGGAAAGGGAATGGGAATAATTGATGAAGCCCCAATCATAGCAAAGAAGAGGTAATGTCAAGGAAAACTTTTTCAAAGGTTATGAGACAAGTAACTAAAATATTATTGCTTTTGGCGTTGATGCATGGCGTGAATTGCCTGTGCGCCGAAAATGCAGGGAAAGAAAATCCACCGTGTAAGGATATCAGGGTGATTCACACGCCTTCAGAACCCAGTCAGGAGTTCGCCAGCTTTGAGGAGGATGAAAACACGCCCGCTACAAGCTTTGTAGCACGAGGTTCAAGGTTAAAGGAGGTTTACATATGGGTCCACGAACCATTGAGCGGGTCTGTTGGAGCGCAGGTATTGCACGGGGGATTTTCAGGGCCGGTAATTGCAACCGGGATCGTGTCGGGGAAGGATAAGGGAAAACAGGAAGTCCTCTTTTCAAACGACATCTACCTTGAAAAAGGAGAAACCTACTGTCTCAAGTTGTTCAAGGGGGAACCCGCGACGGTACAAGGCTCCGTGGCCAGGGCGGCAGAAAACTCCGACGAGATCCAAGGCTATAACTCTTCCGGCCCCGTCGCGTATGATCTTGCCCACGAGCTCCTGTTCGATGAATGGGAGGGCGTTCCCGCGCTAAAAAAGATACTTGAAGGAAAGAAAAAGCTCGTTGAAGGGTATGAACAAAAGGTGAACGCGGCACTTGATGCAGCAACGGACGTATGGGGAGAGCAGGTACTGGCATTACCCGAGGGACCCACTTTCGAAAACATCAAAGATTACTTGACCCCGTTGAAAATCCTGGGAACGGCGTACACTGAATCGGGAATCTATTACATCCCGTTCGGCAGGCCGGTCAATCTCGCGGGATTTGGTCCCGCGGCCTTGCACGTGGGAGACGGGAGCCAAATTATCTCGCAAGAGCTTTCAGGCGATAAAGTCACCGTTTTCACGGGAGCCTCGGGGAACGAGCGATACGGTTATTTCGAGGCATCCCTGGAGCAGGAACGCCTTGAAGGGGGATATTACCCGGTACTGCAAAATCAATACACGGACGTGGACGGGGTGACCTACTTTCAGGAATCCTTTTCCGATTACCTGTTCGCGACAACCGAGTTGGTCAGTTTCGTGAAGTTGAAAGTATCTAAAGGAGCATCCGGTATCGACTCGGTGAAGGTAGCTTTCCTTTTTTCAGACAAGGAAAAACTGGTTCTGGAAGACAACACCATCAAGTCCGGTAACAAGACAAGGGCCTTTGTATCTCCCGGCGGGATACTCAGCGAGGGTAACCGGCTTGTATATGACCTGGACATCAGTAAAGGAGACCGTGAATTATACCTTGCCAGGTTGTTACATCCCGCGAGATGCGATCATAAAATGACCATAACGGCGGATTTGTACCAAGCGGAAAAGAGAGAGTTGAAAGATTACTGGGACGGGGAACTGGCGAAGGGAGCAACGTTCGACGTCCCGGAAGAACGGGTCAATAACGCCTGCAAGAACCTGCTCATCCAAAACTTTTTCCATGGATACCTTTACAGTATCGGTAATGCTTACCAAAACTGGTATCAGCCGGAGTGCAATGACGCGGCACAGGTACTGGGCGAGTTTGGCTTTTTAAAAAGGCAAAGGGCTATTCACGAGGTCCTGTTTTCCCGTCCACCCAAACCATACAGGACATGGGAGATGGGTGAACTGCTTTCACATTTCGCGCAATATTTTTACATCTCCCGGGATACCACTTTCATCAGGGATTACCAACCCGAGATCCTGGAATATCTACGCCAATTCGAGCAGCATATGATAGATTCAGACAAGGGTGTTTTGGCCGCTCAAATTTACGATGGAGATATCCCCAATAAGGGCCTTTACCTCCATCACCAGGCGGTAGCATGGCGAGGGATGCGGGATATGGCTTTTATTCTGAAATCGTTGGGCGACACGGGAAATGGCGACAGGTATTTATCCCTTGCCCAACAGCTTCAAGCTCGCCTTACCAATGAGATCCACAACTGTAAGACCCTCTTGCCCGATGGCAGTCTCTTTATTCCCACGGAGCTTTTCACGGAGGAAAAGCCCGAGCCATACGAGAATATTACCGAAACGAGGTACGGCTCTTACTGGAATCTCGTTTTCCCCTACGCCGCGGCTTCCGGTTTACTGGACAGGGAGATGTTGTCGGGATATTACCGGTACCTCAAAAATCACGGTGCTTTTTTGCTGGGAATGGTGCGCTTCAACTATTACCCGTTACCCACGGGAAGCTATAAAATAGACGGCCTCCCGGGATATAAAACACCCGGGCTGGATAACGTGTACGGGCCGTGCCTGAGCAGGGTTATGGCCATAATGGATGACCCCGATAGGATGGTACTTTCCTTTTACGCGAAATTGGCCCACGGGATGACCCGTGACACGTTTATTTCCGGCGAGGGTGACACGGTAGGACCTTTTCCCGACGAATATTACAGGACTTTTTACCTGGGTCCTGCCAATGCGAACAACGGCTGGTTCTTGATGATGCTCAGGTTAATGTTGATCGCTGAGACGGAAGGGGAAAACGGCACACCGGAAAAATTGCAACTCGCTTTTTCCACCCCGAGGGGATGGTTGGAGCAGGGGAAACAGATCCGTGTATCGAAGGCTCCCACTTTCTTCGGTGAAATTGATTACCGGATTTCTTCCGATATCGACAACGGGAATGTTCATGTCACCCTGTCGATGCCAAAGCAAGCGGACTCAGCTTCCCAAATCTTGTTGAGATTAAGAACCCCGGGAAACAAGACAATCAAAAAAGTAACTATCAACGGAAAAGGATATAAGGCTTTTGATGTGAAAAGTGAAACAATCGATCTTACAGGGAAAACGGGATTAATCCGTTTATCTGTTCGATATTAAATACCAGAACATATTTGAAACGAAATATGATTTGTGAACTAAATAGAAAAACATGATGATTAAAAAATGGTTCTCGGATGTAAGCGTCTCGCTGTTTTGCTCTTTATTGGCCGTTGTTTCCTTCATATCATGTCAAAAAATTGGCATAGAGAACGCGTACTTTACATACGAGATATCTCCCAAGGGAAAGAACCTTGGCTTTGTCGATAAAACCAGCGGGGTCGATTACCTCTACTCCGATACGGTATCCTATTGCGCTTACGTGGTTCGGGATGGGAAAAGAGAGCATGTTCAATCAGTATCTTTAAGCGATAACGTGCTGAGCCTCGATTTCGGGGATAGCGGGGTAACTGCCAAAGTTCAGGTCGAACCGGTTAATGACCATGTTATCTTAAGGGTAATCGATGTAACCGGGAGTGTAGAATCATTGACTTTCCTGAATATTCCCCTGGAATTAGAAGCGATGCCCGAGGAACCGTTCGCCACCTGCGCCCTTTCATTGAATCTATTCACCCACGTGCGTCAACTGCCCGCCTTGCAGAACAACTTATGGGCGACATGTTACCAACGTTTCGGCATGAAAAACGCGGAAGTGGCCCTGCTGGGGGTGCCTCAACAAGAGGTACTGCCCACCATTCGGAAAGTGATCAAGGGAGCCAAGGAGATCCCCTTTTCCGATCAAGGGGGGGCATGGGCACGAACGGGGAAGGAGGGTTACGGCTCCTACCTGATGAATTTCGGCACGTTGACCGAAGAGACGGTAGACGAGTGGATCGAGACCTGCAAAAGGTTGGGTTTCACGCAGGTTGACAATCACGGTGGCGGTGGTTTCTTTGAATTCGGCACCTTCGAGTTGAACAAGCAAAAATGGCCGGACGGTTGGGAGTCATTCAAGCGAATCAACCGACGGCTACACGATGCCGGTATCTCCTCCATATTCCACACCTACGCCTTTTTCATCGATAAAAGCTCCATTTACGTCTCCCCCGTTCCCAGTAAAGACCTGGGGTACGCCACCACTTTTACCCTGGCGCAATCGTTGGATGAGACAGCCACAGAGATGGTGGTCAGGGAGTCCACGGCGAATATCTCGATCGTGACCGGTTTTCACACGGAAAATAGCGTTACCCTCCGGGTTGGCGACGAATTGATGACTTTCAGTGGAGTAACACGGGAGCCGCCTTATACATTCACGGGTCTCCGGCGCGGGGCAAATGGCACGAGACCATCGGCACACGATGCCAACGAGACGGCTTTTCATTTAAGCGAACGTTTCGGTAGGTTCGTTCCCGGCCCCGATACCGAACTCTTTAAAGAGATGGCACGCCGCCACGCTGAAATCGTGAACGATTGCGGGTTCGACGGGATCTACCTGGACGCTATCGATGGGAGCGCCGTGCTTGGCGGCGAAGAGAACTTCTGGTATTACGGGACGAAGTTCATTTTCGAGATAGCCAAGCACTTGAAACGTCCCGTGGGGATGGAGATGAGCTCCATGGCACACCACTGGTGGCATTACCGGTCAAGGTACCAGGCGTGGGATCGCCCCGTCCGTGGCTATAAACGATTCCTGGACATCCACCTGGCCTCGATAAAAAACCCGAGTTACTTTCTCCCTGAACAGATAAAATCCAACGAGTGGGAGCATGGCTTGTGGCGCGGGCACACCCCCTTGATTGACAAATACGCCTCGGCAGAGTCGAGCCAGACCATGTTGCCGTTGCACCTGGGGTGGTGGGGCAATCAAACCTGGGCGCCCCCGCAAGTAGAGCCTACCTTCTTTGACGACATCGAGTACCTGGGTTGTAAAATGATCGGTAACAACGCCGGGTTCTCTCAATTAGGGGGCGTTGATGAAGAAACGCTCCAGGATATCCCGCTATTCAAGAGGAGCGCGGAACTTCTCAAGCAATATGAAGAGCTGCGCCGTGCCAATTACTTTAACGATTCCGTCCGATCGCTTTTGCGTCAAGCGGGAAAAGAGTACACGTTATTCCGGGACGAGGCGGGAAACTGGAACTTTAAACCGGCCATTTACGAGAAACAGAAGATCTCGGGATTGAATCATCCTTCCGCCAGCTGGGTGGTAAACAATCCTTTTGACTCCCAACCCGTGAAGTTGAGAATAGAACCCCTGCTAGCCGTGAAATCGTATGACGACCCTTCCGCCATTCTCCTCGCCGATTTTTCTTCACCCGGTAATTTCAACCAGGAAGCATCTGCCGATGGAGTCTCCGGGGTAATCAAGCCCTCCCCGGAAAAAACGCCAAGCGGGGAACCAAGCGGTCAATTCTCGGCGACCAACGCGAGGGCGATACCCCGCGAGGGCGCTTACGTGAACATGGAGAAGACTTTCGCTCCCGGGATCAACCTCGCGAATAACCAGGCGTTGGGAGTATGGGTGAAAGGGGATGGCAGCGGGCAATTGCTCAACCTTAGCTTAAGAAGCCCCATCCATGTTTCTCACGGGGCGCACGGCGATCGTTTTATAAAGGTTGACTTTACCGGGTGGCAGTATTTCGAGCTGGTCGAAATTGAATCGTCGGAAATCAGCAACTATATTTGGCCCGATGATTCCCGTTTCTACGTTTACGATTCATACAGGCACACGATACGGTTTAAAAACATCGACAAACTCCAGCTATGGTATAATAACCTTCCCGGCAAGAAAGAGGTCAGCTGTTTACTAGGTCCCGTCAAAGCATTGCCCACGGTGCCGTTAACGATTGAGAACCCGGTAATCACGCTGAACGGGGAGAGGTTGGTAATCCCGGTAAAGATGGAATCGGGAATGTATCTCGAGCTCCTCTCTCCGACAGATTGCAAGCTATACAGGTCTAAAGGTGAATTGCTACAGGAGGTCACGTTAGAAGGCAAAATCCCCTCTTTAATCCCCGGGGAGAACGAAATCTCATTTTCATGTACCGGCCCTGAAGATGTAAACACGCGGGTACAGGTCACGGTGATCGCCCACGGCAAACCGCTTGATATAAGATAAGTAGCTTTTTAAGCACCAAACAGCCAACCCTGCCCGCAAAATCTTAAAAAGCAGGATATTCGCATGGTATTGGATTTTTTTGTGTAGATTTGAGAAAAACTACTTATCATGAAAAAGGGAACAGTGCGTGTAATCACGGTGCTTGGCATGGCTATCGCGTTGTCTGTAGTCTGGGTGGCCTGTCATAAGCTACGGACGACGAAAAGCGGAACAGAGGGTGCGTCAACCAAAGAGGCGTTTCGGGGCATCGTCCTCTACCCAAGCGATATACGCTCTTTGGGCGCGGAAAAGCTGGTCGACATTTTGAAGGGGGCAGGCATCAACCTGCTGGGGATTCACTCCAACACCATCACGGAAGACTTGGACAGCTTGAGGATATACCTGGAGGGCGCCGACGGCCAACTGTTGATGGGGTTATGTCAAAAGAACGGCATCGACGTGGAGTATGAATGCCACGTCTTAAAAGAGATGCTGCCCCGCTCCCTGTTCGACACGCATCCCGAATATTTCAGGTTAGATGCTAAGGGAACACGTACAAACGACCTCAACATCTGTTTCTCCTCTGACGAGGCATGGGCGGTTATCGAAAAAAACGTGATGGAATTGCTTCGGTGGTTGCAACCGACGACCAACCGCTATTTCTTCTGGATTGATGATTCCCGCGATGGGTTTTGCCACTGCGACAAATGCGCTCCCTATTCACCCAGCGACCAAGCGCTATTGTACGAGAACAGGATGTTGCAAATTATTCGCAAGGTGAACCCCGAGGCTACATTGGCCCACCTAGCCTATGCCAGCACCCTGGAAGCACCGGGAACGGTGAAACCGCTGGAAGGAATCTTTCTGGAGTTTGCCCCCATTGGACGCAACTACGCCAATCCCCTGCCGCTGGAAGAGCATAACGCCCTGAAAAAGAACTTAGAGGTTTTCCCAAAAGAGACAGCACACGTGCTGGAGTACTGGCTGGACGCTTCCATGTTCTCCAGGTGGGATAGAAACAACTGGACCCAAGTCCCGTGGAATCCCGATGAGTGCCAACGCGATATCGAACTGTACCGGGAGTTGGGAATCGAATCGTTCACCACCTTTGCCACGTGGATGTTGCACCAACGCTACTTTGAACTGCACGGCCAAGACGAGGCGGTGAAAGCAGTAAACGAATATGGCTCCTTGCTAAAACAGGGCTCCTTGTAAAAACAGGGTTCTTCCCAAAAGGAACATGATAATCAATAAAAAAATCAAATCATATGCACTACTCAAGAAGAAAATTTATCGCCACAGCGGCATCGGGGGTGGCCGCCACCGCGGTTACACCAATGGCATTGGCCGCGAATCAACCGGGAACGAACCATGCATCCTCAACCATGGAGAGCTCCCGGCGAGTGAAGCCCTCGGAGTTTATCATCTTTCCCTGGGGCGGTATGCCTGGAGCTCCTGCTAACGGGCCATGGGGCGACCTGGTCGACATCGATCATATGATGAAGGACCTCTTCGATTGCGGATTCAACACGAGCGGCTTCACCCGCACGCAAAACATTCGCCACATCAGGAACAACCAACTGGCAGGTATCCTATCGGTCGGGATCAACACGAACCAAGAGATCACGCAGGAGGAGGCCGACAACACCATCCGGAAGGTCATGGAGTCGATTACCGACCCTGAAGACCGAAAAGCGGTACACGCGATCTACATCCGCGATGAGCCAAACGCCTCCCTCTTTCCAAGACTAGCCATCTGGTCAGAGGCGGTAAAAAAGCAAGGGATCCTACCCTACATCAACCTGTTCCCCGATTACGCCGGCCCCGAGGGATTGGGAACAAAAGATTACCAGGAGCACCTCGATCAATACGTAGAGATTTGTGACCCACCCTACATCTCGTACGACAACTACTCCCTGTTTGAAGGGGGACAACTGGATGAAGACCGGTTCTACGGGAATATCGAATCTATCCGCCTAAAATCGCTGCAAGCCGGTATCCCCTTCTGGAACGTGATCCTCGCGAATGCGCACTTCAAGTATGCCGAACCGTCGGATGCCACATTCGCCATACAGGTATACTCCACCCTGGCATACGGGGGAAGAGGAATCGGTTACTTCACCTACTACACGCCCCAGGTTGGCAATTACCGGCTCGCGCCAATAGACCGTTTCGGCTACCGCACGAAAACGTGGGAGATGATGCGGAACATCAACCTGCAGGTGCACTCTCTCGCCCCCACCTATTGCCAGTTAAAGAGCGTCAACGTGTTTCATACCGGCCACATCGTCAGAAACGGGCGGGGCATCGAAACGGCCAAGCTGGTGGAATCGATCAGCAACGAGTCGCTTTTGGTGGGTGAATTCGTCCACCCCGATGGGAAGCCGTATGCCATGGTCGTCAACAAGGATATGCACTCCTCCATCGTGTTTGACATCGAGTTTAAGGAAAAGGGACGAATCATGATCGTCAGCCAGTTTAATCAAGGGCGGGTTCCCTTTCAGGGAGAACAGAAATGGCTCGCACCGGGATGCGGTGTTTTGCTAACGATCGAATAAAACAACGAAATCAAATGAAACAACAAGGACAAAATCGAACAAAACAACAGGGGCGACTAAAACAACGGGATAGCTGTTTTTTCTTGCTGGCCGTGGTGATGATTGCCGCAACAACCCACATAACGGGGCAAAACCTGAGTGGGAACTACGCCAACAACCGGCCACCGCTGGTCACGAAACCCTACGTGGCGCTGCCCATCGGTAACATAAAACCCGCGGGATGGCTGGAAGAGCAACTCGATCGGATGGCAACGGGAATGACGGGACACCTGGACACCATCTACGAACAGGTAATGGGAACCCGCAACGGGTGGTTAGGGGGAGATGGTGACGTGTGGGAACGAGGCCCCTACTGGCTGGACGGCCTGCTCCCACTGGCCTACATCACCGAGAACAAACAGCTGATCGACAAGGTGCAACCCTGGATCGAGTGGACACTGGCATCGCAACAACCTAACGGCTACTTCGGTCCCGATACCGACCGACCCTATGAACCGGGGCTGCAAAGGGGCAACGCACACGACTGGTGGCCTAAGATGGTGATGCTGAAAGTGATGCAGCAATACTACTCGGCAACTGGCGATGAACGGGTAATCCCGTTCATGACCAACTACTTCAAGTACCAGCTGGAGGAGTTGCCGAAAACGCCGCTGGGTCACTGGACCTTCTGGGGAGAACAGCGGGGAGGAGACAACCTGATGATCGTTTACTGGCTCTACAACATCACGGGAGACCCGTTCCTGCTCGAACTGGGAGAGCTGATCCACAGGCAAACCCTGAACTGGACAGACATCTTCCTGCACCAAGATCACCTGAAGCGCCAGCATAGCCTGCACTGCGTGAACCTGGCGCAGGGCTTTAAAGAGCCGGTCATCTACTACCAGCAAAGCAAAGAGGTCAAGCAGCTGCAAGCGGTAAAAAAGGCCGTGAAGGATATGCGTAGCACCATCGCCTTCCCCACCGGCCTGTGGGCGGGCGACGAGCTGCTCCGTTTTGGCAACCCCAACTATGGATCCGAACTATGCACCGCTGTAGAGATGATGTTCTCGCTGGAGAAAATTTTGGAAATCACCGGTGATGTCCAATGGGCCGACCACCTGGAACGTATCGCGTACAACGCTCTACCCACCCAAATCGCCGACGACTTCTCCGCACGACAATATTATCAGCAAGTCAATCAGGTGGCCGTCACCCGGGTAGTGCGCGATTTCGTCACCCCACACGACGACACGGACAACCTGTACGGCACCTTAACCGGATACCCCTGTTGCACATCGAATATGCATCAGGGATGGCCCAAACTGGTACAGAACCTGTGGTACGCGACGGCCGATAATGGCATCGCGGCACTGGTGTACGCGCCATCGACGGTGAAGGCGAAAGTGGCGAACGGAATCGAGATACACGTGACCGAGGAGACCGCCTACCCGTTCCAGGAAACGATTCACTTTACCCTCTCTTTCAGTGACAAGAAGGTGAAGAGAGCCTTTTTCCCTTTTCACCTGCGGATACCGGCATGGTGTAAACACCCGGTCGTCCGGCTCAACGGGGAGGAGATCCCCATATATGCCTATCAAGGGGAGATCGCACGGGTGAACCGAGAATGGCACGAAGGGGATAGGCTCACCCTGGAACTGCCCATGGAGCTCGAGGCGACCTACTGGTTCGATGGTGCCGCCGTGATCGAGCGGGGGCCACTTGTCTTCGCCCTGAAGATGAACGAACAGTGGACGAAGAAAAAGATGGAACCCGAAAAGGTTCAACAATACGGCGAATGGTATTACGAGGTGACATCCGATTCGCCGTGGAATTTCGCGTTAAACAGGCACCAACTACGCCCGGAAAACATCAACCAATTCTTCACGGTAGAGAAAGTGGAAACCGTGACACGCTACCCGTGGAGCCTTGAGAATGCGCCCATCACCATTAAAGGGAAAGGGCGCATCGTTCCCACGTGGCAAGCATACCGGGGTTCTGCCGGGCCCATCTCCTTCTTCACGCAGCAAGGACCCGACACCTCGGAGGAGGTGGAGATAGAACTCATCCCCTTTGGATGTACCACCCTGCGAATCACCGAGTTTCCAGTCAGAAACTAAGGATTCAACATTAAAAAGGCATCGCCGTGAACGAATTTGTCTACAACGTAACCGTGAAATAAGATGAGGATAAAAGGAAAACTACACTTGATGGGGATAACAATGCTCACCTGCGTTGCGGTTTGCGGGCCATTGAACGGGCAAACCCATGAACAAACAAACAGACAAGCCCAAGAACCATTGCACAGGCAAACCCTTGAACAAGCTCAAAAGCAACCCCAAGGGCAGGGACAATTCCAAAGTCAATACGAAAGCCAAAACCAAAGCCACCCCCAAAAAAACAAGGGATATCCCGCCAGGGATGCCCACCTGGATTTGCTGCAGGGGTTCATCAACCCTCCTGAAGGGTACGGGAACGTGCCGTTCTACTGGTGGAATGGGGACACGCTGAAAAAAGAGCGCCTACGGGAACAGCTGGATATACTGGCGGCCTCGGCAACCGATGGCTTCGCAGTCAGCTACATCCACACGCACCCGCGGATCGACACGCTGGAGAACAAAGGGGGCTACGGCCTGTACGGGATGACGGAGCCGGGCGCACCCAACGTGTTCTCCGACGAGTGGTGGGAGATATGGAACTGGTTTTCCGGGGAGTGCGGCAAAAGGGGTATGGGGGTCGGCCTGGATGACTACACGGTAGGCTGGCCCGGGAACGGCTTCTACCCTGACGAGTTGGACAGCCTGCCCGCCTTTCAAGGGTACCAGGGAAAGCTGGCAATCACGGTAGACACGGTGCCGGGAGGCGAGCGATACAGTGCCGACCTCCCCGAGAACCTGCTAGCGGTGGTGGCCTGGCCAGGACAGGTAGTGCTCGCCGGCGAGGGAGACAAAGGCTCTATCCGGTGGAGAGCGCCAAAGGGAGAGGAGAGCCGTGTCTACACCATCACGACCCAACCCGGGTACGTGCTCCATCCCGAGCACGGGCAAAGGTTGGTGGAGGTCTACTTCGACCGCTTCGAACAGCGCATGGACGAAGCGGGGCGGAAAGGGATGAACTACTTCTTTCAAGACGAGCTGGCCTACCCGATTACCACGCGCTCCTGGTCGGACGATTTCAGGGAGGAGTTTCTTAATAGAAAGGGCTACGACATCGTCCCCTACCTGCCCGCTCTGGTGGAAGAGATCGGACCGGAAATGCCTAAGGTGAGACTCGACTATTGCGAAGTGCTGATGGACCTTTCGGAAGAGAGATACTACAAACCGATTTACGACTGGCACGCGGAGAGGGGGTTGATGTACGGGGCCGACAACCTTAGTCGCGGGAAGAACCCGACCGCCTACATCGATTACTTCAGGGCGAACTCCTGGTACACGGCACCCGGGAACGATGCGCCGGCAAGGGGTTCCAGCTTCATCGAGACGAAGGTATCCAGCTCCATCACCCACCTGTACCAGCGGCCGCGCACCTGGCTGGAGGCCTTCCACAGCATGGGATGGGGCAGCTCGGGAGCGTGGCTCACCCAGCAAATCGACCACCACTTCGTGGCAGGGGGAAACCTGGTCTGCATGCACGGCCTCTACTATTCAACGCACGGGGGATGGTGGGAGTGGGCGCCGCCCGATTTTCACTTCAGGATGCCCTACTGGCCCCACATGAAGCAGTGGCTCGAGTACACGGAGCGGATGAGCTACCTGCTGAGTCAGGGAAGCCACGTGTGCGACATCGCCCTACTCTACCCTACGGAGCCGATGCAGGCCTACCCGGGAACAAAGCCCGACAGCGTGTTCGCCACGGCCAGGAAGCTGAGCGACTCGGGCCTTGACTACGACTTCGTGGACTTCCGTTCCTTGAGGGACGCTGTTATCTCGGGCAACACGCTAAAGATGGCGGACGAGCGTTACCAGATCATCCTGCTGGCAGATATGAAGGCGATCCACTTCGCTTCGCTTCAAAAGATCGTCGATTTTTACCGCTCGGGCGGCATCGTACTGGCCACTGGTGAGCTCCCGCGTGCCAGCGATCGACAAGGGGAGAATGACCCGGAGGTGGACCGTCTCGTGAAGGAGCTGTTCGGCATCACGGCCAAGGAACGGGACGAGGAGAAAAACGTCGATAAGCAAACCAACCAAGCGGGAGGCATTGGCTGGTACATCACCGAATCGCTGGAAAAACAGATTCCCGGGCTCATCACGCCGGACTTCCTGCCAGGAAATGGAACGGGGAAGGTGCTGCATCGGAGGATCGGCCAACGGGATCTCTACATGGTAACCGACGTAGAAAAGGATACCGACTGTTTCTTCCGTGCCAAGGGGAAGGTGGAACTGTGGGATGCCCACGCGGGTACCACGGAACCCTACCCCGTTCAAAAAGTAACGGACGAGGGAACATGGGTGCGCCTACAAAAAGAGACGGGCAACTCCTACTTGATCGTCTTCTCACCGGGCGAACCCAAAAGGGCGAAGGAAGTAATCGCAGAGGCAGATCCCACCATGCGGGTATCGCTGGATGGCGAATGGGAGGCGGAGCTGGTACCCACCCTGAACAACAAATGGGGAGACTACCGGTTCCCCGCCTTCGATGGGATGATCGGGGCAGAAGCGCGCTCCTTCAAGTGCATACCCGTATCACTCCCCCCGACATCACTCATACCATCCTCGAAATCTGACCCGGAACGAAACACGCAATCAACTTCCAACCCTGAGCCGAACTTACCCTCGGATTTGGACTGGACGAAGCCGGAGTTTGACGACAGCAATTGGAAGGAAGAGATCTACGGGTATGGACCACAAGTCGAAACCAAAGCGGAGGGCATGTCTGACTGGGAGACGGTCTCCTTCTCCTGGCAATACGGCGTATGGGACAATCCCGGGGGACAGGGGTACCACGGCCTGAAAGGGAAGGTAGACGACCGCTTCTTTATCTTGGACAAGGGAAAGAACCAGCAGTTCCGTACACACGTCTACGCGCCCGAGAACGGGGGCTACCGGATTGAGACAGATGGGGTGAAACCCGACCGCGTGCGAATAGATGGCGAAGAGGTGGAAAAGCGGGTAACCATGACAAAAGGATGGCACCAACTGGAAGTTGATTACTCCGGTTCGGAGAAGGTGGACTTTCAAGCGCGTACCGGCTCCATGCCGGACAACCGAAAACGAAGCATCGTGGTCATCTACCCGATAGAGACGCCAACGCCGGAAAAGTTATCCCCCTACGCCAACGAGGTCGCCTCCCGGTGGAACCGGAGCGGCCAACTGATGTTTAACCCCTATGAAGGGGGGAAGGATTCCCGTGGGGAACAGGCAAGCGAGCAGGCACAAAAGCTAAGTGATGTACAAGATCACAATGAGACAAAGTACAGTGCTGGACAACAAGGCAACTGGAACTTCCGTTTTAAAACCGCGCCGGGGCTTGAAGAGATGACCTTTGCGGTACACGGCGAAGTGGTGGCCCTGTGGTTTAACGGCAAGAGGATCCAGCCCGAAGAGCTACGGCTTGTACCTGAAAAGGACAACCAAAGAGAATATCTTGTCCGCCTTGATAAAAAAGAGGAGAGGGTTGGACAGGTGGCCCTTACCGTCCGCCCCGAGATAGGCTACCAAGGAGCGAGCGTCTTCCCGGAACCGATCCGCCTCAAAACCTCCTCGGGTATCATGGAGACCGGGGACTGGTCGGAACAAGGAGCTCTCCGCTACTACTCGGGGGGCATGCGCTACAAGAAAAAGGTTACACTACCCATTGTGGATGAAACGAGTGGTCGGGGCAAGGTAATGCTGGATTTGGGAGAGGTAATTGCCACGTGCGAGGTCAAGGTGAACGGGGAGTCGGCAGGTATCCTGATTGCTCCACCCTATCGACTGGATATCACCCCTTTCGTGGGCGACGGGCAGGAGATCGAGATCGAGGTACTGGTATACAGCACCCTCTCGAACCATTACCAAACCCTACCCACCCCCTACCGGGGAAACCCCAAGGCCGGGTTAATCGGACCAGTTGCTATCCTAACCTATGACATGGAGCAGCCGTAAATAAGCACACCCCTTGCACCATCTTCACGAAAAATGCGTATCTTCGCCGCAAAGAGAATTCAATCAATTTAAAATAACCGTGTAAAATGAAGAAAACAATCTCCTTTTTCCTGCTTTTGGCCTGCACTTCCTGGCTCTTCGCCCAAAGTACGCCATCGATTATCCCGTTACCGAAAACGTTTCAAGCAAAGAGCGATTCGTTTGTCCTGGATGCAAACGTGGCCATCCATTTTAACGACCCGCTATTGGCCGATGAGGCTCACTTTTTACAGGGGAAAGTTTTTGATGACAAAGGATTTGTCCTCCCCATGGGAAAAGATCTTAAAGAGAAGAGCATCGCGCTGATCCTCAAAAAAGACAACAACCCGCCGGGAGCCTATCGCTTGACAATGAGCAGCCAATCCATTCAAATTGAATCCGGCTCCGAAGAAGGTCTATTCAATGGCATCGTCTCCCTAATGCAATTGAACCAATTCTCCTCCTCGGATGCCATCCCGTGCTGGGATATCGAGGATGCCCCCAAGCATGGTTGGCGGGGGGTTATGCTCGATGAGTCCCGCCACTTCTTCGGCAAGGAGAAAGTGAAGTCGCTGCTCGACTGGATGGCTTTCTACAAGCTAAACAAGTTTCACTGGCACTTGACCGATGAGCCTGGCTGGCGGGTGGAAATTAAAAAATACCCCTTGCTCACCTACATCGGGGGAATCGGGAATGATACCGATCACGATGCGGCACCCACCTACTACACCCAGGAAGATATTCGCGAGATCGTGAAATACGCGGCGGAACGTAAAATCACGGTAATCCCCGAGGTGGACATGCCGGGGCACGCGCGCGCCGCGAACAGGGCCTACCCTGAATTCAGCGGGGGCGGATCGAAGCGGTACCCCAACTTCACATTCAACCCGGGACTTGAAGGCACCTACAGCTACTTGACAGATATACTGAAGGAGGTCGACATGCTGTTCCCCTCGCAAATGATCCACTTGGGAGGCGACGAAGTCCATTTCGGGAACCAGCAATGGAACGACATCGAGGGGGTACAACGATTGATGGCGGAAAATAACTATACCGACCTCACTGAAGTGGAGAAATACTTCATGGTACGGATGGCCGACTCGCTTTACGCGATGGGCAACAAGTTCCTCGCGTGGGACGAGATGGCAGACATCTCGCTGCCCGTGGACAAGACCATCATCTTCTGGTGGCGGCACGAAAAACCGGATTACCTTACCAAAGCGCTGGACAGGAACTACCCGATAGTGCTCTGCCCGAGGATCCCGTTGTACTTCGATTTCGTGCAGCATGAATCACACCAGGTGGGAAGAAGATGGGCCGGAGCTTATTGTGAACTGGAAGGAGTATACCAATTCAACGCGGAGCAATACGCTGGCGACCGGACCCAGCAAGTGTTGGGAGTCCAAGCGAACCTGTGGACGGAACACATTAAAACGCTGGAACGCCTCGACTTCATGACCTTCCCGAGAATAAGCGCCCTCGCGGAAGCGGCCTGGGGTACCAACACCGACTTCTCCGACTACCAAGAGAGGCTCGGTGACCACCTGACGCTATACCGGGAGCATGGCATCTACTACTTCAACCCCTTCTCACCCGAAGAGTTCGTTGAGCCCGTGGAATAACGAGTTGGCTCTATCCACCTGATTCACGGGTTAACCGTCCACTATCGCTCACTAAGCGTTAGAGCATAATTTACCAGCATCGCCGAGGCTTCCTTTATAAAGCCGACGATGCTGGCTTTATTTGGGGGGCTACTCATTGATCGAAGTTGCTACCTTCACTTTTTCTTCCGCATCCTTTCCTTTTTTAGTAGCAATAATAATCACCCCATCTTTTCCTTTTTCGCCGTACAGCTCTATAGCCGATTTGCTTTTTAAGACTGAAATGGATTCGATATCATCAGGGTCGACATCATTTAGCGACTCTACCTCCTCCCCATCTACAAAAAATAACGGTTCTCCTTTCAACGCATCAGTACCACGTACTACAGTTTTGCCTCCCAGTTCTTTATCTTTATCGATTTCAACATCTTCCCTTTTTGCCGAACCGACCACCAACACTTCTTCCGGCTGCAATGAAATCACTAAATTATTTTCGGCTTTTTCCACCTTATATTCAAACAGTTTGTAACCCACCATCATGAATTGCAGCACATCTCCTTTATCGGCGTTTATGGCGAATTTTCCTTCGGTATCCGTAACGGTACCGGCAGTTGAACCTTTAATAACCACGGCTACACCAGCGATGGCTTTTCCTGCTTCGTCCAGCACTTGTCCGGAAATAGTCATCTTTTCGGCTGTTAATTCCATATTGTCAGCCTCCTTTTCCACTGCTTTCGCGTTCAGCTTGGGAACCGAAAGTGCCACCATAGCCAGGAACAACATGGGAAGCGCCACGCTGTAACCCCATCTCATCCGTTTGTCTGTTTTACTTTTCGTCATCATTTGAATTCGTTTGTGCAAATCGCGTTGACGAAAATTATTTGCCAGGCTAAACTTGTGCTCGCCCACGCTTTTGCGGATTAATAAAAGTTGATATTGTTTGACATCGATGCCGTTTTGAATAACCCTGTCATCGGCTTGATACTCGTGAACCGATTGCATTTCACGCCGTAACAACCACGAAAAGGGATTGAACCAGAAAAGGCAAGTGAACAGGTCGAAGAATACCATATCCACGGAGTGCAACAGATGAATATGCGCCCGTTCATGATTAATAATCGTGCGATTATCAGCATTCATATCGTTGCGTGACAATACTATATAGTTGAACCAACTAAATGGCGACACCTCTTGTTCAGTGACGCATAAAACTGAATTGTCCGCCAAGGTCTGCCTTTCCGATTTTCGGATAATCCATGTAAGTTGGAGCAGCCCGATAAGATAGCGAGTTACGGCAAACGCTAAGCCAGTGACAAACAGCGCGAACAGGATGTATTGCCAGGGAATTGACATTTGCAGTTCCACGTTGGGCCCTATGTATTCCATAACAGGTATTCCCGAAAAATCGAACGTGAAACTTTCTGTCACAATCGGTTCCTGCTTTTTTTCGGGCAAAAGGGAAAACCTGAAAAGCGGAAGCATGCACACGGCTATCGAGAGTAGAACAAGCAAGATCCTGTTCATCCGGTGAAACGTGTTTTTCCCGAAAAACAGCTTGTAAAACCCGTAAAACAGCGCCATCACGACCGATGCCCGGAGCAGGTAAAAGAGAAATGATTCCATATCTATCACTTTTCCTAATGAGTCTATTATTTCATGGAGTCTTTATCGTGCAGTTTCTCCACTTCATCCAACAACTGGCGCACTTCATCCACCGAAATATTTTCTTCTTTGATAAGCGATGAAACCACGCTCAGATAGGAGTTGTCGAAATATTTTTTCACCACGTTTTTCAACGTTCGGTTCCGGTACTCCTCTTCCGTGATAACGGTAAAATAGCGGTAAGTGGTTCCCAACGTTTCGTGCGACAAAAAGCCTTTCTCTTCCAACGATCGCACATAGGTGGAAAGCGTGTTGAAATGCGGTTTGGGCTCGGGATACATCTCCACCAGTTGTTTCACGAACAACGCATCGTGATCCCAAAAGTAACGCATCACTTCCTCCTCTTTCGGCGATAAATTTTTCATGTTAACCCACTGTTTTAAATCATCGATATATTATCACGCCACAAATATAACTAAACTTTTTCGTTTTTAAACTAATTTTATTAGTTAAATGAACTATATTTTTTAGTTAATAATTAAAAAACGAAATCGGCCGATGTAAAGAAAACATGGTCAAGAAGATACTTTCTTAGGGAAAATTGCCTATATTTGTTTCATCATACCGAAAACACGGGGTCAGCCTAAGTAACTATAGTTGACTCAGCATTTTTTAAATAGATAGATCATGAAAAAAACAACAGCATTCGTCATGATGTTTTTTATTGGAGCATCGTTGCTCGCCCGAAATGCGGTGACACCCTACCCTCAGCCGAAGGAGATTTCTGGGGTCACTACCCTGAGAGATGGCACGTGGAAAATGACACGTGAAAACGCTGCCGTACTAGATGGTGCGGGAAGGGCAATCGGCGAGTATGCTACTGAGCAAAACGACACGAGAAGAACAATCAGCGAGAGCACAACCGGGCAAGATACCGACAAAAGAAGGATTAGCGGTCTCGTGCTCGATGAGAAGGGTGAACCGATTATCGGGGCTAACCTGGTTGAAAAGGGAACCACCAACGGAACCGTTACGGATATAGATGGTCATTTTGCCCTCAACGTGAGCGAAAATGCAGTGCTGCAGGTCTCCTACATGGGTTACCTGCCACAAGAGGTTTATACCGCCGGTAGAAATACGTTCAATGTTGCACTGAAGGAGGACTTGAAAGCATTGGACGAGGTGGTGGTGATTGGTTACGGCAGCGTGAGAAGGCGGGACGTGACCACGGCGGTATCCTCTATCTCCACCGACGATCTGGATGAGCGACCCATCGTTTCTGCCGTCCAAGCCATCCAGGGGAAGGCGGCGGGGGTGAACGTCTATCAACCCAGCGGAACCCCTGGCGGGGATATGGTCATCCGGGTAAGGGGAACCACCTCGTTTAACGGGAGCAACAGCCCGCTATACGTCGTGGACGGGGTGCCGGTGGACAACATGAATTTCCTGTCTCCCAACGATATTGCCGACATCCAGATACTAAAGGATGCCTCTTCGGCCGCGATTTACGGGTCACGCGCGGCGAACGGTGTCGTGCTGGTCACGACCAAGCAGGCCACGGCGGGTGCCAAGGTAACCGCGCATATCCAGTACGGGGCAAGCCAAGTGGCCAACCAGATCAAATCGCTCAACGCCGCGCAGTACAAGGAGCTAATCGATGAGATACGCCCTGGCGCTATCCCCGAGGGGACAACCGATCGTACCGACTGGTTCAATGAGGTGTACGGCACCGGAATCACCCAAAACTATCAGCTGCAGGTTTCTGATGGCAACGAGCGGCTACGCTACTTCGTGTCGGGGGGATACCTGGACGAGAAAGGGGTACTTAACGCCGCCTTCTTTCGTAGATTCAACCTGCGAAGCAACGTGGAGAGCCAGGTGCGTGACTGGCTGCGCTTCGGGTTGAACCTCTCCTACTCCGACAACACGCGGAACGGGGTCACCACCGGCTTAGGCTCCAACCGGGGCGGCGTGGTGCTATCCGTGGTGAACCTTCCCACGGCAGCCACCATCAAGGACCCGGAGACCGGATTGTACAACCGTCTCTTCTTCGGGCAAAACATCACCAACCCGATCGAGTCGTTAGAAAATGGAAAGAACAACAAGAACAACGAGAACCGGCTGATCGCTTCGGTCAACTCAACCATAACCTTCCATCCGGACCTGACACTGAAAACGTCCTTCACCTTAGACCGAAGGAACGGGAAGAATACCGGCTTTACACCGCCAGTCCACGGGGCAGATCGCGACGACTGGGGATCGGCATGGGATAACCGCAGCACGAACCAGTTGCTGATCTTTGATAACGTGCTGACCTACAAAACAACCTTCGCTAACCTTCACCACGTGGAGGGCATGGCAGGCACATCGTGGACCGACTCGCGGTGGTCGCAGAACTATATCAATGGTTCACACTACAAAGACGCGAGCATCCAAACGCTGAACGCGGCCAACAAAATAGCGTGGAACAATACCGGTTCCAACGCCTCAGCCTGGGGCATCATGTCGGGATTCGGACGAATAGCTTACAACTACGATGGCAAGTACCTCTTGACATTCAATATCCGCGCTGACGGCTCCTCGAAGCTACACCCCGACTACCGCTGGGGCTACTTCCCCTCCCTTTCCGCCGCGTGGCGCCTATCCTCGGAAAGCTTCATGCAGGACTTCAATTGGCTTGATGACCTCAAGCTACGCGGGGGATGGGGACAGACGGGAAACCAGTCGGGAGTAGGCGATTACGCGTACCTGCAACGGTATAACATCTCCCGGCAGGCATGGTTTGAAGAGGGTAAAACAGACGCCCTGCCCTTGATCACGCAAGCCAACCTGCGAACGCCCGACCTTACGTGGGAAACCACATCGCAAACAAACATCGGGATCGATGCCACCCTTTTCAGGGATAGGCTGACCATCGCGATGGATGCCTACTACAAATACACCACCGATATGCTGATGTACGTCTCCCTCCCCTCAGGCGCGGCTGCCGCGAGCAACATCGTGCGGAACGAAGGCGAAATGACAAACAGGGGATTCGAGCTGGCTCTCAACTCCCGTAACTTCAACGGCAACTTCAGCTGGGATACCCAATTCAACATCTCGTTCAACCGCAACGAGTTGAAGAAACTAACGCTGCAACAGATCTATTACGATGGCGAGACCACGGATGCCCTTCACCAAATGAGGGTGGTGCGCAATGAGCCGGGACGACCCCTTGGCGGGTTCTACGGCTACATCAATGACGGGGTGGACCCGGAAACCGGGGAGCTGATGTACCGCGACCTGAACGAAGATGGCCGAATCTCGTCGTCCGACCGAACCTACATCGGTGACCCCAACCCCGACTTCACGTTCGGCCTCACGAACCACCTGTCGTACAAAGGGTTTAACCTGTCGCTATTCCTTCAAGGATCGGTAGGAAACGATATATTCAACGCCTCGAAAGCAGACGTGCAAGGGATGTATGACCTGAAGAACCAATCGGTTGAAGTGCTGCGCCGCTGGCGTACACCGGGACAAATCACCGATGTACCCAAAGCCAACTTCGACCTGCAACCGTCCACCTACTTCATCGAGGACGGCAGCTACCTCCGGGTAAAGGATGTAACGCTCTCCTACAACTTTAAGGGGAGCCTGCTCGACCGGGCCGGAATATCCCGCTTGCAGCCCTACGTGACACTAAACAACCTGCTGACCCTCACCAAGTACAAAGGGATGGATCCCGAAGTGAACCAGTGGGGCGATAGCGGTGCCGTGCAGGGGATTGACTGGGGTACCTACCCCCACAGCCGATCGTTTGTTATAGGAGTGAATCTTGAATTTTAAAACAAAACGACAATGAAAACGAAATATATACTACCCATCTTAATCGCGTTACCGGTATGGATAGCGACCCTGTTACCCTCCTGCTCGCTGGACTATGACCCACTTGACACCTACTCCGACGTAACGGAAGGGGTAGACGATGAGGGTGCCGCCACGGTGGCATTCAAAGATAAGGCGGCCGTGACATCCCATCGACAAACGCTGCTCGACCTGTTTAAAAATGGCCAGGAACACTGGTACCTCGATATGCTCCTGCTGGCCGAATCGCACGCCGACAACGCGTACGCGGGATCACCCAACAGCGAAACCACGCCATTTGAGGTAAACTCCATCGAAGGGTCAAACACCAATATGAGGCGAGACTGGAACGGGCACATGGGAAACATCGCCCAAGCCAACAAGATGATCGTCTTCGTGGATAGCGTGAATGATCCTGCACTGACAGAAGCAGAAAGACGACAGTTCAAGGCGGAAGCAAAAATCCTTCGGGCCATGATCTATTTCGATATGGTACGCATCTGGGGGAACGTGCCACTGGTAACATCCGTGGCAGGTGACATCACCTCCGAAACGGTTGAAGAGGTCTACCCCGCCTACTTCCCCCCGCAAACCGACGCGGTTACCATCTACCGGCAGATCGAAAAAGACCTGCTTGAAGGGTTGCAGTACGCGCCCGATAACGACCCGCGAAACAAAACGCAACTATCCAAGTCGGTAGCCCATGCACTGCTCGCCAAGGTGTACGCTGAAAAACCCCTACGCGACTACGATAAAGTCATCCAGTATGCCGACCAACTAACAGCCGATGGCTTTGGCCTGGTCGATGAGTTTGGCGACCTGTTCGGCGTAACCCTAAGCGACCCGAACGCACCTCCCTCGCAGACCAACAAAGCCATCGACGCGAAAGCACGCAACCTGAAAGAGAGTATTTACGAAGCACAGTTTTTCCCCGGTAACGCGAGTTGGGTCACCTGGATGTTCGGTCGCCCGTTGGACGACTGGACCTTCTATTTCACCTGGGCGAAGTGGATCACCCCCTCGCGCGACCTGATCCGGGCTTTCACAAGCGAGCCGGGAGATAAGCGGTACGAGGAGAGCGTTGTCTTCTACGAGTGCGACTGGAGTATCTATTACCCGGCCAACCACTACGCGTTCATGTACAAAACCCGAAGCGCTTACAACAGCATCATCAAGCTGCGTTATGCCGACATCCTGTTGTTGAAAGCAGAAGCACTAATAGGAAAAGGTGATTACAATGGCGCGGCCCAGGTAATCAACCAAACACGCCGTCGAGCCGGGCTGCCCGACCTGTCGGCATCGGCCAAGACGAGCAAGGAGTCCATCACGAACGCCTACTTGAAGGAGCGGCGGCTGGAATTGGCGTTCGAAGGACAACGTTGGTTCGACCTTGTCCGCCTAGACAAGGTAGAAGAGGTGATGAACGCGGTGTTCGATAAAGATGAAGGGCGACCCCCGATGGCCATGCCCTACACCAGCTTATCATACGTGTTGCCCATCCCTCAGGACGTGATTGACCAAAACCCGAACCTTGTACAAAATCCGGGCTATTAAATCGCTCACGTAAGACAAGCATGAGTACATTATTCACGATAAGCCGTTGAGAAATTATAGTGAACAACCTGAAAACAAAAAAAGGAAGCAATCATGAATATAGCACGCAAAACAGTTATCATAGCGGGGGCAATGACCTTGTTGCTCGTATCGTGTAAAAACGATGACTACGGCCCCCGCAAGGAGTCCGCACCCGTGATCGAAGCGGCGGCCGTGACGCCATCGAACTTCACGTTTGGTGACTCCATCACGCTCACGGCCACGGTAAGCGACCCGCTAACCACGCTCACCATGTTGAGCTACGAGGTGGTCGCGGGCGACCGAACGTTAACATCGGGGGAGATCCCCATCGGGGGAACCGAACAAAAGGTGTCACAATCGTTATTCGTCCCCCTGCTAAGTAATCAGCCCAACAACGCGGAGGTGCATATAAACCTATTGGCTACCAACACGTTGAAGGGAGTAAGCACGCACCAGGTTACTGGAATAACGGGCAAACGGCCGATATACGACCAGCTCTACCTGATCACGGATAAGGGAGGTACGGCCATCCTGCGCCCCCAAGCGAGTGGTAGCGATAAGCTCAAAGCAGATGGACTCACTTTTGACAGCTCGTTCCGATACCGGATCGCCGAAAGGCTGCATGTAAGTGGTACGATCGATTTCTCTGGTCACGTCTATGGTAACGTGGGAGGCAGGATCGGGATGATCGACGAAGCTGGTGAATCGGCCTTCTCATACGTTGCCTCATCAGACTATACCAAGTCGTTCCTTTTTGACGCGTATAGCTTCGAGGTTACACCAACCGGGAGTAAGCTGGGAAGTGACGACCTCTCCTTACGCGCCTTCACGGATCAAGATATCGATGGTGAATCGTTCCGAACCCTCAAACGAACGTTGGAAAAGGGAAAGAGTTACTCGTTGTTCGGTGATTTGGCCGAGCGGATCGTCCTCTTTAACCCGGACTTCTTTGAGCGTACAGCAGCCAATAAAGTCACCTTCCTGGGTCAAACCGGGGAATACACCCTCTACTACAACCCGGTGCGAAAAAACCTGTTCGTGGGAGTCGATAACCCGTCGTTCCCCGATTACCTGCTGGCATGCGGCTGGGGATTGGGATACCCAACCCGCGTGACATCCACTCAAATTAATTCGGTCTACCCCGGGAAAGGGAAAACGCATACCCAGTGGGGATTTGGGAATGTAATGAACTACGTGTTGCTGCGCCAAATTGAAACGGGCGTGTACCAAGGCACCTTCTACACCCCTAACGATCACGACCACTACGCGGGATTCAAGCCGTTCGAGAACACCGGGTGGGGCAACGAGAAAAAAGCAGGTGCCTTCACCTTCACCGGGGAACCAATTATTTCGGGGAGTAACGACTGGACAATCCCGAACGGTGAAGGAGACCCGGTTATCAAATCAACCCACTACCGGTTTACCATCAACCTGAACAACATGACGGTACATATCGAAAAATGGGGGACCCAAAATCCGGAGTATACCACTTGGTAAAACAGAAAAATCAACGAATCGTATGAAACTACCATTCTATATAAAAGTGTCGGCCCTACTGCTCTTCCTCCTCTGCGGATTTTCGTTTTGCAAGGATGGGGTTAAAGAGGATAACGGGGGTAACGGTTCCGATCCGGGAACACCCCTCAAAGGAGATGTTACCCTCTACGTGACGACCAATAACCGCACGTTTGACTTCAAAAAAATAGCGGTCGATTTCAGCAAACGCGATAACATGTCGCCGACCACGCTCAAGCTGGAGCCGAAAACACGCTACCAGACCATGGATGGGTTCGGTGCCGCCGTAACCGGATCTACCGCCTTCAACCTGATGCAGATGACCCAGGAGAACCGTACACGGTTCCTAAAGGAGACCTTTTCCAACACCGAGGGAATGGGGCAAAGCTACATCCGGGTACCCATCGGGTGCTCCGACTTCTCGCTGAGCGAATACACCTGCTGCGATACGCCCGGCATCGAGAACTTCGCGTTAACCTCCGAAGAGACGGAGTACGTGATTCCCATCTTGAAAGAGATACTGGCGGTAAATCCCGACGTGAAGATCATGGGGTCACCGTGGACCTGTCCCCGTTGGATGAAGGTGAACAACCTCACCGACCTGAAACCGTTTAACTCGTGGACAAGCGGACAGCTCAACCCGGCTTATTACGATGATTACGCCGAGTACTTCGTCAAGTGGATTCAGGCATTCGAGGCAGAAGGTATCAAGATTCATTCCGTCACACCCCAAAACGAACCGCTGAACCGGGGCAACTCCGCGTCGCTCTACATGACGTGGCAGGAGCAGCGCGATTTCGTGAAGAACGCCCTGGGTCCCAAGATAACCGAGGCGGGGCTGAAGACCAAGATATATATCTTCGACCATAACTACAATTACGACAGCAATAAGCCGGAGAATGCCGACCAGGGACAATACCCGCTGAAGATTTACGAGGATGAGGAGGCGGCCAAGTTCATCACCGGCGCAGCCTACCACAACTACGGGGGCAACAAGGATGAGCTGCTCACGATTCACCAAGCCCGTCCCGATAAAGAGTTGCTCTTTACCGAAACATCCATCGGCACCTGGAACGACGGCCGCAACCTGGAGGTTCGCCTAATCGATGACATGAGGGAGGTGGCGCTGGGAACGGTAAACAACTGGTGTAAGGGAGTTATCGTGTGGAACCTGATGCTGGACACCAACCGCGGACCCAACCGCGACGGGGGGTGCCAAACCTGTTACGGGGCTGTCGATATCGACCCCTCCAACTACGCCAACATCACCCGCAACTCACACTACTACATCATGGGGCACCTCTCCTCGGTAGTCAAGCCGGGAGCAGTGCGCATCGGAACATCCGGATTTTCGGATGCGGGTTTCTATCACTCGGCCTTCGAGAATAGCGACAACACCTACGCGGTGGTGCTACTCAACAGCAACCAAACAAGCAAGAAGATAACCCTGGACGACGGTTCCAATCACTTCGCGTACGAGGTGCCGGCCAAGTCCGTGGTATCCTATCGATGGAAAAAATAAACAGCAAATAACCCTATAAAAATGAAGAAAATAAGATACTGGATCGCGGCGCTCGTAATACCCGCCATCATGGCATCCTGCTCGAACGAGGTGGTGGAACCCCAACAAAAAGGGAATCCTACCCTACAGGTAGAGAGCCAATTTACCAACGTACACTTCGGGGACCTACTGCCGTTTGAGATAACGGTCAACGATGAGGTACCCCTATCCACCCTAACCGCCCAACTCTATTTCGGTGAGGAGGAGGTAGCAAAGACGATTATCCGGACAAAGGAAAATGGCAGCTACTCGGGTATCATCGAGGTACCCTACGGGCAGAATATTCCCGATGGCACGGCCGCGCTCACCTTCACCTTAGTGAACACCACGCTAAAGAAGGCAACCCAATCGCTTGACGTGCCAATCACCCGGGCAAACTATCCCTACCTGATCCTGGTCACCGCCGATGGCTCGTACCCCATGGTTCCGACTGGTCGACCAAACGAATACGCGGCCACGGATGCCTTCCCGTCCACCGAGCTGCCTGCGTTTATAAAAACACCGGTTGTAGATGGCAAAGGACGCGAAATCCTCTTTGGCTGGGATGACGGAACGGGATCTGTTGCCGAGGGAGCCACCAGCCATATCCCTTACGTAAGTCCGGTGTCAGGCACCTACACCGTTACGTTCAACACGAGAACATTTGAAACCGGGCCGTTCTTTGAAGTGCTGCTGAACGGCAAGAAGATGAACATGGCCGACAAGGAGAACTACCGGCTGGACGTGGAGTTCAAGCAAGGGGATATTGTCACGCTGGAAGGGCTGACCGACTGGTGGGTGGATCCTGACTTCTTCGCGGTTGACGGGGAAAAGATCACCTTCGTACCCATCAGCGGACGGTATCGGGTGACGGCCAACCTGCCCCATAACTGGCTACGGGTAGAGGCCCTCGCGGGCGACGACGTGGCAACACTCCAACCCGATGGCAGCGGTGCGGTCTGGGTAATCGGGAGCCAAGTGGGTAAACCCTCCTACACCACCAACGAGGTGGGATGGGATACCTCCAAGGCGTTATGTATGGCACCCATAGGTGGGAAAAAGTACCGATTAACCCTGGTCGCCGGGGAAACGGTCAACCCGCTGGAGATCAATTTCAAGTTCTTCCATCAAAAGGGTTGGGGCGGAGAGTTCGGTAGCACATCCCTCCACACCGAAAGCGATATCGTGTTCGTGGGAGATGGTGCCAACGGCCGCGATAACGGGAACCTGGGCATTGTTGCCGGGGAGACGCTGGAAGCGGGTGCCACCTATCTCTTCACGATCGACCTGTCGGCGGGAAACGACAACGGGGTGCTCACCGTTGAAAAAAGGTAGCAACCCCGTTAATCACTCGTTTACCGTATGTCAGGCGTTAACTGTACGGTGATCGTGCGTTAACCGCCCGTTCACGGTCTGTCAACCGCATGCGGATTGTTAAATCACCCCTTGTGCCAGCATCGCGTTGGCTACCTTCATAAAGCCGGCGATGTTGGCCCCTTTCACGTAGTTGATGTAGTCGCCCTCTTTACCGTGGGTTACACACTGCTCGTGAATATCACTCATGATCTGGTGCAGCCGCTCGTCCACCTCCTCGTCACTCCAGGAGAGGTGCATCGCATTTTGCGTCATCTCCAGTCCCGAGCAGGCCACGCCACCGGCGTTGACGGCCTTGCCGGGTGCGAAAAGCATCTTGTTCTCAAGGAAAAACTCGACCGCCTCGGCAGTACATCCCATGTTGGACACCTCCGCAACGAGGGTCACCCCATTCGCTTTCAGCTGCTTGGCATCCTCCAGATTGAGCTCGTTTTGAATGGCGCACGGCAGTGCAACGTCCACCTTCAACTCCCACGGCTTGCGCCCCGGGTAAAAGACCGCCTCGGGGAATCGCTCGGCGTAAGGAGCCACCACGTCGTTCCCTGAACCACGCAGCTCCAGCATATAGGCGATCTTTTCAGGGGTGTTCACTCCCGTTTTATCGTAGACGTACCCATCGGGGCCTGAGATGGCCACCACCTTGGCTCCCAGCTCGGTAGCCTTGGTCACAGCGCCCCATGCCACGTTCCCGAAACCAGAGACGGCCACCGTTTTGCCTTTCAGCTCGATTCCACGGACGGAACACATCTTCTGTACGAAATAGAGCGCCCCAAAACCGGTCGCCTCGGGACGAAGCCGCGACCCACCGAACGAGAGCCCCTTACCGGTAAAGGAACCGGTATGTTCACGGGCCAACTTCTTGTACATGCCGTACATGTAGCCTACCTCACGGGCACCCACGCCGATATCACCGGCCGGTACGTCGGTATCGGGTCCCAAGTCACGCCACAACTCCGTCACGAAAGCCTGGCAAAAACGCATGATCTCCGCGTCTGAGCGGCCCTTGGGTGAGAAATCGGATCCTCCCTTGCCACCCCCCATAGGCAGAGTGGTCAACGCGTTTTTAAACGTCTGCTCGAAGCCCAGGAACTTTAGGGTAGAAAGCGTCACCGATGGGTGGAAGCGAATGCCTCCCTTGTAGGGTCCAATGGCCCCGTTAAACTGAATACGGTACCCGATGTTCACGTGTACCTGTCCGTTATCGTCCATCCATGGGACGCGAAACGTGAATATGCGGTCCGGCTCCACGATGCGCTCCACGATGGCAGCCTGCTTAAACTCGGGGTGTTGATTGTACACCTCTTCAATCGAAGTCAATACCTCTCTCACGGCTTGATGAAACTCAGCCTCGCCCGGGTGCCGTTCCTCAAGGCGTGCCATAATGTCATTTACTTTCATACGTATTTTATCTAAATAACTTACACTCGCTTTACCAGTCGATTTGAAAGTGAGCAATAAATCTGACCTACAAAGATAAAACTATTTCAACAAAATGTAGTTATTCCTCCCGCTTTTTGTCTCGAATTACCTGTGTCTCGTGAATCTACCTGCTATTTAAACTTACGTAGCTACTTAAAACTTACAACTTGTAAGCTTCTCTTCTGTACCACGAGGGGTTGAGTTTAACAAACATTTTCTACAATTTTGCACTTGTTATTTGACCCTGTCCATGCGAAATTTCTCTCTTTCCCTTTTAAATATTACTTTCGCGTTAGACTTCTCATGCCTGTCTCCACGTGAAGGCGGGCGATAGCGAAACGGTTACATGGCAAAAAACAAACTGGCCAAGTTTGCAGATATGGCCACCTACAGCAACGTGTTTCAATACGACTTTGAAACGCTGAAGAGGGAGGGATTCCCTCTGCGGGGAAGGTGGCACACGCACTTTAAGAACGACCACCCCATCACCCTGGAATTGGGGTGCGGTAAGGGGGAGTATACCGTGGGACTGGCCCGTGCCTACCCCGGGAAAAACTTCATCGGTATCGATATTAAGGGGGCGCGGATGTGGAAAGGGGCTACCCAGGCACTGGAAGAAAACCTGACCAACGCGGCCTTCCTAAGAACCCGCGTGGAGCTCTTGAACTGTTTCTTCACCGAGGACGAGGTGTCGGAAATATGGATCACGTTTCCCGATCCCCAGATGAAGAAAGTCAACAAACGGCTCACCTCCACCCGGTTCATGAAGGAGTATAGCCATGTATTGAAAACGGGCGGAATCATCCACCTGAAGAGCGACAGCAACTTTCTCTATCAATATACCCTGGCCATGATACAAGAAAACGGACTTGAGTTGTTGGCCGAAACCAATGATCTGTACAACTCGGACCTATTAGACGACGCACTCTCCATCCGGACCTTCTACGAACAACAGTGGCTGGAACGGGGTATCAACATCAAGTATATCCGACTTCTCTGCCCCAAAGAGCGAAAGGTGGAGTGGCGAGAGCCGGAGGTAGAGATTGACAGAGACGATTACCGAAGCTTTGGACGCAACGCAAGGGTGTAACGCGAAAGGGTAGTTCGAGGAAACATGGCAAACGTTTGAAGCAAAACGCGACTTGAGGGCGGAGAATGCTAAGTACAGCGTGAAGTCGTGATGTAAAGGTGCAACACGAAGGGGCAAATCAACGGTAAATCAAGGAAAAGAGACACCCCGATTAAACGAATCAAGGTTTTTCTAATCAAAGAGACGACATATGGCAATATATCCTCAACTTATTCTCGACGCGCTGAAACATGTGCGCTACCCGGGAACCGGCCAAGACATCGTGTCGGCCGGGATGGTTGCCGACGACATCAGGATAGAGGGGATGAAGGTGAGCTTCTCGCTCATCACCGAGAAAGCAAACGACCCCTTTATCCGGTCGCTGGTGAAGATGGCCGAACAGGCTGTGCTGACCTACGCCGATAAAGATATCGATATCATTGGGAACATCGCCGTGAAATCGAAGCAGCCTCCGCGGCCGGACTTGCCGGAGCTGCTGCCCGGGGTAAAGAACATCATTGCCGTGGCCTCTGGAAAGGGGGGAGTAGGCAAAAGCACGGTATGTACCAACCTCGCGGTGGCACTGGCTAAAAAGGGGTACAAGGTGGGACTCCTGGACGCCGACATCTTTGGCCCCTCCGTACCGAAGATGCTGGGCGTGGAAAATGAGAGACCCTACCTCGAACAGGTGGATGGGCGCGACCTTATCGTGCCGGTAGAGAAGCACGGGATAAAAATGCTCTCCATCGGCTTCTTCGTGAACAAGAACGATGCCGTGGTCTGGCGGGGGGCGATGGCCAGCAACGCCTTGAAACAGCTGATCGGGGATGCCGACTGGGGGGAGCTCGATTACTTCCTGATCGACTTTCCACCCGGCACGAGCGACATCCACCTCACGCTGGTGCAGACCATCCCCATCACAGGGGCAGTAATCGTGAGTACCCCGCAAGAGGTGGCGCTGGCTGATGCCCGCAAGGGCATCAGCATGTTCACGGGCGATAAGGTGAACGTCCCCATCCTGGGGTTAATCGAGAACATGGCATGGTTCACTCCTGCCGAACTGCCTGAAAACCGGTACTACATCTTCGGGAAGGATGGCTGCAAACGGTTAGCCGAGGAATTGGGACAAACGCTGCTGGGACAGATTCCCATCGTCCAAAGCATCCGGGAAGGGGGCGATGACGGTCGCCCCGTGGCCATCTCCGGTGAGCAGGTCACCGGTCAAGCTTTCGCCGAGTTAGCCGATCGGTTGGTGGAAGCCGTGGAGAAACGGAACCGGGAACTTCCGAAGACACGTATCGTACAGATGATGAAACGATAATGGGTAAAAACGAAAGAAACATTTAGACGCACTATATATTAAGCTTGCAAGTATGAAGAGAATCATTGTATTAATACTCCTCGCCCTCGTGACAAAGGTCTCCATGGCCCAACGTACAACCTACCACGAACAACCGGGTAAGTTGTTTAACCAGGGCAAGGAGCTGTTCCTGGAGGGGAACTACACGGCCGCGCAGGAGCTGCTGGCGCAATTCTCCAGCGTGAGCAACGACGACCTGTTGAAGGAAGAGGCGGCCTATATGTCCACCGTCTCCTCGTTTTACACCGGGAACGAGCGTAGCGGGGAGCTCCTGCAAGGGTACCTCGAAAGGTACCCCGAAACCATCCATCGCCACCAGCTCCAATTCCTGATAGGCTCGTACTACTACGACAAGAAGGAGTGGGATGAGGCGTTGCACTGGTTTAAGGAGGCCGACCTGGACTACCTCACGCTGACCGACCAAGAGGCCTACAGCTTCCGTTCCGGGTACGCCCAGCTGAAATCCGGGAACCGGGAGGAAGCTACCCGTCTATTTGGCTTGTTGTCACAGAATAGTGAGACCTACCGAGACGCGGCCGACTTCTACCTGGGGTATATCGACTACGCGAACGGCAACTACACCATGGCAATACAACGCTTTGAACGGTTGCGAAACCACCCGGAATACCAGGAGGAGATAGCTTTCTACACGGCACAGGCTAACTTCTTCGATGGTAAGATTGACGATGCCATCCGCCTCTCGGAAGCCTTCGTGCAGCGCTTCCCCGTAAGCGAACACCAAACCGAGATGTACCGGGTACTGGGGAATAGCTACTACCGACTTGGACAACCCTCCCGCGCGATTCCCTATTACGAGCGGTACATGGCGTCTGGCCAGCGCCCCCTGAGAGGTGATGCCTACTTCCTGGGGCTCTCCTACTTTGAATCGGGACGGTACAGCGACGCGGTGAACATGTTTCAACAGGCCGTAGGCGAAAGCGACGAGTTGTCGCAAAACGCGCAACTGCAACTGGGGCAGTGCTACTTGAGGCTGAACCAGAAGCAACCCGCGCAGATGGCGTTCGAAGCCGCATCAAGGGACAATTTCGACCCTCAGGTGAGGGAGACGGCCATGTTCAACTACGCGCTGCTTGCCCACGAGACCAACTTCTCGGTCTTCAGCGAATCGATCGCCCTCTTTGAAACCTTCCTAAGGGAGTTCCCCAACTCGCCATACACCGACCAAGTGAACGACATCCTGGCCGAGACGTTTCTCACCACCAAGGACTACCCGGCTGCCTTGAGTGCCATCGAACGCATTCAGAACCCAGGACGACGGATATTGGAGGCCAAACAGATGGTACTATTCCAACTGGGCGCACAGGAGTTCATCAACGGGAACATGGGCCCGGCGATACAGTACTTCAACGAGAGCATCGGCCTGGGCAATTACGACGCGGATACCCGCGATAACGCTTATTACTGGCGGGGCGAGAGCTACTACCGGATGGGGAACTACGTGAACGCCACGAACGATTTCCGTGAATTCACCCGGAACGCGACATCCAACAACGAGAACTACCTCCTGGGATGGTACAACCTGGGGTACTCCCTCTTCAAGCAACAGCAGTACCAACAGGCCATCAACGCGTTCCAGCAATACACCGGCAAGGAGGGTAACCGATCAAGAACCGAATACGCTGACGCGCTCAACCGAATCGGGGATTGCCACTACTTTAACCGGAGCTTCGGCGAAGCGGAACGTTACTACGCGCAGGCTGCCGACGCCAACCCCTCCGCGGCCGACTACGCGGCCTACCAACGGGCCTTCGTCCTTGGGTTACAACGCAACTACCAGGGGAAGATCAACGCGCTGGATAACTTCATGCAGCGCTACCCCAACTCACCCTACTTCGATGATGCCCTGTACGAGAAAAGCCGCGCCCTCACGATGCTTCACCGCGAGCAAGAGGCCATCTCGGTCCTGCAACGGCTGGTGAATGACTTTCCACAAAGCCCGCTGGCCAGTCAGGGAGGGGTGCAGCTGGGTCAGCTCTACTACAACCTGGGCAACTACCAGCAAAGTATCGCTGCTTACAAAAACGTGATTGCCCACTTCCCCGGTTCCGACGACGCGAAAAACGCGCTGGTCTCGCTTGAAACGGTGTACCGAGATATGAACGACATCAACACCTACGTGCAGTACGCCAACTCGCTCCCGGGTGGCACACGCATCACTGCCTCCAAGCAGGACTCGCTAAACTACCTCGCGGCCGAAAGCGTTTACATGCGGGGGAGCCGCGGCGAGGCCAAGACGGCTATGACCCGCTACCTGCAATCGTACCCCAACGGGGCGTACAGCAGCGACGCCAACTACTACCTGGGTCTTATCGCGGACGAACAGGGTGACCGACAGCAGGCCATAGTCCATTTTCGGCGGGTAGTGGAATCCGGCAACGCGAAGTTCCTCGATAACGCGCTAATATACACGTCGGAAACAGAATACAAGAACGGCAACTACCGACAGGCACTGGCCGATTACTCACGACTGGCCAGCTCAGCCCGTAACGCGACGAACCAGCAAATAGGGCAGATGGGGATGGTCCGCACCCACGCGCAACTGGGCAGCCACCACGAAGCGATACGGGCGGCGAACAGCCTGCTGACCAACACGAACCTCGCACCGGAAACGGTCATCCAGGCCCGTTTCCTGAGGGGGAAAGCGTACCAGGCAGTCAACGAGGTGGACAACGCGATGGCCGACTTCCGCTTCGTGGCTAACGACACCCGTAACGTCCACGGTGCCGAAGCGCAATTCATCCTCGCGGACACCTACTACCGGTGGAAGTCGTACGACCGCGCCGAAGCACAGGTGAAAGAGTTCATGGAGAAAGGCACCCCCCACCAGTACTGGATGGCACGGGCACTCATCGTGCTATCGGACACCTACATGGCCAAGGGCGACGAGTTCCAAGCGAAACAGTACCTCGAAAGCCTCCGCAACAACTACCGGGGGGGCGAAGAAGATATCCATCAAATGATTAACGAGCGACTCAATTGATGCCGAACGGGGAACCCTTTTGATAGGAAATCCTTTTCCCGCGAATAGTAAAGCATTTAAAAAACGACAACAGATGATGAGAAGAGTATATATCACCGTAACGGCCTTGGCACTTGCCATGGGGATAGGTGCACAAACGCAAGATACACTGCTGCGCCGCCAACTGGAACTGGAGCGCAACTTCAACCCCACCCTGCTCGATGCCAACAAGATTACCTCGCTACCCGCATTGCGGGAACCCACGGTTCAAAAAGCCAACACCAACTACTCCACCTGGGCGGGAAGGGTTACGCCCCCCCTGGAGATCGCGTTGCCCAAACCTGGCGAGATTATGACGGCCATCCCGTACAACACGAAGAAAGGTCACCTCGCGTTTTACGCGGGCAACTACGCCAACCTCGACGGGCTCTTTGGATACCGGCTGCTTGAGAGCCAGGAGCACCAACTCGGATTCACCTTCCTGCACAACTCGACCAACGGGGACGTGAACTTCGTGCAGAGCCCGGTCCCGGAAGGGAACAATGCCTACGCGATGGACAACACGGGGCGACTGAAGTACCACCATGCGGCCAATGAATTTGCCCTCGACATGCAGTTCTCCTACCTCGACTCCCGATTTAACTACTACGGGAACAGCTTTGAGACCAACCGCCATTTCAACAACGAGAAGCAACGGCTAGGGGTGATGAATGCCCGCATCGGCTTGGAGACGGATTCGCCCGAGAAGCTGAACCTGAACGGGTTTATCGACTTCAAGAACTTCACGACCAAGTTTGGGGAAACACTCACCGTGCCGGGAATCAAAGGGAATCAAATAGATGCCCAGGTCGGCTTCTCCAAGCCGTTCAAAGAGGGCGATCACAAGGCGGGGATAGATGGGTCGCTTTTCTCCACCCTCTATAAAGGCGACCTGCGCAACTACTCGCACCTGAACGCGGCTCCCTACCTGCAACTAGGCGGGCTTAACTGGAACGCTCGACTGGGAGTGGACGTGCTGTTTAAAAAGAGTGGCAACCTCCAAGTCAGGGTGGTTCCCAACGCGGGTATCCAGTGGGGAGTGACCGACCGCACATCGCTCTACGCACGCGTACATGGGGGATATAACCCCAACACTTACCTCTGCATGCTGGAGGAGTCTCGCCATGTGGCCCCGTTTGGGAGTGTGAATCCCTCTTTTACCCTCCTGAACCTGGAAGGTGGTGCAAAAATTGGCGAGGTGAACGGTTTCCGCTTCGACATCCTGGGAGGGTTCAGCAAGACCGATGACGCGCACTTCCTGTTGCTCAACGGCGGTCAGGCACCCGGTGACGCGTCCAACCCGTTCATCGAGGTACTGCGTCCCGTGTACGCTGCCCTCTCCCACTCTTTCATCGGTGGGGGGATGAGCACGAACGTGTACGCACCCCTGTACCTTTCGCTGCGGGTGAAAAAGAACTTCTATAACGTGGCAGGTCTTACCATTAACGGAGTAGACATCAGCGACCCCAAAGCGTACCATAAACCGGGAATTGAACTGGATGTTCAAGGCACCTGGCAAGCGACAAACAGTTTAAAGTTCACGGCAGGATACCGCTTTGAGGGCGACCGCTGGTCCTACTTCGACGGAAAGGAGATCGAGATGGGTGCCATCAACGACCTCAACGTGGGTGCGGTGTACGCGATCAGCGATGCTTTTTCGCTCAACGTGAAGGCCAACAACCTGCTGTTCCAGCATTACGACATCTGGTACGGTTACCCCGCGCAGGGATTCAACGCGTCAGGTGGCTTCACGTTTAGTTTTTAACGCAAATAGTTTACTTCTGTCGAGCTTGAAAGCGAAAAAAATAGAACCCGGAAGCGCTTGCAAAACCATTTGATTTTGTGTACTTTCGCGCTGTTTAATTCCATCGGGCGACGTCTCGAAAAGGAAATCAAAAAAGTGTAACGCAAAGCTGAGCATAGCGAAAGAAAGTCACCACGCGATATCGCGGGTGTAAGGGAACATCAAAGAGTATGAGCAAAAGACGCAATACAGCTAAGAATGCAGCCAAGGTAACCGATAAGTGGAACAAGCGGGGTGTCGTGAAGGCCATGTGGAAGTTGTTTGGGCTTGCCGTGGCCGTGATTATTCTCTTTTTCGTCCTTATCTCGACGGGTGCCGTTGGCTATCTCCCGGATATTGAAGAGCTGGAGAACCCAATTGACAAGTACGCGTCGCAAGTAATCACGTCCGACAACCAGCTGCTTTTCACCTACTCGCTGAGCGATGAGAACCGCATCTTCGTGGATTACATGGACCTGTCGCCTCACCTGATCAACGCCCTGGTCTCCACCGAGGACATCCGCTACTACCTGCACTCCGGCATCGATGTGATCGGCCTAGGCAGGGCCATGTTTAAAACCATCATTCTCAACCAAAAAGGAGGAGGAGGGGGCAGCACGATCACCCAGCAGCTGGCCAAGCTCCTATATTCACCCAGGGCCAACAACAAAATACAACGGGCGTTTCAAAAGCCCATCGAATGGGTTATCGCTGCCAAACTGGAGCGTTACTACAGCAAAGATGAGATTATCAACCTTTACCTGAACAAGTACGACTTCAATTACAACGCGATAGGTATCGAGTCGGCCGCGCGTACCTACTTCAATAAGACGCCTGACGAACTACAGGTGGAAGAGGCCGCCACGCTGGTGGGCATGTTGAAAAACTCTTCCCTCTACAACCCGGTGCGACGTCCGGAGGTAACCCTCGAGCGGCGCAACGTGGTGCTATCGCAAATGCGAAAGGCCAGACACCTCACCCGGACGGAAGCCGATTCGCTCCAACAACTACCACTCGGCATCGATTTCAACCGATCGAGCCACGTCGACATTTCGGCGCCTTACTACCGCCAGCACCTGGCAAAAATCATGATGGCCAAAAAACCCGAGAGAAAGAACTACGCCACGTGGCAGCGACAACAGTTCACGGAAGATTCGCTGGCATGGCTCGAAGATCCCCTCTACGGGTGGTGCAACAAGAACAAAAAGCAAGACGGCTCCTATTACAACATCTACACCGACGGATTAAAGATCTACTCTACCATCGACTCTCGCATGCAACGGCATGCCGAAGACGCGGTTAGGGAGCATTTGGGCGACTACCTTCAAGACCATTTCTTCAAGGAGAAAAAGGGCAGGAGCTACGCCCCCTACTCCTACGAGTTCAGAGATAAAGTGGAGCAACTGATGACAACGGCCATGCGGCAAACCGATCGGTACCGCATTCTGAAAAACGGGGGGATGAGCGAGGCGGATATACTAAAGCATTTCAAAGAGAAGCCGGTAGAGATGAAGGTCTTTTCATGGGAACATCGCGAGGTCGACACGCTAATGACGCCGTGGGACTCCATCCGCTACCACAACCACTTCCTCCGATCGGGCTTCATGGCCATGGAGCCACAAACCGGGCACGTGAAAGCCTACGTGGGCGGACCCGACTTCAAGTACTTCAAGTACGATATGGTCTCCACCGGCAAGCGGCAGATAGGCTCCACCATCAAACCGTACCTCTACACGCTGGCTATGGAGGAGGGCATAACGCCTTGCGATGGCATGATACACGAACAGGTGACACTCATGACCGAAACCGGCGAGACCTGGGAGCCGAGGAACACCCGCAAGGCGACCGGCGAGTTCGTGACCGTCAAGTGGGGATTGCAAAACTCCGATAACTGGGTCACGGCTTACCTGATGCAACAACTCTCCCCTTACACGTTCGCCCGCATGCTGGAATCGTTTGGGTTGAAAACCCCGGCCGACCCGGTGGTATCGTTGGCATTGGGACCAAACGATGCCTCGGTCTACGAGATGGTGGGTGCCTACTCCTCGTTCGTGAATAAAGGGATCCGTGTAGAACCGCTACTGGTCACCCGCATCGAAGACTCAACGGGTAAGGAGGTCGCCACGTTCGTACCCAATACAAGGGAGGTATTCAGCGAGAACAGCTCCTACAAGATGCTCGACATGCTGACCGCCGTGGTAGATGGCGGCTCGGGAGGTCGGTTACGCTGGAGGTACAACCTCAAGGGGCCGATAGGTGCGAAAACCGGGACGACCAACAACAACTCTGACGGCTGGTTCATGTCGTTTACGCCCGACCTGGTGGCCGGTTGCTGGGTCGGCGGGGACGATCCCACGATTCACTTCGACGGGATGGCATATGGACAGGGAGCGAGTATGGCACTCCCCGTCCATGGACTGTTTTATCAAAAGATTTACGCCGATCCCGAGTTGAACTACCGCGATGAAGGTTCGTTTGACATCCCTGCCGGATTCGATCCCTGCCAAGGCTCGCAACGCTACTCGCCCGATTTTTACCAGGAGGGGCAACCCATCATCGAGGAAGGAATCGACGACCTATTCAACTGATTTACCTGATCAACCATCGCTTTTACCGGCATCCCCCTGTTGATTATCCTCCTTGGTGCCGGCAGATAAAGAGAACTGTATGGGTATCGTGAAATGGACGTTGACCGCTTCACCTTTTTGGGTTCCCGGTTTCCAGGCGGGCATTGATTCAATCACCCGTATCGCTTCCGCGTCGAGCGAGGGATCCACCCCACGAAGCACCTCCACGTTGGAGGTAGAACCATCCTTCTTCACGACAAAGCGGCATATCACACGACCCTGGACACCCTTCTCCTGGGCTTCTACCGGGTATCGGATGTTTTCCGACAGGAATTGCATCAACCCGTTTACACCGCCCGGAAATTCGGGTGCAACATCAACCGTTTCATATACACGCTCACCCGAATCAAAGACGATAACCGACTTTTGTGAAACTCCTGATTCATCAGAGCGCTTCTCACCATCGCTTTTGCCAGCATCCACGGGTTGGCTTTCCTTCTTGGTGTCAGCGGGCAACTTGAACACTATAGGTAAAGTGTAGTAGACGTTGACCGCTTCACCCTTTTGAGCTCCCGGTTTCCAGGCGGGCATCGCTTCAACCACCCTCACTGCCTCTCTATCAAGGGAGGGGTCTACACCACGCATCACCTCCACGTTGGATATCTTGCCTGTCTTGCTAACCACGAAGCGGACGATAACCCTTCCTTGAATCCCGTGATCTATCGCGATTACCGGGTATCGGATGTTCTCCGACAGGAATTTCATTAATGCTTCTACGCCTCCTGGAAATTCAGGAGCATTTTCAACCGCTTGAAAGATAGGCTCACCCGGCTCTTGGTTTATGCTCGACTCTTGAGTAACAGTCGTCACCTCCCCATTCATCGGCAACAGTGCCCCGACCTCTATTTTTTCAGATCCAATTTCCGACAAGTGGTCTGTTTCATCCTGCCCCGCGTAGAGGCTGTTGGCCACCACGAAGAGGAAGAGCAGCGGCAAAGCGAGCAGGTATTTTGCCGCGCGCAACGCGGGCGACTTGGTTTTGTTCATCATCATAATACGTTGTTTAAGTTGTGATACATTGAAGTTATTTGCTATCGGAACGGCCGGTTCATGATAGGTCAATCGTAACAGGTGGTACTGGTATTCCCGGCTATCCACTCCCTCGTGAAGCACGTGGCTATCCGCCAGGTACTCCAGGTTCATGATCACCTCGCGCTTGAGAAGCCAGGTGAACGGGTTCCACCAGAAAAAGAGGCAGAGCAGCTCCGTGATGACCACGTCGATGGAGTGCCACTGCTTAACGTGCGTATTCTCGTGAAGCAGGATCTGTTGCAGCTCCTGCTCGGAATAGGCATCGGTATCAATGAAGATCCAATTAAAAAACGAGAAGGGCGTCACCTCCTTGGCGGGACGGTAAACCACGTTGCCCATTAGCAGCCGCCTTTCGCTCCTTTTCCAAACGCGGTAGACGGAAAAGAGCTGCACGAGGAAGCGCAGGATAAAGGTGGCGGTAACAATCCAGTAGAGCGTAACAAAAACGGTTATCCAAAGGATGGAGCTTGAGACAACGACTTCTTCATCGCCCATCACCTCCCAGCCTACGGTACCAATCAACACCTCGCTTCTCACCTCTTCTCCCCGTGAAAAGGAGAAAGGCAGCACCTCCGCGAGGGCTGGTAGCGCAAAAAAGGGATAGAGCAGCGAGAAGAGGATAACCGAAAGCAAAAAGAGACGGCGCAACCGGAAGAAGGTATCCCGTTTAAAGGCCACCGCGTACAGCAGGTAAAACAGCGCCAGTGCAATGTTCACCTGTAGCAGGTATATAAAGAAAGCTTGCATGGCTATTCCAATATTGCGGTAAAGCGGCGACTCACGCCTGGCTTTTCTCGATCAAACGAATAATCTCTTCAAGCTCCTCGGCGGTGATCTTCTGCTCTTTTGCGAAGAAAGAGACCAGCTCCTTGTAAGAGTTGTCGAAATAGCTCTCTACCACGCTGGACAAAAAATGGCGCTTGTAGGCAGATTCCGAAATTTTGGGCTTGTACACCTTAACGTTCCCGAACCGCCTCATGGTGAGGTACCCTTTGTTTTCCAGGTTCAGGAAAATCGAAGCCACCGTCGTGTAGGGCGGTTGAGGTGCTTCCATCCGCTCCCACACATCCTTAATCGCGCAGTCGCCTATTTGCCAGACATGCAACATTACATTCTCTTCCTGGGGGGTTAATCGTTCCATATTCCTCGTTTTATCGGTTTGTAATTCATCTTTTCACACATCCCGTTTTCCGTACGGGCTCCTCATGTCATTCATTGACAAACATCATAGACAACATAATATAGTTGCACAAATGTACGATGTTTTCGTAACAAACAAATAATATCGTAATTTTATTATGGTTAAATAATTATAAAAGGGAAAAAAGCTTAATTCATGAGACTTCACAACCGCTTCATTTGCTCTTTTGCCGATTTGTCATTAATTTTAAGGGCTTGATTCATGAACTCTTAACTAAAACACCGTTCTATATGCGCAAAGCTGCTTTTTGGCTACTGATCGTGGCGACTTGCTTGGCAAGCTGTCAGGATGAAACGGAGCCAAACCATCCATCAGGTACACAAGTCGTTTTCTCCTCCGCGATCCTGGAAGAGACCGAAACAGAGGTTGAAGGTATCGTTACCCGCTGGGGCAAAGGGGATCAGATTGGTCTGTTCACAAGCAACCAGCGAACGCACGTCAATGTCCCGTACAGTACCGACGGAAGCGGCATTTTCAGTTCTGTTTCCCCTATCTACCACCCGGAATCCTCTCAACCTTACGACTTCGTCGCCTACTACCCGTACAACCCGTCTCTCTCGGGCAACGTGCTGAACATCGACCTCGCTCGCGATTCGCGCGTTGTCCTATACAGCAACAACATCAAAGGGGTACACAAGGGAAATAGCACGCGAGAGAACAAACTCCTGTTTAAACATGTGCTTCCCAGGTTATACCTGCGGGTAATCGCGCATGACGACCCGGGTAAACTGGCCGGGCTTACGGTACGGGTGAGGGGACTCTCCAAGGCAACCCTCTCCCTGATGGATGGGCTGCTGCACATCGACGAGGCTTCGGTTGCCACTTTTCCACTCCCGGTAGAAAGGAGTGGGGGCGAGGCAATCGTGAGGGGAGCCTTCTTCCCCTCCTCGCCCGGCGAAACGGAGGTTCACCTCACGTTAAACGGGCAGGATTACCGCTGGGTGATTAACTCGGAGATTCACCCCGATCACACCTACTGTTTCCTTGTAGAGCAGCGGGCTGGAAATGTTAGGGTGACCCACACGTATACCCCTTTCGCGATTGGGGAGAGCTACACCCTACGCCCCAATCAACTCGAACCGGGCAAAACTTCACCCCCACCCTTGCTCTACATGGAGACACCCGTTCTCACTTCAGGCGAGTTACCTTCAAACAGCTACCAGGTAACCCACATGATAACAAACAGCAACTGGTTAAACAGCAGCACGTTCAGTGGCGAGATGCGCAACTACACCGTCCATTTCAACACCCAAGAAATCTACCCGGTATGGATAGCCTACCCGCTCCACCCTGCCTTCATGACATCAGGCAACAGAACGGATCACTGGCAATACGACCCGCTCGTGCCGATTCAGTATCAGCCCAATCTTTTCGGACATTGGGAGGGATACGGCATCAGTCGGGGCCACATGCTCCCCAGTGGCTCGCGCAGCGCCAGCCGTGACCTTAACCGAACCACCTTCTACTTCACCAATATCGTGGTGCAAGACAGCAAGATGAACACCTCAACCTGGAACGACCTGGAAGAGAAGGTGCGCTATTGGAGTAGACAAACCACGCGGTATGACACGCTCTACGTGGTAACGGGAAGCCTCCTCCCCACCCCTCCCGAGGCGATTACCTACGCGAGCGACATATTAGGGCGGAAGGCTGCTAAGCCCAAATACCTATACAAGGCACTCTGCCGGAAAGAGAAGCAAACGGGGAATTATCACTCCATCGCTTTCAAGATGGAGAACAGCTCCACCAGCACCCATTACACGAGAAACGTGATCGCGGTGGAGCAACTCGAAAAAGAGAGCGGATTCACCTTCTTCCCCAAGCTGCCCGAAGCGGTACAAAAGGAGGTGAAAAAGCAAACTGATTTGAGCGATTGGCAGTGACGCCATCCGCAAAAGAATCAAATCACCACACCTAATTTAGGTGGGGAGAAGAGAAGGAAAAGGAGAAGAAGCGAGGAGGGAATTAAACCCGTTTCTCGAAATCCTGCATGCACTGTACCAAAGCCTCTACCGCCTCCATAGGACACGCGTTGTAGATAGAAGCACGGAAGCCACCCACGGAGCGGTGTCCCTTGATCCCTACCATACCGCGCTCGGTAGCAAACTGCAAGAAGTCAGTCTCCTTGTCCTTGAACGCCTCGTTCATCACGAAACAGACGTTCATCAAGGAGCGGTTCTCCTTGGCGGCTGTGCCGACGAACAACTTGTTGCGGTCAATCTCCTCGTAGAGCAATGCCGCTTTCTTCTTAGCAAGTTGCTGCATCGCCGCGACGCCGCCCATCTCCTTCACCCACTTGAGGGTCTCATGCATCACGAAAATCGAAAAAACCGGGGGAGTGTTAAACATGGAACGGTTCTTTTCCAAATCGCCAATATGCGAGCGGTAGTCAACCATCGAGGGCAGTGGCCGGTCGACATGTCCCAGCAGATCCTCGCGAACAATCACGAAGGCAACCCCTGCGGGACCCACGTTCTTCTGTGCACCGCCATAGATAAGCCCATACTTGGAAACATCCACTGGGCGGCTCATGATGTCAGACGACATATCGGCCACCAGCGGTACCGGGCTGTCAATATCCTCATGCAGTTCGGTCCCGAAAATAGTATTATTGCTAGTGATATGGAAGTAGTCCGCATCTTCCGGTATGGTGTACTCCTTGGGGATATAGGTGAAGTTTTTATCTTCAGACGAAGCCACGATCTCCACCTCGCCGAACAGCTTCGCCTCCTTGATGGCCTTTTTGGCCCAGGTGCCGGTCAGCAGGTAGGCCGCTTTCTTCTTCATCAAGTTGGCCGGCACGGTGAAAAACTGGGTACTGGCCCCACCTCCCAACAACAGCACCTGATGGGTATCGGGAATGGCGAGCAGCTCCCGCCACAGGTCGGCCGTCTCCTTCATGATTCGTTCCCAACCAGGGGTGCGGTGTGAAATCTCAAGAACGCCTACACCCGTGTTATCGAAGTCACGTATCGCCGCGATAGCCGCTTCAGTAGCTTGTTTCGGCAAAACGCAAGGCCCGGCATTGAAATTGTACTTTATCATATCACTCTGTTTTTATTGTCTGTTTTTTAATCCACTATCGCATGCTAGGGTTGCCATGATAACCCCATGATTAATTCACCTTGAACTGATTGTCACCCCTCTTAAAGAAGGCAACAATCTGGTTCGCGGCGGCAATCCCCGCGTTTTTATTGGAGTCGGCGGTTTGCGCACCCGATTTTTGTGGCGTTGAAAAGTAGCGTTTCCCGAATTTCTCCTTGAACTCATCGTGCCGATCCGGCATAAGGTCGGTCACGAACTGAAAAGCAGGACGCTCCTCCATAATCCGAATCAGGTCATCCTCCACGATTAACTCCTTTCGAGCGGTATTGACCAGCATCCCATCTTCAGGCAACAGCGAAAGCAGGGAATAGTCCACGATATGGCGGGTTTCATCGAGCAGGGGCATATGAAGCGACATGATATCGCTGTTTGAAAACAGCTCTACGTTGGTGTAGGCGGTGATGACACCGTACTCTCCTTCTTTGCGGAGATCGTAATGCGTGAGCGTGGGGGAGTAAGCGTACACCGGCATATCGAAACCGCGAGCGATGCGGGCCACCTCCTTGGCCACGTGGCCAAACGCGTAGAGACCCAGGCGGCGATTCCGCAGCTCGTACCCTACCGTGCTATCGAAACCGTTCCGCTGCATGTAAATCATCATCCCGAACACCAATTCAGCTACCCCGTTGGCATTTTGACCAGGGGTATTCATCACGATGATGTCAGCAGCAGTGGCAGCTTCCAGATCCACGTTATCGTAACCGGCACCGGCACGAACAATCAATTTCAAACGGGGGGCCGCGGCCATTACCTCGCTATCAATCATATCACTGCGGACGATAAGTGCATCCGCATCGGCTACCGCACTGAGCAACTGCGCCTTTGCACTATAACCTTGCAGTTTCAGCAACTCGTACCCTGCCGACTCGATAATCTGTTGAATCCTTTCAACGGCTTCCAGCGCAAACGGCTTGGTTGTTGCCAAAAGTACCTTCATAGTCTATTCCTTTCTAATAAAGTTGCAAATTTACAAATTTATAGTCAATAAAACACCATTATGCGGCAAAAAACGAACAAAGCAAAGAAAATTCACATTTGCAGAAGGGATTTGTTCAATACCTGGAATCGTCTTATCTTTGCCTGGCAAATGAATTACAGCGCACGATGAACAACCCATACCCCTCCACTTTGCTAGAAAACGCGGTGAACGAGTTCGCGAAACTTCCCGGCATAGGTCGGAAGTCGGCCCTCCGCCTGGTGCTTCACATGCTTCGGCAGGATGAAGAGACGGTGACCCGATTTACCGACACCCTACTGAAACTGAAACGGGAGGTGAACTACTGCTCCCGCTGCCACAACATATCCGACACGGAACTGTGCGCCATATGCGCGGATCCATCACGTGATGAAACCACCCTTTGCGTGGTGGAGAACGTGAAGGAGGTGATGGCGATAGAGCGGACGGTGCAGTTCCGGGGGCTCTACCACGTGTTGGGTGGCATCGTATCACCCATTGATGGTATCGGCCCATCGGACCTGGAGATCGCCAGCCTGGAAGAGCGGGTAAAAGCGGGGGGGATCAAAGAGGTTATCTTGGCGTTAAGCGCGACCATGGAGGGCGATACGACCAACTTCTATATCTACCGCAAGCTGCAGCCTTACAATATAAAGGTGAGCATCCTTGCCCGGGGCGTATCGATTGGCGATGAGATCGAGTACGCCGACGAGGTGACGCTGGGGCGCTCGATCCTGAACCGGGTCCCGTTCAACGAGTCCTACAAGCTCGTTGCCAAATAAACCCGTAAATCGTTATTCAATAATTGCTTAACTTGTCACCCAACAATGCAGTATAAGGAGTAAAATGGAGAGAGGAAAGAAAATCGATGAAACAATTCGGCTACTGAAAAAGCATTACTGGGGCAACATCCTCATCTTGTTGCTCCTTTTCCTACCCGTGACACTCGGGATACTCCCCTTCTTCGATGGGAGTAAAACGGTGGATCTAACGGTAGAGATGTACAACATCGTGATCACGATTATCGCCATCCCCTTGTCGTTGAAACAGTTTGGAGACAAGGTGAAAAAAGCGACCCGTCCCATGGAGGTGGAAGACGCCATCCGCGTATACAAGAGGGCATCTTTCTGGCGACTGTACACGTTGAGCGTAATCACGTTGGTACAGATCTTGCTTTTCGGACTGTCAGGAAACAGGAATTTCTTCTGGCTCACGGTGGTGTTGTTTACCGTGTTCCTGTTCTGTAAGCCATCATACGTTGAGCTGGCGGCCATGACCGAGCAGGTTGACAACGAGAAGAGGACGAAAATGGACGACACGGGGGAAAGCCATTACAGCGAAGAGAGAACGAACGACGAGGACGGGGCAAATCCCAAAACGATGGAACCAATGGAGGAGCATACGGATAAGAAGCTGGCAAACGATGGGAGCGCTGAAGATGAGAAAGGAAAAGGCGATGAGCAAACTACTTGAAAACGATATGATACGCCTGCGGGCACCGGAGCCGGAGGACTTGGAACAGTTCTACCGATGGGAAAACGACACCGACTCGTGGACATTGGGGGCTACGACCGCCCCCTTCTCGCGGTTCACCCTCAAGCAGTACCTCATCGAATCTCAGCACGATCCCTATAGTGACAAGCAGCTGCGGTTGATGATCGAGTTAAAGGATAGCGGTGAGGCCATAGGAACAGTCGACCTGTATGACTTTGACCCCTTTCATCGCCGCGCCGGTGTGGGTATCTTGATCGATCAAGCATACCGTGAACAAGGTTTCGGCTACCAAACGCTCAAGCTACTTGAAGCGTACGCGTTCACCTTTCTGGACCTACATCAACTCTACGCGGTGGTTTCTCATGACAACCACGCGAGCACCCGGTTGTTTCAAAAGGCAGGATACGTGCCGGCTGGGCAGTTGGTCGACTGGCTTTCGACAGGAGGTGAGTTCAAGGATGCGGTATTGTTACAAAAGATAAACCATTGAGCCATGCAGGATGATATCCAAAAAGCGCTGGAAGTATTGAGAAAGGGAGGCCTTATCCTCTACCCCACCGACACCATCTGGGGCATAGGGTGCGACGCCACCAACGAGGAGGCGGTCAAGAAGCTATACGCGCTAAAACGGCGGGACGATCGCCAGTCGATGCTCGTACTGATTGATCGCCCGGAGCAACTGCAAGCTTACGTGCAGGAGGTTCCCGACATCGCGTGGGACCTGATCGAGCTGTCTGACCGGCCACTCACCCTTATCTACGATGGTGCCAAAAACCTGGCCCCCAACCTGATCGCCTCGGACGGCTCCATTGGTATCCGCGTCACCAACGAGTCCTTTTCCCAAACGTTATGCCGCCAGTTCAGAAGGCCTATCGTCTCCACGTCGGCCAACATTAGCGGCACACCACCCCCCGCTCGGTTCAATCAAATTCAAGATGAGGTGATAAACGGGGTCGATTACATCGTTACCTACCGGCAAGATGACCCAAGTGAAGCGAAACCCTCGGGCATCGTGAAGCTGGGATACGACGGCACCGTTCGCGTGATTCGAGAATAAGTTTCACCGTTACTTATGACCCACTCAATGAAATTCAACGAACTACTGAACCGATTTTTCATCTGGCGCACAGCCCATATCAAAGAACACCACTTCCTGCTGGTGATCTGCTTCCTGGTAGGCATCCTCACCGCTTTGGCTGCATACGCCCTCAAATCGGCCATCCATTTTTTCCAGGTCTTCCTCACCAACCACTTCAGCCAGGAGACCATGAACTTCTCCTACCTCCTCTTCCCCATCGTGGGCATACTCATCGCGGGGCTATACGTGCGGTACGTGGTGAAAGACGACATCAGCCACGGCGTTACCAAGATCTTGTATGCCATATCGCAACGCAAGAGCCGGATCAAGCCGCACAACACCTACACCTCCCTGATCGCCAGCTCTATCACCATAGGCTTCGGGGGATCGGTAGGTGCTGAGGCCCCGATCGTGCTCACCGGGTCGGCCATCGGATCGAACCTGGGCAGCTTCTTCCGGCTGGAGCAACGTAGCTTAATGATCCTGGTGGGGTGTGGCGCGGCCGGAGCCATCGCGGGCATCTTCAAAGCACCCATCGCGGGCATCCTCTTCGTGATCGAGGTATTGCTGCTCGACCTCACCATGTCCTCCATACTTCCCCTTCTGTTAACCGCGGTTACCGCCACCACCGTATCGTACATCCTCAACGGCATGGAGGCCATGTTCGCGTTCTCACAAGTTGAGCCGTTCATGCTCGATCGCATTCCGTTCGTCATCCTACTGGGTATCATCTGCGGCTTCCTATCGCTCTACGTGGTTCGGTCGATGAGCTGGTGTGAAGGCAAGTTCGCCAAGCTGCCGCCATGGAAACGATTCGTGCTGGGGGGTAGCATGTTGGGCATTCTCATCTTCCTCTTTCCACCGCTCTACGGGGAGGGATACAACACCATCAATACCCTCTTGGCGGGGGGCGATCAGTTCCAGTCGCTGACAAACGAGAGTCTCTTCTACAATATCGAAAACCCCTGGGCCATCGTGATCTTCCTGGTATTGGTCATCCTGTTCAAGGTATTCGCCACCAGCGCTACCAACGGGGGTGGGGGCACCGGCGGTGTTTTCGCTCCCACCCTCTTCCTGGGGTGCATCGCCGGGTTCGTCTTCTCCTACACCTTGAATCAACTGGGATACACCATCTACCTGCCGCAGGAGAATTTCGCGTTAATGGGTATGGCGGGTGTGATGACCGGGGTGATGCACGCCCCACTCACGGGCACCTTCCTTATCGCGGAGCTGACCGGCGGATATGACCTTTTCCTGCCCCTGATGATCGTCTCGGTTGTTTCGTATGGCACCATACTGATTTTCGAGAAACACAGCATCTACGCGAAACGGCTCGCCAAACGGGGTGAGTTAATCACGCACCATAAGGATAAGGCTGTACTCACTTTCCTGAAGATCGAAGAGCTGCTGGAAAAAGATATACCTACCGTGACCCCGGAGATGACGCTCGGTGAAATGGTAAAGGTAATATCGACCTCCAACCGCAACATCTTCCCGGTGGTAAACAAGGAGAACGTGCTAATGGGACTGGTAATGATGAACGATATACGGAACATCATGTTCCGACCGGAGCTGTACGACAGGTTCACGGTGCAAAAATTCATGGTCGGTGCCCCGGCGCAAATCAACATCAATTCGACCATGGAAGAGGTGATGGACACGTTCGAGAACACCAAGGCATGGAACCTGCCGGTAGTAGACAACCAAGGGGTCTACCAAGGGATCTTGTCGCAGTCCTCGGTCTTCAACTCCTACCGTGAAGTGCTGGTCGACACCTATTCCGATATCACCGAATAAAACGAAGCAACAATACCGCATGCGAGAGTTGATGAAGTAATAAAGCTTCAACAGGGAATAAAAGCATGAAACGAGCATGAAAACGGTTCATTAAAATTAGACTATTTCTCGCCATGGCATAGTCCAAGTGAACTTGTCCTCTGCACATTTGGCTTATCGAAATAGTTTTCACCCAAGAACATGATTAAAAGCGAGTTCCATACACCGAAATTAAAAGAATTAAAAGAATAAAACAATCGTATGAAAAGTAAGGAAAAAGTGGACGAAACAATGACGGAGAATAGGAACAAAACGGGTGAAAAAAGCCCACGGATTGTTTTCATGGGGACGCCCGAGTTCGCGGTAGAATCGCTGAAAGCACTGGTCGAGCAGGGCTATAACGTGGTGGGGGTCGTTACCACACCCGATAGGCCGGCAGGGAGGGGATACAAGCTCCAACCCTCGCCTGTGAAACAGTATGCCCTGGAACAGGACATACCCCTCCTACAACCCGAGAAACTGAGAGACCCGGGGTTTTTAGAGGAGCTAAAGGGATGGAAGGCCGACCTGCAGGTGGTGGTGGCGTTCCGGATGTTGCCGGAGGTGGTATGGGGCATGCCGCCGATGGGTACGTTCAACCTCCACTCGTCGCTGCTACCCCTTTACCGCGGAGCCGCCCCCATCAATTGGGCCATTATCAACGGGGAGACGGAGACCGGGGTCACCACCTTCTTCCTCTCCCACGAGATTGACACTGGCCATATCATCTATCAAGAGAGAACCACGATCGAGGAGAGCGACACCGCGGGGTCACTTCATGACCGACTAATGACCATGGGGGCACGACTGGTGCTGAAAACGGTGGACGCTATTGCCGAGGGTACAGCCCCCTCCCTGCCTCAAAGCGAACTGGTTACTTACGAAGCGTTGCTTCCGTTAGCGCCCAAGATATTTACGGGGGATTGTCGCATCGATTGGAACCAAAGTGTCCGAGAGGTCTATAATCTAATCCGTGGCCTATCGCCCTACCCCGCCGCCTGGACCAAACTCTACCCGGGTGATGAAGAGGAACCGCTTCGGGTAAAGATTTACGGTTGCGAGATTGTTGAGAATGTCGGACAAAGAGTTGAATACACTGGACGGGAAGGTAAAACCGCGGGGGAAGAACCTGAGCGCGTGAGACGGGAAGGCGAAACCATTGGACGGGAATCCCACGACGCTGGAACGATCATAACCGACAACCGCTCCTTCCTGCACGTGTCTACCCGCAACGGAACACTGGCCATCAACGACTTACAGGCATCTGGCAAGAAGCGACTACAGGTAGGCGATTTTCTAAATGGGTACAAAATCAAAGAAGAGGCCTACTTCCGATAGACCTCTTCACATAAAACCATGTTACTGACGTCAAGCCACGTCACCACTTATAAGTTAACCCGAAGCTCAACGTCTGGTTAAACTGCCAGTATTTGAGCTTGGGATCGGCCGGAACACTATCATCGTACCGCATGTGCAGGTACATGGTGGTAGAGAAGGCGTTGCTTAACGCCATATTGAGGGTATTCTCTATCTCCGCTACCACCTTACTATACGGGGTAAAGTAGTTCATTCTACACCTCCAGTCAATATACCGAGTGATATTGTACGTGAAGTTCGCGGAGATGGTAGTACCAAAATCCAGCAGCGATTTCTCCCCTTCCGGGATACCATACCGGGTCACGTTCACCGAATCGCTCATAACGTAGCGGTGGCTCAGGGATATGGGAGAGATGGCTAAATCCAAACTGAAACGCCGGTGCCGCACCTTTTTCGATGGCTTATTGAAGTTGTATTTCAAACCAACCCCCACGGTAGTATATAACGGGGAGAGGAGGGTCGACCTCAACTTGGTCGAATTCACGGGGTAGCTGTGAAACAGCTGCGATTTCGCCTCCACGTTCATCGAGTAGGACCACCCCTTGAGGAACGCATCCACCCCGAAGTCACCGTAATACCGAATCATATCATTTCCAATACGGTAGTGCCTTATGGTATCATCGGGGGCATTAAACACTTGAAGGCGCCACTCCAACAGGTTGTTGAACTTGACTTTATTTCTCTTATAGTTAGCCCTTAACGCATTATAGCTGTTGATATTGAGGTTGTTGGTCCCTCCCTTGTGCCAGTTCTCCGAGAAACGGTTCTGCGAGAACTGGAACGAGTGCTGGCCCGATGTCACCCAGTATTTCCGGTCGATGGTAGCCCCTTCCACGCCCGGCGCTTCCAGAGAGAAAGAGGTCTCAACTTTCAACAACTCCTTGAACGGGTTATGGGTCTCCCTCACCAGCTCATCCCCATCCGAGGTCGAGGGTAGCGCATCAAAGTTCACCACCGAGTAGCGAAGTCGGTCTGGGTAGGTTGAATAGTAATAACGACGTACCGCACGGGTAAAATCTAGGTGATCTAGCTCGGGGGCAAACGTTTTCTCCGCCGGGATCAACAGTCCCGTTTCCGGCATCTCCTCTTCGATGGGATACAACGAGAGGTTGTGAGGCAATATCTGTCCCGTAAAGATCATCGGCAGGAATAGGGGGCTGTAGAATATCGTGTCACGGAACGTGAGATTCTGCATTGACTCAGTATCGTACGAGTAGAGTGGCAACTGCAACGTCCCATTCTCCTTTCTCACGTAGAGCGAGTCGAGAGCGTTACGGAAAACGGAGTGGGGAAGCAGGGTCGAATCACTCCATACCATGCTGTCAGACGGTGCAGTCAACCATCCGGCAGTCTCTCTCTTTGGAAGCGTGTCATTCAATAAAACAGGGGGATCTGTTAGAATAGACTGAACAACTTGTATCGTTTTCCCTCCGGGAGTGGTCCCGGTACGGGCCACTTCCTGCCGAACCCGCTTGCCTATATCTGTTATCTCGTGAAAAATATCGGTCGTATCCGGTACCTCCACTGGGTTGGGTACTGCCCCCGTGGCAAAAGCCATCGAGGTCAATACCGAAAAGAGAATTACCAACAAAGAAAGAAATGTTCGTTTCATACGATTATTGTATTCTTTTACATTTCGGTGTATGGAACTATTCCGTTAAGCCAAATGAGCATTGGACAAGTTTACTTGGACAAGGCCATGGCGAGGAATAGTCTAACTTTAGTGAACCTTTGATATTTAATCAACCGGTTTATACCCATTCCGCGATGCAAAGATATTAAAAAAAACTATCTTTGTACCGATTTACCCGTTCTCTTATGTTTGTTTAAGGGTAAACCTTACGATGCGGTGCACCCAAAAGAAACCGTACTGCATTGATAAAATGATATAAAACAATCCTATAACTGAGAAACGTATGAAAAAATTATCCCTTACCTTGCTGATTGTTGCCGGGGCAATGGCACTCTCCAGCTGCCGGGGCTACAACCGGATGGTCGAAAAACAAGAAGCGGTCACCTCGCAATGGGGTAACGTGCAGAACGCGTACCAAAGACGGGGCGACCTGATTCCCAACTTGGTAAACACCGTGAAAGGCTACGCCGAACATGAACAAGAGACCTTCACCCAGGTCACGGAGGCGCGTGCGAAAGCCACGCAAACGGTAGTAGATCCCGAAAACCTAACGGAGGAAGCACTGAAGGAGTACCAGCAAGCGCAGAACCAGATTAGCCGAGCCCTGGGAAGGTTGCTGCTCATCCAAGAAAATTACCCGGAGTTGAAAGCCAACCAGAACTTTATGGCTTTGCAAGACGAGTTAGCCGGTACCGAGAACCGGATATCGGTAGAGCGTAACCGCTTTAACGAGATGGTGCGCGACTACAACGCCTATATCCGCAAGTTCCCCCAAATAATTTACGCGGGCTGGTTCAAATTCAAACCCAAGGCCTATTTTGAAGCGGTAGCGGAGGCGCAAACTGCACCCGAGGTGAAGTTCTAGTTCAACTTGTGTACCTGTCGATGGTTGAAGCTTTCAAGCTCGACTGAAATAAAGTTTCAAGACAGAATGCTAAAAAAAGAGGAACTCCATACCGTTTCTGCCGCCATCCGCGATGCCGAAGCCCGCACCTCCGGAGAAATACGGGTATGCGTGGCACGGCGTTGTCATGGCGATCCCCTGGAAGCCACTTACCAGAAATTCGTCCAATTAGGGATGGACGAGACCCGGCTGCGGAACGGCGTGCTTATCTACGTGGCTCCTGCCGATCAAAAGGCCGCCATCTACGGGGACCAGGGTATCGAGGAGTTGCTCGAAACACCCGGGTTTTGGGACGAGGTGCTGGCGGAGATGCTCTCCTACTTTAAGGAGGGGCAAATCGTAAAAGGCATTTGCCGTGCCGTAACACGGGTAGGCCAGTTGCTCACCACGCGTTACCCGATTACAGAAAACGATGTAAACGAGTTAAGCAATGAGGTGGTTATTGACAAGTAGGTCCCGTTTACAGTGGGTCATCCTGCTGTTAACCATAGTTCCCCTACTTCCAAGGGCGTTCGGACAAGACATCCCCGACCCGATGTATCCCTACCGGCTGGTGAACGATTTCGCCGAGATATTCTCGCCGACCGAACGCCAGGCATTGGAGCAAAAGCTATTGGCCTACAACGACTCCACCTCCACCCAGCTTTACGTGGTCACCGTGAGCGACTTAGGGGGATACGCCGCGTCTGACTTCGCCTTCCGCCTCGGCGAGAAGTGGCAGATAGGCCAAGCTGGTAGGGACAACGGGGCTGTTATCCTTATCAAGCCCAAGGTGGGGAACAGCCGTGGCGAAGCCTTTATCGCTACCGGGTACGGGCTGGAAGCTAAAGTCAACGACGCGTTCGCGGGTCGGGTCGTACGGGAGCAGATGATTCCCTACTTCATGGAAAACGATTACTTCGGGGGAACCAACGCCGCGGTGGACGCCTTGATAGCCCGTCTCTCCGGGGAGTACCGTGCAGAGGAGGAATCCGAAGGGGGAGGAATCTCTTGGGTTGTGGTTCTACTTGTTTTGCTAGCCATCCTGTTTCTCATTTGGGTATCAACCAAGGGAGATCAATATATTGATGGGGATGGTCACCATAGAGGCGGTATGCCGCCATGGCGCTTCCCACCCTCATCCGGCAGAAGGGGAGGCGGTTTCACTGGTGGCTTCGGTGGAGGTTTTGGCGGAGGCTTTAGCGGCGGTGGGGGCTTTGGAGGTGGTTTCGGAGGCGGTGGAGGTGGCCATTTTGGTGGTGGAGGCGCCGGGGGAAGCTGGTAAAATGGTAAAATGATAAAAGAGAGACCGCGAAGGTGTAGAAAGTACCACGAAACTAGGAAGGGGAACTGGTAACATGAACCAAAAGAAACCATTGATCACCGTGTTGGGTCCCACGGCAAGCGGTAAAACTGCCCTCGCGGTGCAACTCTCTTACCATCTGGATGGAGAGGTACTTAGCGCCGACTCTCGGCAGGTATACCGGCGGATGGATATCGGTACCGGCAAAGATCTATCGGAATACGTGGTGCAAGGTCGCCCTATCCCCTACCACTTGATCAATATCCGGGAACCGGGGGACAAATACACGCTCTTCAATTACCAACACGATTTTCACCAGGCCTACGAAGATATCCTCACACGCGGGAAGCAGCCCATCCTTTGCGGGGGGACGGGACTCTACATCGAGTCGGTACTCAAGGGGTACAATCTGCCCGATGTACCCCCCAACCCGAAACTGCGGGCTGCGTTAGAAGAGAAATCGCTATATGAGTTGGGGGAACTGTTGAGCAACTACCGCCCACTTCACAACACCACCGACACGAAAAACAGGAGGAGGGTCATCCGTGCCATCGAGATCGAGCTGTTCAAATCACAGCAAGGGGAGGTGGACACCTCTTTCCCCGCGATCGAGAGCGTTATCGTGGGACTCACGATCGACCGGGAGGTCAGGCGCACCAACATCACGGCCCGTTTGAAAGCCCGGCTACAGGAAGGGATGGTAGAGGAGGTGGAACAGTTACTTGAATCGGGGGTAACACCGAAAGACCTCATCTATTACGGTCTGGAGTACAAGTTCGTCACCCAACACGTCATCGGCGAGTTAAGCAGGGAGGAGATGTTCCGGAAACTGGAAATCGCCATCCACCAGTTTGCCAAACGACAAATGACCTGGTTCAGGGGAATGGAGCGGCGCGGGTTCACCATCCACTGGATCGACGCGTCGCTTCCGATGGAACAAAAGGTGGAGCAAGCACTTTCTTTCGTGGAAAGGTAAGGAAATCGGCGGAAAAATCGTACTTTTGCCACGTTATTGAAGCATTTCCCTGCACTTTCGTGGGGCAAAGGGATGCCTTCAGAGTGCAGGTGGTGTACGATGTACTTCGCCCTTGCATGTTGTTATTATTCTCTCGATCCTATGATTAAAGGAACCTTTCCTGTCGATCGATTCCAAACGCTCGACACCCCGTTTTACTATTACGACATGGAGCTGCTTCGCACCACGCTCGATACGATAAAGAGGGAGACGGAAAACCGGCCGTTTCACATCCACTACGCCTTGAAGGCGAACGCCAATCCCCGACTGCTAAAACTTATCGCATCATACGGTTTTGGTGCTGATTGCGTGAGCGGCAACGAGATACGGAAGGCCCTCGCTTGCGGTTTTACACCCGACAAGGTGCTCTTTGCCGGCGTGGGCAAAACCGACAGGGATATCCTCACCGGGCTGGAACATGATATCTCCTGTTTCAACGTGGAGTCGCTCCCCGAGTTAGAGGTAATGGATCGTTTGGCGGGAAGGGTCAACAGGAGGGCACGCGTGGCCCTGCGGGTTAACCCCAACGTGGATGCACGTACCCATCGGTATATTACCACGGGGCTCGATGAGAACAAGTTCGGGATCAACGAGCAGGATATCCCGAAAGCCTTAAACAGGGTCGCTAATTCCCCCCACTTGGAGTTGGTTGGGTTACACTTTCATATCGGTTCACAGATTACCGACCTCTCCTCGTTCGAGGACCTTTGCGTGAAGGCACGCGAGTGGCAGAAAAAGCTTCACAAACAGGGCATCAAGCTACCCATGATCAACGTGGGGGGTGGTCTGGGCATCAACTACCACCATCCCAACCATTTCCCAATGGCTGACTTCGAGGCCTACTTCCGGTTATTCGACAGGCACCTTGTGCCGACACCCGGCCAGTCGCTCTTTTTCGAGTTAGGGCGCTCTATCGTGGCCCCCTGCGGATCACTCATTACCCGTGCACTCTACGTCAAAGAGGGAATACGGAAGAACTTCCTGATCGTGGATGCCGGGATGACAGACCTGGTTCGCCCCGCGCTCTACGGGGCATATCACCATATCGAGAACCTAACCTCCGATGAAGAGATAGAGCCTTATGACGTGGTGGGCCCCATCTGCGAGTCGAGCGATATGTTCGCCGAGCAACGGCTGCTGAACCGTGCCACCCGGGGGGACCTGATCGCCATCCGCTCCGCGGGTGCGTACGGCGAAACGATGGCCTCCACCTACAATGGGCGGGAACTACCCGCGAGCTACTTTTCAGACCAACTGTAAACTTACTGATATCACGCTATGAATCAACTAACATCATATATTGCTCAGCTTACGCTAACGGAGTGGCTTCTTTACGGAGGCCTACTCTTCTTCTTTTTGGTACAGATCCTCTTCTATCTCATCGTCTACCGGCGACCCTACCGGTATGAGAAACAGAGAGCCGAGATGCTGGTTGCCGACGACCAACTCCAGGGGATTTCGGTGATTATCACCTCGAAAAATGACGCGGAAGAGCTGAAGGAGAACCTCCCCTACATCCTGGAACAAGATTACCCCAACTTCGAGGTAATCGTGGTGAACAGTGGTTCAACCGATGAAACCGACACGGTGCTTAAGGCTCTCCAACAGGTTTACCCACACCTCTACCACACCTACGTGCCGCCAGGTGCCGACGCGGTCAACGAGAAAAAGCTGGCACTCACGTTGGGTATCAAAGCAGCGAAGCACGACACCCTGCTCTTTACAGAAGCCTACTGCAAACCCTGTTCTACACGCTGGATACGCGAATTTGGGAAAGAGTTCACCAAAGGGAGAGAACTGGTACTCGGATACAGCCGACTTTCACCCTTGTCAGATGTTCCGGTTCGGCGCTTTATCCGATTCGATAACCTGATGCACCAGCTCGGTTTCCTCTCCATGGCCATAGTCGGGAAAGCCTACACCGCCATGGGAAGGAACGTGGCTTACAAGAAATCGCTCTTCTTTGAACAGAAAGGCTTTTCGCCTATCTTACATATTGATGGGGGGGAGTTCGATCTATTTATTAACCGGGTAGCCCGGGGCAAAAACGCGGGAGTCGTGCTATCAAGGTCAAGCATGACGGAAACCAAGGTGGTAGATCGTTTTTCCACGTGGAGATCCCTGAAATCGAATTACGTCTACACCAAACAGTTCTACCGCGGCTTCGCGGCGCGGCTCTTTAGGTGGGAAACCCTCTCCATGTACGCCTTCTACCTCTTGTTCCTCGTGGTGGGGATTGGAAGCCTTGCCACCGATAACCTTATCGCCCTTGTTACATGCTGCCTGTTATTTCTTTGCCGACTGGCTGTACAGCTTATCGTCATCAACAATAACAGCCGACTGATGGATGGGAAGAGGTACCACCTGAACCTCCTGCTTTTCGATCTTTCCCGGCCTATCAGCAATGGGCTTTTAAGAATCTACGCGAACCGAAGGAACAGGCGTTAGGAAACAGGAACCATGTCATTTTGTCACCCTTCGGCCAGGTTGCTATTTCGATTGGCTTTTCAACCGGGTCAAAGGGAGATTAAAAAGGGTTTGATCCTGTTTTTTTCGTTAAAAGTGTTAAAACCCGACCATTTCAGGGCAAAGTTGTACGTTATTTGTTCTTAAAGGATGTGTATATGAATAAGGTGTGATTAAACTAAGGCATAGCATAATCGTCTAAGTGAATTACCACACCAACCACACAATAAAAAACAAACATTTAATCGTATGAAACCGATAGGTTCCATACACTTTAATATAAAAATCAGATAATCGTATGAATACAAACAAAACAAAGAACGTGCTGCTTGTCATTTTAGTAGCCGTCATCAGCTCGGTAGTCACGCTGTTAGGGTTTAGCGCCCTGAATAAAAACAGTATTTTTGCCGGTAAAGGCTCAGGCGGGGATTCCTCCGGAGTGGTGTCAAAAGAGATTACCGCCTACTCCAACCAATTCGACCAGGACAGGAACGTGGTATTAACAAACCTCACCACCTCAGAAGGATACCCGGATTTCACGGAAGCCGCCTCACGGTCGGTCGACGGGGTCGTACACGTGAAAACAAAATCGATCTCGCAACAGCAATACTTCAACCCGTTCGACTTCTTCTTCGGGTTTGGTGACCGTACCCCATCACAACCTCGGGAGCAGGTGGGCTTCGGTTCCGGAGTCATCATCTCCAAGGATGGTTACATCATCACCAACAACCACGTGGTAGAACGAGCCACCGAGGTATCGGTCACCCTGAATGACAATCGGGAATTTGTAGCGAAAGTCGTGGGCACGGACACACAGAGCGATATCGCCCTGCTCAAAATTGAAGGAGAGGCGTTCCCCTACCTCACCTTCGGCAACTCCGACGCCCTAGAGGTGGGCGAGTGGGTGTTGGCCGTGGGCAACCCGTTCAACCTCACCTCCACCGTTACGGCGGGGATCGTGAGCGCGAAGAACCGGGGCAACGTGATGGGAGGTGGCCTTGGTATCCAGTCGTTCATACAGATCGACGCGGCCGTTAACCCTGGCAATAGCGGGGGTGCGCTCGTGAATACCCGCGGCGAGTTGGTCGGTATCAACACCGCTATCTACTCGCAGACGGGCAACTTTGCCGGTTACGCTTTCGCGATACCCATCTCCATCGCCGGCAAAATAGCCGCCGACCTGAAGGAGTACGGTAGTGTCCAGCGGGCCTACTTGGGCATCTCGGTACTGAACATCGAAGAGTTGCGACGCACCGATCCGGATAAAGCCAGGGAGCTTTCCCAGTTGAACGGGGTGAAGGTAGACGGATTCTCTGACCGCAGTTCTTCCAAAGCGGCAGGCATAGAGATAGGCGACCTGATTACCAAGATCAACGACGTACCCATCCGAACCTTTGCCGAGTTACAGAATCAACTGAATCGTTATCGCCCGGGCGATAAAGTTGCCGTGACGGTTCTTCGGGATGGCAAGGAGCGTACCTTCGCCGTGGAACTTAAAAACGAGGAGGGCAGCACCGAGATTACCCGTAGTAGCGATGGGCTTAAGGGCTTGGGGGCCACGTTCAACACCCTGTCGGAGGATCGCAAGAGGGAGATGGGCATTTCCAGCGGTGTAGAAGTAGCCAGTGTTGAGAACAACAGCCTTTTCCGCAAGGAGGGAATCAACAAGGGCTTCATCATCATGCGGATGAACAACACCCCCGTGAACAGCGAGGAGGATATTGCCAAGATAGTGGCTGCCACGCGCAATCAGCCGGACGACAAAGTGCTATTAATCGCGGGCTTTTACCCAAGGGGCAGGACCCAGTACATCGCGATCGATCTGTCGCAATTATAGAGAGCACATGGTTAATATTAGTTAATATGTCGTTTTTAGATAACAAAAGCGACATATTAACTGTTTCTTAATAACAACCATCAAAAAGATTTACCGAAGAATATAGGGAACCATAGATGAGACAATTAAAAATTACGAAATCGATCACTAACCGTGAGAGCGCTTCGTTGGACAAGTACCTTCAGGAAATAGGACGCGAAGACCTGATTACCGTGGAGGAAGAGGTGGAGTTGGCGCAGGCCATCAAGAAAGGCGATCGCCAAGCGCTTGAGAAGCTCACGAAAGCCAACTTGCGGTTCGTTGTATCGGTAGCCAAGCAGTACCAGAATCAAGGCCTAAGCTTACCCGACCTGATTAACGAGGGCAACTTGGGATTGATCAAGGCGGCGGAGAAGTTCGACGAGACCCGTGGATTTAAGTTTATTAGCTACGCCGTATGGTGGATACGTCAGTCCATCCTGCAAGCTTTGGCAGAACAGTCCCGCATCGTGAGGTTGCCCCTCAACCAGGTGGGCTCTATCAACAAAATAAGCAAAGCGTTCCAAAAATTCGAGCAGGAAAACGAACGTAAGCCCTCTGCCGAGGAGTTGGCCCAAGAGCTGGACATTCCCGTTGAAAAGGTGATTGACTCGCTCAAGGTATCGGGACGCCACATCTCCATGGATGCCCCCTTCGTGGAGGGGGAAGACAATAGCCTGCTCGACGTACTGGTGAACGATGACGCCCCTGTGGCCGATCAGGCGCTTATCGATGAATCGCTCCAGAAAGAGATCGAGAGAGCGCTCTCCACCCTTACCGAAAGGGAGAGCGAAATTATAAAGATGTTCTACGGGCTTGGCATGCAGGAGATGACCCTGGAAGAGATTGGCGATAAGTTCCAATTGACCCGGGAGCGTGTGCGGCAAATTAAAGAGAAAGCCATTCGCAGGTTACGACAAGACTCGAGAAGCAAGCTTTTGAAAAGCTACTTGGGTTAAGTTTTTTCCCCAGTTTTGCCTGCCTGTCGGAACAAAACGGGTGAAAAGGCATTTTTTTACCAACTTATTGGTAACTTTCTACTTAAAAAGGAGTTTATATAACATTTAAAGTTTTATATTTGCATATTAATGGCTTGTTTTTAGTTGGAGGAGAGCCACATTACATCTCATAAAAGATCACGATCGCGCATTTCATACACGCAGAGTGGCAAAACAAGCTATTGTAAAAAAATATTTAATTCGAGATGAAGGTTATGAAAAAAATAAGTTTACTCCTATTTTCTGCTCTTGTCGCATTCACTATTGGCGCACAAGAGGCACCCAACATCTCTCACGGTACAGTGTACCTGAAGAACAAGAAAAGCGACAACTGGTACATTGGCCTAGGAGGTGGAACCAACATTTACGCGACCAACAGTGAAAAGGATGCCGGCGCAAGCTTGGGAGATCGCCTTGGCTGGATCGGCCAACTGGAGGTGGGACGCTGGAACTCTCCCAACTGGGGGGCACGCCTGGTGATCGATGGTGGCCACATTAAACACGTAGTACCAAAACTACCTGCCGAGCAAAACTGGGTAGGTGGCCATATGGACCTGATGTACAACATCATCAACGCGTGGGGCACCTACAACCCTGACAGGGTGTACAGCTTGATTCCTTACCTGGGTGTCGGGTACATGTACGGATTGGATCAGGACTGGAAGAAACCCAATCCCGATGGCGACCTGTTTAAGAGTCAAAACCAAACGTTGACCTACAACGTGGGGTTAATCAACAACTTCCAACTTTCAAAAAACGTGGCGCTCTTCCTCGAGTTAGGGTTGAGGTTATTCCAAGAAACGTTTGATGGAAGTGGTCTAGGTGGAGACTACGAGTACGACAACATGCTAACCGGTACCGCCGGGATTAAATTTGGTTTGGGTGGAAAGCAAGACTTTACTCCTGCCGAGTTGATGGACTACAACCTGATCAACGACCTAAACAGCCAAATCAATCGCTTGCGTACTGAAAACGATCAGTTAAGGCTGCGACCCGAGTCATGTCCGGAGTGTCCGGAAGTACGGCCCACCACCGTGGTGACGGAAGAGATATACATTCCCAACGTGGTCTTCTTCCGTATCAACTCTTCAAAGATTGATAGGGGACAGGAAGTGAGCGTGTACAATACGGCTGAATACATGAAAGCCAACCCGAATACCAAGGTGAAGATCGTGGCGTACGCCGACAAACAAACCGGTACCCCGGCGTACAACTTCGCACTTTCTGAAAGACGTGCCAAGACAGTTGCCGATGCACTGATTAACGACTATGGTATCAGCAGCAACCGCATCTCTCTCGACTGGAAGGGTGATACCGAGCAACCGTACACAGATAACGCCTGGAACCGCGTGGCTATTTTCTTCGTAGATTAGCCATTGGAAACCAATAGAATCAAACAAAAAATCCCGGCATTCACCTGTCGGGATTTTTTTATTCACATTGGGCGCCTGGAGAGTATTACTCCTTGATATAGACACGTTTAACGCGGGTAGAAACTGATGTGAGGATTTCATAGGGAATAGTCCCGATACGCTCAGCCTGTTCGGTCACCGGTAGTCCCTCGCCAAAGATCAAGACAGTATCCCCCTCTTTGGCCTCGATACCCGTTACGTCTACCATGCATAGGTCCATGCAGACGTTGCCCACGATCGGTGCTAATGTACCGTTAATCAAAACCTTCCCTACCCTATTGCCAAAGCGCCTGTTCAACCCATCGGCGTAGCCAAGGCGAATGGTAGCGATCCGGGCATCGCTCGTGAGCTTCTCTTTCCTACCATACCCCACCGTCTCGTTCAAGAGCACCTCTTTTACCTGTAAAATGGTGGTTTTCAATGAACAAACATTTCTCAATCCCTCCAGCCCGCTCGCGCTCACCCCGTAGAGACCAATACCCAACCGCACCATCTGGTGCTGGCTACCGGGGAAGCGCTCGATGCCCGCGGAATTAAGAATGTGCCGGTCAAGAGAAATACCCAATCCCTCCTCCAATCGATTAGCCGCCTTGCTGAACACCTCCATCTGCTGGTTGGTAAACTCATCGAACGCCCAACTTTCACTGGCCGCCAAGTGAGAAAAAACGGAGCAAACCTGCAACCCCTTCCGAGAGCAGAGCACCCGTACCAAATCGGGAATCTCTTCCGGCAGGAACCCCAAACGATGCATGCCGGTATCCACTTTCACATGTATGGGGAAGCCAGTGATCGCCCGTCGTTCTGCCTCTTTCACAAACGCGTTCAGCACCCGGAAATTATAGACTTCCGGTTCCAAGTCGTACTCGAACAGCTCTTCAAAACCACCCGCCTCGGGATTCAAAACGATGATGGGAAGGGATATCCCTGCCCTTCTCAGTTGTACCCCCTCTTCCGCGACAGCCACGGCAAGGGCATCACAACGGTGGTGCTGCAGCGTCTTGGCCACCTCCACTGCTCCCGCGCCATACCCGTTGGCCTTTACCATGCAGGTGAGCTTCACCCCAGGTTTCAGGCGCGATTTATAGAAGTTGACATTGTGCACCAGCGCATCCAGGTTCACCTCCAGCAAGGTCTCATGCACCCGTTCCTCCAGGAGTGCACCTACCCGTTCAAAATGGTACTCCCTTGCCCCTTTAAGCAGGATCAACTCATCCTTGAAGGTTCTCCAGGTACCCGACTCGATAAAATGGTCCGTAAATGAATAAAAACTTTTCTCCTTCATCGTGAAGAGATGACTACAGCCGCTGATTGCCGGGCCAATACCTATAAGTCGGTGCACCTCCTGCCGCTCCATCATCCGCGCTACCTTCCCGTAGAGTGTATGCGGGGAAAGCCCTGTTTGAAGGATATCCGATAGGATTACCGTCTTTTTCAAGGGACGGTTCATTTTTCGCTGCTGCTGAAAATCGAGGGCAATCTGGATGGAGTTGACATCGGAGTTGTAACTGTCATTGATAAGCAGGCAGCCATTTTTCCCTTGACGGAGGTCCAGCCTCATGGCTACCGATTCGAGCGACTGCATCCCATGCGCTACCTCTTCTGGCGACACCTGCAGGTAGAGCGCAACCGCCAGGCAGGTGATCGCGTTCTCGATAGAAGCCTCATCGGTAAAGGGTATCTCGAAAGCGTGATTTGCGCCTTGATAGGTGTAGTTAATCCTCGTGTATTCACCTCTCCTTTCAACTCTTGATACGTAGAGATGGGCATCCCGGTTCTTCCGAGACCAGGAGAACGCCTGGCTCGACAACCCCATCTGGTTCACGCAGGCCGACACCAGCTCATCGTCCCCATTGTATATCAACACATTGGCATCTATAAACAGCGCAAGCTTCTCCATGCATTTCTGTCGCGGTGAGGAGAAGTTCTCCTGGTGTGCCTCCCCGATATTGGTCAATACCCCGATCGTGGGACGGATAATCGGTTCCAGCCGTTCCATCTCGCCAGGTAGTGACATCCCTGCCTCAAATATGCCCAGCTCGACGGTGGCATCAAGTTGCCAAACCGATAGGGGTACACCTATTTGCGAGTTGTAGCTCCTGGGCGAACGGACAATATTGAACCTTGGCCCCAGCAATTGGTAAAGCCACTCCTTAACGACAGTCTTCCCGTTGCTCCCGGTAATGCCGATAACAGGGATAGTGTACTTGGAGCGATGGGAGGCGGCGATCGCCTGGAGCGCGGCAAGGGGGCTTCCCACCTTGAGAAAGTTGGCGTCGCCCATGGCTCCCCACTCCGGCAAAATCCGGGATACGACGAAGTTGCGTACTCCTGCCTTGTATAGCTCCGGCACGAACTGGTGCGCATCGTTGCTCTTGGTGGTCAGGGCAAAGAAAAGCGTTTCCGCGGGATCGCTCAGTTCGCGGCTATCGGTCAGCAAGCGCGAAATGCGCAACGGCAGGAAAGATTCGGGCGATAAACCCAGGATGGAGGCTATTTCCTGTATAGAGTAACTCATCTCACTGATTATATTTTAGAAACCTGCAAAACGTCCTATTCATATAGCACTCATCTTTACACGAAGCGCACGCATCTCCTCTTCGCACGAGATAAACGGATATTTCCGTTCAAATTCCCTCAGTTTCAACATCGTTTGTTCTGCAAAGGTTTGGTGCGAAGCACTACCTGGGTGGAGGGGGCGGTGGTCGAGCGATTTCCGAATACTTTCCCACTCCCGGTTAATGGTACGGGTTTGTTGGGTGAAGTAGGTCTCCGCGAACCGTTGCCACACGTACTCCACCGCCACGGGCGACGGGTGTATCATATCCTCGTTATAAAAGCGGTAATCGCGCAGCTCGTCCAGCACGATCTCGTAAACCGGGAAGTAGCGAACGACCCCCTCGAATCGCTTTTGCAGTTCATCAATCGCCAGGTGGAGAATCGATTTACTCACCTGGTTCTCATGTGCCCCATCCTTCCAGTGGCGAATAGGGCTAACGGTAAACACCCACTTCACGGTGGGGCGATACTTGGTCATCTCCTCGATCAGTGCGCTCCACTCCTCCACGATATCGTGTACCGAGAGGCGTGCGCGTTGAAAGTCGCTCTCCGGGAACTTATGGCAATTGGCCACCACCTCGCCCGTTTCTTTCCATCGGTACACGTAAGCCGTCCCAAAGGTAATAAACAAAAGGTCAGCCTTTTGCAGCGCGTTGGTTGCCCGAGTGAACCGCGTGAAGATAGCATCGAGACACGCCTGCTTATCGGGAGAGGAGAACTCCCCGTGATGCATGAAACTATGGTATACCCCCTGTCGCCGAACCAAGTCGGCCTCCCCCACCCCCTTGCCTTGCAACAAACGCTGGATGGCGTTGGAAATGGAAAGCGGGTTAAACAAGATGCCGAACGGGTTAACGTCGACCGTGAATTTACACTGCTGCAATTGGGAGCCGATATAGGAGGAGAAGCAGGAACCAAAAAGCATGATCCCCGTGGAATGATTAATCGGCACATCCGATACAGGTATAGCGACACGTGTTCTAAACTCCATCCTGCATAGCTTTCTATCCTACAAAAGTAAGCATATTTACGCAAATACACCAGACGTGGTTACCGATAAATCCCTTTAGGGAGTTAATAGGCAAGGTCGGCGTTTTAGAGCGAAGAGCCTATCATCACGTGAAACAAAAAAAGGCATCCTCTTGATGGAATGAAGTGATAAAGAGACGGGGGAATCAGCTGGCTAAAGGGGTAGGTATAAAAAAAGGAAAGGTTGTCTCACGACAACCAATCTTCATTGTTAACCTTAAATCTAATACCATGAAAAACACGTTGCAAAGATAGTGCTTTTCTGGACAACTTGCTCTTTTTTCCGGGGAAAAAGTGACATGTTTCAGTTATCTTAACCAAAAGTCTAAACTATTAATGGTTTTGAACGATGAAAAGTAACACATGCGGGTATTACTGAACATGCTTGGCCCATTTCTCCGGATCCATACTCGACAGGTAGGTATAAATGCGCAAACAGGCCCACGCGTCAATCGCGGCGTACGACTGTTGTGCCGGTGAAAGCGTGGGTGCCTCCCAGTTGGATATGCGTTGACTTTTAGATATCTTCTTCTGGAAGAGTAGGGCGTATATCTTCTGCAGGCTATTGACCTCAATCCCGAACATATCCACGTAAGACTGCAGGTCGATAAAGTTCTCCGGCCGTTCTCCCGACCGTTGGCGGATGGCCGCGAAGTCGTCGCGCAACGATAGACCAATCTTCCGGATGGCCGGATCGCTCATTAGCGATTCCAGCTCATCCGGATAACCAATCCTGTTGAGTCGGAAGAGGAAACAATCGGTTTTGGTAGCCAATTGCAACAAGGCCACCTTGTTCACCTGTCCCCGTTTAAAGGAAGGTTTGGTTTCGGTATCGAACCCAAGCAACGGCTCTTTAGCAAGGAGCGCCACGGCGTCGGGCACCTGCTTTACTTGATCAATCACGTGAATCTTCCCCTCGAACGTCTCTACCGGGAGTTCCGCTATCTCCTCCTTCGTTATCGTTAATCCCACAACTCCTCCTCGTTTTGCATATCCTCATTGGCAAACGTCCACTCCCTGCTTTTCAACGCGTGCAAGGGACGCAACACGTTCACCAACTTTTGTCCCCAGTAGGTGAAAAAATGCTCCCTGCAAACATACAGCGCATCGTTCATCTGGGCAGTAAGTTCAAACTGGTACACTGAGACCAGGTTCCTCACATCCTGGTATATATCAGCAATCGCTTCCGACACGAAGGAGGTCACCGGGGTATCGCTATACCTCATCTCCTCCACGAACACGTCCAGGTAAACGTTCTCCTCTCCCATCACCCTCTCCACCGTATGTGCCACACGGTTATAGTCCTCCTCTTTCACGAAGGCGGGCAGCTCCTCGCTGAAGGAGGGGACCGTTTCGGGCAACAACCAGGCTTTGAGGTATAACAGCGGCAGCAGTTTCACCATATTGTCAACCCACTCCTCTCTGGCCGGGGTGTTATCCTGCTCCAGGAGGGAGCAGAACTCCACCGCTACCGCCATGAATTCGATTACCTGCTTGTCGTATATAATCGCGTGGTTATCCCTTTTATCCATCCCAATTGCTGTTTTGAACTATTTGAAAAAGTACCATTTTCACACCGGTCACGTGTATAAATAGTGCGGATTACGGGGCACTTACCTGTCAAGATACGATGAACTTGATGCGAGGTAGTACGCTTGAATACGCTACACCCCCCGCCATTACTTATACACGATGTTAGCGGTTATGCATTTATGTCAATCTCTTTTTCCCATTTCCACACTCGGCTCCCACATCGAAATTGCAATGTTTTTTTTATTCTTATTCCAAGTTTTAAAGTCTTCAAAATTTGCAATTCCCTCGTCAATTACAGCCTGATAAATGTCTATTCCTGAATATTTCTCAATCCTCTGCTCGCTTTCCCATTTTATTTTCAAAATTATTTGTCTTTGCTTTTCGGTCAAAACT
>MTKW01000456.1_pt1 | contig 213863 bp, 141 predicted proteins | sample 1042761 | NCBI WGS metagenome assembly MTKW01 (sample SAMN06205366, study PRJNA360243) | anaerobic digester metagenome | biome: Wastewater treatment plant; feature: Anaerobic digester sludge; material: sludge; isolation source: anaerobic digester fed with sludge from wastewater treatment plant ... | reverse complement strand
GTCGGCAACTACGCCCCGGGTGGACTTTCACCACAGATGTATGACATGCCCGTCATACTGAACAACAGCCTACAATCACTTGCAGGCTGAGCCACGTGGCATAGAATACAAAAGAGTGTTTGCCACTTTAATTAATGAGAGAATGAAAAATAATAGTGTTATTAACTATCCGGTGCAAAAGTAGGGAAAGGGGGGGAGACAAACCAACTATTCCGGTTAAGTTACAATGAAGTTTTTGTTACAAAATGATTACACTCCTGTTTTCTCCACAACCTTGCCCCGATGAATAGTCTCTTTATCAATAACACACAACGAAAATGGGGGTGTCGTATCATTCGGCACCCCCTAATTTGTTTACACGCTATACTTACAAGCTAAAAGCGTTATTTAACTTTACTTGGTTTCCCAACCCAATGCACTCGCCCCTAGCACGGCCGAGTCGCTCTCTTTCAGGCTAGAAAACAGCAACTTAATCTTGCCCTTGAAGATGGTCAACAGGTTCCTCTCCATGCTTTCGCGGATAGGATCCATGATAAGGTCGCCCGCCTTAGACAAACCGCCGAATAGGATGATAGCCTCAGGGCTAGAAAAAGCCACGAAGTCGGCAAAGGCCTCACCCAGCATCTCACCGGTAAACTTGAATATTTCTTTGGCCATTGCATCCCCGGCAATCGCGGCGTCAAAGACATCCTTTGAGGTGATATCCTCCGCGGGAATCTCACGCAGCTTGGTTTGCAGGTTGGGCTGCAGTTCAAGGTACTCTCTCGCGGTGCGTGCCATGCCCGTCGCGGAAGTGTACGCTTCAAGACAGCCATTTCTTCCACACCCACACAGCCTGCCATTATTCCGGCGCATGATCACGTGTCCCAGCTCACCGGCAAAGCCATCGTGCCCATACACCAGCTTGCCGTTAATCACTATACCACTTCCAACGCCGGTTCCCAAGGTAATCACGATGAAATCCTTCATCCCGCGTGCTGCACCATAGGCCATCTCACCTATCGCCGCCGCGTTGGCATCGTTGGTAAGGGTTACTGGTATACCTACCCGATCCTCAAGCATTTGAGCGAACGGGATAACCCCTTTCCAAGGCAAGTTGGGGGCAAATTCGATGCACCCGGTAAAATAGTTCCCATTGGGCGTTCCCGCGCCAATTCCCTTGATTTGATCTTTGGTGGTCGTTTTCCCGATGAGATCATCAAGCAAAACCGTAAGCTCATCCAAGTAATCTTCTACTTCCGAATGCGTGCCAGTCTTTATGCTCCCGCTTAAGATAATTTGCCCTCTCTTGTCTACGATGCCGGCTACCGTGTTGGTTCCGCCCACATCAATACCTATTGCATAGGGTTTGTCCATAAGATTTGTTTTATTAAAAGTTAGTCAATAGAGATTTGTTTTTACAAATATAGAAATTATTCACTTAAAACAGCGCTTATTCGTCAATTATTTCTTTTCTGATTCAGCAACGCTTCAGGTATTAAAAATGCACGATAAATTATCAACTTTAAGAAAACGCTTCGCTTTTTTGGATATTTATTATACCTTTGCGTTTCCGTTTCGCGGTTTTTGACTAATAATGGTGGCCATTTTCCGCGAAGAAAGGGCAACTAATAACAATAAGATACAAGCGTACGAAAACTCATGAACGAGATTAAATTTTACAGCGGGGAACAGATCCCGTTAGAGCTACACAAGGCAAGGGTGGTACAAAAGATTCACCTGGTTCCTATCGAGAGAAGGTTAGAGGCTTTGGAAGAGGCTGGGTTCAACACGTTCCGGCTAACCACCAAAGACGTGTTCCTTGACATGCTTACCGATAGCGGAACGAACGCGATGAGCGACCAGCAGTTGGCAGCCATGATGCAGGCCGACGATGCCTACGCCGGTTCACAAAGTTTCTTCCGACTGAAGCAAGCGGTGGAAGATGTGCTGGGTAAGAAGTATTACCTGCCTGCGCACCAAGGACGTGCCGCGGAGAACATCATTTCGCACGCTTACGTGAAAAAGGGTAGCCTGGTGCCGATGAACTACCACTTTACCACTTCATTGGCACATATCACGCAATACGGTGGCAAAATCGTGGAGTTATTGTACGACGAGGCGTACGTGATCGACTCCACGCACCCGTTCAAAGGGAACATGAATATAGAGAAACTGGAGGAGGTCATCCATATCAATGGAGCTAAGAACATTCCCTACATCCGCATGGAAGCTTCCACCAACCTGATTGGAGGGCAGCCGTTCTCCATTCAAAACCTTCGGGATGTACGGGCTATTGCCGATAAGTACGACATCCGCGTGGTATTAGATGCAAGTCTACTGGGTGAAAACGCCTACTTGATCATTCAACGGGAAGAGGAGTTCAAAGAGAGCACGATGGGCGAAGTGATTAAACTCATGACAAGCCTGGCCGATATCGTTTACTTCTCTGCCCGCAAGCTGAGTTCCTCCCGCGGGGGTGGCATCTGCACGAACTGCACCGATGTTTACAAAGAGCTGAGTCCATTGATCCCGTTATTTGAAGGTTTCCTCACCTACGGGGGCATCTCCGTGCGCGAAATCGAGTCGATGGCAGTGGGTCTATACGAAACGCTCGACGAGACAATGATTAGCCAAAGCCCCAGCTTTATCGCTTACCTGGTAAACGCCCTGGACGCGAACGGGGTACCCATGGTGAAACCACCAGGAGTGCTAGGTGCCCACGTGGATGCTATGGAGATTTGTAAACACATCCCGCAAAAAGAGTACCCGGCCGCTGCCCTCACCGCCGCGCTATTCCTGGTTTCAGGTATTCGGGGCATGGAAAGGGGTACCATGTCGAACCAACGGGACGAGTACGGCAACGAGACCTACGCCGATATGGAGCTGGTAAGACTGGCCGTCCCACGCCGCGTGTTCACCTTGTCGCAAATCAAGTACGTGGTTGACCGCATGACCTGGCTGTACGAGAACAGAGAACTGGTAGGCGGACTACGCTTCGTGGATGAACCGCCCGTACTCCGTTTCTTCATGGGCGGCATGGAGCCGGTGAGCGACTGGCCACAGAAGCTACTCGAGAAGTTCAGGGAAGATTTCGGGGATAGCCTGTAACCCTGTAACAAGGTTCAGTAACCATAAACAAATTATTCGCATGCTACCACATAACCCCTTCCGACTTCCAGGTAAAGGCCTTGCAGTACCGTCACGGGGACGGGTTCTGCTTGGCCTAAGCCTCCTTTTGGTAACTACCGCGATACAATCGCAAGAGATCATCGCGCACCGCGGTTATTGGAAGATCGATGGATCGGCGCAAAACTCCATCGATGCATTGATGAAAGCCGACTCGATAAAAGTGTACGGCTCGGAAGTGGACATCTGGCTATCATCAGATGGTATACCGGTGGTGAACCACGATGCTGACGTGACGCTCGATGGCGAGAAACTAATCGTGCAGGACACCCCCTTCGCGACATTGCGGAAGGTAACGCTGACGAACGGTGAACCGTTGCCCACCGTTGAAGAGTACCTTGACGCCTTTGCCAACTGTACCCACACGAAACTCATCATCGAGTTCAAGTCACACCGAACCAAGGAACAAGAGGATGAACTAGCGACAAAGGTGGTCGATATGGTCAACGCGAAAGGGTTGGCCGACAAGGTAGAATACATCTCGTTTAGCCGCAACTTAGTTCAACAGGTGAGAACGGTCGCAGCCAACGCACCGGTCTATTACTTGAATGGTGACCTTGCTCCAGAAGCCCTTTCCTCGATGAAGATGAGTGGCCCCGATTACAACCTCAACGTCTTCCTCAAGAACCCCACATGGGTAAAAGAGGCACACGAGTTGGGACAGAAAGTGAACGTGTGGACCGTGAACCGCCCGGAAGATATCCAAAAAATGATCGACCTAAAGGTGGATTACATCACTACCGATGAACCATTGCTCGTGAGGGAAATATTGGAAAAGCAATAAAGCCACCCGTGGCGGGTCTCTACATCCATATCCCGTTCTGCAAAAGCCGTTGCACCTACTGTGACTTCTTCTCTACTACCGATGAGACGAGGGTGAATGCCTTCGTAGAGGCTCTACGTTTGGAAGCGGAGTTAAGAAAAAGCGAAGTAGATGAGCCGGTGAAGACAGTATACTTTGGTGGGGGTACCCCGTCTCGCCTCCAGGCAAAGCACCTCGATACCCTCTTCGAGACGCTCTACCGTTGCTATCCCATTGAATCCACGGCCGAAGTAACCGTTGAAGCCAATCCTGACGACCTAACGGAAGGATACCTCTCGCTCCTTACCCAACAACCGGTAAACCGACTAAGCCTTGGCGTACAGAGCTTTAACGACAAGGAGTTGCGACTGCTGAGCCGCCGTCACACCGCCCAAGAAGCCACTGATGCCGTTAAACACGCTCAAGAACAGGGGTTTCACAACATCAGTATCGACCTGATTTACGGGCTCCCGAGACAAACCGAGGCGGTGTGGCAAGAGAACCTGAACCGGGCGACCGAACTGCAGGTACCACACCTATCGGCATACCACCTGATTTACGAAGAGAAGACCCCGATTTACGCGCTGTTACAGGCGGGAAAGGTAACGCCGGTAGACGAGGAGACCAGCAACGCCATGTTCGCGATGTTAATCGACTGGATGACCCAACATAACTTTATTCACTACGAACTGTCGGCGTTCGGGAAAGAGGGCTTCTTCTCCAGGCACAACTCCGCCTACTGGAAAGGCGAGAAGTACCTGGGACTGGGCCCCTCCGCGCACTCGTTCGATGGCAGCAGCCGTTCGTGGAACGTTGCCTCTATCACCGAGTACATCCACGGCGTAACCTCGGGTGAGCCTTACCAAGAAATGGAACGGCTAAGCCGAACGGAGCGGTACAACGAGTTTATCCTTACCGGGCTACGCACCACGTGGGGAGTGAACCTGCCGGAACTCAGATACCGTTTCGGAGAAGAGCTATACCGCTACTGTCTTGAAAACGCCCGAAAACATATCGACCGAAACCTGCTCGTGACCGAAAAAGAGGCACTTAAACTGACCCGTGATGGACTTTTCATCTCCGATGGTATCATGAGCGACCTGATGTGGGTAGGAAAGTCAACTATTAACAATAAGATACAAGCGTACGAAAACTCATGAACGAGATAAAATTTTACAGCGGGGAACAGATCCCGTTAGAGCTACACAAGGCAAGGGTAGTACAGAAAATCCAGCTGGTTCCTATCGAAAGAAGGTTAGAGGCTTTGGAAGAGGGCAAATTCAACACATACCGACTATCCTCCAAGGACGTGTTCATTGACATGCTTACCGACAGCGGAACGAACGCGATGAGTGACAAGCAGTTGGCAGCCATGATGCAGGCCGACGACGCCTACGCCGGTTCACAAAGTTTCTTCCGCCTGAAGCAAGCGGTGGAAGATGTCTTGGGAAAAAAATATTACCTTCCTGTACACCAAGGACGCGCCGCGGAGAACATCATTTCACACGCCTACGTGAAAAAGGGAAGCCTGGTACCGATGAACTACCACTTTAGCACTTCATTGGCGCATATCACGCGATACGGCGGTAAGATCATGAAACTGTTGTACGATGAGGCATACGTGATCGACTCCATGCACCCGTTCAAGGGGAACATGAATATCGAGAAGCTGGAGGAGGTCATCCATATCAATGGAGCTAAGAACATTCCCTACATCCGGATGGAGGCTTCCACCAACCTGATCGGAGGGCAGCCGTTCTCCATTCAAAACCTCCGGGATGTACGGGCTATTGCCGATAAGTACGACATCCGCGTGGTGTTAGACGCGAGCCTCTTGGGCGAAAACGCCTACCTGGTGATTCAACGGGAAGAGGATTTCAAAGAGAGCACGCTGGGCGAAGTGATACAAATCATGACGTGCTTGGCCGATATCGTCTACTTCTCTGCCCGCAAGCTAAGCTCCTCCCGCGGGGGCGGTATCTGTACGAACTGTCTCGAGATATACAAAGAGCTGAGTCCATTGATCCCGCTGTTCGAGGGGTTCCTTACCTACGGGGGTATGTCTGTGCGCGAGATGGAATCGATGGCGGTGGGTCTCTACGAAACGCTCGACGAGACGATGATCAGCCAAAGTCTAAGCTTTATCGCTTACCTGGTGAACGCCCTGGACGCGAACGGGGTACCCATGGTGAAGCCGCCAGGAGTGCTGGGGGCACACCTGAACGCGATGGAGATTTGCAAACACATCCCGCAAAAAGAGTACCCGGCCGCCGCCCTCGCTGCCGCGCTATTCTTGGTTTCAGGTATCCGGGGTATGGAGAGGGGAACCATGTCGAACCAACGAGACGAAGAGGGCAACGAGACCTACGCCGATATGGAGTTGGTACGACTGGCCGTGCCGCGCCGCGTGTTCACCTTGTCGCAGATCAAGTACGTGGTTGACCGCGTGACCTGGCTATACGAGAACAGAAAACTGGTAGGCGGGCTGCGCTTCGTGGAAGAGCCTCCAATATTTCGCTCCTTCATGGGAGGTCTGGAACCGGTAAGCGATTGGCCACAGAAGCTACTCGAAAAGTTCAGGGAAGATTTTAGGGATCAGTTGTAACAAATCTCAAAAGGCTTCGCCGCACCGTCACGATGACGCATCCTGTAAAGCCACTGGCGAATTAAGGGTAAAAGAGTCCATCGGGCACAGTTGAATTAAACGTCAACAAACGCCCGACGGACTCAGGTGGTTGAGCATCAACGAATACTAACTCAACCCTTCGACTTCACCGTTAACGATATCGATTCTTTTCGCTTGCGGATCAGCGGGAAGCCCCGGCATACGCATCATCTGCCCGGCGATGGCCACGATAAACTCCGATCCCTGGTTGATGACCAAGTCGTTGATTACAAATTGAAAATCTTTCGCCACCCCATACCAAGTCGGATCAGCAGAGAAGGAGAACTGCGTCTTGGCGATGCAGACCGGCAGTTTAGCCAGCGGCGTCCCCTCGATACGCTTCAACTTCCTTAGCGCTTGACTGCTCAACACCACCTCCTTGGCACCGTAGATACCGGTAGCCACCTTGTTGATCTTAGTCTCAATATCATCTTCATCGTCGTAGGTAAACTGCAAATCGGGAGATGGCCTGTTCTCGATAGCGTCGACCACAGCTTGAGCCAACTCGACAGCCCCCTCGCCCCCCTTCGCGAAGGCCTCGTTCACGGCGAAAGATACACCACGCTGTTCGCAGAACTGACGGACGACCTCAATCTCCGACGGGGTGTCGAAAGCATACTTGTTAAATGCCACGACCACCGTCTGCCCGAAGCCGGCCAGGTTGTCGAGGTGCTTACCCAAGTTCTCTAATCCCTTTTTCAGTCCCTCCATATCGGGTGCTTTGATCTCTTTCTCGGGGGTACCACCGTGCATCTTCAGCCCCTGGACGGTCGCCACAATCACCGTCAACTTGGGACGCAATCCGCTCTTCCGACATTTGATGTTGAAGAACTTCTCCGCGCCCAGGTCGGCCCCGAAGCCAGCCTCGGTAATCACGTAATCGCTGTACGACATAGCCATCTTGGTGGCCAATACCGAGTTGCAGCCATGAGCGATATTGGCGAAGGGACCCCCGTGTACAAACGCGGGTGTATTTTCGGTGGTTTGCACCAAATTGGGGTTAAGGGCATCCTTCATCAGGACGGTGATGGCCCCTCCTACCCCCAAATCCTTCACGGTAAAAGGCTCACCGTTTACACGATAACCCAGTAAGATATTATCGATCCGCCGGCGAAGGTCCTCCAGATCCGTCGCCAAGCAGAGGATGGCCATCAGCTCAGAGGCAGCCGTGATATCGAACCCCGCCTCTTGGGGGACGCCGTTACCGGGTCCCAACCCCGTTACGATGTATCGTAGGCTACGGTCGTTCACGTCCAACACCCGCTTCCAGAGCACCTCCTTGATGGCATCTCCCGTACCCCGTACCCTAAATATGTAGTTATCGAGCATCGCGGAGATGGTGTTATGCGCCGTGGTCACCGCGTGAAAGTCGCCGGTGAAATGGAGGTTGATGTTCTCCATCGGCAGTACCTGCGCGTACCCACCCCCGGCAGCACCGCCTTTCATACCGAAGACCGGACCCAGCGACGGCTCGCGCAATACGACAATCGCCTTTTTGCCAATCTTGTTTAAACCCTGCGATAGGCCGATGGAGACGGTAGTCTTCCCGATGCCCGCCTTGGTCGCCGTGATCGCGGTTACCAGGATCAGGTTGCTTTTACTCACCTGATCCTCCTTGATAAGGCTAATGGGGATTTTCGCCATGTGCTTTCCATAGCTGATGACCTCTTCCCGGTCCATCCCGATACTCCCTGCCACCTCTGTGATGGGCTTCAATGGTGTTTCCCTTGCAATTTGAATGTCTGATTTCATATAAAAAAAATTAAATTTGATATTGATGGTTGTTTTATGGTTGTCTTGTTATCTCCATGATGTAATCATTCTCTGAATTCGTCCAAGGAGCTGCCCTACTCGGCGTCTGCACTATTTTCCATTCGACCGGTGCGAGTTTTTCAACCTGTCTTCAAGCAGGATCAAGTGGTCACGCAGCTGTGCGGCCTCCAGGAACTCCAGTTTCTTCGCGGCCGCGTACATCGCCTGACGGGTCTGCTCAATGCGCTTCCGTAACTCTTCGGTAGAGGTGTACTCCACTACCGGCTCGGCGACCAGCGCGCTGTAATCCGGTTCCACGTATGCCCTTGCCTCCATGGTCGAGGTGTACTCTTTCGAGAGAGCGGAAGAGCGCCCTTTTTTGATTTGCATGGGCGTGATACCGTGCTCTTCGTTGTAGCGCATCTGTTTTTCGCGCCTACGGTTGGTCTCGTCAATGGTCATCCGCATGCTATCGGTCACCTTGTCGGCATAAAAGATCACCCTCCCGTTCACGTTGCGGGCCGCTCGACCCGCGGTCTGCGTGAGCGAGCGATGGGAGCGCAGGAACCCCTCTTTATCGGCGTCCAGCACGGCCACCAGCGACACTTCGGGCAGATCCAATCCCTCCCTCAGCAGGTTCACCCCTATCAGCACATCGAACACCCCTTGGCGCAGGTCGTCCATGATCTTCACCCGGTCCAGCGTCTCAACGTCCGAATGAATATAGTTGCATCGTACTCCGTGGTTAGCCAGGTAATCGGTCAGCTCCTCGGCCATCCGCTTGGTGAGGGTGGTGACCAACACCCGCTCGTTCCTCTCCACCCGCTGCTGGATCTCCTCCATCAGGTCGTCTATCTGGTTAAGGCTCGGGCGCACGTCGATGGGCGGATCAAGCAGGCCCGTGGGACGCACCAACTGGTCCACCACGATCCCCTCCGACTTCTCCAGCTCGTAATCGGCCGGCGTCGCGCTCACGAAAATGATTTCCGGGGTAAGCGACTCGAACTCGTCGAAGGTGAGGGGCCGGTTGTCAATCGCGGCCGGTAGCCGGAACCCGTACTCCACCAGGTTCAATTTCCGGGAGTGGTCGCCCCCGTACATGGCCCGTATCTGGGGCACCGTCACGTGGCTCTCGTCGATTACCGTCAGGTAGTCGTCCGGGAAAAAATCGAGCAGGCAGAAGGGACGGGTGCCCGGGGCTCGCCCGTCGAAGTAACGAGAGTAGTTCTCTATCCCCGAGCAGTAGCCGATCTCCTTGATCATCTCCACATCGTAGGTAACCCGCTCGTAAAGCCGCTTTGCCTCCAAGGGCTTGCCGATGGAGCGAAAGAACTCCACCTGCTTCCCCAGGTCGACCAAAATCTCATCCACCGCCCGGTTGATGCGCTCTCGGGTTGTCACAAACAGGTTGGCCGGAAAAATCCGGTAGGAGGTCAGCCGCTCGATGGTAAGACCCGTCAGGGGGTCGATCGACTCGATCGACTCGATCTCATCGCCCCAGAAGATGACCCGTATAATATAGTCGTGATAGGCCAGGAACAGCTCCACGGTATCCCCCTTAACCCGAAAGTTACCTCGGTTGAACTCGGCGGTTTCATCGCGTGAATAGAGGCTGTCGACCAGCAAGCGCAGGAAGCGGTCCCGCTCCATGGTCTGTCCCTCGCTCACCTCGATGATGGTCTTGCTAAAATCCTCCGGGTTGCCAATGCCGTAGAGGCAAGAGACGGAGGAGACCACGATCACATCGTTCCTTCCCGAGAGGAGCGACGAGGTGGCGGCGAGCCTAAGCTTCTCGATCTCATCGTTAATCGCCAGATCCTTTTCGATATAGGTGTCGGTAGTGGGTATGTAAGCTTCCGGCTGGTAGTAATCGTAGTAAGAAACGAAATACTCAACAGCGTTGTTCGGAAAGAAACCCTTGAACTCACTGTACAGTTGCGCGGCCAGCGTCTTGTTATGGCTCAACACCAACGTTGGCTTGTTCAGTTGAGCGATCACGTTAGCGATCGTGAACGTTTTTCCCGATCCCGTGACTCCCAGCAAGGTTTGATAGGGCACCTTCTGTTGAAGCCCCTCAACGAGTGCCGCGATAGCTTCCGGCTGGTCACCGGTCGGTTTAAATTCTGACGTGAGTTGAAATCGCATAAGCTACTTTCTAAACAAACTACAGCCCGTTTGGTTTATCAAGAAGCACTATCTCCGGTATCCTCTACAAAAGGATAATCCGGCAGGCCGGTGGATTATTCGGGGATACTATCCGTAATAACCGATTCCACAAAGGCTGAGAGCAACTCCTCCCGCTTTTGACGCGCCTCGTTAACGTAATCCCCTCGCAGTTGCCCCTGTTGGGAAAGATAGATGTACTCGGAGTAGGCCTCGGGGGTATTGGCCCTGGCCGCCCCGGCCCAGCTGAGCGAATCCAGACGCTTCTCCACCAACGGGGCAAAAGGGGTATCGGGATGCTGACTTAGGAAATCACGCAGCTCAGCCGTGTTAGTTGATGCTTTCAACCGCTCCCACTGCATCGCCTCTTCCAACTTCAGCTTTCGTAGGGCCTCATAAGCATCCTCAAAGTGAGCCCCGCGGGGAAAAGTTGCCATGTAGTCGAGGTACCCCTCCACGCTATTCATACTCAATGCAGTATCCCAACCCCTCCGTTCAATGTTCCCCTTCCGTATGGTCTCGTTGAACAGCGCGTACCCCCCAACCAAGAGAAGCAGGGCGAGCAAAACCAATATGGGCACGCTCAGGCGCTTTCCCATTACCTGTTTCTCTATCCTTTCTCGTGCTTGACCTTGTTCTTGTGCTTGACTTTCATTTATTTCCCGCTTCCTCTCTAATTCTCGTGCTTGTACTTGTTTTTGATATAGTATCTGTTCTTGTGCTTGTGCTTGTGCTATTTCCTGTTCTCGTTCAATACCCTTTCCACTTCCTTCCGCCATTGCCTTTTCACTCGCCTGCACTATTCCCCTTTCACCCTGGGTGGAAGTCGTTGGAAGACTCACCTCGTAATCGGCGTGCATTCTATGGGTACACTCCTCGCAGAACAGGGCTTCCACGGGCTTACTCTTTCCACAAAGGGGACAGGTTCGCGTCATATTTCTTCATTAACTGAACGACCATCTTTTATCATCTACAAATTTACGCTATTTTTCGGTATCGGCATAATCTGTGAATAGCTCAGTCTTTTTTGTAGAACGAACAAGCGACGGATGCGTGGGGCACGTGGTAACTCATGCTCCCATATCTTCATCCTATGAACTCCCTGAAATTACCACTCGAGACAACCTTAAAATCAGCATTATAGGCCTTTATAAATGAAGATGGGATTTTTACTCTCGCGGTAGGCTTCCATTTAAACTCGTAAGCGAAGATGTTACCTCCTACCTCTTCCACGAAATCAATCTCCTGCTGTTGTCGGGTTCGCCAAAAATATATTTGCGCCAACGATTGTTGGTAATCGTTTTTTTTGACACGTTCGCTAATCAAAAAGTTTTCCCACAATGAGCCAATGTCATTTCGTGTTTCCAATGGATTCAGATTCCCTCTCAGCATATTCAGTATGCCATTGTCATAGAAATAGATCTTCTGATTGGTCTTGATCTCGTTGCGTAAATTCCTGTTAAAAGCACCCAATCTGAAAATAACAAAGGCTTGTTCAAGAATTTGGATATATGAAGAGACGGTCTTTGCATCAACACTGAGCAGGTTCGACAACTCCCTTAAACTAACTTCACTACCAACCTGGTGCGCCAATGCTTGCAAAAGTTTTTTTACAATATCGGGCTTTCTGATGGCCCCGTAAGCCAAAACATCTTTATACAGGTAACTTTCGGTAAGTTGTTTTAGCAACTCGAATTCGCTACCCGTGTTCGAGATTATTTCGGGATACATGCCGTACACCAATCGAAGTGGCAGTTGCCGTGTAGCCTTGAGAACGCCCGTGTAATTTTCGAATTCCCGCCATGATATGGGGTAAAGCGTGTATTCCCATTTTCTACCTGTAAGCGGTTCGCTGGTCAAATTGCTAATTTCAAAAGAAGAAGAGCCACTCACGAATAGTTGCGTTGACTTGATTTGATCGACAATTATCTTCAACGTTACGCCAATATTCTCTACACGTTGGGCTTCATCCAAAAAAACAATCGGTTTGTCTTTAATCAAGTCTTTAAGCTGTTCGGTATTCGGATTGGTAAGCAATTGGCGGGTAGTGGGGTCATCGCCATCAAGAAACAAATAATCTTTTCCGGAAAGCAATTCTTTGATTAGGGTAGTTTTTCCCACTTGCCGTGGTCCTATAACCAAAATTGCCTTTCCAGTCGATATTTTACCCTCGATTATCGGCTTTAATGTACGCTTTATCATAACTAATGCGGATTGTACTCCACAAAAGTAATGCTTTTTGTGGAATACGCTCCGCAGAATGAGTTAAAATATTTTAAGCGACGGTTATAGTATTTACCATATCCGGTGAGAAAGGATTCACTACCCGATAAAAAAACTACGCTGGAATTTAAACGGGCTTAAAAGTGGGCGGAGTCCAGGTGGCGCAGTCTAAACCGGTAGGTGAATTTTGAGGTACTGTACGCACCTAAAATTCCAGCCCCATTCTTCACGTTACTTGTCACCCGAACAGGTTCGGAGAATAAGTTATCGCTCTGGTAATCGGCCATTAACGACGAAACAAGAAAGCGGTAATAGTCGCCCGACATGGCCGAAACGGCTATTTCATACTCCTCCTCTTCACCCGAGTAGGGTGACATGATTTTTTCACCTTCCAGGTACTTCACGGCTGCGATGTAGCTCAAAAACTGAAACTCCATACCGACATCCTTACCGTTCACGAACGTGTCGGCAAAAACATTGCGCAACGCCCTAGATGTTCCATCGGGATCTTCTTCAAATAACCCATCGAGAACCCCTTCACCCATGTTCACATTGCCTTTCATCACCTCTTCCAAATCCACGTTCACCATGGTGCGATGGGCTCCGGAAGGTGAATACCTGTTTATATAAGCACGTACAAAGTAATAATCTTCCTCTTCGGCCCTATCTCTCACGTTAACAGAAATGGTGTTACACTGACGCACCAGCTTGTAGCCAAAATCGGTACCTGCTTCCCCACCTAACACCTGTGGATTCACTTCGGCATACACCAGGGTTGAATCCGTGAACTCCAAAAGGGGATAGTCAGGAACTTGGGTTTTCGCCTCGATAGGTTCAAAGCCCTTCGCGGAGACTTTAATCTCGATCACATCTTTCACTTGCGGACGATACTTCCCCCGATACACCCCTTTGCCCGCGTGAACGAGCTTTTTATGCTTCACACCGTTAACATACAGCTCCACTTGCGCATTTATCACATTTTCAAAGCCTTGCTTATTGCTTAAGATAAACCTGGATTGACTCAAATGAACACTCACAACCGAATCAGGCGTAACAAATCCGTTCAGCACCAACAACGGTGCTTCTTGCTCTCCTTTAAATGCTATCTCTTTTTCGCACGCCGTGAAAAGAAACAGCAACGACAACAATAGCGCGGTAAATGTATGGGTATAATTTTTCATATCACCTTCTGATTAAAAATGAATGGAATAACTGACCGACGGAATGATGGGAAACAACGAAGCCTGCATGAGGCTCGATTTAGTAACATACGACCCGGTCTTTTTATCTTGACGCGTTTCCGATGAAGGATAGACGAAAAAGGGATTTAACTGGTTATAGACGTTATAGATGCTGATGTTCCAAGTTCGCCTATTGCCTCGTTTCGTCATTTTGTGAAAATTCACGCCCAAATCCAAGCGATGGTAGTTATTGAAACGGTAGTTGTTTCGGCTTTCCACATGCAACACGCTGCCGGGAACATTATCATCCTGATAGTTGGGTGGTGTTAAAATACGATACTCCCGGTACCCGAAAGTAGCCGTGTTCCCGGTGCTGAACACCCACGAACCGGAAATATCGAATCGCTCCGAAAACTTGTGCGACAGCGTCAAGCTGATATCGTGCCTACGGTCATACTTGGCGGGAAACGGCTCGCCGTTATTGATGATATTTCCCGGCTTATCGAAAATCCTATTCGCGTGAGCCCACGTGTAACCCACCCATCCGGTGGTCTTACCGAATGAACGCTGCGCTAAAAACTCCACACCGTAAGCTGTTCCCCGTCCCATGCTCACCTTCTCTTCCCAATCGGTCGACTCACCCAAAAACGAGGCACCATCTTTGTATTCCAACAAGTTATCCATTGTTTTATAATACCCTTCTATCGAGAAATCAGCGATATTGTCTAACGCGTAAAAGAGACCCGCGGAATATTGATATGAACTCATCGGGAGGATTTTCTTGGTAACGGGAACCCACAAGTCGGTGGGCAGACTCACTGAGCTGTTTGACAACATGTGGATATACTGATTCATATAGGCGTACCCCGCTTTCGCCGAGAAGTTATCGGTAATCAGCACGCGCAAGCCAACGCGCGGTTGTAACGAGTAATAATCCCTGTTTTGCACGTGAAACGAAGAGAAATGTAGTCCCGCGTTCAGCTTAAACATTTTGCCTAACGAAATATTATCTTCGATATAGCTCATGATCTCGTGCGCGTAAACTTTGGGACTACCTATAACCGTATCGATATCGAGCGAAGCATCATCCGAAACATTTTGCTTGAAAGAAGACACATCGGGCGAGAAGGTGTGATAGGTGTAATTGGCGCCAAACTTTATGTCGTGCAACGGGCTGGGCGTGTAATCGAAATCGGTACGAAGGGTCCAATCATAAATGCCCGAATCATACAACACGGTCACTTCTTGGGTATTCACGTGGACGGGCTCCACGCCCTTGTCCGTCTCCTTAATTTCTGAACCCAGTTTTAAGTCGGAGCGGTAACGCGTAAACGAGGCCGTACTGTTCATAAAGAGTTTCGGGCCGAAAAGATGATTCCATCGCAACGAAGTAATCAAGTTGCCCCATCCCCAATTCATCTTCAACCAGTTGTGCTCCTCGTAAGTCTCGCTGTACGCCTCTTTCATCTTTATTTTAGCGTATATGGCATCATCTCCCATATACGCGCTCAAATAGAGTTTATCCCTGTCCGATATGGTATGCGTGAACTTGGCGTTAACATCGTAGAAATAATAGCCCGCTATCACCCGGTTTGCCTTGTCTACCTGTTTTGAATAGGCCTTGATAAGGGGCTGCATCAACAGATCGATATAGGTTCGTCGCGCCGAAATATTAAACGTCGTTTTCTCTTTAATAATCGGCCCCTCAAGTTGAATTTTTGAAGAGATAGCCCCTACGCTCGCCGTTCCCTTGATCTTTTTATCGTCGCCGTCTTTCATGCGCACATCTACCACGGAAGAGAGTCGACCGCCGAATCGAGCGGGAAAACTCCCTTTATACAACGTGACATTTTTAAGCGCGTCACTGTTAAATACCGAGAAGAAGCCAAACATGTGATTCACATTGTACAATGGAACACCATCCAACAGCAACAAGTTTTCATCGAGCCCCCCACCCCGCACGTACAAGCCCGCCGAGCCTTCGGTACCCGATTGTACCCCGGGCAGTAACTGAATGGCTTTAATGATATCGTTCTCGCCAAACAGGGTGGGAATATTCTTTATCTGACTGACGGGCACCTCTATCGCGCTCATTTGCGTACCTTTCACGCCCAGTTCGGAACGATACCCCACTACCGTCACTTCATCCAACACGTTATGCATGGTCAATGCAATATGGATCACCGTATCCCCGCGTAAATGAAACGTTTTGTGTTCAGGCTGATAACCGATGTAAGAATAGGTCAACGAAACATCACCCCCGGGAATCGTCAGGGAGTAGAAGCCGTAATTGTTGGCGGCGGTTCCCTTCGAGCTATTCTCTTCGTACAACGTACTCGCGATAAGCGGCTCCCCCGTCTCTTTATCCTTGATGAATCCGCTGATGGTATAGTTTTGCGCGGTTACCGGCAAAACTATACAGCACACCGTAAAGCATAGCGACAGAAGCAGCCCCTTTTTCAGTTGAAACATAATAAACGTGGTTATTATCGTTGAGTTTCTACATTCACTGTATTATTATAGACGCAAAGGTAATGGAAATGCTGCACGAAAAAAAGTTAATGATGTGCCCAATCATTGCCCTTTACACTTGTGAAAAGCCGTTTTTTCATGTACTTTTGAATATGTATTCACCGGGAACATTCATCGACATAATTCGGGTTCGTCTCGTCTCGAAGGACGAGGCACACCGGCTTCTGCTCTGCGAACCGACCCAAACCCTGCCCCGCGAACTGACCGAAATCTTACATTACAAACCGACCGAAACCCTGCCCCGTGAACAGACCGCTCCTCCCGTCGGCCTAATCACCGTGAAGTATGGCGTTCCATCGGTAAACGGTGTGTTCAACACCTCGGTGGAGCGGTTCAAGGAGGGGGAACGGATTAACCTCGTGAGTTGCCGGGTGGAAGAAAAGGGATGCATCGTTCCCTCGTTCTTCATCCTGGAACCCGACTACCTGATCGATGCCTCAGCCATCGCGGAGTGCTTTCAAGACTACTTCGTATCACCCATTCACTACTTTCGCAACAAGTTCGAAGAGATGGAGAACCGCTCCTACTTCTTGTTGGGTAACCTCGCGAACTACTTTTTAGATAAGCTCGTCTTTGCTAACGACCCGAACGAGGTCTCCTTTAACACGGTTTTCCAACAGTCGTTCAAACAATCCCCGTTTGAATACGCCAGTTGCGAAGATATACGCCGGGATAACGACTTCAGGGAGTTCATGCAAAAGGCAAGACGGCAATTCGAGAACATCCGTAGGGTAATTCGGGACGATTTTCCACGACGGGGGATTGATGTGCACCGTTGTACACTGGAGCCTTCGTTCTTCAGTGAAAAATATGGTTTCCAGGGGCGTCTTGACTTGTTGCAGCCCGGGTTGAAAGGAGAAAAGGATGTTACGGGAGAAAAGGATTTCACCGGGGAACCGGTATCCACAGGAGAAAAGGTAGCAGCAGAAGGCAAGGCAATTCCAAGCGAGAAAACCACCATCGTGGAATTAAAGTCGGGTCGGCTACCCTTCCCATCGTATGACCGCCGTAAACTCGCCCTCAACCATGAGGTACAAACTGCCGTTTACCGGTTGATGATGAAAAGCGTCGGCGGCAACGCGAACGGGGTGGACGCTTCTATTCTCTACTCGGCCGGGAACCGACCGGGCGAAAACCTGCGGGTCGCCACGGAGAGAGAGCAGCTTGAACAGTTGATTTTGAACCTTCGCAACCAGATCGTGACAAACGAGAAGGAACTTATCAACGGCGACAACCGCGCGGTAGAGTCGCTGTTCAACACGCTGTTCGCCTCCATCGATGGGGCAAGCAGGCCACCTGCCTTCTACATCAACAAGGTCAAAGCGATAAAAAGGAGATTAGACGACTGCAGCGAACTGGAGAAGGAGTATTTCTATCGGTACACCCGGTTCGTATCTAGGGAGCTCTACCACCAAAAAATAGGGGATATCGACCGGGAAACACCTACGGGGGTTGCCTCCCTGTGGAATAGCGACTTCGAAGAGCGGGTCGACGCACTGGATGTACTGTTCGACCTCTCTATCGTCGCGATGGATGATTCGGGGAACGATATGGTCATTCAATTTGCCCCAAGCTCGGCAACCGATCCAACCCCAACCGCTCTCGTGAACTTTCGCGTGGGAGATATCTGCATCGTCTATCCCCGTGAAGACGAACGGGACACGATATTGAACCGGCAGGTGTTGAAGGGGAGCATCGCCCGTATCACCCCGGAAGAGGTGGTGGTACGCTTCCGATACAAGCAGAAGAACCGACGCTACTTCAAGGAGAACCGACTGTGGGCTATCGAGCATGACACCCTTGACTCATCGACTACGGTCATGTACAAGGGACTCTTCTCGTTCCTGGGAGCCTCCAAGCAGAAGAGGGAGTTGCTATTGGGGTTGACTGCCCCAAGAACTCGTAACGGCTCAAAGACTCCCCCACCCTCGGGTGCAACCATTGGTAAGGAGCCCCATCCGAATTCCAACAAAGAGGGGTTGCCCCCTACCCTACCTGCTTCAGACTGCGGCTCAAGTGATGAGACAAATCACCGTTCGGCCATTCCTCGCCCCGCCACAAGTGCATCAGACTACCCCGAGTCAATCATCCGGCAAGCCCTGAATAGCCCCGACTACTTCCTCATCGTAGGGCCACCCGGCACAGGGAAGACCTCGATTTTCGCACGTCAGCTGATTGAGTCCTACCATTCACAGCCGGGGACGAACATCATGGTGCTGGCTTACACGAACCGTGCCGTAGACGAGTTGTGCGAGGCGATTCACGCGGCGTTTGAGTGTGACGATGGGGTGTGCGACACCTATATTCGGGTCGGCAGCGAACTCGGTTGCGCCCCACCCTTCCGCGAACGGCTACTGCAGCGGATAGCTGATAGAGCGACAAGCAGGAAGGAGCTATTGCAAGAAATAGCGCGAACCCGCATTTTCGTCTCCACCATCGCCTCGATTAACGGCCGATTGGAACTGTTTCAGCTCAAGCATTTTCACGTGGCGATCATCGATGAGGCCTCGCAGGTGCTTGAACCTCAGATCATCGGATTACTGCCGCAGTTCGATCGGTTCGTGATGATTGGCGATCACCATCAATTGGCCACCATCGTGCTGCAAGATCCCGTATACTCCAAAATAGAGGAGCCGCTGGTGAATGAGGTAGGTATCCTGGATTGCCGCGACTCGATGTTCGAGCGATTAATGCGCCAATGTATCGATAACGGATGGGAGCATGCTTACGTGCAGCTCACACGACAGGGAAGGATGCATGAGGAGATCGCGGCTTTCCCGGCCGACCACTTCTACCCGAGAGGGCTCTCCCCGGCCAACAAGTGGCAATCGGAAAAATGGGAGTTAACAGCCCCATTGAATCACCCCATGCAGGAACTCGTGGCTAGGGAACGCACCGCCTTTATCTCCACCGAGAAAATCCTTCGCCCCATCGTTGATAGCGAGATAGTGAGTAACCCACCCACTCCTTCAACCAAGATCAACGAGGCTGAAGCGCAACTGGTAGCCGACCTCCTGCATGCACTCCGCGAGGTGTACCTTGTCAATGACTTAGCGTTCAACGCCGACTCAGTCGGCATCATTGCCCCCTACCGCAACCAGGTGGCCCTTATCCGACAGAAACTGTTTCAAAGCGAATTTCCCGATGCAGAGAATGTGATGGTCGAAACGGTGGAGCGGTTTCAGGGAAGCCAGCGGGATATCATCCTGGTATCGTTCTGTGTAAATCGAGCGGAGCAGATGCATTACCTCTGCGCCATGAACCGCGAAGGGACGGTTGACCGGAAGCTAAACGTGGCCATCACCCGGGCACGCCAACAGCTTTTCCTAGTGGGCAACGGGGCCATCCTCCGAGAGCACCCAATTTACACCCGCCTACTCGATCACTACCGCAACCGGATGTTTATTCCTGTAACTTATTAGCACATTCAAGGCTGATGAACAACCCTTTTCAAACTCGAAATAGGAAAAACTTGGCCATAATATTTTTTTATTTGTCGACTTTTAGTAACTTTGTAGTCTCAAGCTGTCTTATGGTGTAATGGTAGCACAACAGATTCTGGTCCTGTTTGTCTAGGTTCGAATCCTAGTAAGACAACAATTTTGCAAGGTAATCGGCTTAATATCAGCCGATTATTTTTTTGCCTTTACGCTCTCACACTAATTTTCACACTAAAAATAGTATCGACCATATTTTACATCAGCCCGAACTTTAAATTCAACGCTCGCGATATACGTATAAGGCTGGACAATTGCATATCCGTCTCACCCCGCTCGATGCGAGATATATAGGTACGTTTTAACCCGGTGCGTTCAGAAAGTTCTTGCTGTGTAATATTCATCTCTTTGCGTTTTTCACGCAGTATTTCTCCATAATACCAAGCCATAGCTTTCGCGTTAAATTCCGAACGCGTTTCGCTGCCTACAGCCCCGTATTTTTGATTAAACTCCTCGTTTACGCTTATCAATTCGCGTTTATAGCTACTTGTACTCATAATCGTAATTACTTAATATGGTGCTCGTTTTCTGTATCTGTTTCACGAGGGCTTATTACGTAAGTTATATACGTTGTAAACCATTAAAAAGAACATGACGATAAGACGACTAAAGAAAACAGAATCGGAGGCTTGCCGTTATTAAGATTGCCTCGAAGTTTATTATGTACCAAGAGCGTGATTTTCCGAAAAAACGTTAAGTCAAATAGGAAATAGAAAGAAAATCAGGGACAGCTCCCAATTTGCCTGCCGTGCTTTCAGGAGAAAACTCAAAACTGATTTATTAATTTTTCAATGGCAACAACAAAGTCTTCAGAACGGGGAAGAAGATAGTCCACCAATGCCGCATCGCAAAATGTGAAGTCTTCGTAATCGCTACTATGTCGTTTGTCAAACAGATTGCTAAAAGTAGTGCCATCCTCTAAACTCAACAACCCCGTACGCACAAAGTGGAAAGACAACATTGTTTTTACTCCTGAATGCGTGTTTGCCTCTATGTTTCGTGCGAGAAGTAATGCCGTGGCGGCATAATAACAAGCGTAGTAAAGCCGATTCACGGCAGCATTGAAAAAATCTCCTTTACGCATGTACTTGGCTTCTTCCAATGTTTTTCTGGCACGTTCCAAACGGTATGTCACCAAAGCCATTCGATGCTCATCCGATAACTGTTCTCGTCTCATAATATTACTCCCTCGTTCATTATATTGATAGAAAAAGGTGTATGAAATGGGCGATTATTCCATTGTTGGTGCGACATAATTATTGGACTGATAATAACCCCCGATGCCACTTCCAATTCATATAAAGCTCGTATAATCGTGTGTTCATATTCAGGAGTAAGAACTTTATCATTTATCAATATAAGCAAATCGATATCACTCTCATTTTGGGCATCGCCACGAGCCTGGGAACCATAAAGAATAACTTCTGCTTCGGGAACAACCCGTTTAAGCAGTTGGCGAATTTGATTAATTACTTGTTGATGTCGCATAATCTATAATGTATTATAGATGACAAAAATAACTAAAATATTTGGATTTGAAATGTTTATGGCTCAATTAGTTTACAAGAGTCAAGACGCGAGATCTGTTGCTCTCCCCGTAGGTTAAAGGGAGTACCGCCGATAGGCGAGGTGAGGTTATGAATAGAGTCTATAACCAAGCAACACGCGAGTTTGGAAACTCGCGCGAGCGAGTGAACCCAGAACTTAAACTCCACACCATCAACTTTTTCATCAAAATATTTCATCATTTTAAAAATCTTTATAATTTTACGGGTGAATACACGATTCCATTGATTATGAACGCCGTTTTCATACTTTCAAGTTATTTCAACGTTAGCCCCGGCACGCGGGCAGGAAGGAAGTCGCGTTCTACCCCCCCCCATTAACGTTTCTTTACAATCCGGGCCTCTTACTGTTCCCGTTACTTATCCCGTTTCCACGCCCCCTTTCGCGGAGTATCACACCACCCGACAAGGTCGCGCGGGGGCAAAGGCTATTGCCATCCCGTTCACGAAAAGACGGCTGCACCATTGCCGTCACCTCTCCGGGGCAAAGGCTATTGCCGTCCCGTTCACGGGATTGTCCGTGGTGGAGACGCGACACGCTGGGTGAGGAGGGACGCGGGGAGACGGTGGCGTGCGGGGAGACACCATGGCAGGAACGCCATAATAGAAACGCCACAGCAGAAACGTCATAGTATGGCGTTTCTACAGGAGACAAGGCTAATCTTTAAAATCAAATAACGATGAACAACAAGGAATTTAAATCAAGCGAACGCGCATCAGGTTTGGCTAACGCCGAACGTGGCTTCACGTTACCCGTGGTAGCTGGGCAATACACCGCGCCCGACATCGAGGTATTCGATATTGAACTTTCACAGAACATCTTACAGCCCAGTGAAGGCAATGCACCATCCAATTTTGAAGGTGAAGAGTGGTAAAACAATGCATGATTAAAATGCAATCATTAAACTAATTACAAACTATAACTTACTGACCCTATGAAATACAGACTCTTTTTATGGATGATAGCCGCACTTCTTGTTGTTGCCGGATGCACCAACGACGAGATCGCGAGCGAGCAACCGACACCTGAGACGGAAAAGGGCAAAATTACCCTTACGGCATCCGTGCCTGACGAGACACCACAAACCCGCCTCAGCTTGGGACAGCAAGCGGGAACACTGAATATTACAGTGAGATGGAAAGCATACGATCAGATAAGATTCTTCTTCAAACAAGGTGACGTGATTAAGGAGGGAACCCCCGTAACGTTAACCCCGGATGCTATTTCCGACGGCGGGAAAACAGCCACCTTTACCATCGATATCCCGGCAGGAATTGACGGAAATGCCGCGTACACGCTTTACGCCGTTCACGGATCACCGTTTATTTCTTTAGACGTAGCCGGTAAGATAAACGTGCAGGTTCTTCCCGCAGAGTTTTGGACATTAACCAACCTTAACATGGTACCCATAGCTGGCCAAGTGGAAATTGCCGCGGGAGCCTCAATCGGCACCATCAATTTCAATCATTTGGGGGCACTGCAATGCCTGAAAATAAAAAACAGTTCGAATACACAACTATCTTTTATTCCCCAATTGGAAAATGAGGAGGGGGCGAAATGGTATTACGCCTTCTCGGACCCTAATGCTCCCTTTTACGACTTGATTGGTAATCAGGTTTCATACGCGGAGAAAGGAACTGTAATCGGTTCAGCGTTAATTCACTTAAACTCCGGGGAAACAGTTCTATGCGCGCAATGGGTAATGCCTATTCCGAACGCGGCAGTTCCCGAGATAAAGCTTCGCATAGTTCCTACCCATGGAGGACAAATTGTCTCCGTGAATAGTAAACCCGCTCGCGCGAATCCCATGCAGACAGGCAAAGCGTATCACCTCTACGCGTTGTGGAACGGTACTTCGCTATACTTTACCGATGCCTCGTTGAACCCGCCCCCTCTTGTAGGTAATTTGATGCATGCCGATGGCGGTACCGATTTTATCGGTGTGGTGTACTCCAAAGGCGACAACAAGGTGTATTACAATAGCACGAAAGACTGTTATGGTTGGCTGGGTGAAACCCTTTTGGGAACAGGTGCTGAAGCCCGCGTGGCAATAGACGGAAATAACCACCCGCACGTGGTGTTTACCACTACCGACGGAAAAATCGCCTATTGTAAACATAACGGTACGGCATGGAGCACGGAATATATTACAACCAATAACGAGGGTGCATGCTCGAAACCCGATATAGCGGTTGATAACGACGAAAAGGCACATATTACCTATACCGATACGGAAGGACAAATCGGGGATTACCATAATCTTCCCGATATCATGTACGCTACAAACCGCAGCGGCACATTTGAAAAAAATGTTATTTATAACGGGTATTATTCATATACAGAAAAGATGGGCTACTATTACGATAAAGGCTCTCGTATCGCCGTGGACCCAAGCGGGAACTACTATATTATAACTCACCAGCGCTGGCAAATAAAAAGCACCTCCCCTTCTCCTGATTCTAATTATTATCGCGTAGTTATAAAAACCCCTACGGCAGGGGGAGTTTCTTCATCCGGCACAGACGATAACTGCGATATATATGACTTAGAGTATGTCACTTGGGATAAGACTATTAAAGCCCTTTATATGGAAGAAAACACAAACCGCACCGCTACTATCGAGGTGAATGGAAACAGCGCCTCATTTGTTAACCATTATAATATTACAACGACTACCGCTGTTCCTCACAGCCTATCATGTCATGGATTAAAGGCTAATATAGCAGGTCTATCCGGTTCTAACCTGTTTGTCAAGTGTTCAAACGCGGGTACCCCGGTGGAAAACATCTATTCAGATATAACCGTTAAGGATGGTACGCGGGTGGCAGCAGTTCAAATAGGTATCGGATCGTATGTACATGTAGTATATACCGATAATGCTGATTCGCGCATAAAAGTGATGAAAATTGCGAGCTGGTAGCATTAACAATAGATAAAACGCGGACAACATAAAATCCCCGGCTAATCAAGTCGGGGATTTTTGGTGTCAATCATGTAGCGACATGATATTATCGTATCTTAAAAATACAAGGATGAAGGCATTTTCCTTACACGCGAGTTTGGAAACTCGCTCGCGCGACAAAATACTGAAAACTTGGTGTAATAGTCAAAAATGATGCTTTTTCACATAAGAAAATACCCTAAAGAGCCGATTATTTTTTTACTTACACGTGTCTATGGCATAACCTTATGGCATCTAGGGCCGACTCGGCGGTACATTTTTCAGGAATTTCGTTCTTTATTATCGAATCTACAAAATAGTTCAACTCATTCGCGAATCCCTGATTGCCATCACCCACGGGAATGAGCCGGGTGTCGGTATCGGTGGTAACAACGATATTACCCGGGTCTTTCCATGAATAGAGTATGCTGGCATCTGAAAAACGGGCGCTGAAACCTGCCTGAAACGGGTAAGACGAATGAAACGTGTTGCCACCTTCAATTTTCACGACAAGCGACCTGTTTTTATAACGCCAAAAGGCGCTCACGTAGTCATAATTACTGAGTTTCCCGGGTAAAGTGGTGACGTTAACCTCGTCAGGGATACCACAAACCCACTGCGTGTAATCGATGTCGTGAATCACCAAGTCGAACAAGGCACCACCCGATGAGCCAAAATCTTTCTGTTTCTCCTTCCATTGCCCCCACGTGGGAACACCCGAAAATCGCGACATGGACAAAAACTCAATTTCCCCCAATTCTTTCGAGTCAATCAGCTCCTTCAGCTTTTCGTAAGCGGGCATAAAACGAACCACCTGTCCTACCATCAAGGTTTTATTTTTGCTTCGTGCTAACGCTATTAACTCTTCACCTTGTGAGACATCCAAACAAAAAGGTTTCTCGACAAAAACATGCGAACCATGCATCAGCGCAAGCTTTGCCATCTCGTAATGTAAAGCGGTATGCACTGATATTATGCAAGCATCTGGGTCTTCAGCGGCAAGACATTCGGCTAAATCCGAATATACTTTCACGTTTGCAATATCACTCTGGCTCAAACTTCCGGTTGAAAAATTGCCTAGATTTTCCTGCAATTTTTCAGGAACCTGCTCTGAGTTTTTGTCCACGATCGCAACGAGTTGCAAGTTAGAATTTTGCAAAATATTAAAGGTATGGGTCACCCCCATAAAGCCAAATCCAACAACTACTATTTTCATAATTATTTTTTTTATTGTTCTGTGTATCTAATTCTATTTAAAAAAAGATATACTATTTCAGGTGTATTTGTTTCGTTTTACCCAATACGTTAATATTTGCGCCATTTCCTTTATGGCCCGATTACTCCACGTTATATATTGCATCGTAAAAGATTTTTTGGGCTTCGTTGTTCGGTGTTACGTTTCCGGTTCTCAAGTCCTCCAATCCCTCATCAATTGCTTGCATCTCCGCCTCTGAAACTTCTATTTCTATATCATTCGGGTAAGCTGTAAAAGGTATTTTCATTTCACGCAGTAACGCCGTTAAGACATTACTTTGGCTTTTAGTTTGCGGATTAATTAAAATGGATTCCATCGTTTTTGATTTTTGATTACTACAAAATTACATGAAAAACTTCCTATTTCCAAACGTCTGTAATGAAAGTCATGTGACCCACCGATTTTCCTAAACTTCCCATCTTGCTCGCGATGAATGAGATTTTTTGTACTTTTGTCTTACGTGTGCCAGAGGAGTGATACCATGTTGGTTCATGCCTTAAAAATAAATTCATTAAGCATTCACCCAAACAACTGACAATATGCTAAAATTCAGATTTTTAATCCTATCCCTTCTCTTTTCTGGGATTTCTCTCTTCACGATGGGGAATGAGGACACGTTAAGGGTCTTATTCGTAGGAAACAGCTACACCTACTATAATAATCTCCCGCAATTGGTTTCTATTCTCTCAAAACAGACAGGAACAACATTAATAACCCAAAAAAGCGTTGTAGGTGGCGCGAAGTTAAGCGAGCACTGGCATGGACAAAGAGGGTTAAAAACCAAAGAGATGATCAGAAGTGGCCATTACGATATCGTTGTCCTTCAGGAGCAGAGTATGGGAGCCATAGAGCAGAGTGATAGCCTCAAATTTTACGCTAAACTATTTTGTGAATTTATAAAAGAAAATGGTGCGGTCCCGTATCTATACCAAACCTGGGCAAGAGAAAAAGTGCCACAATATTTTGAAACCATTGAGAAGGTATACACGGAAGTCGCGGAAGAAAATGATGCACGCTTAGTCCCCGTGGGCCGTGCATGGAGGCTTGCCAATCAATCGCGCCCGAACATACAACTATTTGATCCGGACGGAAGCCACCCATCCAATTTAGGAACTTTTCTCGCGGCATGCCTGTTCACGGCAACAATAACAGGAGAAATACCTGAAACAATCCGTACCAACTATACCTGCCTTGACATTGAAGGAGAATCAATTACACTAATGATTCTTGATAAACTGGATGTCGTCTTCTGCCAAGAAATAGCCAGAGATCTCATTTAAAATGCTGATATTCGAAAATTACCCGCACAAGAAAATCAAAAAGCAACAAATTGTTAAATAATGCTAAGTCATTAAGCTATCACCTGAAAAAGCTGTATAATATTGGCAAAAAGGTATATAATTATATACCTTTGCATGAATGAATCAGTGAGCCATAAGTAGAATGAAGTATAGCGAATATTTGAGAGAAGCAAGAAAAAAGGGATGGCAATATATTAGACCAAGGAAGGGTAGTCATGAGATTTGGGAAAAGGATGGGAAAAAGGTGTCAATCCCAAATCATGGAGCAAAAGAGATACCGAAAGGTTTAGAAAGTAATTTAAGAAAGGAAATGGAAATGTAACTTTATAGTTCCCACAATAACAAAATAAAATGAAAACCATACAAATTATTATTGAAAGAAGTTCTGATTCGTTTGGTGCTTACGCCAAAAACGTGAAAGGCATTTACGGTGCCGGTGATACTGTAGAGGAGTGTAAACAATCTATATTAGACGCTATTGAAACCATCAAGACATTTGACAACGATCAAATACCAGCGGCATTGAAGGGAGACTATAACTTGGTATACAAATTTGATACCGAAAGTCTTTTACAATATTATAAAGGCATACTTTCTAATTCGGCAATCGAACGCCTTACCGGGATTAATCAAAAATTGATACACCAATATTCTACAGGGTTGAAAAAGCCACGGCCGGCGCAGCGTGAAAAAATTCAGGAGGGACTGCATCGGTTAGGACGAGAATTACTGGAAATAGAGTTATAAAATAATAAAACCCTTAAAAAGCAAATAATTACCGTCAGCAAAATGACCGTGAACAACAGGTTCAACTGTAGTCCAATAGAATCAAAACCAAACATGGGTGGATATATCACTGGTAAAAAAACATTAAACTCAACCTATATGGAAGCAAATCAAGAAATGTTGTTTTTTATTGACGAAACATTTATGAAATAACGCCACATAACACAGTGTATAAACCATAAGGGTAACAGCGAATGGCGAAGGTTTTTCTTCGCATCAGCGTCTCATACCTAATAGCATGAATGTGTCCCAAAGTTTCTCGCGGCTCACACACCCTTCCGTTAAATATAGTTAAAGTTGCGCCATTTCTTATCCCTCCGTTTGGTTTATATTATAAACCGATTTATATTTGCATTCGATTTACAGTCATTCATTATTAAAAAAAACTATGAAAGAAAAACAATTGAATGAGAAAGAGAGTTTAGAACTCATCACTCAAATGATTCGCAACACGCGACAGCGTATTGAAAAAGGGAACGGAATACCGTTTCTTATCTGGGGCTACACAACCGTACTTGTTTCGTTATTGGTTTGGTATCTGCTTTCAACTACGGGTAATCCTAATTGGAATTACTTATGGTTTCTTATCCCCGTCATCGGTTTTCCCGCGATGATGTGGGCTATTAGAAAACAAGAAAAGGGAGTAAAAACCTATATCGATAGGGTTATCGGTTACGTGTGGATTGTCGTTGGAATAGCTGGACTTGTCGTATCTGCATCAGCCATTTTTTTATGGAACTTGCCCATTCTTTTTATCGTGATACTGATGATGGGGAGCGGAACCGCTATTACAGGATTGATTATAAAATTTAAGCCGATTATTTTCTCGGGATTTGCCGGGATTCTTCTCTCTTTCGTATGCCTGATTGTAAAAGGATACGCATCCATCCTGCTTTTCGCGCTTATCTTTTTGGTAATGATGGTTATTCCCGGACATATATTGAATGTAAATAAGAAACATTATTAATGTATAAGCATATGGAAAGCAACACTTTTACCGAAAAAGAAAGTTTGGCCCTAATAACCGAAATGATTCGTAGCGCCAAAAACAGATTAGAAAAAAATAGCGGCTTACCCTTTATTATCTCCGGATACATCACAATTGTGATGATTACCGCGAGTTGGTTTCTTCTGAACCACCATCACTATTGGAACTTATTGCTCTTTTCTATTCCTGTCTTTGGTTTCTTGAGTATTCCTTTAACAAATGCTTTATCAGCAAAAGAAAAGGCAAATCACCTTGATAGAATCATTAACAAAACATGGCTGATTCTAGCATTCGGACTTTTTGTCACGATGGTTGGCGGATTACCGGTATGGGCATTTCCCATGATTTTTTATAAGACGGTATCTTACTTTTTATTATTTATCGGAATAGGGGTAATTATTACAGGTGTTGTAATTCGGTTCAGACCCTTTGTTTTTCTGGGTTTTCTCGGCATACTTGCATCATTGGTACCACTTTGGTTAAATTTCTTCGACAAGACACACTATATCGTGTGGTTCGCCGACATTCTGGTTATATTGATGATGATAATACCTGGACATATTTTGCATTACAAAAGAAATAAAAGTCATGTTTAAGCCACTTGACCCCCTGCTTCACTCTGAACTTCGATTGGCCATTATCTCCATATTGCTATCGGTAGAAGAAGCCGATTTCGTCTACCTCAAAGAGCAGACAAAGTCCACATCGGGAAACCTGAGCGTGCAGATTGACAAGTTAAGCGAGGCGGGTTACATTGAAGTTAAAAGGGGGTTTGTAGGAAAACGAACCCGTACCGTATGCAAAATCACGCGAGTCGGTATAAAAGCCTTTGAAGAGTATGTTGAATCTCTAAAAGGGTATCTAAACTTGAATAAGTAATAAATCGGATTGTAAGAGATAATTTTACATAGAAATAAAATCCCAGAAATTACATATATGTAAACTATTTGATTTATCTTTGTATTATGAAAGCAAATGACGGACAGATTACCGACTACGATGTGGTACTGGATGCGAAATTTGGCAAAACAGGCACGCCCGAGCGGGAACAAGCAAATAAAGATGCTTATACATTTTACATGGGACAGATACTAAAGGAAGCACGCCAAAATGAAAAAATGACACAGGCAGAACTTGCGGAAAAAGTTGGAATGAATAAAACCTACATCTCTCGTATAGAAAAAGGAACGATAGAACCGGGTATAGCCACCTTTGGCAAGATTATTAATGCGCTTGGCTTGAGGATAGAAATAGTGAAAACTTTAGCATAATCGACTCTATTCAAGTTTTTTCTAACTATGGCGAGGTACCATCCATCTGGTAAGCCATGCGATTTCCAAAAACATTTTAGCGGGGTATTCCACTGCCCCGCTATTTTTTTGTCTCAATTCAAGAAAATTAACACGAAAATCATGCTATCTTGCAACATTTCTGCTTTTAGAAACATCATATTAGTGTAAACAGGAAATTATTTATATGTCGGAGCATCGCTTGATACAAGCCTGCAAGCAAGGAGAAATGTGGGCGAGGAAAGAGTTGTATGAAACATACGCTCCCTCCATGATGTCGTTGTGCAGGCGGTATATGTCGAACTACAACGATGCTCAGGACGTGTTACAAGAGGGCTTTTTGAAGATATTTACCGTAATCGGGCAATATTCAGGGAAAGGAGCGTTTGGGGCTTGGATCAGGAAGGTTTTTGTAAACACCGCCCTGGAACATATCCGAAAAAGGAGCCGCATGAACGAAAGAGAGCTGTTAAACGACTATCAGATGGACTTTCAAGACGATTATCCCGATGTGGAGAAAGTGAGCGAGGATGACTTGGTACAATGCATTGCCGAATTGCCCGAGATGTATCGGACGATATTCAACCTATTCGTGGTAGAAGGTTATAAGCACATGGAGATTGCCGAAATGCTCGATATTCCCGAAAGTACCTCACGCTCCTATTTTTTCAGGGCAAGAAAACTGTTGCAAGAGAAAGTTACCCGATTAATCAATGAATAAAATGCAAGCTGACAACAGACATATCGATAGTCTTGACAACTTTTCGCGGAAAGTGGGCGAGAAGGTGAGAAATCACACCCAGCCGGTGGACGCTTCCGTGTGGGAGGGTGTTGAGAAGAGGCTTTCGGTGAAAAAACGTCCGCTTGTGCCGTGGCGATGGGTTGCAGCAAGTGTTGCCGCCGTGGCCATCGGGTTGATTTTCCTGTTAACCCCGTTTGATAAAGAACCCGCGGAACAGATAATCGTGAAAAGTACACGTGGTGTGAAAAATGCGCAGAGTGAACAGAGCGTGCAAGACGAACAAACCGCCACACCAAAACCTCAGAAGGATAAGAAAGAGGAAGCCAAGTCCCCTGTTACGAAAGAAACTCACCAACCCCTTCTGGCAAGTACAAAACAAAGCATGGAAGAGCCGATGGCTACGCACCGTCGCGAAGAAAAACAAACCGAAACACCTCAAACGATTGAGCAACAAGACCTTGGAGTAGACAAATCATTCATCGAAAAACCAATAGAGAAAGAAGCGACAGAAGCGGCAAAGGTAGAAAGGGCAGAAAAGACAGAAAAAATAGAAAGCACGGAAAAAGCAGAAAGTGCGGAAAGAACAGAAAGCACTGAAAAAAGAGTAAAAGCAGCTTCAACCGATTCCACTACAATAAAGAAACCGCGTGAAGATATAATATTGGCGGAAGTGTCAGGGACATCAGCGGATTATCCACGCTCCCGGAAACAATCGAAACCCTCTTTGCTGTTAGCTATCAGCGGTGCTTCGGTCGATGCGAACTTTGATTTCGCGGACAAAGAATACCTGTACGCCAACTCCAATATGGATCCCGATGAAAGCGCGAAAGATATGACCAGTTCTCCCAACCAATACGCCACGCTAACCCCTGCCGACTATTCTGAAGTGACACATTTGCCGCCTATCTCTTTCAGCATCATGGCCGGATTCCCCTTAAACAAAACGTGGAGCATTGAAACGGGACTGATGTACACCTACATGGTGTCGCACTTCTCAAAACCGGGAAACGTGGAATATAGCGGTAAACTCAAGCTGCACTACCTGGGAATTCCGGTAAGATTAAAAGCCAATGTATACCAAAGTAATCGATGGAGCATCTACCTGTCGGGAGGGGGTAGTGCAGAGAAAGGGCTGTCCTCACAATATCGCCAGCAAATTCGCTACGCGGATGGTGCCATAAAACATACCCATGTGCGTTCGAAGATTGATGGCGTGCAGTTTTCTGTACAGGCTGCCACCGGGTTCGGTTACAAGATCAACAACAGCATTCAACTTTTCGGCGAGCCGCGCATCGTCTACTATTTCAATAACAATCAGCCGATGAGCGCCCGGACCGAAAGCCCTTTGACCGTCGGGTTAAACGGAGGAGTTAAAATCAATTTTTAAAACAGACCAATATGAAACCGACATGTTTAAAATAATCATTAAACATCAAAGGTTCCATACACCGAAACAAAAAAATAAAATAATCGTATGAAAAAGTCACATTTTCTATTTCTTGCACTTAGCGTGTTGATGCTCCCTGCCTGCGATCACGGCACGGAAGAGTACGTAACCTACATGACGAACGAGCCGATATTCATGTCGGCTACTGAATTCAGGAGTTCGGTGGATGTAGAAGCTCCTAAGCCCATTGAGGAACAGGGAAAAATCGCCTTTTACAACGATTACCTCTACATTTCGCAACCGGGCAAGGGTATTCACGTTATCGACAATCGCCAGCCGTCGAACCCACGCAACATCGCTTTTATCGAGCTGTTGGGAAATGCCGATATGCATATCCGGGACAACATGCTGTATGCCGACTCCTTTATCGACCTGGTGTGGTTCGATATCAGTGATCCAGCGGCTCCCGTTTTTAAGGGACGCAAAGAGGAGGTTTTCCCGGAGGCACTTCCACCCATTGAAAACAACTACGGATGTGATTACTCTCAGGCGATGGACAGGAAAAATGGCGTTGTCGTAGGTTGGAAAGTGGTGGAAAGGAAAGAGCTTGTTAGCAACTATAAATCCAGGTGGCATTGGGGTTGGGGTTGGAGCAAAGAGCTGATGTACACAGATGCGGCACCTTCTACCGGGAATGCTGGCGGTGCAGGAATGGTTGGCTCCATGTCGCGTTTCGCCATTTATAAAGATCATCTGTACACCATTCTCCAGAACCGATTGGATATCTTCGACCTTTCGGGAGAGGAACCCGAAAAGGTGGGCAAGGAGATTTACGTGGGAAGCGATGCCGAAACCATTTTCCCATACAAAGATTACCTCTTTTTCGGAACGCCTACCGGGATGATCGTCTACTCGGTGGAGAATCCAACAGAGCCAGTATACATCTCGCGTGTCATCCATATTCTCGGGTGCGACCCGGTAGTAGTGGAAGATGACATCGCCTACGTGACCGTTCGCTCGGGCGACTTCTGCGGGCAGGATGTAGACATGCTGATGGTGATTGACGTGAAAGATGTAAAGCACCCCAAACCGATCGTGGAATACGCGATGTATAACCCGAAGGGATTGGGCATTGATAACGGCACGCTGTTCGTTTGTGACAAAGGGTTAAGGGTGTTCAACGCGAAAGATCCGCTCGCGCTGATGACTGAGGCTAATAAGTTGGCACATTTCCAAGAGATGGACGGGTTGGATGTGATTCCCTATAACAATGTGCTGATGATGATTGCCGATGACGGCATTTACCAGTACGATTATACCGATGTCACGAAGATAAAACTGTTGAGTGTATTACCGATAGGTAAATAAATTTCCTGTTTCGCTCGATGGTCTGCCGCCGAACCCGAACAAGTTTGGCGGCAGTTTTTTCATCCCTAGAACGGGTATCCAATAGCGAAGTGAAGCGCGAAATCCCGCTTCAGGTTCGGCTTGAAGAGTGTCCAGCGCTCCCCTTCGGGAAGCGCCGGGTTGTGTGCCTTCATCCCCCCGTCAAGGCGCAGGATCAAGAAGTTGAGGTCTAACCTCAAGCCCACGCCATACGACACCGCCAGCTCCTTGTAGAAACGATCCCACCTGAACATACCGCCGGGCTGCTCCTCGTAATCTTTTATGGTCCAGATGTTGCCCGCGTCAATGAAACCCGCCAACTCGAATAGCGAAGTCATCTTGCGCCGGAATTCCAGGCTAAGGTCAAGCTTCACATCCCCTATCCTATGCCCGAAATCGGAGCCGAGGGAGTCGCGGCTGTAGGTGCCCGGCCCCAGGCTGCGGGTGCTCCATCCCCTCACGCTGTTGGCACCACCCCCAAAGTAGCGCTTCTCAAACGGCAATACGATAGCGTTGCCATAGGGATAAGCCACGCCAACGGCCACTCGGGCAGCCAACGTGTTCTTGTAATCGAACACGTACATGGGGGCAAAGTCGAAGTCGCCTTTAACGTATTCCGAGTAGGGTATCTTGAAAAAGGTCTTCCTGCCATTCTCCCGTTCTCCCGCCCCGAAGCTGGTGGCCAAGCGGGGAAGCCACCCTGCTACCTCAACGCCCGCGCGAATACGAAACGGAACAGCAGGCATGCTCCGCCTGGCGATACGGCTGTAATTGGTGAAAGTGGCATGGTAGGCCGATCGAACGATAAGCTGCTCGTCGTAGCTGTACCGCAAGATGGGGTTGACCTCCTCGTTCATATAGAGGGAGTCGAACTGGGCGGAGGTACGGGGCATCCGCACGTAGGTAATCCCCACCGGTTCCAGCACGTGCTGCAACTTCCAGTCGAACGACGACCATTGAAAACGACTCGACAGGTTGAAGAACTGTCGCAGGTACTCCGGGCGATTCTGATAGTTGATGCCGGCGGTAAAATCGGTTGAGGCTGAGGGCTGATCGCGCAGACGATCCAGCCTCCAGGGTAACAGCAGCTGTGGAACGGAGAGGAACACCTCCGCACCATACTCGTAGTAGCTGTCGTCTAGCAGATTCAAGCTGTCTGACGAGCCGATAAACTCGTATGCCCCGTTCAAACGGACACGAAATGTCTCTCCCCCCTTGAAAAAGTTCCGGTGCTCGTACGACACGTTGCTGGCAATCCCCAAATCGCCTGCCGAGTTAGTACCATCCACCCCGAACTGCATGTAGTGCATGTTGCCCGGGAAAAGGGTAACCCGCGCATCAAGGTAATTGCTATCGTTACGAACCACTGGCGTCAAACGGATGGCCGTCTGGCTAATGGGTCCCATGCCGTTCAGCGATGCGTAGCTCCGCTCGACCAGCCGGTCAGAATAAAGCCTCCCCGGGCGGATGAAGGTGTTGTAGTAGATGGTCTTCGGCAGCAGGAAACGATCCCGTTGAGACACGATCTGAACGCCCTTGTAGTAGGTCGTGTCTAACTGGGAGTGACGCGTTGAATCGCTCAAGATGGCATCATCCACACCATTAACAACCAGCACATTTCCAATATTGTACCGCTTATAGGCCAAGCCATCGTCAGGGCTATTGAGCGACAACGTGACATCCACCTGGTGATCGCCGACCGTGGTATCGGCCAGAAAGTAAAAATGGTCTTTCATGAAATTATAATACCCCCTGTTCTTCAGGAAAGTGGTCATGTTTTCCCGGCCATCATCCAGCACCGAGAGGTCAAACAGGTCCCCCTCTTTTACCAGTTGAAGTTGGCCACCATCGCTCAGTAGGCCATGCACCGTGGTATCCACGGAATGGATGGTTTCAGAAAAGGTGCGAACACGATACGGTTCGTTTCCGGTGACGTTAAAGGTCACATGCGCCCTCCTGCCCTCTTTTACCACCAGGGTATCCACACGCGCGTTCAGGTACCCCTTGTTATTGAGGTGCAGCCGAATCTGTTCGGCCGAGATCACGGCAAGCTGCTCGTTATAGAGCACCGGGGGATTCCCATGCTTGAGCAGCTGACGATTCAACCAGGTAGAGTCGTTATCAGGGAGATTGTACATATGCAACTTCCATTTGCCAAATAGGGGGATAGAGGCGTTGGGACGTTGACGAAGGTAGGGAATCAGTTCCGGCTCTCCCATGCCGCGTACGTCTGAACGGATATCCACCTTATTGAGGAGGTAGCTCTGTTCAGGCACCTTCTTGGTGGCATCACAACCCACCAGCAGAAGCAGCCCCAACAACAGGTATGTATACTCCCTTCTACGCATCATTTCTCCTCTTTAGGCTTGCTATACCTGAAATCGAAAAGGTTCCTGATCGATTGCCCCTCCTTGGTGACCACGAAACCGACACCCTGCGTGACGGGGGCACGGCTGGAAAACCGCTCGTTGGCACGATTAAACGCTCTAAGCATAAACCAGTTGTTTATGTCGTACTCCAACTCGAACTCGCCCATGAACGCTTGCTGGCTAGCCAACATGCTTTTATCCCCGTAACTCAGGTTGGTCGATAGGCGCAGGCGGTTATTCAACAGGCGGGTAGAGACATCCACCCCCATCCTGGCGTTATCAAGGGAGCCATCCAGCGTCTGCAAATTCGTGCTGACCGTCCAGTTATCCCTCAAGGCGCTGGCGAACAGGGCATCCAAGCCCCTGGAGAGGTAATTCGCGGCGAAGTTGGTGAACATCGACGAGCCGAAGGCAACATCCGGCGACCCTTCGGCAGGGATAAAACTCCCGGTGGTGGCCAAGTAGGCGAACTGCAATATCTTGGTCTCCTCGGTGTTGATGAAGCTTTTGACCCGCTGCTGAATATCACTGGAGCTCTCGGGAAGCTCGATGTCGTACTTGAGATCCATCGCCTCCAGGTTGCCGTTAATCCGCAGCAACGCGTTCACCGGGACACGCGTATTTTTCAATTCCTGTGCGAAAGTGGGGCTAAGTGCCGACAAATCGGTTCGCACTGGCAGGAAGGCTGTAATATCGAAACGGGTATTAAGGGGGTGACCAGCCATAGTCAGCCGGCTACCTTCACGTATAGAAAAGTCGATAGAGCGCAAATTCTGCAGGTTATAGTGAAATTTACCCTCATTGATCACGTAATCACCGTAAAGCCTTACCTGGGGCGTTGCTTTGGAGTTGTAATTGATGCTCAACTCCCCTTCGCCGTTTATCTCCAAGGCGTTGCCTGAGGTCGGATCCAAAATGACCCCGGCAGTGAGCTGGGGGGTCAGGTCGACCGTGGCCCGCATCACAACAGGCAACCCCGAAGCGGTAGAGGCGTTAATCTGACTGGAGAGCTCACGACCTCTACGGAGGAAACTCAATGAGTCCTCCGATGGGGTATTGATGTAGACAATCCCGGTATACTCGATGGCCTTGGCAGTTTGCGGCAACACCACCGTAACGTCTGACTGCCTCCTGGTGTACAGCCTACCATCACCAAAGATACCCGAGGAGGAGCCCGCGATGCTGACATTACCCGACAGGCAGAGGTTGCCGTACACCATCAGGTCGGTACGGTTCTTATTGTTCAACAGCATGAAGTCATCAAGGCGAACGTTGGCCGTGAAGGCCATCCCCCCGAAGTTGACGTGCGAAAGTTGTAAATCCAAGGTGGCCGCTCGGTTATTCTGATCGCGAATTACCAGGTTGGTCAGTCCCACGTTGTCCTTGCCCACCCTGATAGTGTCCGACAGGTAATAGGTAACGTTGGTATAGGCGACCTTCAGTTCACCATCCTCGATTCCCAACCACCCCTGGGTGAGCGGCTCTGAAAGCTTGCCGCCTATATGGAGACGCGAATTCAACCGTCCCTTCAACTCACTGAAAATCGTGGTGGCCAACGGCTGAATGGTACGAAGCTCAAAGTTATCAATCGAAAGGGCAACGTCCAAAGGTAAGGGACTGGCTTCGCCCGTGGGAACGTATCCCTTGATCTCGAGGCTCTTCTCTTGGCCATTCTCCAGGTAGGCGTTCAAGTTAAGCCCAGAGCGGAGCTGGTCCCAGTCCCCTTCGATTCGTAACGTACCAATCGTATCGTTGTTCAGGGCGATATGCTCTACGCGCAGCGCTTCGGTATGGATCATGGGGGTCTCCAGGGCCTGCTGGACGAAAACCTCACCCTTAAGGGAACCGGAGATGTTAGTCACGTCAAAAGCAGCCAAAATAGAGCCCATCTCCGTGTTATTGAAGTAGAGCCGGATATTGTCCTCCTCTCTTTTCGAGGCCACCCCTTCCAGCCCAAACAGCAACATCTCGCCTTGTCGAACACCGAAGTTCCTAACGGTTATCGAATCTTTTCGGTATTCAATAGCGGCCTTGTTAATCGTAACATCCCGCCCGTTAAACTGCGCGGAGGTAGGATGCACCCGGAGATCAATGCCCAGCTGATCGTTCCAATCCCTTAAGAAGTCCATAGCGATGAGCAGGTTCCCGTTCGACTTCGTGTTTACCTGATTCAAATCGTACTCAAAGTGGTTCACCAGCGAATCACCCGCGGCAGTGCTACGAAGACGGGCATTGAGGTACCCCTTATCCTGCACCAGGTAGCTGCTCATCGCGAGCTTGATGCCTTTCTGTCTGCTCTCAAGTTCCAGCCAGGTCTCCCTTACGTCGCTGTTGCCAAAGATTATCTGGGGGATATGTGCATCTAGACGCAACGGTCGGCTATTGTTCAGATTAATGACCTCCGCAATGGTCGCCGGCTGCTTTAGCCATTCGCTAATCGTCCTGCCGGTCCGGTTTCTCAGATCAATACTCCCGGAAATAGTTGCCGGCTCCACATTGTAGAAAGGAAGGGAGAAGACGTGAGAGATATCTTCTGTGTTTTTTATGAGGAAATTAAAGGTGAAATTATTTTTGGCCGGGGAATCCTTATCCGTTGACAATGGTTGGTTCACTGTATGCAGGGGAACAGTTACTGCACCCTCCACTATCTCCTCCTCCTCTTTTATCACGGAGGGCAGGTAAAGCTGCAGCTCCTTGGCCAACTCCCTGCCAATCGTGGAAAAGTAGTAGTCTCCCATGATCTCCCCGTCGAGGATAGAGGATGCGATCTCTATCTTTTTACCCTTCTTCGGGTCGACTGATGCTTGTAGGTAAATGGGTCCCGGGTTGTAGTAAAAGCTACTATCCATGAGCGATGTCTGGTCCATCACGAGGGAGCCGGTCAAATCGTCAAACGTCGTACCGATGAAGTGGGCGTTCAGGCGGGTAGCGAAAGTAGGCATCTTCCACCCCTCCATCATAAGGAAGGGCCTCAAATCCAGCCGATCAATCACACCGTCCAACTGGATTTCCTTCTCCTCGCCGAAGGAGAAGCCGGCCGCCAGCTCCAGTTTGTTCAATTCGCCGTCGGCAGTCACGGTGGCGGCGACGGTCGTACCAGAGTAAACTCCGTCAAAAAGCAGATCCCGGTAGGGGAACCCCTTGTAGGTGGTCGACTTGATATTCCCGTTGGCCTCGACCGTCACCCCTTCACCTTGCACGATGGAGACGGTGGCGTCGGTAGCGAGCGTGGTAATACCCACACCGGCTTTCTCACCGATAATATCGGCCACGGAGATATTATTCACGCGAACTGGCCCACCATAAACGAGGTGCTTGAACCGGTTGGTCATCTTCCCTATCCCGTTCAACAATACCTCCCCCCGCTCCGTATCGATCACGATATCGTAACGAAACAGCGGTATCTTACCCACCGCGGTCAACCGCAAGTCCAAGTTACCCAACGCGGTTAGTTGAGGGGGCGAAGTGTAAGCAGGAGCCCAAATGCGGATAAGTGCTTCCAGATGCTCCTGCGTTATGGCGAGACGGTGAATCCGCAGGTTCAGGTCACTTGTCGCGTAGCTAAGGCAGTCAGCCATCTCCGCCGAAAGAACAAAGCGGGTAAAGGGACCATACTTGAAATCCAGGTGCTTTACCGTGGCTAAGGGCCATGCACCCTCCGCTTCTAACTCGAACGACATCGGCTGATCGAGATGATTCAGTTTGGCGGCGAAAATAGCGGCGTCATCAGGCTCCAACCGGTCGCTCTTCAAGGTAGCCGCGAACTCTTTCGACTCCCTGTCAAAATGGGCATCCCTCACTTTGAGATCAGAGTTATTAAAGACCAAATTAAGCCACTCGCACTTCAATCGGCTGCCGACCGACCTGAATAACAACGCGAGGTTTTCTAATTGCAACCCCGAGTGATCCTCCCGAAAAGACAACCGCTTGACCTCAACCGTCATCTTATCCATACCTTGAAAGTCGACGTTCGCCCGCAGGTCAAATTCCCTAGCATCAATATGGTTCGGCGAAAACACACCGGGGGTAACAGGAGCGGAAAGGACGTGGTATCTCAACGAGCCATTCCTAAAGTGAATAGCTCCGGAGGTGATGCGCCACGGATTTTTTCGCTTTTTCACCCCCTTGATATCGGTTTCAGGCTTATCTTCCGTTATTCCCCCCCCTTCACCACCATCCCTATCAGCACCCTTTCCCTCGTCCGTCTCCTCTTTATCGCCCGCGAACGAGTCGATGATAAACTGAAAGTTAAACGGCTCGTCTGGTGAGAGTCGATAGACCTTGGCCACGAAATCCTCCAGGATTAACTGCTCGACCATTACCCTACGGCTCAAGAGATCAACTGGCACGATTCGAACAGTGAGGCGACCAGTATACAAAAGGGTATCTTGCTGTTGGTCTTCCACGTATAGCCCATTCAGGTCCACCTTGTTGAAAAAGCGAACCCGAACACCATCCAGAGAGAGCCGGCTGTTTATCTTGGGCTGTACCTTCTCCAACGCGAAGCGAGCCGCCCGTCGTTGAACGGAAGGTATACTGAAAAGGAGGAACAATATCACGTTCAATGATATAATTCCAACGATCACGTAAGCAAATATACGGGCGACTTTTGAAGCCAAATCAGTTCGGGCGAATTTAGTGAAGCAACTTGCCTATTACATCCACCTTCATGAGAACTTTCAAAGTCAATACTATGGTAACTCCTGGCTCATGTTGATCCCTGCACCGTCACCAGTTGTTTACACATCAATACGGAACGAAAAACCCACACGAAAGTAGAATGACAAACACTCCTGTTTTTAGTTATGCAATGATACTAAAAAAAGGCGGATATAGCCACGGAACAGGCTTTAATTTTAGCAAAAACGGTTTATTTGGGATTTTTCTACAATAGAGAGTTGCCGTACTCCTTGACGGCGGGGGAGCAGATCTTCCATTATTTGGGGTTTTTCCACAATAGGGAGCCATCACCGTAGCTCAAGAAACGATAGTTGTTCTCCAATGCGAACCTATACACCTCACGCCACCCCTCCCCGATGAAAGCGGCGACCAACAGCAACAAGGTACTCCGGGGCTGATGAAAGTTGGTAATCAACCCATCGGGATAGTGAAAGGGGTAGCCGGGTGCAATCATCAATTGGGTTACCGCGGTTATCGAGCCCTTACTAGTGCGGTCGAGGTGGCGAAGAATGGCTTCCAGGGCTTCGTTCGGATCAATCGGATCGCTCTCCTCGTACGGTTCCCACTGCCCCACCTTGAAGAGAAAAGAACCGGGCTCGGATTTCCCGCCGCTCTTACCTTCCACCGTGTATACACCCCACATTTCATGGGCATCTTTTGCCTCCTGCCCACTCCCCACCGTGCGCTCACCACCTATTTCACATTCCCTCCCTGTGCCCTGCCCACTTCCTACTGGGTGCTTACCACCTGCTCCATACCCAATCCCGACTTCATGTGCATTCTCCCTTTCATGCAGCTTTTTCCCGATATAGTACAGGCTCTCCACCGTACGAGCTGAAGTGGTTCCCACCGCGATCAATGGCCCAGTACGATGCAGCAACCGCTCAATCGTCTCCCTGGAAACGGATATGAACTCCGTATGCATATCGTGCTCGCCCATGAGCGGTGACTTCACCGGCTTGAAGGTACCCGCACCCACGTGGAGGGTTACCTCGGCAGTCCGGATGCCCCTTTCGTGTAACCGATTCATCAACTCGGGGGTAAAATGAAGTCCCGCGGTAGGGGCAGCCACGGAACCTTCGACCCGGGCGTAAACCGTCTGATAGGTCACATCATCGCTCGACTCCGCCGCCCGGTTAAGGTAGGGCGGAATAGGCAACTTTCCCGCGGCTTCCAAGAGTTCAGAAAAGGTAATCCCAAGGTTTTCAGCAACGTGATAGCCACCGCAACCTTTGTTAGCACCGTTGTCATCCCCGGCATCACAACCCGGGTGATCCCCAGCACATTCGCCGTTATCCCAAGAAAAAGAGACGATAGCGTCACTCCCATCCATCCCTGCCCTCTCGGCGCACAACTCGACCACCCGCTCACCAATGGGAACCTGCAGGGTCAACACCTCATCTTTCCAGCGCCGCGCGTTCCCCACCATGCAGCGCCATGAGCAACAGCTCCGCTGCTGGAAGCTCACCGCGTAATCGGCCGGCTCGTAGGGCGACAAGCAAAAGACCTCCACGCGAGCACCCGTCACCTTATGAAATAGCAGTCGGGCATGAATCACCCGGGTATCATTAAAAAGCAACAGGCTTCCAGGGGGCAACTGCTCGGGTAGTGAGCGAAAGAGCGTCGAGGTGACGAGACCCGCATCGTACACCAGTAATTTCGACCCATCTCTATCAGGAAGAGGATACTTGGCGATGCGCTCATCGGGCAAGGGGTAATCATACCGATCGATGCTTAACCGCTGTATATCGGCTTTTTTCATTATTTTGACTACCAAAAAATTGATTTTCGTATTTATTAATTCATTTATTGCACAAAAATAGTCAACTTTGCATCGGATGACAAAAAAACAGTCGCTTAGAAAAGAGTTATGAGATCAATATCCGTTGGGGACACCGTCCGTTTCCTGAACAGCGTGGGAGAAGGAAGAGTGAAAGGCTTCCAAAACAAGCAGATCGCGATCGTGGAAGATGAGCACGGGTTCGACGTGCCGGTACTCGTCTCGGAGCTCGTGGTCATCAAATCGGCCGAAGAGGAACTTGAAAAGATAAAAGCAACGTCCGACGCCGCGGTAATGGACGAGAACGCCCAAGGTAAGATAGGTTCTAAAACGGGATGGGAGAAGGGATTAAAGCCCAAGACAGACGCCGGGATGGGTAGACTGGGCAAACCGGAGACGGGGATAAGAAGGTCAGGCAAATGGGAGTCAGCAACGGGTCAACCGATGTTCCAACCTGAATCAAAGCACACGGTGACAACCGAGGAAACCCCCGAGGGGGAACAGATTACCGCCTGCCTGGCCTACCTCCCCATGGACAGTAAAAACCTCTCCACCACCGCGTACGAATGCTATTTCGTGAACGACAGCAACTACTTCCTCTACTTCAACTACATGAGCAGGGAGAACAACGTGTGGAAAAGCCGACACACCGACCTGGTTGAACCCAACACCAAAATTTTCGTCGAAGAGTTTGATAAAACGGAGCTGAACGAGATCGAGAAGGTCGCGGTACAATTCATCGCCTTTAAACGGAACAAGCCGTACGCGTTCAAGAACCCCGGGTCGGTGGAGCTACGTATTGACACGGTGAAGTTCTATAAGCTGCATAGCTTTCAAGAGAACGACTACTTCGAGGAGGATGCACTTATCTACTACCTCATACGAGAGGACCTACCCGAGGAGGAGCTGCTGGTTTCGGCAGGTGACCTGGAACGGGCCATGAACGAGAAAAGGAGGGCCGACCGACCTGCCAGGAGCAGGAGGAAGAGGACGGGACAACCGGAGAAAGCAAAGGTGGTGGAGGTGGATCTCCATATCAACCAGCTCCTCGACACGACGGCCGGCATGAACAACGCGGATATCCTGGAATATCAGCTCAAGAAGTTCAACGAGACGATACAAGCCCACCTCAACCAAAAGGGCAAGAGGCTGGTATTCATTCACGGGAAAGGCGACGGGGTGCTGCGACAAGCCATCCTAAGTGAACTGAAGAAAAAATATCCCTCCTGCTACAGTCAGGATGCCTCGTTTAAAGAGTACGGTTTCGGTGCCACCATGGTCACTATAAGATGATTAACGTTAACATATTCTGTTTATGAAGTTTTTGAAAAGAGCAATTACCATCCTTATCGTGGCCCTCCTCGTTACCAGCTGCGAAGTTATCCAACGCATCGGGGGGCCTACCAGCTATCCCAAAGCGAATATCGATACAACTCGCTCAGCAACATACAAATAGCGGGAATGAACCTCGGCAACGCATCCAATATCTCCGTTTCTAACCTGGCATCCATTGCCACGATCCTCGCGGGAGGGTCAACACGCCAAACCATCCCGTTTAGCATGACACTCAATATGGACGTGACCAACCCCAACAATGCGACTGCCTTCCTGGATGCGCTGGATTACAGCATCCTGATCAACGAGATGGAGTTCGTGGAAGGGAAGATGGACGTCCCTATCCGCATCGACCCCGGCCAAACCACCCTGCTTTCGATTCCCATCAGCGTCGACCTGAAGAGTCTGATGAACCGTTACTCGCAGGAGCGGGTCACCAACGAGATGAGCGCCTTCTTGGGTATCACCCCGAAAGAGACGTCGGTAACGGTCAAGTTGTGGCCCAAGCTTACGGTCGGCAACACGCTGATCAAGGTGCCCGCACCCATACCCGTGGTATTCAACTTCGGAGGGAAACAATAAGCTTTGGGGCAATAGTGAGCTTTATTGACTATCTTCGCGTTTTAATTGTTCATGACGATGCAAAAACCATCCATACCCAAGGGGACACGGGACTTTTCGCCGGAAGAGATGGCGAAACGAAACTATATTTTCAACACGATCAGAGAGGTGTACCAACTCCACGGCTTCCAGCCAATTGAAACACCCGCAATGGAGAACCTCTCCACCTTGCTGGGCAAATACGGGGAGGAGGGCGACCGGCTGCTGTTCAAGGTGCTCAACTCGGGGGATTTTCTATCCAGCCTGAGCCACGAGGATCTCACGGAAGGCAACGCGGCGAGAAGTGCGCACAAGATCTCGGAAAAGGGATTGAGGTACGACCTCACGGTTCCCTTCGCACGGTACGTGGTGATGCACCGCAACGAAATTACCTTCCCATTCAAACGGTACCAAATACAACCGGTATGGCGTGCTGACCGACCACAACGGGGACGCTACCGGGAGTTCTTTCAATGCGACGCCGATATCGTGGGCTCCGACTCGCTGCTGAACGAAATCGAGCTGATACAGATCATCGACGAGGTGTTCGCCCGCCTCGGCATTCGGGTATCTATCCGGCTAAATAACCGCAAGATCCTCGCCGGGATAGCGGAGGTCATCGGCCAAACCGACCAGCTCACCGCCATCACGGTAGCCATCGACAAGCTGGATAAAATCGGACTGGAAAAGGTGAACGAGGAGCTTGCCGCGAAAGGTGTCGACGAAGAGGCCATTAAGAAGCTGCAACCCATCCTAATGATGAGCGGCGACAACGCCGAAAAGATCGGGCTGCTGCGAAAAGAGCTACACGCTTCTAAAACGGGACTCGCGGGAGTCGACGAGGTGGAACTTATCTTCGAGAAAATCAAGCCATTAGCGCTGAGGAACGAGCTGGTGCTCGACCTCACCCTGGCTCGGGGACTCGATTACTACACCGGTGCCATCATCGAGGTAAAGGCACTGGATGCCGAGTTCGGGAGCATCACGGGGGGCGGCCGATACGATAACCTGACCGGTATATTCGGGCTGCCCGACGTCTCCGGCGTGGGCATATCGTTCGGTGCTGATAGGATCTACGACGTGCTGAGCCAGCTTGACCTTTTCCCGGAGGGTTTTTCCCACGCGACCGACCTGCTGTTCGTCAACTTCGGCGAGAAGGAGGCCGACTGGATCCTGCCGCTCCTAAAGGAGCTGAGAAGCTCGGGAATACGGTGCGAACTATACCCGGAAGTAGCCAAGATGAGGAAACAGATGACCTACGCGAACAATAACCGGATCCCCTTCGTGGCGCTGGTGGGTGAAAAAGAGATGCAAGAGGGGGTCATCGGCCTGAAAAACATGATCAACGGCGAACAACGGAACTGCTCATTGCAGGAGTTGACCGACGAGATGAAAAAAACGTCCGGATGATATCGATCGACAACCTAACCGTGCGGTTCGGGGGGTTCACGCTGCTCGACCAGGTTTCGTTTGTCCTGAACCGAAATGAACGGGTCGCGCTAACAGGAAGGAACGGCTCCGGAAAGTCGACCCTCCTGAAAATCATGGCGGGCCTGCAACTCCCTACCGAAGGCTCCGTCTCTACCCCCAAGGAGGTATCCATCGGCTACCTACCGCAACATATGACGGTAAGCGATAGCCGAACCGTGATGGAAGAGGCTTCGATCGCGTTCGAGCAGTTGCTGGCCATGGAGCAAAAGGTGAAACGGCTCCACCAAGAGATGGCCAAGCGCACCGACTACGAATCGGATGACTACCATGCGCTCATCCAAAGGGCTACCGATCTGCAGGAGCAGTTAAACTTTTCGGGAATCCACACGTTCGAGGCGGAAACGGAGAAGACGCTCCTGGGCTTAGGGTTTGAACGGAGCGACTTTGACCGTCCCACCAGCGAGTTCAGCGGTGGATGGCGCATGCGTATCGAGCTGGCGAAGATACTGTTGCAAGCGCCCGACGTGCTGCTGTTGGACGAGCCTACCAACCACCTCGACATCGATTCAATCCAGTGGCTGGAGCAGTTCCTCGCCAATAGCGGTAGCGCGGTGATGCTGGTATCGCACGACCGCGCTTTCCTGGACCGGGTGACCAACCGCACCATCGAGATAGTGCTGGGCTCTATCCACGACTACCGGGTGAGCTACTCCACCTACGTGGAACTGCGCAAAGAGCGGCGGGAGCAGCAGCTACGGGCATACGAGAACCAACAGAAGCAGATTAAGGATACCGAGGAGTTCATCGAGCGCTTCCGGTACAAGGCAACCAAGTCAAATCAGGTGCAGTCCCGGATCAAGCAACTGGAGAAGCTCGACCGCGTTGAGGTGGACGAGATAGACACCTCACGGCTCAACCTGAAGTTCCCGCCCGCACCCCGATCCGGCTCCTATCCCATCATCATGGAGGGAGTCTCAAAAAGCTACGGGAGCCACGAGGTGTTTAGCAAGGTAACGCTCACCATCGAACGGGGCGAAAAGGTCGCCTTCGTCGGCAAGAACGGCGCGGGGAAGACGACCCTCGTCAAGTGCATCATGGGCGAAATCGAGCACGGGGGCAAGCTCAAACTGGGACATAACGTCAAGATCGGCTATTTCGCCCAGAACCAGGCGCAGCTCTTGAACGAGGAGCTGACCGTGTTCGACACGATTGATCTAGTGGCGGCAGGCGATATCCGCTCCAAGATCAGGGACATTCTCGGTGCATTCATGTTCGGCGGGGAAGCATCGGACAAACGGGTGAAGGTGCTGTCGGGCGGTGAGCGTAGCCGCCTGGCCATGATCCGGTTGCTCTTGGAACCGGTGAACCTGCTCATCCTGGACGAACCGACCAACCACCTCGATATGGCGTCAAAGGATGTGCTGAAGAAAGCGATAGAGACATTCGAGGGTACCGCCATCATCGTTTCGCACGATCGCGATTTCCTGGATGGTCTGGTGGGAAAAGTGTACGAGTTCGGGGCCGGGAGAGTGAGGGAGCACCTGGGAGGCATCTACGAGTTCCTGGAAAAGAGGGCACTAAACAGCCTCCAGCAACTTGAACGAAGCTCCACGCCAGCCGATAGCGATAGTAGAGGGAAAAAAGATGAACAGCAGGAGCCGATAAACGAAGGCAGACGCTCCTACGAGGAGCAGAAAGCGTGGAACCGGAAAGTGCGAAAACTAGAACGGGATGTCGAGAAGGCGGAAGAGAAGGTGGAGCGACTGGAGGAGAAGATTAGCAAATTGGAAAGTCGCCTCGCCACGCCGGAAGGTGCGGCTGATATGGAGTTGCTTCAGAAGTACCTTGAGATGAAAGCGAAACTGGACCGCGCAATGAACCTTTGGGAACGTTTAGCGTTGGAACTGGAAGAAACAAACCTAAGCAGCTGATTATTCACGTTAAGTATTGCCTTTTTAATGCTTTCATGCTCGTCTGACGTAAATTATTTGCGACAAGTGAGAGCAAATGCAAAGCTTGCTTTGATTTTGCCGAACGTAGCAAATATCTGTAAGGCGAATTTTGCGTTAAGCAATACGAGCAGAAAACGAACTTGTTCGTATTATGCCGTTGCGAGCAAAAGTGCAGCTTCACTGAAAGTTTACGAGGTCTTCGCCATGAAAGCATTAAAAAACACAAAGAGTAAACAAACAAATGAAAAAAATAAGTGTTTTCCTTTTCAATAAGCTCCTGGGATGGCGGGTGGCGAACGAGGTACCTCGCCTGCCCAAGTGCGTGATCGCGGTTGCCCCCCACACGAGCAACTGGGACTTTATCATCGCGAAGCTAGCCTATTCCTCCTTGGGTAGAACCGCCCACTTCCTCATCAAGTCGGAGTGGTTTTTCTTCCCGTTCAACCTTTTTTTCAAACGAATCGGGGGTATCCCGGTCAAGCGAGACAGAAGCGAATCCCTCACCGACACCCTCGCCGAAGAGTTTCAAAGACGGGAGCAAATGGAGCTGGCTATCGCACCCGAAGGAACCCGTAAACCGGTAACGAAATGGAAAAGAGGCTTCTACTTTATCGCCTTGAAAGCCGGCGTACCTATCATGCTTATAGGACTGGATTACGGGAAAAAGGAAGCCCGCTTCTTGGGTCTGTTTCATCCAACAGGTGACTACGAAAGTGACATCCCAAAAATCAAGTCGTACTACCACGGCCTCCGGGGGAAAAAACCCGAAAATTTCCTTTTATAGGCCCCGCGCTGCCCTTTTCTGCCCTTTTCTACCCTTTTCTACCCTTTTCTGCCCTTTTCCCCCAACCTACCCCGCCCCTGAAAGCGTCAAAGATTGTCACGTGAAACAGAGACGAAGGCACCCTTACCTAATCCTCGAAATCGAGTCTAAGCTGCACACCATCCACGGGCAATACAGCCTGTTCGGCATCCGGTTTCTTCAATGTCAGCCCCAACAGCCGGATCTTCTTCTCCTGCAGGTCATCCACTTGTAACAGGAGCTCTTTTCCCAGCTCAAACAGCCTTTCGTACGTGTTGATATAGTAATCTACCGTCCGGCTGCGCGTCACCTGATCGAAATCAGCATACTTCACCTTCAACGTCAACGTCTTGGCAAAGAAGTTTCGCTTTTCGGCCCGGCGATGCACCTTCCGGGCAATCTGATGGAGTGCACCCAGCATATCTACCAGCTCATCGAGGTCGTCCAGGAAGGTCTCTTCCGCGCCCAGCGATTTACGTACCCTCTCTGGCTCTACCTCCCGGTCATCTACCCCCCGGGAGAAATGGTAATACATTCTTCCCACCTTGCCGAACTCCCTCACCAGGTCGAGCTCACTCCACTGTTTCAAGTCCCTCCCGGTCCGGATGCCTAGCTTCTCCATCCGGGCAGCCGTCACCTTTCCCACCCCAAAGAACTTGGTGACCGGCAGCTTCTCGATAAACGCTTCCGCTTGTTCGGGTTCAATCACGAACAGGCCATCCGGCTTCCTGAAGTCCGAGGCAATCTTAGCCAAAAACTTGTTATAAGAAACCCCAGCCGAGGCAGTCAACCCGGTTCGGTTATAAATCTTCTGCTTGATCTCCTTAGCGATCAGCGTGGCCGAGCGGATACCGGGATAATTAACCGTTACATCTAAAAACGCTTCGTCGAGGGAGAGAGGCTCCACCAGTCGGGTGTACTCCTGGAAAAGCTGCATGACCTGTTTGGATACAGCACGGTAAACATCAAATCGCGGCATCGCGAAGATAAGATCGGGGCACTTTCGCAAAGCGGTGACCGATGGCATGGCGGAGCGAACGCCATACTTGCGCGCCTCGTAGCTGGCCGCGGCCACCACGCCCCGTTTTTCGCCATAACCCACGGCGAGCGGCTTACCACGGTACTCAGGGTGATCACGCTGTTCAATGGAAGCGTAAAAGGCATCCATATCGATGTGAATAATTTTTCTCTGGGGAAGAGCTTCATCAGGCTGTGTTTTCATCATACGCTTCGTAACTATGTAATGATTCGGTCGCTACCTACAAAGATAAGGTTTCTAAATTAATTATCAGCTAAAAAAACATCATCCATCATTTTCCTAATATATTGCATATAAAGTTGACCACTGCAAATATAAGTTACCGATTGTAAATATACCGATTAAAAAAGCGAACTGTTACAAATTTATTGATTAAATTTGCGTGAAAAGGTTCGGGTAGAGAGAGAATGAACAACACGAAAAAGAACGTTATGAAGAAGAAAGAAAGAAGAGCAAGGCTGGAGAGATCGCTCCGCCTCATAACTGCTGACCGCGAAAGAACCAATATTTTACGCGAGGGAGAACAGAAAACCATCGCCCGCCTGGTACAGAAGGTACCCTCCTGGATTAGCTCCGACGGGATGACTGCTATCGGCTTTTTCGGCAACCTGATGGTCGCCACGAGCTTCGTTCTGGCCCTCTACTTTGGCCGAGGCTGGTTACTTTTAGCGCTACCCGGTTTCGTGATCAACTGGCTGGGCGACTCACTCGACGGCCGACTGGCCTACTACCGACAAAAGCCCCGTAAATGGTATGGCTTCTCGTTAGACGTCACGGTCGATTGGATTGGTACCGTCCTCATCGGAACAGGATATATGATATACGCCCAAGGCCCTTGGAGATTTGTCGGCTTTTACTTTGTCGTCCTGTACGGATGGGAGATGATCACCTCTCAACTCAGGTACAAGATCGGGGGCAGTTACTCCATCGACTCCGGGATATTCGGTCCCACGGAGGTGCGCATCATCATAGCCACCATCCTAATTTTAGAGGTCATCTTCCCCGGCTCCATCCACTACCTCGCCACGTTTGCCTGTTTCATCCTCCTACTATCTAACTTAAAGGAGAGCCGAAACCTTCTGAAGATTGCCGATGAACGAGACAAAGCCGATCGGGAAAAGAGAAAAGAGAAGAAGAAGAAGAAAAAGAAAAATAAGCAGAAAAAGAGTCAAGATGATATACTCGATGACAGGGTACGGTCGGGCCACGGTGGAACTTCCGAACAAGAGGATTACCGTGGAGATTCGTTCCCTGAATAGTAAACAATTCGATCTCTTCACACGTCTCCCGATATTGTATCGAGAGAAAGAGATTTCGTTGCGCAACGACCTCTCCAAAAAGTTGGTGCGCGGTAAAGTGGACCTATCGATAAACGTGGAGGTCATCGCGAAGGAGGTTTCATCCCGCGTAGATCCACACGTGATCAAGCAGTACCAACGGGAGCTGAGCACCTTAACGGAGGAGATGGACGTAGCCCCACCTGACGACTGGTTAGCGGTATTGATGCGTCTGCCCGAAGTGATGAGGCAAGAAAGCGAGGAGTTGGACGACACCGAGTGGGAACAGGTGCAGGCGGCTATCGACCAAGCGGTAGATGAGCTTATCTCCTTTCGCTCCAAAGAGGGGCAGATGACCCAGGAACTACTCACGGAGAAGATCGAAAACATCCGTATGCTGCTCAACGAAATCGAGGAATTTGAAGCGGAACGAATCGAGAAGGTGAGAACCCGGCTGCACGAAGAGCTAAGCAAGCTAGAGGGTATCGAGTACGACAAGAACAGGTTCGAGCAAGAACTTATCTACTACCTGGAGAAGCTGGATGTGAACGAGGAGAAAACACGCTTGGCGCACCATCTTGAATATTTCCTGGAAACGTTATCGGAAAGCTATTCACAAGGGAAAAAGTTGGGCTTTATATCGCAAGAGATAGGCAGGGAAATCAACACCCTTGGTTCCAAGTCGAACCAATCGAATATGCAGCGAATCGTTGTGCAGATGAAAGATGAGTTGGAACAGATTAAAGAGCAGATATTAAATGTCTTGTAAGGAAAATAACAGAAATGGACGCTTGATTACCATTTCCGCGCCATCGGGAGCAGGCAAGTCGACCATGATACGCTACTTACTGGCCCAGGATTTGAACATCCAGTTTTCTATCTCTGCCACAAGCCGCCCCCCCCGCGGTGAAGAGAAAGATGGCGTGGAGTACTACTTCCTGACCCCGGAGGAGTTTCGAGAGCGTATTGCCGCAGATGAGTTCCTGGAGTACGAAGAGGTCTACGATGGGAGGTTTTACGGCACGCTGAAGAGCGAGGTGGAACGCATCCTAAGCCAGGGGAAGAATGTAATCTTCGACGTGGACTGCGTGGGGGCTCTCAATATCAAGAAGGTTTACGGCGACCGCGCACTAACAGTTTTCGTGATGCCGCCCTCGGTAGAGGTGTTGCGCCAACGCCTGGAGAAGCGGGGTACAGACGCTCCTGAAGTGATCGAGAACCGACTTGCCAAGGCGAAGTACGAAATGAGCTTCGCACCCCGGTTCGATGCCATCGTTTGCAACGATGACTACGAGAGGGCACGGGTAGAGATGTTAAAACTGGTTAGCGATTTCGTTTCAATCAATCTATAAAACAGCATACCTATATTATACTGCTTCCTATGACACAAAAGCGTCCTCTTTATATACTTATCCTTTTCTCTTTCCTCCTTCTCCTGCCCCACCCCTTCTTCGCGCAGTTACAGAAAGAGATACAGCACGGTATTCTTGTCGATTCCGGGCACGTTTCCCGATTTTCCGCACAACTACAGAAAGAGACACGGCACGGCGTTCTCATTGACTCCGGGCACGTTTCCCACTTTTCCGCCCAATTACAGAAAGAGACACTTCGATACGCGGTAACGGATGGCGAGGAGCTTTGGATGGATATCTACAGGGGTGACTCCATCACGACGGAACCTCGCCCCTGCCTGCTCTTCGTTTTCGGGGGCGGCTTTAAAGAGGGAGAAAGAGACGCGAAAGGGTACCAGCCCTATTTTGATTACTTCGCCCGCCGTGGCTTCGCGGTGGTTTCCATCGACTACCGCTTGGGGATGAAGGGAGAGAAGGCCCCAGGCATGTTTAACTTTAAGCCGTTGCTGAAAGCTATAGAGATGGCGGTAGTCGATCTCTACACGGCCACCGGGTACCTGGTTGACCATGCCGAAGAGCTGGGTATTGACCCCGGGCGGATCATCATCAGCGGGTCAAGTGCCGGCGCTATCACGGTTCTACAAGCCGACTACTGGAAGAGGAACCGTCATCCCAACGCCGAATCGTTGCCCGCTGACTTCCGGTACGCCGGGGTGATCTCATTCGCTGGCGCGATCTTCAGCACCAACGGCACACCCTCCTACCTCCAGCCCCCCGCCCCAACCCTCTTCTTCCACGGGAGTGGCGACCGGCTGGTTCCATACAACAAAATCCGCCTTTTCCACCTGGGCATGTTTGGCTCCAAAGCTATCGCTGAAAAGTTCAAGCTGGAGCGTTACCCCTACCAGTTTTACAGCATGGAGAAGATTGGTCACGAGGTCGCGGATTATCCCATGCGGGAGTTCCTCCCGGAAATCGAACAATTTATTCGTGATTGGGTGTTCGACCGTTCACGCCGCATGGTAGATATTCGGTACGAGGATATGTCGAGAAAGGCAGATCTTACCGCTACCCCGGCAAACTACTACAAATAATGAGTGCCCAACAACTCCACAACCACCTCACGAAACTCTTCCCCAAAGAGCAAGTTTTTACCGACGAGCTTTATCGCCTTGTGAAAGGAACCGATGCCGGGCTCTATCAACTTATCCCCAAAGCAGTGGTGAAAGTCAACAAGGAAGAAGAGGTAATCCGACTACTGCAATTTTGCAGCAAAGAAAATGTTCCTGTAACATTTAAGGCGGCGGGAACAAGCCTGAGCGGACAAACTATTTCCGATTCCGTTTTAATGGAGATTGGACAAGGTTTTGAGTTTTCAGCCATTACCGATAACGGGCATACCGCCACGTTTGGCGTGGGACTAACGGGAACGGCGGCGAACCGCATGTTACAACGCTATCGCCGAAAACTGGGACCGAGACCGGCATCCATCAATTCGGCGAAAATCGGAGGAATTATTGCCAACAACGCAAGCGGGTCAAGCTACGGCATCCGCCACAACAGTTACAACACGGTAAAAGCGATGCGGATTATCTTTGCCGATGGCGCACTGCTCGATACCGCAGATGCCGAGAGTTGCCGAAAATTTATCGAGTCACACCCCGCCCTAATCGCTCAAATTGAGCAACTCCGTAAGGAGGCTTTCGAAAACAAAGCGATAAGAGAGCGTATTCATCGCAAGTATCAACTCAAAAACACCTGTGGCTACGGCGTTAACTCGCTGATTGACTTTGACGATCCCATAGATATTATCCGACATCTGATGATTGGCTCTGAAGGCACGCTCGGGTTCGTGTCTCAAGTCACCTTTGAAACGGTGCACGATGCGCCATTGAAAGCCACGGCGATGCTCTACTTCCATAACCTGCGCGACGTGTGCGAAACCATCCTTCCGTTGCGTTCCTGCTCGGTAAGCGCGGCGGAGCTAATGGATCGAAACGCTTTGCGAGCGGTAGAAAATCAGGAGGGAATGCCTGCCGAACTGAAATCGCTTCCCGAAGGAGCCGCAGCGTTGCTTATCGACACTTCTGCCGATGACGAGGATACGCTATTAGCCCATATGCAGGAAATTGAAGAAAAACTCGCGCGTATTCAGACGCTTTACCCCATAAAATTCACCACCGACCAACGTTTATACGACCTCTATTGGAACGTGCGTAACGGGCTCTTTACATCGGCGGCAGCCTCACGTCCGCCACACACGGCAAGCATCATTGAAGATATCGCTTTTAACGGGGATATTTTAGGTGATGCGCTGACCGATGTGCGGGAGCTGTTGGTGCGAACAGGTTATTCCGATGCGGTCATGTGGGGGCATTTGCTCGACGGGAATGTTCATTTTACCGTTTTCCCCGATATAAACAGAGCGGAGGGCGTGAACAAATACGCCCGTTTTATGCGTGAACTCGCCGAGTTGGTCACGGTGAAACACGATGGCAGCCTGAAAGCCGAGCACGGAACGGGACGAAACATGGCTCCCTTCGTGAAAAAGGAATGGGGAGCGGACATTTACGGGTTGATGAAACGGATAAAATCGGCTTTCGACCCGTTACAGATCTTAAATCCCGGGGTAATCATCAACGACGACAAAGAGGTTTTTATCAAGAACCTGAAACGCGTTCCCGATGCCAATCCGCTGATCGATAAATGCATTGAATGCGGATTTTGCGAACCCACTTGTACTTCGAAAAACCTCACGCTCACTCCCCGACAGCGTATTGTGGCGTATCGTCGGTTGGCACAATTATCGGATAACGAATCCAATAGAAAAACGCGCGAGAAATGGGCGAAAGAGATGGCGTATGGGTTTAACGAAACCTGCGCTACCGATGGGCTTTGCGCTATTGCTTGCCCGGTGAATATCGACACGGGGGCGTTGGTAAAGGAGCTGCGTTGGAAGGAGAACGGCAGATGGGCAAACAGCATCGCAAGCAGTATCGCCAATAACATGAAAGAGGTAACTTCGATTATTCGGGGCGTAATGAAAACACCGCACGCCATCGCGAAAACCATAGGATACCACAACATGGAAAGTATAACGAAAGGGTTGTATAAAGTAGGCAACGGCCTGTTACCGCTTTGGACTCGTTACACACCGTCAAGCAGCAAAAAGATCGTCCGCGATATTTTCCCGGCCGAGAGTGCCGATTCGCCCATGGCAGTCTATTTCCCATCGTGTATCACCCGCTCCATGGGCGGTGCATCCTATGGATACAGGGAAACGGACGACGTTCCCGCCAAAATGCTCTCGTTGTTGCGAAAAGCAAATTACACGGTCATCATTCCCGAGGAGAAAGACAAGCTCTGCTGCGGAATGGCTTTTAGCAGCAAAGGTTTTCGCAAGCAAGCACGACAAAAAGAGACGGAACTAAACGAAGCGTTGCTGAAAGCTAGTCGCAATGGCGAACTGCCCATTCTGTGCGATATGAGTCCTTGCTTGTTGCATATGCGCGAAACTCTCGACCCGCGACTGAAATTGTACGACCAAGTGGAGTTTATCCACGACTTCCTGTTAGACCGACTTCAAATCGAGAAGCAACCCATATCTATCGCCATACACACCACGTGCAGCTCCAGCAAAATGCATTTAGAGGAAAAGCTGCACAAAATCGCGTCGCTTTGCGCCGAAACGGTGATCGTTCCAGAGAACATCTCCTGTTGCGGCTGGGCGGGCGACAGGGGCTTTTTCTATCCCGAACTAAACAACTCGGCATTAGCACAGTTGAAACAGGGCGTTGGAAGCGCCACCGAAGGCTACTCAAACAGCCGCACCTGCGAAATCGGGTTGTCCATCAACAGCGGTATGGCGTATAAGTCGTTAATCTACTTGGTGGATAAAGCGGCAAAAAGCATCTGAACCACACGAATCTAAAAATAATCGCTATCTTTATACCGTTAAATCCGTTTAATTATATGATGATGAATCAACGCATACAGGGGTTAAGGGAAGAGAGCGTTACAACACCCGCGACTTTGTCCATCGAGCGTGCTTTGATAACCACCCGGTTTTACAAAGAGAACAATGGGAAATATTCCATCCCGATGATGCGCGCCCTCAACTTCATGGAGATTTGCGAGAAAAAAGCCATTTACATTGGCAAAGATGAGCTGATAGTAGGCGAGCGGGGCGAAAAACCGAAAGCTGTCTCCACCTTCCCCGAACTGACCTGCCATACGGTTGAAGACCTGCGTGTACTCAACACACGTAGCCAACAGCGTTACATCATCAGCGAAGAAGATATCGAAACCTATCGGACCGAGGTTATCCCCTATTGGCAAGGGCGTACCCAGCGCGAACGCATCTTCAATTTTGTACCCGAAGAGTGGAGTGCCGCTTATGAAGCAGGGTTATTCACGGAGTTTATGGAGCAACGCGCTCCCGGGCACACCTGCCTGGACGGGAAGATCTATGAAAAGGGCATGCTCAATTTCAAAAGAGAGATCAATGAAGAGATCGCCCAATTGGATTACTTTAACGACCCCGAAGCTACCGACAAGGAGGAGCAACTGAAAGCCATGGCCGTTTCTTGCGACGCCATTATCAGACTGGCCGAACGATACGCCGAAAAGGCCGAAGATATGGCAACTGAAGAGAAGGAGCCGAAACGAATTGACGAACTGTTGCAGATAGCAGAAGTTTGCCGCAGGGTACCGGCACATAAGCCGCGCGATTTTTGGGAAGCGATTCAAATGTACTGGTTCGTACACCTGGGAGTCATTATCGAATTGAACGGCTGGGATGCCTTTAACCCCGGGCACTTCGACCAGCATCTTGCACCCTTTTACAAAAACGATTTGGCTGCCGGAACACTTACCCGCGATGACGCGAAAGAGCTTTTAAGTTGTTTCTGGATAAAAGTGAACAATCAGCCTGCCCCGCCAAAGGTGGGTGTTACCGCTAACGAGAGCGGCACCTATAACGATTTCACCAACATCAATATAGGGGGTGTGAAACCCGACGGCTCGGATGGCGTGAACGAGGTGTCATATATCATGCTGGAGGTTATCGAAGAGCTGCATATCCTGCAGCCGGGAACCTCGGTACATATCTCATCCCGCACCCCGGACAAGTTTTTACACGCCGCCATCAAAGTGATTCGTCAAGGGTATGGTTATCCCTCGCTGTTTAACCCCGACATCTATATCCAGGAGATGTTGCGCTCAGGAAAATCGCTCCGTGATGCCCGCGAAGGGGGATGCAGCGGATGCATCGAAGTGGGTGCTTTTGGTAAAGAGGCTTACCTGCTTACCGGCTACCTCAACGTGCCTAAAATCCTTGAAATCACGCTGTTCAACGGAGTTAACCCGGTTACGGGAAAGAGGGTGGGTATCGAAACAGGCGACCCGCGCGATTTCACCTCGTTTGAAGCGCTTTACCATGCTTTCCACGCGCAGTTGAAGTATATTATCGACCTGAAGATCAGGGTTAACAACTATATCGACCGGATGTTCGCCAAATATGCCCCGGCCACCTTTTTATCGGTAATCATCGATGACTGTATAAAAAAGGGACGGGACTATTATAATGGCGGACCGCGATACAACACCACCTATATCCAATGTACCGGGCTGGGGACCATTACCGACTCGCTGTCGTCAATCAAAAAGCACGTTTACGAAGACAAGTCCATCGACATGGAGCGATTGCTACACGCCCTTTCCGTCAACTTTGAGGGCGAAGAGGTGTTGCGTCAACGAATCTTGAACAACACCCCCTTCTTTGGCAACGATGACGATTACGCCGATGATATTGCCGTGAGGGTTTACGATGACCTGTTCGATTTGATCGATGGTCGCCCCAATGGAAAGGAGGGCGGTAAGTATCATATGAACATGCTCTCCACCACCTGTCACAACTATTTTGGCACCATCATGGGCGCAACGCCCAACGGGCGCCTGGCGGGAAAACCCATCTCGGATGGCACATCGCCATCTCACGGTAGTGACAGGCACGGCCCAACCGCGGTAATACGTTCGCTCGCTAAATTGGATCAGATAAAATCGGGAGGGACATTGCTGAATATGCGATTTCTACCCAGTCTGCTTAGACGCGATGAAGATGTGGCCAAGTTGGGCAAACTCATACGCAGCTATTTCTCACATGGGGGACACCATGTGCAGTTTAACATCGTGGATACGGCAACCCTGCTTGCCGCGCGGGAAAATCCCGAGCAGTACCGGGATCTACTGGTCAGGGTGGCGGGGTATAGCGACTACTTCAACGATATAGGCGAAAGCTTAAAACAGGAAATTATTGATCGCACCGAGAACAGATCGTTTTAACTTTAATTCATTGCGCTACTTCTACATTCTATAGAGCATGCCTTTTCTGTTCGACATAAAGCGTTACTCCATCAACGACGGGCCCGGCATACGCGTAACCATCTTTTTCAAAGGATGCCCGTTATCCTGCAGGTGGTGCCACAATCCCGAGAGTCGGTCGTTCAAAACCGAAAAGATGTACAACAAAAGCAGGTGCATCGGTTGCTCATCATGCGTGGAGATATGTCCCGAAAAAGCCCTTACCCTAACTAGCAACGGTATCCAAACCGATTTCACGCGTTGCACCGTTTGTGGCCAATGCGCCCTGGTGTGTCCCACCAACGCGATGGAGATGAGCGGACGAAGATATTCGGAAGAGGAGGTGATGTCTGTCATTCTGAAAGAGACCGCCATTATGGATTCATCGGGTGGCGGGGTAACCTTTTCCGGGGGTGAGCCGTTGGCTTTTCCCCAAGTGCTGAAAAGTCTACTTGTAAGATGTGGTGAAGAGGGTATTCACAGGGCCGTGGACACATCAGGACACGCTGATCTATCAGTAATGGAAGATATTTTGCCTCATACCGACCTGTTTTTATACGATTTGAAACATATGGATGCAGACGAACATCGAAAATGGGTTGGAGTGGACAACGTAACCATTCTTGAAAACCTTCAATTTATTGCCGACAGTAACAAAGCTTATCATATCCGAATCCCGCTAATAGAGGGTGTAAACACTACGGATGAAAACATCAGCGCTACGATTGATTTTTTGACATCGCTAAAAAGAGCGCCGGATATGGTGGGACTTCTGCCCTATCACGATATCGCGGCCCATAAATATGAAAAGCTCGGAAAGATGTATGATGACGAAGGCTTATCGGCACCCGACGATAAGAGGCAGCTGGAAATTCTGAACACGTTTATCGAAAACGGATTTAATGCAGTAATCGGTGGTTAGGAATCTATCTAATACAGGTAACTATTCCGCCAAAGTTACTTATATTCGATGTTGTAACTAAAATAAATTTATCCTTTATGAAACATAGACACTTTTTTGTTATAGCCCTCTTGCTTTTTCCCTTTATGCTATCGGCCCAAGGGATTGACAGCCTGTACCGTTTGGCTGATAACTACACCGAATTGTTTACTTCAAAATATTATTGGGGTGCCCAAAACGTACGGGCAGGCTATAGAGCACATCTATTTGCCTATGAAACCCAAACACCGGATGGACCTGAGTATTTTATTATTGATCCCGTGGCGGCAACCCAGGAAAAAGCATTCGATCGGGAACGTATCTCCATAGCACTTTCTAAGTTTCTTAATCGGGAAGTGGATCCCAACAATCTTCCTGTACGCCGATTGCGCCCGGAAAAAGATTCGCTCTTTTTTACCATTGATGACGTGGATCACTTCATGACGCTGTCAGATTACACAATAACTAAATGTCAGGAACAAAACAATTATACCAGACCTTACTGGGGCCTTATTGACAAAGAAAACGCAAAAGTAAATGTATCCTCTCCCGACGGCAAAAAAGAGGCCTATATTTCTGAAGGGAACCTGTGGGTAAGAGATATTGAGACAGGAGAGAGAAAGAAACTGAGCAACGATGGCTCACCCTATGCTTACTACTCTTCAAAAATCTATTGGTCGCCCGATTCGCGTAAAATTGTATGCAGCAAATACAGTCCCGTAGAATACAGGAAGTTGTTGTTAATCTCTTCATCGCCCACCACGCAATTGCAACCTCTCACGGAAGAGTATGAATATCCAAAACCCGGTGATGCTTTACCCGTGAGACGTCCTGCCCTTTTTATGGTGGAAACGGGCGAAATAGTCCATTTCGATATTCCCAACATTGAACAACAATACTATTTAGGCAACATCAAGTGGAATAAAAACAGCGATTTCTTCACTTTCGATTTTAACAGGCGCGGACATCAGCAATACGTGATTTATGCCGGAAATCTGTCGGGAGAGCTACGTGCTGTTGTTAATGAAGAGTGCGATACCTTTATCTACTACTACTCACTCTATCAGTATTGGTTTGAAAACTCAGACGAAATGCTTTGGATTTCCGAACGTGACGGGTGGCGACACCTCTATCTATACGATGTCCTTTCGGGAAAAGTTAAAAAGCAGCTGACCAAAGGTGAATGGATCGTTAAGGATGTGGTGAGGGTGGATGAAAAAAAGAGAGAAATCCTATTTATAGGGTGCGGAATGGATAAAAATGAGGATCCTTATCTCGAAAAATATTTTTTGCTCAATATAGATAATGGCAACATAGTGGCCCTTACTCCCGAGAATGCCCACCATAGCGTAACTTTCTCACACGATTACGCCTACATGTTCGATTCTTACTCACGGGTAGATTTGCCACCAACTTTGGTTGTTCGCTCCGTTGAACAGGGCGGAAAAGTTATCTATAAACCCTCTTTGCAACCCGATATTTCTGCTGTTAAAGCAGCAGGATGGCAACAACCCGAAGTTTTCTCCGCGAAAGGACGCGATGGAAAGACCGATATCTGGGGTATGATTGTTCGTCCTTCGAATTTCGACCCGTCGAAAAAATATCCCGTTATTGAATATATCTACGCCGGACCACATGACTCACACGTGCCCAAACATTTCGCTATCGAGCAACGATATACATCTGCTCTTGCCGAGTTGGGATTTATACTTGTAATGATGGACGGAATGGGAACGGCAAACCGCTCAAAAGCCTTCCACGATGTCTGCTGGCACAATATTAAAGATGCCGGTTTCCCTGACCGAATCGCGTGGATCAAAGCCGCTGCAGCGAAATATCCCGAAATGAATATCGACAACATGGGTATTTACGGCATGTCAGCAGGTGGACAGAGCACTATGGGTGCACTTCTATTCCATCCAGAATTTTACAAAGTGGGCGTTTCGGCGTGTGCATGTCATGACAACCGCATGGATAAAATCTGGTGGAACGAACAGTGGATGGGGTACCCTATCGGCGAACATTACGCCGCCTCTTCCAATATGGAAAATGCTCACCTTCTGGAAGGAAAACTGCTACTTATTATGAGTGATTTGGATAACAACGTTGACCCGTCGAGCACAATGCAAGTGGTAAAAGCACTCATCAAACATGATAAGGAGTTTGATTTGGTGATGCTTCCGGGAGAAAGGCATACCATGGGTGGAAAATATGGTGAGAGGAAGCGTCGCGACTTCTTCGTCAAGCACATTCTCAATATCGAACCGCCAGAATGGAACAGCAAGAACAGCAATTCTAACAAGTAATTAATTAAGATAAAAGCTTATGTTTTCAAAAGAGACGTACATTTCCAGGAGAGAACAATTGAAAAAAAAGTTTCAATCAGGCGTACTGCTTTTTTTAGGCAACGACGAGTGTGGTATCAACTATGAGGACAACACCTACTATTACCGGCAGGATAGCAGCTTCCTCTACTATTTCGGCATAAGTAGGCCCAACCTCGCGGCACTGATCGATATTGACGAAAACAGGGAGTATATTTTTGGCGATGAGGCCACCATCGACCTGATTGTTTGGACCGGCTCCCAACCCTCCATACAGGAGTTAGCCGAACGAGTAGGCGTTAAAAATACCAACAGCTTATCACGCTTAACAGAGAAACTCAGGAAAACCGATAAGGAAAAAATCCACTATCTACCACCCTATCGCGCGGAGCATATTCTAAAACTCAATCACCTGTTGGGGTATCCGAAAGAGGAGATTTCTGCAAAAACAAGTAAAAAGCTGATTGAAGCAGTAGCCAATCAACGCAATATCAAATCGGAAGAGGAGATCAATGAAATTGAAACAGCGGTTAGCGTGTCGTCAGAGATGCATAAGAGGGCCATGAATTTCGCCCGTCCCGGCATGACGGAAGCCCAAGTAACCGCGGTGGTTCATGAAACAGCACTTGCGGCGGGCGGTAATATAGCTTTCCCGATTATCGCGACCATCAACGGGCAGTTCCTTCATAATCACTACCATGGCAACACCATTCATGAAGGTCAACTATTCTTACTGGATGCTGGCTATGAAACCCCATTGGGATATGCCGGAGATTTGAGCAGCACATTTCCAGTGTCCAGAAAATTCACTGAACGTCAAAAAGAGATTTACCAAATAACGTTGGAAGCTCATAACATCGCTATTAAAATGTCCATGCCCAATGTCAACTTTAAAAATGTGCATATGCACGTTTGCGAATTTATTTTTGACAGACTAAAAGAGCTCGGTTTAACGAAAGGCAACACTCAGGACGCGGTTGAAAACGGAGCGCACGCGTTATTCTTCCCTTGCGGAACAGGTCATCTTTTGGGATTGGATGTACACGATATGGAAAGTTTGGGAGAGGAGATTGTAGGATATAACAATGTACCTAAAAGCACACAATTCGGCTTAAAATCTCTTCGCTTGGGAAGGGAGCTTGAACCCGGTTTCGTACTTACTATCGAGCCCGGAATCTATTTTATACCCGAGCTGATTGATTATTGGCGGGAGAAAAAAATCAATACCGATTTCATCAATTTCGATGAAGTTGATACATATCGGGACTTTAGCGGCATCCGCAACGAGGAAAATATCTTAATTACGGAAACAGGAAACCGCGTACTCGGCAAACCGTTGGCTAAAAGCATCGAAGATGTGGAGGCTGAGCGAAGGGTCGCTTTTATGTGATATTTAAAGGAGGTAAAGCATTTGTAAATACAAGAAACGAAAATTATGCCTACAAGAGACCATTTGGCGATGTATTAGTTGTTCCTATTGGGTCTTTTGGGTGGAAGCATAGTTAGAACTAAGAGGAGAGTTTAGAAACAGTCCTTTTCCTGTACGCGAGGATGCCAAGGAGAAGGATGAGCCCAAAGGCGGCCGCGATATACAGGAAAACAGCGACCGATCCGCTGGTATGCCCGTAAGAGTGCATACCGCTCAGGAAGTAGTTCACCCCCAGGAAGGTCATTAACACCGATGAGAAAGCAAGTACCGAGAGGAAGTTAAACAACCAGGTGTAGTTTCCCTTTTTCGCCAAGTGGATATGCGTAACGATGGCGTAAATCACCACGGTAATCAACGCCCAAGTCTCCTTGGGATCCCATCCCCAGTAGCGCCCCCACGACTCGTTGGCCCAAACGGCACCAAGGAAAGTCCCGGTAGTCATCAAGGCAAGTCCCACCAGCAGCGACAGGTTATTGATGATGCTTAGCTCTTTCACACGGGAGGTTACAGCGGCATCGTTCTTGGTGAACGCTATCAGGGAGAGGTTGGTGATACCCAGCAGGAAGCTGATGCCGAAAAAGCCGTAGGCCGCCACGATGACCGCCACGTGAAACATCAGCCAGGGCGACTTCAATACGGGTACTAACGTGTTGATCTGAGGATCCATCCAGTTGAGCCCCGACACGAACAGGATCACCCCCCCGAAGAGGGTTGCCAAGGCAAGCGTGAGGCTGTTCTTCCGCCCAAAGAGCAACCCGGCCAGCACCGTGGCCCAGGCGATATAGACCATCGTTTCGTAGGAGTTGCTCCAGGGTGCGTAGCCGGAGATATACCACCGTAGCCCCATACCGAACATATGGTAAAGAAAGATCAAGACGACAGCGATGGTTAGTACACGAGAGGCGTAGGTCAACCAAGAACGACTCCTGAATAACTGAACCGCGGCCACCAGAAGCAAAAGTCCCCCGAGAATAAAGTACCCCACCTTGCATCGGCCGAAAATGTTCATCTCGTTGTAATGCACTTCCGCCCTTAACTTCTTGGGGTTAATAAGCTGTGCCTTATCATTCTTCAACTGATGTGCTTCAAGTAGCCAGAGCACGTCACCCGCTTTATCCCAGTCGCCGCTCCTCACCGCGTGTCCCACTTCCGATAGGTACAAAGAGAAGGTTTGGGTGATAAAGAGCGAATCTTGTCGCGGGAAGTGGCTCAAATCTTCCCCAGGGGCATACCAAGTGTGGGTCGGGTCGTTCGGATCCGGGAAAATACCGGGAATCGAATAGTTAAAAAGCTGGTAGACGATGTTGACCCGTTCATCCAGGTTGATCAGCTCTTTATCCAGTGTACTCCTCTCATTGACCGGTCGGTGAAAAGCCTCTTGCAAACGCGGCAACAAGCAGTAACGCCCCTCCTCATCAAAAAAGTCAGCATATGCCGCGTAGCTGCCAGGCAATTCATACATGAACTGTATCAGCTCATTGTCCACCACGATAAGCGGCACCATCGACCAAACACGCGGCATCGCGAAGAGGCTCAACAGAAACCGATCGGGGTTGAGACCCTCGAAATCCCTCTCCTTATGAAGTTTCCGGAGGATTTCAGAAGAGAAGGTGTTCATCGGCATCACCCGCCCCCGGAACTGAACCGGCAGGGCGCCGAAACGAGCCGCATGCTCGACAGGCACGGCGTTCTGTAACGCGGTCTCCAACGCGGCGTGGTGTGCATCCATCCCCACCCTGACTGACGGGGAAACTTGCATGGGTTGGCTCACCTCTAAGCTGTCATCGAGTAAGGGGGCTAACATGGTGTCAGACGTAGATTCCTGCCCGATAACCGTTGAAGGGAACAGCCCCAGGAAGAAGCACAAGGGAAGAGCGGGCAGTACCTTTCTCGCTTGCTTTCTGACCCCTTTCAACTGCTTAAGCAGCGTGCGAAAGCGTGAATTGGGGACGAAGAATATAAGGATAAAGCCGATAATCAGGAGGAGGTAGCCGGAATAGGTGATGGTTCTTCCGGCCACATCCCGGTTCACGGAGAGGACGGTCCCTTTTTCGTCGGGATCATAGGATGCCTGAAAGAAGCGGTACCCCTTCAGGTCCAACACGTTGTTCATAAAAACCCGCGCCTCACGCACCTCCCCGTCCAGATGAACAAGCAGATCGCTCTCGTAGGATGAGGGACTTTGGGAACCGGGGTAACGGTTTAGCGTGAACTTTACCAGTTCCAACTCGAACGGCAGCCGCTCGACCTGAACCCCCTTGGAGGTATACATCACCATCCGGTCGCTTCGCTCCCCCTCCCGGATATGTACTTGTCCCTCCTTGCCAAACAGATGGGTGGTTAAGGCTCCCCCAAGGATCACGATCAACGCGAAGTGAATCACCAGAAGGGCCCATTTTTTCCGAAGAAACCACTTCTCTCGGAAAAGCAGAAGAAGGAAGTTCAGCACCAGCAGGAACTGGAGAAAAATAAACAATGGGGAGTAGTAGACCAGCATTTTCGCCGCTTCCGTCCCCATTGTTTTCTCAATGAAGGTAGCCGAGGCTAACCCCACCGCGTAAATCGTCATCAGAACGATGGTGCCCCTATAGGATGAAAAGAATGTGAATACCCTCTCCATTTACTACCTTTTTACGTGTCGTACCACACGCAACGTACCAAACCGCGCAGCGTAATTAGATACACTGCACGGCAAGATGTGCAGCACGTGAAGTGATGCTAAGTGTCAAGCCGCACCGCGTGTTATGCCTCCTCCCACTGCGTACGAAGCAGTTCCAAGGCAGCCGGTATCACCACTGCCCGGTCACCCTCGCAGCCGCACTCGAAGCTCACGTACTTATCGTACCCTATCTTCTTCAGTGCCTTAAAACCTTCCACGTAATTATCGGCCTCGCCATCTTCACCCGGCGTGAGGCGACGCTTACGGCTCGCGATATGCACATGTTGTAGGTAGTCTCCCGCCGACATGAACGCACCGTAATCGGAAGTCTCTTCCCAAGTCATATGCCAGAAGTCGCCCAGGCAAGTCACCCCCGGGTTGTTGATATCGCGACAGATGGATGCCGCATCGGCTAACAACCTCAAGTAGAAGGCCTCCCTACGATTCAACGGCTCCAGGATAACGGTAGTACCATGCTGTTGCGCCAGCGTACCCATCTCGTTAAACTGCTCGCACAAGAAGTCGCGGGTCTCCTGGGTATGGGGCATCGCCGGTTGCTGGTGGTTGAACGCGGGTACGATAATTACCCCGGTCGATCCCACTTCACCCGCGGCGATAATCAACTGCTCCATGGTGTCGCGGCACAGCTTGCGCACCTCGGGGTCGGTCGATAGGATAAACCCATCAAATCCCGCGCAAACCGCGCTCATCTTGATGTTGCGCCCTTGCAAAGCGTCCAGGTACTCCTGCTTGCGTGCCAGTAACGCCTTGCCGTGCGGCTCGAAGCCCACTACCCCGTTGGCTTCCATGAAATCGAACTTCTCGTTCAAGTTCTCACCCGGGGCGTTTCCTTCCTGGAAAGATATTTTCAACTCCACATCGGAAGTATCACTCCCCTTCTTCCCACCTCCGGATATCGAGGTACACCCGCCGACGGCCATTACGGCCGATCCGGCGAGTGTAGTCTTAATAAACTTTCTTCTATCAAGTGTCATAGTATCCCCTTCTATTTGCCGCTTCCCGGTACAGGTACCGTGAATCCGGACATATCCATCTTCCCGATATTCAAGTCAGCTGGCGTGTAGTCGAGCGTCGATGCCGTCATGCCATCCCACGTGGTCTCTTGACCCGTGTAGGCCGATTCACGCCCCATGATCGCGGCCATATTGGAAACTGCCGTTTCGGATGCCTGCTCGATGGGTTTGTTACCACGGATGCAGTTGATCAGGTTCACGTGCTCCAGCGTGTAGGGATTGGTTTGCTTGAAGTTGGCCTTTTCTGCCTCGTAATCGAACTTCCATATCTCGTTACCACTGTTGTCCACGATGCGGCAACCACCTTGAGAAGTCCAGTATCCTTTTGTCCCTTGCACGAACTCGCTCACGTTATTGACACACCCGTCAATCTGGCGGCACATGCTGTGCAGGTGAATCCCGTTCTCCATGGTGAAGTCGATGCTAAAGTTATCGTACTGGTCGCCCGTTACACGGCGTTGACGCGAGCCGAAGCCCACCGCGCTCACCGGCTTCAATCCCGAGAACCAGGTAAAGACGTCGATGTTGTGCACGTGCTGCTCCACGATATGGTCGCCCGACAGCCACTTCCAGTTCACCCAGTCGCGTACCATGAACTCGAAATCGTTCCATTGAGGCTGACGCTCGCGGTACCATAGCATGCTCTGGTTCCAGTAAACAACCCCACCGGTAATTTCACCGATAGCCCCGTTCATGATCTGTTGGAACGACTCCACGTAGCAACGTTGGTGATGGCGCTGCGTACCGGTAACCACCCGCAGGTTCTTGGCCTCTGCCTGGCGTGCTGCCGCCATGATGGTGCGATACCCTACCGCGTCCACGCAAATCGGCTTCTCCAGGAAGCAATGTTTACCCTTTTCCACCGCGTACCTAAAGTGCTCGGGACGGAAGAATGGTGGCGTACAGTCGATCAGCACGTCGATATCGCTATCAATCACCTGCTTGTACGCGTCCAGCCCAACAAAGCGCTTTTCAGCCGGGATATCAATCCCTTTCTCATCTTTCAGTTTATTGGCTAAGCCGTCTACCCGGTCTTGGAAAACATCGCCCAAAGCAGTGATGGTCACCCCATTAGCCGCGTTTAAAAAGTCCATGGCCGCACCGGAACCTCGGCCACCGCATCCCACTACGCCCGCTTTTAGTTCTTGGCCGTCCGTTGCCAAGTCTGGTAATTCGGGAATGTAGTAACTGCCCGGTTCCCTCAGAGGCACGTTAGCCCCGTTCTTCGTACCCCCGCCACAAGAGGTCAAAAAACCTGCCGATCCGGTACCGATCACGCCAACGGCACCTGCCACGGCAGATGTCTTCAGGAAGTCTCTCCTGGTTACACTGTTTTCTTTCTTCATGTTGATTTGTCTATTTAAATAATTTACTATTGAATTATTGTTTTACACTTATGTGTACGGTATTCGCTTTTCTCACGCCACAGCTCCCAAGATAATTCCCGTGCCAATGGATTCCAAGACTATTAAATTCCCAGGTTACAGGATTCGCGAATCAGGTTCACAAACCACCCTGAAACCAATCCCTTTCACGTCTGAATACCACCAGATGCTCTTGGGCTGTTGCGGGTCGGTTTTAAGCCATGCGTCGTGCTGGGTATGTGCCCGGCTCGCGCTACGCACGTCAGCCGCGTCAGAGGCGTAATGCCCACCCCGTACTACCCACTCCTCGCCTTCCGTTACCAGCGGGTCACGGGTCACCCCCGACCGCTTGGTGTAGGCTCCGGGATCGTACTTATCGGCCGTGTACTCCATCACGTTCCCCAACATGTTCTTCAGCCCAAACGGGTTAGGCAACACTACAGAGGGCAACTGTGTACGCCCATCGCTATTTTTATCGTATACCACGTACGCGCTAATGCTATCTGTTTTCGCCTTAAAGATGCTCCTCATAAAACCCTGGTCCGAAAAATGCTTTGGGCTACCCGGGAAGAAGTAGGCGCTTTCGCTCCCACCCCGTGCCGCGTACTCCCACTCTGCTTCGGTGGGAAGGCGGTACTTCTTACCAGTCTTGGCAGAGAGCCACTGGCAGAACGTTTCGGCAGCATAGTGCGTCATCGTGATGGCTGGCCGGTCACCCTGTCCCCACCCCTGATCCGGGTAACCGAACGGGGGCGTGGGGCCCGATATACCATCCACGCCGATAGCATCACGGTTGTTTTGATAGACGGTCTCCGGGGGCGTCCGTCCTTCACTCATCGTCTCGGCATAAAACGCCCAGAAGAGATCCCAAGTAGTCTCTACCTCGGCCATAAAGAAGGGACTCAGCTCTACCTCATGCTGAGGCGATTCATCGGAATTCCTAAACGGCTCCTTCTCCGGGCTTCCCATCATGAACGTGCCCCCTTTGAGGGCAATCATGTTGAACGACAAAGGGGTACCAGGAACCTGCTCCGTGTAGTTCACGAAGGCGGTAACAGGTGTGGCCTCCTTGTAGAAGAGGCTCGTGTCGACTTTGGCCGCACTGGCTAAACCGGGAATACCCACCATTTGACCGTGCGAGTAGTTCGGGTTGTAGTGGCCCGCGTCAAGGTGGCAACTGATACACTGAAGGTCAAGCTCCTCCACGTTCTCGTCGTAGTGCAGGTGCGCGATGATTCCCTCATCGGTTATGCCTTGTGGAAACAGGTCCTGGTGGCACTTCACGCACGACTCGTTGGGAATGTACTTCACCGCGTACTCCAATTCCGACTTCCTCTCCCAGTTGATGTCCGCAGTATCCTTGGTAAGGTATCCCCACACATCCTTTATACCCAGTGACATTTTGGCCGTGTAGTGCGCCCACGTATCATTGGAGGGGGGCAGGTGGCAATCGATACAATCGACCATCACCCCGCTGCCATTATTCACGTGAACCGAAAGCTTCCAACTTTCGTTCACGTGAGGGTGAACGTGGCACATCATGCACGACTCGTTGGTAGAGAAGTAAACCGAAGCCTGGTAGAGGGATGCCACAATGATGATCCCTATTACAATACCAATGGATAAGATGAAACCTTTGCGCTGATGAATTTTTTTCTTCCTTGCCTCTTTTTTGACTCTTTTCGAACGTTTAGCCATTATAATTTCTGATAAAGTAAGCTGGGCTATAGATTTTACCTATACATTTCTGAAATTCGCTATAAAAGTAGGCAATATTATCCTATTTGGGAAAAAATAGCCCTTAAAAGTGCCATTTTGACTACGTATTTCCTGTAATCGCTCGTTTCCTAAAGGAATTAAATTCCTCAACGGAATCCTTTATTTCAACGGGAGTTCGCTTCCTCCTGTGAATCTATCTCCAACGATTTAACTTGCTTGATCAGGCTTTGTGGTTTCATTCGTCTAACCATCTCTATCTCCATCAGGCGGTCCGGAAAGCGCTTTCGAACATAGTCAATGTCCTCCATGTAGAGCGAATCGGCTTGATGATAGCACGCATTCGCAGCCTGCTGCGTAATAAAAGCGCCCAAGCTATCCGGGTATTCCGCCAATACCGCTTTTAGGAACTCGTTGCTACGGTGGAAGCTCACCTCCGCTTTCTCCGGCTGCTCTTTGGCCGCCTGGAAGAGACCCAGTTGAAACAGGTACTCCCCGGTTATCGCCCCGATCCGGTCAGCCTCCTCCTGAACCGTTAAGGCCGAATCCAGGTAACCCAGTTCACACAGAAGCCTGGCTTTCAGGCCGTAATAATCGGGGTTAAGGCTATCGATCAACAAGGCTTGATCTATCAATCGAATGCAGCTCCACGTGGTATCCACATCGTAGTTGGAGACCCGTTGCAGGGCCTCTTGGTAAAAAACATCCGCCTCCGGGTCAACCGTGTGAGGGGTAATATCGATGGCAGCACCCGGCTTGCAACCGAAGAGAAGCAGCAAGGGGGCAACCAGCAAGGGTAATGAAAACAGTTTTCGCATCTTGATTCAAATAAAAGTAATCAACTGGCTTACAAAACTTTCACTGACATTTTCGTTATCATTTCTGCTTTCATACGCGACTGTCCGAAGAAAGTTTCAAGAAACAACAGGTAATGGTTGAAAAAGCAGAAGGGAGACCTAATGATCTCCCTCTCTGCCGCTATTATGGACGATTACACACAATCGCTCTTCTATCAAACGAACAGTGTAAGTTAATTTCGCCGGAATTGGTGAGCCCGCCTCAATGAACCAGGCTCACGTGGCTGACCTTACTCTTTAATGCGGTACAGTGCAAACTCGGCCATGTTAAAGAAGCGTGGACCCCTGCCATCGTTGGTTGCGTTAACCACGAAGCGGAAGTATTTGAAGGGGGCATCAGCCGCTAAGTAGGCCGACTCGTACGTGGAGCCCGCACCTGTTGGCAACCCGGAGGTGATACGGATTAATTCCGTCCAATCCGTGCCGTTGGCACTCACCATGATCGACACGTCTTGTGCTTTCCCGTTCGAGTTGTTCCGGTTTTGATACCAGAAAACACATCCGTCAATGGGTTCATCCAAAGCAACCTGGAAGTGGTGCATCTCGCTGATTGAACCTGACCACAATGAATGGAAGAAGGTACCCGGATTACCGTCTATCAGGTTCGCTATGGGGCCTTCTCGTGGCTCTTGCGCGTTAGACGACAGCATATCCACGCGTAGCGGGATTTTCTCCATGATCATCTCCTCTTGCACAATCACGAAGGAGGCCATCTGGGAATAGTTCTCCGACGACTGGAACGTAACGGTTCCGTAACGTGGGTTACGGGCCATATTCTGTGCCACCTTAAACGTTACCCGCTTCTCATCGGCCTTCCCGGCCACGTTTTTGATGCTATAAAGCTGTATGAAGGCAGCCGTATCCGGGATCAACACGTGATCCACTTTCAGGTTCGACTTCACGGTGACTTCCACGGTACCTGCAACGGACGGGATCGACTTAAACACTCCTTCCACTTTCCCCTCCACCAACATGAAGGAGCTTTTGCACTCTTGGGTTACGTTGATGTAGTAGGCTTGGTGCCCGTACTCGATAGTGATACGCCCGACGCGGGGAGCGTAGGTGTCATTTCGGGTGGCCTGGATATCTACCTGCCCCTCCCTCTTTTCAACCGTCAGCCATGCCGCGTTGGAGGAGGTGGACCATTTGGACAGCTCCACGTTGGTGATTACCTCCGCTACCGCCGAACCGCCCTCTATAGGGAAAACGATGGGGGACAAGCTTTTATCCGGAACAACCAACGTTTTCACCTCGAATTCAGTCTGATAATCGGGGGCACACGAGGTAATGCCTAAAGCACCAATGATTACCCCGATCAAAATGATTAACACGATATTTTGTCTCATAGAATCTATAATTTACTTAACTGTAAGGAATCCTCGATACACGTTATCACAACAACTCTGCCCGGGGGCTATACTCCATGCGCAAGATCGCTTTTACCTCCTTATACGGGTCCGTAGACTTCAATCTGTACTTGTAGTGTAGGCGAAACTCCTTGTAATAGGTCCTCCTCCCGTCAGGAGTGGAGATAATGTTGATTAAGAAGGTGTTGTCGTACATCTCGAACGGGGTAAGCTGCACCACATCGATGCTCTTGTATGGCGTGATGGTCACCTCACGCGCCAGCGGATTTTTCACGGTCTGCTTGCCGATCGCCACGACGATACTCCGTTCGTTAATCCGGTTGAGGGCCGTCTTATACTCCCCCAGGTTCTCATCACCGGCCATCATCCTCACCGAGTTCCCTGCCAACGGGAACACCTGGTTGGTGCTGGTGGGTCGGCGAACCAAGGGGTTGTTCAAATCGAGCAAGGTCACGAAGCTGGAGGTGTAGTTGTAATAGACGTTCCGGCGGGTGGTAGAGAACTCGTTCGACTTATAGATACGCAGCAGTACCTCTTTCTTTTTCAGGTTATACTCGTCAGTGTTCAACGGGTCAATCTGGTAATCGAGGAAGTAGATCGAGTCGGGCGAAATCTCTCCCAGGTTACGTAGGTAAACGGGAATTTTCACCTGCATCTCTCCAGCCGGGATAACCGCCTCCAGCGAAGGGATGGTGAAATACCTCTCCGGAAGGATGCGGGCATAACGGTTCGTCTCGATATCAAAGTTCGATTTATTGTAGGCCTTGATCAACGAGTCGCCCCTCATCAGCGTCACCTTGAAATCCTGGTCGGAGGGACGCGTGCCGCTTAGGGCGGCTACCAGGTAGATGGTGTCGGTATCCTTGGAGAGATCGGCCACCTGCCTGTCGTAAATCATCTGGGAGTTGCTCAACAGGCCTACCTCGTTCTTGTACTGCTCTTGTTCAAAGTCGTACGATTCGCAAGCGGTCGTCAAGGCAAACCCAAGTACCAAACAAGCTAATATGATATTGTTCTTCATCTTAAATCAATTTTACGGTTTATATTTCAACATATTACCTATCCCAACCCGGGTTTTGATCCATCGCGGGCACTTTAAGCAACTCATCGTGAGGCAGGGGCAGCAGCACCATCCTCGGCAGCGCGATCCGGTCACGAATGTTCTGCGTGTTGATGGTCACGATTTCAAAGAATCCCTCGTTGTTGTTGCTGTTGGTTCGGTCTCGCTCCACGTTCAACCCCCTCCAGTTATTGGTGCTGGCATCGTCATCCAGGTAGGTGCCCCAACGGCGGGTATCGAACACGCGGTACCCCTCGTTAAACAGCTCTACTTGCCGCTCGTTCATCAGCACTTGCTGGAACTCGGCCCGGCTCGACAGTTGCACTTCCGTGGCACCCGGAAGTCCCGCACGATAACGTATCATGTTGAAGTACCTCGCCATCTCCGTAACGTCGCGGGTAATGGTAACCTCCACGGTCTCGTTACCCAGGGCGTTAAACAGCTCCACGGTTTCCGATCCCTCCACGTTGTTCAACGCCTCCACGTATTCCAGCAGCACCTCAGCGTAGCGGATAATGGGGAAGGGCTTGGGACCGGTTTGGAAAGCGGCATTTACGCTCCCCTTGCCGTTCGCCCACGAATCATCGGGATGAATATACTTAACGGGGGTGTATCCACTTACGTTGTAGTCATTGATGTTGCTCCCGGCACCGGTGATACCCGACACGTCTTCGTACGAGAACCAAAACTGCTTCTTGTTGTAGTTGGCGTCCTGCGATGCGGAGTTCATCGGCCAAAAAGAGCCAGGGAAGCCAATAGAAGCGTAAAAGCGTGACTCCCGGTTGTCGTACATCTTGGGCACGCTGCCCATCAGGATATAGCTTCCCAGCGTCTTTCCACTTCCCCCGATAGTATGGGTCAAATCAGGATCGTAGGGGTACTCGTCGGAGGAGTCATGAATGGTACGGCCATCGGCCATCAAGTAGCAGTCGACCACCCGCTGTGGCACGGCCATCCCTCCCCATCCCCCGAAGTAGACCGGGAACGAGTGACGCGTGTAGTTATTCACGTTGTTGGACGGCATGGCCCAGATAAACTCCTTGTTGGTCTGCATAATCCCCTCGCCGTTAAACATTTCGTGGTACGAGCGCAACGGGTCAATGCCACCGGCACCGTTCGGGAAAGTTGCGGTGGGCACGTTCGGTGCCAAGGGATAAGGGTGCAGCGGATCCACGTCGACCGTGTGCAACTGGTAGTATCCCATGTCGATGACCGACTTCGCGGCAGCCGCGGCTACGGCCCATCTGCGCGGGTCGTACTCCTGGTTCACGTAAAACACCCCATCGCTCGACCGCGTCCAGGAACCAAAACAGCGCCGTGCCGCATCACCCCCGTTAAAGAGTGGTGAGGCTTGGTAGAGGCGCAGCCGTGCGATAAGCGCCAGCGCCGCCCCTTTCGTGGGACGTTCGTACAGGCTAATCGACTGTTGGCTCGCGGTGGGTAAGACAAGGGCCGCCTCCATGAACTCATTGCAGATGTAGTCTACCGACTCATCGTAGGTAGAGCGTTCGCGGTCGTAATATTCTGCAGACTCTGAGTTGGGCATCACCTCGTCGCCCACGATCAGGCAGGGTCCCCAGTTCATCAGCAGGTGGTAATAAGCGTAACCGCGCAGGAAATGCACGTAGCCCTTGTAGAGCTGTTTCTCACGTGTGGACATATCGCCCACCTTATCCACGTTAGCCAACATGTAGTTACAACGACGTATCACCCGGTACATTTGGTACCAGATATTCATGGACGAGGGAACGTTTCGCTCGTTGATCTCCCCAACGGTGAACAGTACACCGGGGAACTCGCTGGTTCTCCAGCGGGTGGTAATCTCATCCGAAGCCATCTGTCCCAGGTTCCACGAACCGCCCCAGATTGCACCGGGATCGGGAAAGTCCTTAGGGGTATTCCAGAGGTAACCGTCCGCGTTCTTCATGCTATGGAAAATAGAGTCCTCACGGAACGTGTCCTCGAAATAGGTGTCAACATCCAAGAAGTTGCAGGAACTGAGCATCACGCCAAAAATCCCCACGATCGCTATTAATATTTTTGATGTAACCTTCATATATAGTAGTTGTTAAAAGTTCAGGTAAACTTGAAATGTGTAGGACGTGGGAAGCGGGTAAGCCCCACCGTTGTAGGTGGCCTGCTCCGGATCGAAGTACTTCACCTTGTCGATGGTAAACAGATTGTTGGCCACGAACTCCAGATCGATAGACTGCAAGCCCAATAACCGGACCCACGGGTAGTTATCCACTTTATACCTCACGCTCACCTCCTGCAACCTGAGGTAGGAACCATCACGTTTCCAGAAGGTAGAAAGCTGGGAGTTGTTTGAATTGCCACCGTAAGAGAGGCGCGGGAACTCGGCGTTCGGGTTCTCGGTTTCAGTCGTACCCGAGTACCATGCCGGTGTCCAGCGGTTGGCCGGGTTGTTCGCCAGCTTGATCACGTTACCCAACTCACCACTGTAGAATGGAATCCAGCCTGCGTCGTTACCCAAGCCCGCACGGTAGTATTCTACCTTTGCCGCCCCCTTGAAGAGGAAGCCCACCGTCAAGTGCTTGTAACGGAAGTCAGCCCCCATCCCGTACATCAGGCGCGGGACCTGATTGCCATACGAGAGTGGCACCCGGTCATCAGAGTTAATAATCCCATCACCATTCACGTCGCGGTACTTGATATCCCCAGGACGAACGATACCAAAGCCGCTCTGGTCGGCACTGGTTTCAATCTCTTCACGATCTTTGAACAGTCCTTCGGAGATATAGCCCCGGATGATGCCGTACGGTTTACCCGTAACACTCATGTAGTCGTAAGGCAGTTTGTTCTCCTCGTAGTAGTCGATGATGTTTTGCGAGAAGGTATAGTTAGCCCGTACGCTAAAGTCCATATCGTTGTTGATGGCATGGAAATAAGAGACGTTCCCGTCAGACCCAAAGCTGTGCATGCTCCCCACGTTCGACATGGGAACGGTTACCAATCCCAAGTAGTTGGGCAGGGTCACCCGTGTCATGAAGATGTTGTCGCGTTGGTCGCGGAAGACGTCCACCACGAACTTGAGGTTATCGTTTAAAAAGTTGGCCTCGATACCCACGTTTGCCTTTTTCGCGACCTCCCACTTCAGGTTGTCGGCTCCCTGCTGCTGTTCAACGATACCATCCCCGCGGTAACCCCAATAACTCGACGCGCGGTTGCTGATCAACGTGAGGTAGGGGAAACGGGTGGCTCCCGATATCTGGTCGTTACCCGCCAACCCGTAAGAACCGCGAATCTTCAGGAAAGACAAAAACGGGAGATTATTCTGCACCCATTGATACGAGGTAGGTACCCACCCAAGGGCGAGCGAGGGGAAGAACCCGAAGCGCTGCCCTTTCTGGAACTGCGAGGAACCGGTGTAACCGAAGTTCCAGTCCACGAAGTAGGCATTGTTGTAACCGTACGAAAGCCGGCCCGACACATTTTGCCGACGGGCGGGAATGGCGTTGATACCCAGGTTGCCAAAACCCCAGCGGGTATCTTGCACATCTTCCATGTAATAGTAAAGCAGGGCTCCCACATCGTGTAGATCAAAGGAGCGGGTCCAGTTGGCTTTTGCCTCACCGTAGTATTTTCTCCACAAATCACTGTCGTTCCCGTACACTAGGGTTGACTCGCGAATCCGCAACGACTTAATCAAGTTACCCCGGGCATCTCGTCCCGTGGCGCGGTACATATTGGGCCATACGCGGCGGTACTCGTAAAAATAGGACTGATAGTCGGCCATCACCTGCGCGGTTAACGTCAACCCCTCGAAAAAGCCCTTCACCTGCTGGGTGAGGCTCATCGTGATCATATTACGGGAGTTGTTGTTCTTGGTATACCCCGTGTAGTTCAGAGAGGCGTATGGTGATGAAAGGTCATTCGTCCCGTAGGTTGGCAGCGTGCCATCGGCATACTGCTTCGGGAACATCACCGGCGTAAGCGAGCGAACGGCCGACCATAGGGTATTGGTATTTTCAGATCCCGGTAGTGTATGGTCAGTGATATTCCCATCCACCCCGAAATAGAGCTTAGTCAGCGGGGTTAAGTTCATCTCGATATTCGCGCGGTAGGTCATCTTGTTGTAGGCTACCGGTCGTTTAAACTTGGCCTCCTCTTGCTTGTAGGCGGCATACTCTTGTTGCGTTCCCACGGAGACAAAGTAGTTGGCCAAGTCCCCCCCACCCCTGGCACTCACGTAGTAGCGCTGCTGCATGGAGGTTTTCTTTATGATCTCGTCAATCCAGTTGACGTCGGGGTAGAGTTCCGGGTCGAGACCCGATTGGATCACGTCCAGCTCGAGACGGGTGTAGAGGTCGGGGTCACCCGACATGGCCCTGGCCTCGTTGGCCAGCTTCGCGTAGTCATACGCGCCCAGGTACTCCGGCAAGCGTTTCAATTGGTTCACCTGCATGGTGGCACGTCCGGTAATTTGCAACCTGCCGGCGCTTCCACGCTTTGTGGTGATGATTACCACCCCGTTAGCTCCGCGCACTCCGTACACGGCGGTAGCCGCCGCGTCTTTCAAGATTTGGAAAGAGGCCACGTCATCGGGGTCCACGTCTTGCAGTCGCCCCTCCAGTCCGTCAATCAGCACCAGGGCACCCGCGTTGGCGCCAAAGGTTCCAATCCCCCGAATCCAGAAGTTGGAGATATTCTTTCCCGGTTCCCCCGATAGCGTCATGGCCATCACGCCCGCGACCCTACCGGCCAACATGTTGTTCAGCGAGACACCCGGCGTTTTCAACTCCTCCACGTCCACGCTGGTGATAGCACCCACCACCGACACCTTCTTCTGTGCCGTGAGCCCGGTGATTACCACCTCTTCCAGCTGTTGGGTATCTTCTTTCAAAATGATCTCCAACTCGTCGGATGACTCCTCTATCCGTTTCTCCACCACGAGCATCCCGACCATTTGGAAAACGACCGTCTCGTCACGGGCCACGCGCAGGGAGAATTCACCATCCACGTTGGTGGTGGTTCCCACTCCGGGAGCGTTTTTAATGTAGATGGAGACACCCGGTAGCGGATGTTCAAACTCGTCCATCACCACGCCCGCTACCGTCAAGTTCCTGTTTATCGAACTCTGTCCATAGGTTGCCAAGGGGAGTAAACCCACTAAAAGCAACATGGCATATATCAATCTCTTCTTCATATCAAGTTATAGCTAAGAATTATTCAATGGAAAGTTTACGAATCACCTTGTTCCTATGGTCCGCCACGTAGACGATGTCGCCATCGGCACTCACCGCCACGCCAGCCGGGTAGTAGAATTTGGCTATCTCAGGACCTCCATCCTGGAAACCGGCACTTTGTGGCAACCCGATGGCGGTGTTCACGGTAGCCTTTTCCTTCGGCACGGTGGTATCGATAACCCGGATGCAGTGGTTTCCGGTATCGGCGATGTAGAGCTTACCGTCATCGGTGAAACAGATCTGCTTGGGTCCCATGAAGCGTGCGTTCTCAAGCGTTCCATCTTCCCAGCCGCGGCCATTGACCGGGCCATCGATAAACGCCCTCCCGGCATAGCTTTCACCCTTATAGGTAGCCTTGTCCTTATCAGCCAGTTGTGACACGTCAACCCGTCCGATCATATTGTAGTCCTCCATGCAGAAGTAGAGCATGTTGGGCTCAAGCGGAGAGAAGATACAGTAGGTGTTCCCCCCCGACTGTCCCCGGGCGTTGGGGATATTGGGTAACACGTTATCCAGCAACACCTCCACGTTGCGGGTAGAGGGGTTAAAGCGTACCAGCTGTCCCTTCCACATCACCGTGTAGATCATGTTGTCCACCTCGTTGGCCACGAACGAGTACTTCCAGTTGCCCTCGATCACGTCCTTCGTGTCAGGTCCGGTGATTAACGAGCGGCGACGGGGCGCGTAACTCAAACTTTTAGGCAGGTGGTAGTAGTACAGCCCGGCGTCTTCCGGCATGTAAACCGACTCCAAACCATCTTCCCCCGAGAAGGTCGGCGCGTTGGTATAACTGGCGTTATAAAGGATCACGATAGCGGTTTGGCTCTTCAAGTCGGCCATGATAATGTTGCTAGCAACACCTTCTCCCCTTTCGTTCCGGGCACCTTGACCACTATATATACCCTGGTGGTTAAACGACCTCTCGGCAATAAAAATATTGTCCTCATCATCCAACACGATGGCGAAGGGTGACGATAGCGTCGCTACCGTGAAATCACCGCCCACCGTGGGCATCGACTGGTTATCGGTCTCCGGTTTCCCTAATACCGTGCTTACCGTGGTCTGCGTCTTGTAGAGGAATTGATCCTCTGCAACACCGGAAGCGGTTTGGCCATCCTTCCCGGTTCGTTCCACTACGATGTTCATTTTGCGTAAAAAGGTCAACTTGGGAACCATCGTGTAGATCTTGTTCCCGTTGGAACCTACCAATCCCGCCGGGTGCTTCACACCAAGGGAATCTTCAAAGTAAACCCGAAGCCCGGTAGTGTCGCTCCCAAAGTTGGAACCCAGGATGATCATCGGTGTCGCGATGCCTCCCGAATCGGGGTAGAAATCGGTAACCTCAATCGGCTTCGATGGGTCGTAGGCTTGGTAATGCACCTTGCCCTCCTCCTTGCAGGATGACAGTAGCCCGTTCAACAACAAGGGCAAACACAACAAGAAAAGGAGGTGCCTTCGCTTAAGTGTTTCAGTTAACGTTCTATTCATGTTTAAAAAATTTAATAATATAACCGAGTTAAATGATTCTAAATAACAACGCCGCGAATATAGTGAACGTTTTTTATTAAAAAAAGTTTTCTACCCTGAATTTTTCGCGTAATTCCGGTAAAAAGTGCGCTATCGACCATGTTATTTGTTAAAAACCGTTTCCTTTTAACGGGGTAATGCATTCTGTGTCAATGGTTAACAAAACAGAACCTTACCCTTGATCAGATAATAACTCACTCATGGCCATTCGGCCATTTTGTGGTAACCCATTTCATGAGCTTGCTTTTATGATCTCGCGGGCCGCTTCGATAATGGTATCCCTCATTTTATCCTTGTCGGCCTGCAGCATATCAACCTGAAAATCAGGTTCCACACCAAATTCAATGTGCTCCTTCTCGGCATTGAACATGGGCGAAGCAGAAAAGCGAACCGACCAGCCGTTGGGGAGCTCTGAGGAGAAGGGCAGGCCGCTACCGCCACCCGTCTTGTCACCGATAACGGTCACGTTGGGCGCGTATTTCATGATACTGACAAAGTCATTGGTCGCACTATAACAGCCCCGGTTAGTGAGTACCACCACCGGTTTCTGGTAGCGCACCCTATTGGAACTTTCCACGTACTTGGGGTGAAGGGGGGAGAAGTCATTGTGACCAGGACCCTTTTTATGGGCAATATACCCCACAAGGGTGCGCTCGTTAAAAAAGCGACTGCTCAACCGCTCCACGTTGGTGAGGTTACCCCCGCCATTGCTCCTCACGTCGATGATCAGACCGTGGCATAATGCCATCCTATTCAACACCTGATCCAGAGCACCTTCGCCCAAGTCGTTCGAGAAACTCCCGTAATAGAGGTAGCCCACGTTGTCCTCCAGCACCTTGTACCGCATCCCGGAAGTAATCCCATAGTCGCTACCAAGGTAGCGGGAGCAGATAGACGCATCGAAGTTGACGGGGTAATCCTCGTACCACTGCCAATAGCGGGTTATATCGTGCGAAGCCGACAGGTTCACGTGACCATCCTTCAGTTCGGCCAACATTAAGCCCATAAGCTTGAAGAGGGCATCGTTGCCCATCTCTTGATTCACCCTGGGGCTATACTTACGGTACACGGCATCCCAATCGATACCCTTGTAGTCGAAAAAGCAGTAATTCCTGTCCAAGATGGTCCATAATGCCTCGAAATTTCCCCTCGGGTCATTATCAAAGCGGGCGCTCATATCCCCGCAACTGGGCAGCCAGAAAAGCGGCATGAGCAGGAGCAGGCTTATCGCGTATGGTTTGCCCCGATTCATCAGTTTTGAATTTAATGAACTTAACTTTCGCATGTCGTTTACTGTTTGAGCTTTCAGGGCGAAGACCTCGTAAACTTTCGTGGGAACACATCCTGCGAAGATCGCGTTAAAAAAGAAAAGCTGTTTGAGCGCAAGCGAGTTATTTTTCTTTTAGCAATCAAGCAGTAGATGGGTCACGAAATTTACGTCAGTCAAGCCTGAAAGCTCAAACAGTAAACGACATGCGAAAGTTAAGTAATGAACTCTTCAGCTTTCAAGACGAGAAAGCACAAAAAGTTTCTCGATCCGGACTCTCAACGGCAAGGAATCTTGTTGATTCGTCGCAGATGCCTCCCCCCCTCGAACGGCGTGTTCAAGAAGGCAACCAGGATTTCGTATATCTCCTCCTCCGTAAGCAACCTACCTGGCATCGAGAGCACGTTAGCGTCGTTGTGCGCCCGCGCGAGGAATGCCACGTCGGGCGACCAGCAGAGCGCAGACCGTATCCCCTGGTGCTTGTTCATCGTCATGTTGATACCATTACCACTACCGCAAATAGCGATACCGGGGTAGCACTCGCCCTTTTCCACGGCCAAGGCCAGCGGGTGCGCGTAATCGGCGTAATCAACCGCTTCCCCGGAGTATGTACCAAAGTCCTTGTAGGGAATCCCTTGCTCCTTCAGCACACCGAGAATATACTGTTTCGCTTCAAAGCCGGCATGATCCGATGCGAGGCCGATGGGTTTTTCAACGTTATTAAAAAGCGACATGACGGATTGTTTATAGCATTTTCTTTACCTGTTCGTAAACGTTCTTGCCGGTATACCCCAACTTCTCATCGAGCACCGTGTAGGGAGCCGAAAAGCCAAAGGAGTTCATACCCCAAACCTTTCCATCAGCACCGACCAGCCCTTCGAGCGTAACGGGCAGTCCCGCGGTAAGGCCAAATTTCCGCTTCCCCTTGGGCAGTACCGACTCCTGGTATTCAACCGGCTGCGACCTGAACAACCCCTCGGAGGGAACGGAGACAATCCGAACCTTCACGCCATCGGCACGAAGCAGGGCAGCACCCTCAACCAGCGTAGACACCTCCGAACCCGACGCCAGTAAAATCACGTCGAAATCCTCCTCGTCTTGTACAATATAGGCTCCCTTATCGGCTTGGAACGCCTCGTCAATGCGGGATCCGACAGCCGGTAGGTCTTTGATATTCTGTCGACTTAAAATGAGCCCCGTGGGGGTTTGATTGTTTTCAAGCGCCATCTTCCAGGCGACCGTCGTTTCATGCACATCGGCGGGGCGCAGCACCAACATCGCATTGCGTCCGCTGTGATTCTGCAACTTCTCCATCAGTCGGATTTGCGCCTCTTGTTCCACCGGCTGATGGGTAGGACCATCTTCTCCCACCCTGAACGCATCGTGCGTCCAGATAAAGATGACGGGGGTCTCCATCAACGCGGCGATGCGGATGGAAGGCTTCATGTAGTCAGAGAAGACGAAGAACGTTCCGCAAGCCGGGATTACCCCGCCATGCAGGCTCATGCCAATACAGAGGCACGACATGGTGAATTCCGAAACACCCGCTTGCAGGAAGGCGCCGGTGAAATCCCCTTTCGCGAAAGCTTTGGTTTGTTTCAAGAAACCGTCTGTCTTATCGGAGTTGGAAAGGTCGGCCGAAGCTACCACCATATTTTCCACCTTCTGTGCCAGCACCCCTAACACGGTTGCAGAGGCTGCACGGGTAGCCGATCCCGATTTCTGTTCAATACCCTTCCAATCGATCTCGGGCAATTCGCGAGAGAACCACTTCCGCTTCTTCTCCGCCAATTGGGGATGCGCTTTGCCCCACGCCTCCTCCTTCGCTTTTTTAGCGGCAACCAGTTCACGCAGCTTCGCTTTCCGTTTTTCATACATCGCTTTAACCTCTTCAGGAATCACGAACGGGTTGGCCGGGTCTCCCCCTAAGGCCTTAATGGTCTGCGCCACGTCGGCACCGGCCGCGCTCAAGGGTTGCCCATGGGTAGAGATTTGATTTTCAAACGAGCTGTTATCCGCGGTCAACGCCCCTTTCCCCATCACCGTATCACCAATGATCAGGGTAGGCTGTCCCTTTACCCCTTTCGCTTCAATGAGCGCTTCCCGTATCTCGTCCACGTCGTTCCCGTCGATCGTGATCACGTACCACCCCCACGCTTCGTACTTCGATGCCACGTCTTCGCTCGTGACCTCATCGGTGGTAGTAGAAAGCTGAATCGTGTTGGAATCGTAAAACATGATCAGGTTATCCAGTCCCAAGTGACCGGCAATGCGACCCACTCCCTGGGATATCTCCTCCTGAATACCACCGTCAGATATAAAAGCGTAGATCGTTTGGTTCATCACCTCACCCAGGCGTGCCTGAAGGAACTTGGCAGCGATGGCCGCACCCGCTGCGAAGGCGTGGCCTTGACCCAGTGGACCGGAAGTATTCTCCACACCCCGTTTCAGGTCGATCTCGGGATGACCCGCCGTGGGACTACCCCACTGACGGAAGTTCTGTAGCTCTTCCAGGGAGTATTTTCCACTTAGGCAGAGCACAGAATATAACATGGGCGACATATGCCCCGGGTCAAGGAAAAAGCGATCCCTAGATTCCCAAGTCGGGTTATCGGGATCGTACTCCAAAAACTCGCTGTAAAGGACGTTGATAAAATCTGCACCGCCCATGGCTCCACCGGGATGGCCCGATTTTGCTTTCTCTACCATTGATGCCGACAAGATGCGAATCGTATCGGCTGCCTTGTTCATTAACGCGTTATCGTTCATATACGTTGCAATAAAACGGTTATTATATTAAAATTAAAAAAGTTTCATGTAAGGATTTCCAATCAGGACCACTTTTCAGCCTCACAAAGATAACATTTTTTTACTACTTTCCCGACTCTTGATTGATATGTTTACCCTATTTTTTGATATATCAACCCGAAACAGTAATTTTGCAATATGGGGTTAAGTCGCAACAAGATCAAATTAATCCGTTCGTTAAAGGAGAAAAAGTTCCGTGACGAACAGCAACTCTTCGTGGCCGAGGGGGACAAGCTGGTATCGGAACTGCTGAAGAACAGCCGCTGTTGCTTCCTGGCAGCCCTCCCCGAATGGCTGGATGCCCACCCGGGCGTATCGGCCGGGGAGGTCATCGCCGCCTCCGAAACCGAACTGAACCGGGTCACGTTCATGAAAACCCCTCCGCCGGTAATCGCCCTCTTTCATCACCCTAACCATGACGCTGCACAACTTGACCTTGAAAATGGAATCAGCCTGGTCCTCGATGGCGTGCAAGACCCGGGGAACGTGGGTACCATCGTGCGCATTGCCGATTGGTTTGGAATTGAGCAGGTGATCTGTTCCGGCGATACCGCCGACATCTATAATCCCAAAACGGTTCAAGCCACGATGGGAGCTATTGCACGGGTAAAGGTGATTCACACGGATATCGCACGCTTCCTGCAAGAACAGGAGCGACTACCCATCTACGGGACCTTTTTAGATGGCCAAAACATCTACGAGGAGACGCTTCCCAACGCGGGAATCATCGTGTTAGGCAGCGAGGGGAAAGGTATTAGCCGAGAGGTGGAAAAAAGGATCAGCAGACGCCTCTTCATTCCCAGCTTCCCCACGGGGAGAGCCACTTCGGAGTCACTGAACGTGGCGACTGCCGCGGCGATTATCTGCTCCGAGTTTCGTCGCGGACAGGCATGACATGAAGAGAGACAAAAAAATCACGTATTTTTCAATACGTGATTACCTAAAACAAATCTTATGAAGATAAAAACCTCTTTTCCAATCGTTGAAAGTTGAGGCTCGGGTGGAAAACGGGACTCGAACCCGCGACCTTCGGAACCACAATCCGACGCTCTAACCAACTGAGCTATATCCACCATGTCGATTTGCGAGCACAAAGGTACAACATTTTTTTCATATCGCATCAAAATCGACCTACATTTTTGATTTTACCCCTTTCTTGTAGAGAAAGTAGAGTTTTTTTAGTAAGTTTGTAATCCTTTGAAAAGGGAAAATACGATTTGAATCAGGCAAACAAGAGGAGGTACGGATGCACAAACAGCCGTTATCCCTCGCGTTTCACCATGTTTTTGATATTAAAGCCAAAAACAGCATGAAGAGCAATCGAATAAAACTATCGATATTGGGTATATCCTTCAGCCAAGTTCAGGCTGGGGCATACGCGTTAATCTTTGCCGAAGAGAACGGCATTCGCCGTCTCCCTATCGTGATAGGAACCCCTGAGGCGCAATCCATCGCGATCGTCATGGAGGGCATCACGCCTCCCCGTCCCTTATCGCATGACCTTATCTGCTCCATCTTTAAAGAGCTAGGTATTCAATTGATCGAGGTGGTCATCCACAAGTTCGAGGATGGTGCTTTTTTCTCTGAACTGCTGCTTGAACAGAACGGAAAGGAGTACCGAATTGATTCGCGTACGTCAGACGCCGTAGCGATAGCTATTCGCACGGGCTCTCCCATTTATACCACGCGGGAGATCATGCGAAATATGGCGATCGTGTTCGATGAACGCCCCACGACCTCGTCAAGCGAGTCATCATCCTCGGAAGAAAGCGGGGAGGAAGAGCTGTCTGAACTCCGTCTGGATACGCTGAAAAATCGCCTCGAGGCCGCGGTCAATGAGGAGGACTACGAGTTGGCAACCCGATTACGAGACGAAATCAACCGCCGGGAAAGCCGGTCATGATAGAAACATCTCGGGAAACCTGAAGGCTAAGAAACGAAAACAGTATCTTAACAGCTCCAAAAAACCGAGCAAAAAGATTCCAGAAAAAAGCGAAAGTGCAAAAAACAAAACAGATGGCCGGAATCCTTTTCTACTGCCCCAACATTCTTGAAAGCCCGGTACTACCCGAAGAGGAGTCGTACCACTGCGTGAAGGTATTACGAGTCCAAGAGGGGGAGATGGTGACTGTCACCGATGGGAAGGGTTTTTTTTACCATTGCGAACTTGTTCAAGCACATCCCAAACAGTGTATCGTAGCCATCCGTCACCAAGCCGAAGCAACAGTGAACAGATTGTTCACCCTCCATATCGCGTTCGCGCCCACCAAGCAGATAGATCGAAACGAGTGGTTCCTGGAAAAAGGCACGGAGATAGGGATTGACCGGTTCACCCCCCTACTCTGCCGCCATTCCGAGCGGAAAGAGATCAAGGTCGATCGGCTTCGGAAAATCGTGGTTTCCGCCATGAAGCAATCGATGCAGGCTCACCTGCCAGAGGTAGAAACGATGATTCCATTTGAAGCGCTGGTAAAACGCCCCTTTCAAGGGAGAAAATTCATCGCACATTGCCACGACCTCCCCAAGAAGGAGCTGGCACATACGTACCAGAAGGGTGAAAACGCGCTGATCCTGATCGGTCCCGAGGGCGATTTCAGCGAAGAGGAGGTTGTACAAGCCATTGAGCAGGGATTTGAGCCGGTAAGCATCGGTGAAACACGACTGCGCAGCGAAACTGCCGCCCTTGTTTCGATGCATACCATTCATGTGATCAATAACATCATACAATAAACCATAAAGCAATGAGAAAAATAGAGATCCTATTAGCATTCGCCCTACTCCTCATGGTTTCGGGCTGCAAGCAAGGAGCCGACAAGAAAGAGCTCCCGAGGGTTGCCATCGCTGGTATCGCCATCGAGTCCAGTACCTTCTCCCCGGCGGTAACGCACGAGGAAGCCTTCCGGGCACGGGTGGGAGACGATGTGTTCTCCTACTACCCCTTCTTTTCGCCCGACTCGGGTATCATTGACCGGGTCGTGTGGCTCCCCACCCTTCGGGGACATGCCATGCCCGGCGGGATCGTCACCCGCGAAGCATACGAGTCGCTCGTCACCAAAACATTAGAGATGCTGAAAGAGACACTCCCCCTGGATGGCCTCTTTTTTGACATACACGGAGCGATGAGCGTGCAAGGGTTGGATGACCCAGAGGGAGACATGATAGTCCGCGTACGTGAAGTGGTGGGAACCGACGTGTTGATCTCCACCTCGATGGACCTTCACGGTTGCGTTTCACCGCGTCTCGCGCAGAACAGCGACCTGATTACCTGCTACCGGCTGGCTCCTCACGAGGATGCCCTCGAATCGAAAAAAAGGGCGGTCACCAACCTGCTCCATCGGCTAGAGACTGGGAAAGGGAAACCAGCCTACAAGGCGTGGATACCGGTCCCCATCTTGCTGCCCGGGGAAAAGACCAGCACCCGCGTGGAGCCCGGAAAGAGCCTGTACGCTCAGATCCCCTCGGTCTTGACCCCGGGGGATGACAAGGTAATCGATGCCGCCATCTGGATGTCCTACCCCTGGGCCGATGAGCCGCGCAACCACGGCGTGGTAATGGCATACGGCGATGACCAGGAGGCGGTAGGCAAAGCCGCCGAGGCGTTGGCCCAACATTTTTGGGAGGTGCGGGAACAGTTCGAGTTCGTGGCTCCCACCACCTACCTGGACGACGCGTTGAACCAAGCGTTGGCGAGCGACAAAAAACCGTTTATCATCAGCGATATGGGAGATAACCCTACAGCCGGGGGTGCGGGAGACGTCACGTGGACCCTCCACGAGATCTTCAAGCGGCCCGAATTTCAACGCCCCGGTGGCAAATCGTTGATATACGCCTCCATCCCGGGACCCGAGGTAGTGAAACAGGCCTTTGGTGTGGGTGTAGGGGGGCAGGTAGATGGGATGGTCGGCGCACAAGTGGACGATCGCTCCGCACCCCCTTTCCACTTACAAGGTGAAGTAACAGCCATCAAAGAGAGGGAGGGCAATAATGAGGCAGTGATTAAACGAGGGAATGTACAGGTCATCGTAACGGAACAGAGGAACGCGTTCCATTACGAACGGCAATTCACCGACCTGGGGTTGAATCCCCGGGAGGCCGACATCCTGGTGGTTAAAATAGGGTACCTGGTACCCGAACTGTACGAGATAAGGGCCGACTGGGTGATGGCACTTACCCCGGGGGGGGTGGACCAAGACCTCACACGTCTCCCCTACCAGCGGATCAGCCGTCCCATGTACCCGCTCGATCCCGATATGGAGGATCCCGATTTAAGCGCCCGTTTCATCCCGTTATCGGACGAGATTAACGGTAAAGGAGAAAAGATATGACTAAAAAGGAGCGTTACACGATGGTAATCGAGTGGTTCCAGGCCAACGCTGAATCGGCAGAGACAGAGCTTAACTACACGAACAACTACCAGCTGCTGGTGGCGGTAATCCTCTCCGCGCAGTGCACCGACAAGCGGGTGAACCTGATTACCCCCGCCCTGTTCGAGGCATTCCCCGAACCCGAGGTGATGGCCGCCTCTACCCCCGAAGTGGTTTACGAGTACATTAAATCCTGCTCCTACCCCAACAACAAGGCGAAACACCTGGTAGGCATGGCCCAAAAGCTGGTCAGCGAGTTTAACGGCGAGGTACCCGCCGATATCGATTCGCTGCTCACCATCCCGGGTGTGGGACGCAAGACGGCCAACGTGATCCTGTCGGTCGCGTTCGATCTTCCCGCGATGCCGGTAGACACGCACGTCTTCCGGGTTGCCAACCGCCTCGGGCTTACCAACAACTCCAAGACGCCCCTCGAAACCGAGAAGGAGCTGGTGAAGCATATCCCATCGGAGCTCCTCTCCAAGGCACACCACTGGCTTATCCTGCATGGCAGGTACATATGCGTGGCACGCAAGCCCAAGTGCGGGAGCTGTGGGCTCGCTCCCTACTGCCAGTATCACGAGAAGCAGAGCATATTTCATTAAATAACAGGGGCATACAAAATTTAAACTTTCAGCCTATCGCGACCTTTTTTTATCTATGTTTAATAGTATAGCCATGCTTATTGCCAATATAATTTCTAAGCGCCATTTTATGGTTACTCTTGGCTTACTCCTCTTTTTGGTGCAAGTGAATTGCAGCGTTCTACCAAAGGAATACAGCACCATACCAACAAACGACACCCTTAGGGTAGCCAGTTACAACATTCGGATAGCCAGCCCCCCCTCTTTGTGCCCCGATTTTACCTGTACTGACTTACAATCGGTTGCAGATGCAATAACCAGGACTAAAGCTGACTTGATTGGACTTCAGGAGGTTGACAAGTTCACCAAAAGATCGGGAAAAGATTCACATCAAGCTCGGGACCTGGCAAAATTGACCGGGATGCACTTTCATTTTGCCGATGCAGTTAACCGATCAGAAGGAGTACAAGGAAATGCCATCCTTTCAAAATACCCCATTATCGAATCCAATAGCTACAAGCTCTACACACCAGAGGGCTCTACAGGGGAAACACGTTCACTGGCCATTGTAAAAGTGAAGGTTGGGAATCAAGGGGTAATCTTCATGACGGTTCACCTGGATCATAGGCTTGACAGTGACAGGGAATATCAATTAAGCCAATTAATCGAACACATTAAAGAATATGAAAATCACCCTGTTATTCTCAGTGGTGATTTTAATATGCAACCCGACAATCAAGTTTTCAAGCTGCTTGATCAGCAATTTGAATTCGCCACAGAAAATCATCCATTTACTTTCCCCGCAAAGGAGCCGAAAAGAACCATCGATTACCTGTTATTGAATAAAACAGCTCAAAAAGTATTTGAAGTTGTCGATTATTACACGATGGATGAACCCTATGCATCCGATCATTTACCGGTAATTATAGTATTGCGTTTTAAAACAAAATGATTGGATTAAAATAAGCCAACTAGCTCGTGATAATCTAATTGGCTTATTAATCGAATACTAAATGCCCCTGGGGAAAAGCTATGCCAGGTCTATAGCTTAGTGAATCTTAGCGCCTTAAAGTTGTGCCCCCCCTCGAAGTAGTAGGTGATTTTCTGGGTGCCTTTTTCAAGGCTTAGGGTGAGGTTTTCCTTAGGCGTTGAAACCCATACGTACGTGCCCCAAGCACCCGTATTAGGGGTAGCAATTTTACCGGTAACGTTCACACCGTTTACTTTAACATGGAAACCTCCTGCACTAGTCCCGGCAACCTGTGACTCTACCAGGTAATTCCCCGCATCCTTAACTTCTACCGTGTAGAGCAACCACTCACCCGTGTTGGTGTACCCGATATTTACCCCATCTCCTTGAACTTCTACCGGGGTACTTCTGATGTCCCCATTTAAACGACGGTAGTCATCGTTGCCTGTTCGGTTTGTCGCATCAGCATCATAAAAAGCGTACCCATCTCCACCAAGGTCGAAGTTGGCAGCCAATAAAACGTAAGGAGTTGCAGCCGAAAGGATATGTGGTCCCTTGAAGGGACGGGTATTCTTGGCATCAACCAATACTTTAGCTATGATATCACCCGATTTGAGCACAACATTCGTTACCCCTTCACCAACAACCGTGATATCGCCGTTTTCAACGGTCGCCACACTTGGATCTTCGGAATACCAAACGAATTCGGAAGCGTAGTTGTAATTATCCGGGTAATAACTCGCGGTGACGGTCACCTTATCGTTATTCAAAAGCTCCAAGCTTGTTGCGTTTAGCGATATCGATTCAAGCGGGATTTTCGTCATGCAAACAACCTCTATTTTGTTGGACAACTCACCTGCTTCCACTACGATAAAGGTGGTGCCATCTCCTACAGCTGTCACCAAACCTTGATTGTTCACCGTAACCACTTTCGGGTCCTCCGAACTCCATTTGTATTGATAGGTACCATCAACAGGACTAGCTGTCAACTGAATCTCATCCCCGACAAACATAACCAGGGAAGAACGGTTCACGAAAAAGGTTTTCTCAACCTCCGACCGCAAATTTTCCTCGCAACCCGCTAATAAAGAAGCAGTCGTTATAATTACAAGAACATTGAATATCTGTCTCATACGATTATTATATTATTTAACAACGTTAATGGAGATCGCTTTAATCATAGACTCAAGGGGTAAATGATTCTCATGCTTGCTCCATATTATCCATTAAACTTCAAACACCATTAAAACTCAGTGACGATTCGAACCGGATCGTGATCTGAAGGACATTTACCACCGGGTCTGTCATCGATCACGGCATACTCTTTCACCGTAATTCCCTCGCTAACGAACAGGTAATCGATCCTGCCCGTTGAGACCACATCAGGTTTCAAACCGTTGAACGTACCCAATGGCCCCTTGGGGGTTTCCACCAAATCCCTCGAATCGCGAAGTAGCCCGTCTGCTTTCAGCAGAGCAATCGGCTCAGAATCAGGGCCACAGTTCAAATCACCCGAGGCAAATACAGGATACCCGGGTTCGACAATCGTTTTAATCATCGAAAGAAGCAATTTCGCTGACTCATTACGGGCAACCACCCCTTGATGATCAAAATGGGAGTTAAAGAAGTAGAAGTGATTGAAAGTCTCCTTATCCAAAAACCTTCCCCACGAGCATATACGCCTGTAGTTGGTCGCATCCCACCCGTAACTAGGTTTTTCCGGCGTGTTAGAGTACCAGAAGTTCCCGTTTTCGAGTACTTCAAAGCGATCGGTTTTATAGAGTATCGCCGAGTACTCCCCTTTCTCCCCGCCATCTCTACCCGTACCGATGAACTTGTAATTCTCAAACTTCTTCGTGATATCGGTCAAGTGCACATTCGTACCCTCCTGGGTTCCCCAGATATCGAAATCGTGGGTATCGATAATCGTGTACACCAGCTCTTTCCTATCTTGCCACGTTCCCACCAAAATGTTGTACGACGCGGAGGTGAAGACGCTCTTTTTATTGCTCTGTCCAACCGGAACGGTGATGGCACCCGGATTAGTGAAACCATCCAGCTTCACTACAAGCTTGCCTTCGCGCTTGCTGTCAGGCTGTGACAGAGGCTGGAGCTTAAAGCGATGGCTGTTCGTGACCACGTTAACGCTCTCTACCCCCATCTCTTCTGCCCATGAGGGAGAATCAATGGAGTACGGGGAATTAGCGATGACCGTTAACGTGAACTCCACAGACTGGCGGTCGTTGATATAGATTCCCTCCTCCTGAACCTCAAAGCGCACCTCTTGAGACAACTGTTTCACCTTAATAACCCTGGCAAGATCCTTAGCATTAACGGTTACCTCTGCCTGCCTCTCACGGCCTACGACATCATTTTTAACAGTGGTGATTCGAAGCTTTCCGGGCGTCCTTATATCCACATCACACCAAGGCTGAGATGAGGAAGCCGTCACCTCGGCATTGCTTTGAACATCCAGGATAACCTCACCACCTTCCGGCCAAAAAACAACTTCACCGCGTGAAACCTCAAGAACGATCGTTGCCTCAACCTCATTGTTCCCGCAAGCAAACAAAAAGGCAGGGAAAAGAAAAATGACAAGTAGGATTAAGCTCTTTTTTACTTCCATTGTAATGAATTTGATTCTCTAAAGGCATCTCCCAGCCTACTCTTCAACGAACTCAAGCCTTAACTCCTCTTTCATCTGAATCGTGCTACCTGAATCATTCACGTAATTGTAACGAATGAGAAAAACCTTGTAGCTTTTAAAGCGCGTTCTCTCGATGAAAAACTTGTTCGGGAAATCGGGATCCCCATCAACCTGAGTCACCTTAAGGTCCTTGTAAGAAGAGATCAGCACATCGTTGTTCTCGGTCACCTCGAGGATTATCCCGTACCTATTGATGGTAGCCAAATCGCCTTGAAAAGCGACGTTATCGGCTAAAACCCGCACCTTGTTCCTGCTAATCGGGTGCATTGTCTTTATCCCGGGTAACTGAACGTTGCCACGGAATGCCCGCATGGTATAGTTGGTCTGAGGCTTCTGTTCGGCGTAATCGTTCTTGATCAACACACGGTAAAGGACGTTGCTTTTCTTCTTGTTAACCTCGTAAGAAGAAAACTTGTCGACCCTTACCGGGATAAAGTAGGTTGAATCGGGCGACAATCCCTCGGGACGAACGGCAATACGCATCCTACCAGACCTCTCCCCGGCAGGAATCGTAAGGCTGTACTCGTTTACGTCATACATAGATTCGGGCAACAACCTGGCATAATTGGCATAATCCACGTCATAGTTCAACGAGTTGTAGCTATTGAACGCCTCTATATCTGGTGTCAATTGCACGTTGATCTCCTTTTCAGATGGCAGCGTACCACCACAAGTTGCCGCAATGTACCCATACGATTCGGGCTCGTTAAGGTCATGCACAGCCTCGAAAATATTGTAATCACCTTCGCTGAGGAGCGCGAAAACGGTCTTATACTGCTCCTTTTCAAATATATCGTCATTATTACACGAATAACAACCCAGCAGCCAAACAATGACCGCGGCCACCATTATTATCGATAATCTTTTCATAATCAAATTAATTATTAGCAGTCATTTTACCAACCGGGATTTTGATCTAACGAGGGGAGACGACGTATCTCTGCTCGTGGTAACGGGAGAAAGACCATTTTCTTGTTCACGATCCTACTTCCCACCCTAGCCGTATTGGGAATAACCCGTTGATAGAATCCTTCCTTATTGGCATCCACGTTCATTCCCGTGATGCGCTCGTTTTCAACCGTTTCATAAATGCCCCACCTACGGACATCGTAAAACCTTCTGTTCTCAAATAAAAACTCAATCATCCTCTCTTTCTCAATCAATGATTGAACTGTTTTAGGATTTTCAACCTCTTGAGAGGAAAGACCAGGCAAGCCTGCACGATAACGAACCTGATTGAAAGCTTTCTTAATTTCGTTAACATCCCGTGAAACCGTGTAAGAAACATCGTTTAACACAATGTTATGGCTTGTCGTCAGGTTATTAAGCGCTTCAGCGTAAGAAAGCAAGATTTCGGCGTACCGGATAATCGGGAACACCTTATCCATCACCCTCGAATTGGTTCCCTGATACGCATCCATCGGGTGAATAAATTTTTTAATCACGTAACCGGTGGGCGTATGGTTAACCAACGCGTTTGGATTCGACTTGCCGTTAGGCGCATCATAATAGTAGGTAACGGTGAGGTTATAGTCCCCGGCAGAGGTTGCTGAAGTAGCCGGCCAGTAGGCTTCACTAAAACCGATGCTGGCATAGAACCTCATCTCCCTGTTAACGTACATATTATAGACGTTTGCATTAAGCCTGTATCCTGAAAACGATTGGATGGTAGAGGTAAACCCTTCTTCGCTATATGGAAACTCGTCACTGGAGTCATCAATTGTTCTGCCATCCCTCATGTAATAACTGTCAACCACCTTTTGTGTTACACCCATACCGTTCCATCCCCCATAAACGACAGGAAATGAAGCTCGGGTATATCCCTTTAACCCGGGAGAATTACGCGCCCATATATACTCGGGATTCACCGAAGGGACAGACTCCCCGTTAAACATTTCGGAGTAGGATCTGAAGTGGTCGATACCTCCTGCCCCATCCGGGAAATCATTGAGGTACGAGGGATCAGACGTGTTAGTGGATAAAGGCGGGGTATTATCGTCCGCATCAACCGTGTAGAGCCTATAGAGCGGGGCTCCGGACAGTTCCATATCCATCACCCTTTTGGCTGCCGCAGCTGCCAAGGCCCAGCGCTCCTCATCGTACGTTTGGGAAACGTAATGTTGACCGTCTGTTTTTCGCGTCCAATTGGCGAAGTAGGTCCGCGCCGCTTGTCCCCCGTTGTAAAGGGGACTGGCATGTTGAAGGCGAAGACGTGCGATAAGTCCGTATGCAGCTCCTTTTGTAGGCCTACCGAAATCAAGGATGGGAACGGTTATCGGCAAAAACTCTGCCGCTTTCTCCAGCTCCTCACAAATATATTCAACCGCCTCATCATAAGTACTCCTCGGTCGGTCATAATACTCGATCTGCTCGTTCGTTTCAATAATCTCATTGCCAAGTATAATGGGCGGGCCAAACTCCATCAGCAACTTATAGTACGCGTACGCGCGGATAAAGTTGGTATTCCCAATAATATTGATCCGTTCGGTAGTCGACATGGAGGGCACCTCATCTATTCTCGTTAGGATGGTGTTGCACTTGCGAATAATCTTGTACAAGTTATCATAATTCGTCCCAAAGGGTCCCAAGTTATCGGGTGTAATATAACCAAGCACGAAACGCATTCCAGAATAACTGGAGGAACCATCGATATTGAACATCGTGAAGGCCTTATCGGTAGCCAGCGGTCCCAACGCATCCTGCGAACCCGTACTGAAAATCTGCCCCTCATCCGTAAACATGGTAGCTGCACCCCACATATAGGCTTCTACATATCTTGTCTGTGTAAAAATGGAGTCAATTTTAAACTCATCGTCAAAGTAGCTATCGATATTTAAAAAATCTTTGCACGATACAAACAGCGTTGAAACAGACAGGATAGATAGCCACGTCAATAGTTTTAATCGTTTCATTATAATAGATGTTAGATATTTATATAAAGCTGGAAAGTATAAACAGAAGGAATGGGATATACACGCCCATTGTATCGAGCCTGCTCCGGGTCAAACAGTTTCACTTTATCCCAAGTGAACAAGTTCGTCCCTACCAGCTGTAAATCAATTGATTGAATACCCACACTACGCAAAGCGTCATTCTTCAAATTATAATTAAGCGTTACCTCCTGCAACCTAAGGTAACGGGCATCTCCTTTCCAAAAGTCAGACAACTGGGAGTTATTGCTGTTGTAGCCGTATTGCAGCCTGGGAAAACGAGCATTTGGATTCTCCGCAAGGGCAGGGTCAATACCCACTTGTTGAGCGTATTCCATAGGAATCCAACGATTAGAGGGGTCATTAACCAGGGTTAAGACGTTACCCGTGGCTCCTCCGTGGAACGGCACGTACCCCATACCGTTACCCGATTGCCCTACGTGGTAGTAATCTGTTTTACCAGTACCCTTAAACATCACGCCAAGCGTGAAATCCTTATACCTGAACTCCCCTCCAAAACCATACATTAAACGTGGGTAAGTGCTGTGTGAAAGGGGCACCTTGTCTTCATCGTTAATAATCCCGTCAGCGTTAACGTCCTTATATTTAATATCACCTGGGGCAACGTTCCCAAACTGTTGCTTGGGACTATACATGATATCATCTTCATCCTTGAAAAGACCAAGGCTCTGGTAGCCCCTTATCACGTTGTGGGGATATCCCGTGTATTCGAGGTAAGGGTACTCCAAGTAGAGTTGCTCCCAGTTCTGCACCATGTTGGTCGAGTAGGTATAGTTTCCTCTAACCACGAAGCTCATGTCATCATTAATTTTTTGACTGAAGCTTATATTGCCATCGGATCCCATGCTCTTCATTTTCCCCACGTTTCCATATGGCATGGTGATTACCCCAACGTAATTGGGTACTTGAACCCTCGGCTGGAATATTCCATCACGCTGGTCATCGAAAAAGTCGACAACAAAGTCAATCTTGTTGTTAAAGAGGCGCCCTTCAATACCAATATCTGCCTTCAACGCCTTTTCCCACTTAAGATTATCAGCACCTACAACGGTCTCGTTAAGTGTCTCAACCGCATTGCCTCCCCAAACTGAGCCAGCGCCTATATTTACCATGGTGAGGTAAGGGAATCTCCTACTGGTTATTCTGTCGTTCCCAACCGTACCATATGAACCACGAATCTTTAAAAAATTAAGCCAGGGAAGCTTCTCTTTCACGAAGTCGTATTGCGATGGACTCCAGCCAAGAGCTATGGAGGGGAAAAAACCATACTGCTTTCCGGGTTGGAAGTTTTCTGATCCGGTATACCCAAAGTTGACATCCATCATGTAGGTATCCTTGAAGCTATATGTCAGCCTGCTGGAAACCCCTTGATACCGTAGCGGAATCGCAGCCAAACTATTCACTGCATCCACGGTTGCTTTCTCGTCACTCAGGTAATAATAAAGCAGCCCGGTAAACCGGTGGTCATCTGAGAAAAGCTTCTCGTAGTTGAGCGTGCTTTCAAAGTGATACTTGCGGTACTGATTCGTGGTTTTGCTATACGTTGCAGGAACGGCCTGCACGTTTTCCTTCATAATCAGGCCTCCATCGGTATTTCTTCCAAGAGCCTGATATAAAGCTGGTTGGATGTATCTTCTTTCTGAAAAAATACTGTATATATCATAGGCACCCTGTACCTTTAACGTTAGGCCATCTAACAAGGCTTTTAGGTCTTGGTTTATCGCCATCGTCGCCTTTCCCTGGTAATTTTGCCTACTCGACTTCCCTGTGTGGTTGATAAGCACGTAGGGAGATGAAAGATCATTCGCACCCGCGGCGGGGAGCAAACCGTTCGAGTATTTCGTTGGGAAAAGAAGGGGGTTTAGTTGCGATTGCGCATTCCAAATATAATCGGTGTTAGCCATACCCGGCTCATTCCTTATTGCCATGTAGCCATCGGTTCCGAAATAGAGACTCGTTGTCTTCGTAATGTTTAAATCGATATTTAACCGGTAGTTATAGGTATTATAGCCAACGTTTGAACTATACACGCTATTTTTGTCCTGCTTGTAAGCGGCTGTTTCGTCACTAAAACCAAGACTAAGGAAGTACCTGGCAACTTCACCTCCTCCCCTTGCGCTGATATAATAACTCTGTTTAAAAGAGTATGGATTTAAAATTTGTTTTTGCCAGTCCACGTTAGGGAAAAGGTCATTATCGAGCTTATACTTGACAATATCAAGATCCACTTCTTTATAAGCCGGGGCTGAACCTCTAACCTGCAATGCCTCGTTTACTAGCATCGCGTAATCAAAAGCCCCCAGGTATTCTGGTACGCGCCTTAATGCGGATAGCGAGAAGTTACTTCTTCCCGTGATGGAGAGTTTTCCAGACTCCCCTCTTTTCGTGGTAACCAGCACCACTCCGTTAGCACCCCTAACACCGTAAACGGCAGTGGCCGAAGCATCTTTCAACACCGAGAAGCTCTGAATGTCAGCCGGGTCGATCGAGTTAATATCCCCTTCCAGACCATCGATCAACACTAGGGCGCCACTACTAGCCCCAAATGTTCCAATTCCTCGGATCCAAAACTCTGAGATGTTTTTCCCAGGCTCACCACTGGTAAGCATCGAGATGACCCCAGGCACCTTTCCACCCAGCAGGTTGGCCACTGAAGCCACTGGGGTTTGAAGATCTTTTACGTCAACCGAGGTAACGGCTGCTAAAGAGCTAATACGTCGTTGGCTTCCCATACCTACCACGACCAGCTCTTCCAACTGCTCGGTGTCTTGTTTCATATGGATAGTGATAGGTGTCTCTTCTTTCAAAACCACGTACTCTGTCGTGGCATACCCAACAAAAGAGACCATTACCACATCACCGATTTTCACTCTAATTGAAAACTTTCCATCGATATCCGTGATGGTACCGATACCCACTTGATCTTTCAAGTGGACGGTTGCTCCCGGCAGCGTGTTCTCGGTGTCATCGTAAACCGTTCCACTTAGCGTGAAGGCCGCCCTTTGCTGCGCGTTCACGAGTAGCACTAAATGAAGCAACAGTAATAAGAATATATTTCTTTTCATTTTGATTGTTATATTTTGATTGGAAATAAAACCCTTTACTCGATCGCCAGTTTGCGCACCCTATTGTTGCCCCAGTCAGCGATATAGACAGTACCCTCTTTGTCAACCCCAACACCGCGAGGAGTGTTAAACAGCGCCTCATCCGGACCACCATCCTTCCAACCACTGGTACCAGGCATTCCAACGACTGTCTCCACAATGTTTTGCGGCGATATACGGCGGATACAGTGATTGCCTCCATCAGCGATATATAGATACCCCTCCGGGTCAAAGTAAATCTGCCACGGCGCATTGAAAAGCGCAACCTCCAATTCACCATCACGGTGACCGCTACCCGCGGCATTAAGGCGCTTAAACGTGTTGGCCGGATCCCTTATGTCCATCGAGTAAACACCCCCTGCCATACCACCCGAGCGTCCTGCAATATATAATAGGTGTGGATGCAACGGATGAAAGGTCACACCGTTAGTCGTGCCATTAGGGGTCTGGTAGATGATTTCCGCTTCATAGGTGGTAGGGTGAATTTTAATAATCTGTCCCTCGAAAAAGCGCGTGTACACGTAACCATCTAATTCACAAGCGGCCATTGAATGCTTCCACGAGTTGGTCGGTGGGGCATATCCATTGGTTTTGGTGATGTGAAAGTTCCTGAACCGGGGAGCCCAGGCCTCCTTGGGATCGCACGTTACAAAAGCTGGTATCGAAGTCTCCGAGGGAAAGGTAATCACACCCGTTTTCTTATCGATTGCCGGCGAGTTGGGAATCATTACCGAACTAGTAGAGTTCATTGAAAGGGGGAAAACCATATTCTCTTCCTCGTTAATCCTGACAACGCCATAAGGATTATCCCTAACAGCCACGAAAATATTGTACTCGTTATCCACACCTAGATGAGATGGTTTTAGTTGGCTCTCCGCCAGCGTTCCCGACACAAATTCAGCCGAACCATTACCAGCTACGGTGCTTACCGATATCGAAAGCTGGTACTGAAAGGTGTGCTCAAACGTAAGGGAATCATTCCCCACAACGACCGTGACAATGCACTCATCACCCGGCATCCTTGGTACAAGGGTATATATGCGATTACCATCGGACGAGATCACGGCCGCTTTTTTATGGTTAAAGTAAACCCGTATTATATCAGGATTTATCCCGAAATTACTCCCGGTAATAATCACCTTGTCGGCAATACCTCCTGAATCGGGGTAAAACGTGTTAAGAGTAACGGGTTTCGAAGGGTCGTACTCGATGCCTGTCAAGCCGTCTTCATTGCTGTCTTTACAAGAGACGTACGCTAATGCCACCGAGAAAAGGAGTACCCACTTAATGAGAAACGTTGTTTTTCTACTCATGATTATTTAATTTTTAAATTAGCCAACCCTCTAAATAACGTGCGGGGAGAGGGTTTCGCCTAAAGAAATTTTCTTGAAGCAAAGAAAAGCTACACATTTTTTCTTTTATTGATACTTTTTTGCTTATTAATTATAAAGTCGACAAAAATCGTAACTGAAAAAGAAGTTTGCCGTTTTAATCACTTACCTTTTAGCAATAAAGCCGTTCTCTAACAACTTCATATAAAGATTTTCAGAATCAAGATGCCCCGCGAAAGCCCTACTACCTGGTTTATTCATCAACCCAGGGTACTGGTAAATGAAAATTTTTTCCACGTAGGGCGAGACCGCTTGCAGTTGCTGTATTACCCGATCGGCAGGCGCCGGCAGCAACGCGCTTTTATACACTTGACCCTCGAAGCAAAACACCTCCACGTCGGCCCATAGCCGTGATTTTGCCGCCTTTTGGTGCAGCTTGTAAAGGCGTTCGAAAAACAAAGCGCTCTCTTCCACGCTGCTCTTCTCCACGCCAACTTCATCTTGATACGCGATGAAATCTACCTCGAGCTGTTCCAGTTGAGACACGTATGTGTCATCTGCCTTCACGTTTCTAGTACCATAGGGAGCGATTAATGTTTTCGCGCCGGGAGTCACTTTTGCCATCTCGCGGCAGAATCTATTCACGTAATCGATAAAGAAGTCTTCGAAGTATCCCGTAATTCCCGTTTCATCCGGAAAATACCAACCGTAGAAGCTATCGTGGTGAGCGTACTTCTCCGCCACCTCATTTATGACTTGCGACCGCAGTTTATCGACCGAGGGGTCCGTCATCACCTCGTAAATATTCCTCCAATTCCCCAGATAACCGTTGCTGATGAAAAACTTCACGCCATACTTGTCCGCCGCGCTCAACACCACCTCCAATGGGTCTTCACATCCCATCTCATGTGGGGGCTGCAACGAAGAGGGATAGAAAGCTTTATCGTTAATAGCTACACTCAGCAATACAAGATACTTAATCCCGGCATCGGCTATCTCCTTTACTTTCGCGTCCCATTGTTCGGCCGAAAAAGCCTTCAAGGTTTCATCCCAATATTTACCTTCGGCCGGGTTGTGGTGCTGGAACTCGATCCATGAACCCTCTATCGGCTTTACCCCCGGACTGTTTCTTATCGCGGCCTGAAGCTGCCGCACCATATTGTTCGCGAGAAAAACAGAACCCAACGACCATATGAAGTTTCTTCTATTCATTCGACCTCCGTTATTTCATTGCCATGTCGCGAAACCCATTCCCCATGCACGTTGGCCAACGGTCAGGTTATTCCATCAGTTCTGTACTGTGAACTTGTAAATACAGCGGCTGGTATACTTCTCACCCGGTTTGAGGTAAGGAGAGGGCCAGTCGGCTTTGTTCGGCGAGTCGGGATATTTCTGCGTCTCCAGGCAGATGGCCGTACGCTTGTTGTATACCGCCCCTTTTTTGCCAGTGAGGGTTCCATCCAGGAAGTTCCCGGCGTAAACTTGCAAACCGGGCTCAACCGTGTACACCTCGAGCTGTATGCCGGTTGCCGGTGAAAGGACTGTAGCAGCCAGCTGCAAAATATCTCCACCGGTATTCAACACCCAGTTATGGTCATACCCGTCGCCGTTCTTCAACTGGTCGTACTCGTACTGGTCGATCCGCTCTCCCACGGCGGTGGCCGTTCTGAAATCCATAGGTGTGCCTTCAACCGACAGAATCTCACCGGTGGTCATAAAGGTATCGTCCACCGGGGTGAATTGATCCGCGTTGATCATCAGCAAGTGATCGAGGATGGTGTTATTGGCATCACCCGAAAGGTTGAAATAGGTGTGGTTGGTCAAGTTGACCACCGTCTCTTTGTCCGTTTCCGCCTCGTACTGCAGGTCGATCGCGTTGTCGTCAGTGAGCGTCATGGTTACCTTCACGTTCAGGGTGCCGGGGAAGCCCGCTTCGCCGTCGGGCGACACGTAGGTGAAGGCCACCGACTGATCGCTGAGCTGTTCTGCCTTGAACAGTTGCCTGTCATACCCTTCCGGACCACCGTGCAACGTGTGGCCAAAGTTGTTTTGTGGCAGTTGATACTCCACCCCTTCGACGGTTATTTTCCCGTTGGCAATCCGGTTGCCATAACGACCGATGGTAGCCCCGAAATTGTTATCGCTGTTCACGTAGTCGTCGATATTCTCGAAACCCAGCACCACGTCCTGCCAGTTGCCCTCCCTGTCGGGCACCATCACGGAGACGAGACGTGCCCCGTAGTTCGTCAAGGTCACTTCCATCCCGTTCGCGTTCTTCAACACGTAGAGGTCGGTAGAATCACCATTCACCACTGATTGGAAATAGTTTCTATCCAATCCGGAGAGCGTGGTTGCCTCCCCAGAAGCCCCCTGCTTGCCCGTACACGCGGCCATGGCGAAAATCACCACCAGCCCAATTAACTGTTTTACTTTCATCATACTGTTTTCTTTATTTAATACCTAAATATCTCATATAAAAGTTGCATGTGTCAGGTAAAGTGTTTACCTTTAAGGTATTAAGCAAAAAACAACAATCACCCAACATATACAACACGAAAGTACAAAAAAAATCTCATTTATCGCTCGTTCGGTAAAGAAAGAGTTCAGTTCAAAACAACTAACATCATATTCGGGGTTAAGCGTGATCTCGGATTTCATCAAGTGCAACGGCATTTACAAGCAGTTCGATACACTATTCACGACTACCCGACATGGTGCAAGCCGTTTTTGCACGGCACAAGTACTGTCCGGTATCCTCTTGGCTTCTCTTTGCGGTGTTCGTCGATTAAGCCGGATTGCCAACTTCACCTTTGACGCCTTGGTCGGCCGGTTGCTTGATCTGCCCAAGAACATCGATGAAAACACGATTAGCCGTCATTTAGGCAATTTAGGTGAAAGGGGTGCTCGCGTGTTACATGATTTTTTGTTGAGTTTTACTGCCTCTCAAGCTGAGCATTGCGGTTTATCGCGTATCACGCTCGATTGTGATTCGACCGTTTTCATGGCTTACGGCAATCAACAGGTTTTTCATGTTTATGTATTTATTAATTAGTGGATTCAGTCGCCGATAAGTGTTTTATTATAGTTTTTTACTCAAGGCACTTAGTTGTAAATTTTAGTTTTTCACCTTTATTAAAGTAAATTACAAACTCTTTCTGGTATTTACGAAGACTATCTGCACGAGACCCAAATGATTCAGTAAATGGTTGATTAAAAGGTTGCAGCCTTAATATCCCGAATGCCCCAGACATCCAATCAGCCTTTAATAAACCTTCTTCATTAAATTTTCTATTTGTTAGAGCCTCAATACGTTTTTTCTGTTCATTTTTACCCGGTAGTTCGACTATTTTCTCTACTAAATTACCATTCTTATCCTTTGTCATCATGAAATATCCACCGACAAAAGTATAATCTTTCAAATACAATTGATTGTTTTTTATAATCCATTTACAGGTAAAACCTTTAGAGCCATTAAACATTATATTTACCATTCCCCCTTCATCATTACTGAATAAGTTAGAATATCCATCAAAAAAAACAAAAGGGGTAACTTTAAAGAAAAACATATTCCCATCTTCCAATAAAAGGGTATCACATAATGTGTCATGATATGCGTTCAGATTACTATAAATTGCATCCCGGGTTCTCTTCTCTACATCTATTTGTTGGCATAAAGCGATGGGTGTTATTAATGTGGACAGTAACACTAAAACATATTTTTTCATAGTTTATTTATTTTATTTGTTTATAATTCATGTAATGTATTACCAACTTGCATAAAAAATATTACCTAAATATCTCATATAAAAGTTGCATTTGTCAGGTAAAGTGTTTACCTTTAAGGTATTAAGCAAAAAACAACAATCACCCAACACATGCAACACAAAAGTGCGAAAAAAATCTCATTTATCGCTCGTTCGGTAAAGAAAGAGTTCAGTTCGGAACAACTAACATCATATTCGGGGTTAAGCGTGATCAATGATTTAGTTGGCTTTATTTTAATGATTACTGAATGTCCCTAAAAGAAAAAGGTCGTGTCGGAAATTATTTTTTTGAATTAAAATTATCAAATGAGATTTTTAGGTAATAATATTCAATGACTCAACGGTGGTTACAAATTTACACCTTATTTGTCAATTCGCGGTTATTTTTGTGAAAAACCTCGTTCGTCCTATTCAAAGAAAAAACGCTTGCCACAGGAGGAAAAAACATCCGGCTACTGACTAACCCGCGCAAATCAAATTAGTCAAACAGCGGCTTCTTGGCCTCGAGTGAAGGGGTTCCCCCCTCCACGTACGGCCAGTCGTCCTTCCATTTCACTTGATCCATCATCAGGAGCCGCCCTTTTGGATTGTCCACGGATACCGCGTGATAGAAGATCCAATCTTGCCCCGCCTGATCCTTCACGATTTCTGAGTTATGTCCCGTGCCAACGAACTTGTGGTTCTTTTGAATCACCGTTTCGTGGTGGTTATTCATCATGGAGCGTCCCCTCTTATCGAGATAGGGACCAAAGAGGCTGTTGGAGCGCCCCACCACCGTGGTGTAGGTGCTGTTCAGCCCCTCGCAACAGGATCCGATAGAGGCAAACAGGTAGTAGTAACCGTTTCGTTTATGGATGTAAGTTCCCTCGTAAGCCGTTCCGGCCACACGTCTCTTTTCAGCACCCGGCTTGATCGCCAGTGCATCGTCCGTCAACTCGATGGAGTAGATGCCTCGAAAGCTGCCCCAGAAGAGGTACTTCATCCCATCCTCCTCGATATAAAACGGGTCAATCGAGTTCTGCACGTCGATCTCGTTGCTACGAAACATCTTCCCATGGTCGGTGAAAGGGCCTTCCGGCTGATCGGCTGTGGCCACCCCTATTCCGCACGTCCATTCACCTCCCCAGACCGACATGGAGTAATGGAGAACGTACTTACCGTTAACCCGGCTGATATCGGGCGCCCATATACCTCCCTTGGGTTCAAAGGTGGGGCGTGTTGCATCGGTAAAAGCGGTTCCCACGTACTCCCAGTTTACCAAGTCACTGGAGCGGTGAATGGGCACGTTGCGGATATTCTCGGTCGCGTATAGGTAAAAGAAGCCATCTTCCGCCTTCACAATCGTGGGATCGGGAAGACTTTTGTTCACCACCGGGTTTTGGTAGGTGCCCGGGGCAGTAGGTAGTGGCTCCGTAGTCACCTCTTTTGTTCTACAACCGATCAATAAGAGGATAAGCAGCAAACACCCGAACAGGCATTTAAACAAGTGATGCAGGCTCATCATATTTATCGTGATTTAATTTTCCCTTTGATCATCCAAATGCCAACCTTCTTACCATCTAAGTTTGAAGAGGATATTGCGGCAACCCTGTTATCACCCAGATCGACCAACGAGTTCCACTTTGCCTCGCGGGCCAGAGGGACATCGAAGGGTCTGGAAGGAGCGCCAAACTCCCGGGGCGTATCGCTTACCACCACCTCCATGGTGGAGCGTTTCCAATCGGAGCTTCTACCTTCTGTAGTCTGATACGAGAGGACGTAAACTCCTTCATAAGTCCTCAGGAGGTAGGGTGCACCGGCATACACCGTATCGGGTAATGGATTCCGCAAAGCAGAATAACGATGAGGTAAACCATCCATTACCGCTTCACTCCAAGGAGTGTTCACGGTGCCTTTGATAATATAGGGTTTAAACTGTCCCGACAGGTTGTCTTCGACAACCACGTAAATGAATGTCCCATCGTGAACGGCAACAGGCATTCCATCGCGATGACCTCGCCTGAAGCTGACGGTCACGGGATTCACACTCCATGTATACNNCCAGGTGTTACCGTTGTCGCTACTCCGTTTCAGCGCGATTGAAAAAGGGTAAACACCCTCTGTAACAGGTCTAAGATTACAAGCCAACAAGACATCCCCATTGGATAGCTGTACTATTTCGGGGTTGGCACAATTCACCAACGTTGAGGTGGTACTGTTTGAATCAACATATTCAAACTTAGCGTAAGCCACGACGGGATCGCTCCAACTCACGCCTTCATCCTCGCTTCTTGTAACGAACACATCGCCTCTCCCATTCTCGTACACCAGCAATAACGAGCCGTCTTTCAAACGGCATGAACGGGGATACACTCCCTCCTCCACGACACGGAGAAGGGAAGTAGTATCCCATTCAATAAAATAATTCAATTTCTTTTCCTTACCCTCTCTCCCCTTAAATAGACACGAGGAAAGAGGGAGGCAAAAAGTCAAAAGTAAAATTAGTCGTTCAAGATATGGCATATCTCCTGGTTCACTTTATGGACACGTTGTTCGTCCACCTTCACCAGTTCCCTATCATACGTGATCAGCCCGTTCACCTCGATTTCCACATCGGTGGTTTGCGTGTAGACTGCCGCCGAGAACCCCTGCAGGATCAGTTGCTTCAGCTGCTCCGCGTACTTCACGTACTCGTCCGTCACCTCTTGAGCGCTGTTGAATTGCACGTATCCCCAGTTCCTATCGGGTTCCCAGAGGTGCTCTTTATTGGCCCAGCCAATCCCGCCATACTCACCCAGTACCGTGGCCCGTTGCCCGTCGTAGAGGTAGAGTTGCGGTGCCGGGTATTGATGCAGGTCGAGTATATCCCCTACCGGGTAGTGGTTCCCACCGCTAGCGGGGTTAACCAAACGCGAAGGATCGTACTGCTTGGTCCACGCCGTGATCTCCTCGGTTTTAAATTGTCCCCATGCCTCGTTAAAGGGCACCCAGACACCCACCGAAGGGTAGGAATAGAGGTAATCGATTAGCTCTTTCCACTCCCTGCGGTAGTTGGCTTCCGATTCAGGGGAGCGCAGTCTTTCTACACCGTTGAAATATTGCCTCATCTGCCACTCTGGGCTTCTGTCACCATTGGGCATATCTTGCCACACGATAATCCCATGGCGGTCGCAATGGGCGTACCAACGAGCCGGCTCCACCTTCACGTGCTTGCGAATCATGTTAAAGCCAAGATCCTTGGTTTTGATCACGTCGTACTCCAGTGCCTCATCACAGGGAGCGGTATAGAGACCATCGGGCCACCATCCCTGGTCGAGCGGACCAAAATGGAACAGGTCCTTATTGTTCAGCTGCAGGCGGACGATGCCTTTACCATCGCGCTTCGTGGAGAACTTTCTCATCGCGGCGTAGCTATCCACCTTGTCCAGCTGCTTGCTACCATCCCACAAGATGACCTCCAGGTCGTAGAGGTGTGGGGTGTCGGGCGACCACAGTTTCGCGTTTTCGGGCATGGGAACCTCCACCGGCAAGTTGTTGATGGACTGCCCGGTTGCCACCACGTTCGCACCCTCTTTCACCTTCACCTCCACCCGGCTTGTGGGAGCGCACTGGTTAATTAAGGCTTCCACCACCAGGACGTTCTTATCAATATCGGGGGTAATCTTCAGGTTCTTGATGTAGGTTTCGGGTACCGGCTCCAGCCAGACCGTCTGCCAGATACCGGTAACCGGCGTGTACCAGATACCATGCGGATTGTTCACCTGCTTGCCTCTTGGCTGATACCCTTCGTCCGTGGGGTCCCATACCTTTACGACCAGCGTGTTGCTCCCACTCGTAAGGGCAGGGGTGATATCGAAGGAGAAGGGGGTGTATCCACCGATGTGTTGCCCCACCTTCATACCATTTACCCAGACGTCGGCTTTCCAATCCACCGCGCCGAAGTGCAGCAACACCTTGCTGTTTTTCCACTTGGTAGGCACCGTGAATTCCCGCTGATACCAGAGTTCATTATCCTTACCCACTCGTTTCTGTACGCCCGAAAGGCTCGATTCAACGGCGAACGGGACCAGGATATCCCCCTCGAAAGAGGTCGGCTGCTGTTTCCCCACCGGTTGGATGGCGTACTTCCAGAGCCCGTTCAGGTTCAACCAATCTCCCCGTTCCATAATGGGTCTCGGGTACTCCGGCCACACGTTATTCACATCAATCTGCGATGCCCACTTGGTTTTAAGCTTGTCTCCCGCGGGCTGCCATTGCGCCTGTAACGAGACGCAGGCCATCAACAATAGAAATAAGATTGCATTTTTCCTCATACGAATTTTATTTAATGATTATCATTCATCTAAATTCAACGTGAACAATTACTGATCAGGGAGCACGTCGTTCAGTTTTTGTTCCAACATTTTCAAGTAGTAGCCTCCCACCACAGAACGGGCTTTAAAGCCCACCCGTGCCCCGGAAAGGGTATCGTGCCAGTCGCAAAGGGGTACCCGCGAGAGGGTCTCGTTGGCGTATGTATAGACACGATCTACCAACGCCTTAAAATCATCCATATTGCCCGTAAGGGTAGCCGTCCACATGATCCAGTCTGACTTGGTATAGGTAGCCCGGTTATCGAGCGGCAAGCCATACTCGTTCTGCAGGGTTCTGTAGTAGGCCATCTCCTTTACCGCGATATTTGGATCAAAAATATTGAATCCCAACAACTTATCCCACACCAGGTTATACTTCTGACTCCAGGTACCCCGGCGGTCGAACGTGAGCCGGTAGTGGTCACCGTCGTTCGCCTTTTTCTCCCAGTTAACCGCCATCTCTCTGGCGATAGCGAGGTATTTCTCGGCCACCTCATCGTATCCCAACATGGCTGCCAGCTTGCTATAGGAAGCGATACCCATGATCGCTTTAATCGATAGGTTCGTGTTGTGCGCGAAGTGTCCCGCGAAGTCGTCCGTACAGAGCTGATGGGCAGGGTCAAACCCGTTTTCAACCAGGTAATCGGTCCAGGTGGTCAGCACCTCCCAGTGGTCAGCCGCGTAATCGGCCTTCCCCTCTATCGTCGCGATGGCTGCCGTCAAGATCAGCATGTTACCCGACTCCTCCACCGGCATATCTGCCCCGTAGGTCTGCCCGTTCGCGATGGGATAGGTTCCCACGTCGTGCGCGGCGAAGGGTTTGGTCCACCTCCCGCTCTCGCTGTAATAGAAGATGTGGTTGAGCAACCCTTTCGCCAACTCCGGGTTATAGATCAAAAACAACGGCGATGACGGGTAGGTTACATCCACCGTGCCGATGGATCCATTGCTATTGTTCTCTTTCGAGAGGAACAACAGCATACCGTTTTCGTCCAGCAACAGTTTGTGGGCCGAGACTGCCTGGCGGTACGCCAGCGCGCAGAGTTCCGCGTATTTTTTTCCTCCCACGGCTTCAGCATCCTCCATCAACGAACGGTTAAAAGCATCGCACCGCACCATGATCGGCTCGTACTCCTCTTCCGCGCTCTTGAAAGCCTGGAAAATATCCACCGTGCCCTCTTTTGTCCAATAAGCCTTTAGGTTTTTCTCGAAAAACTGCACCGAGTAGATATCATCGTATCCCAGCATCAGGTACCCAACACGTTTATCCGTGGACACCTTACCCAGATCGTGGCTGTATGCCAGTACCGTCATCTCCTTGACCATGTTCCCCGAAAGCTCTTTCTCGGCCGAAGTATCAATTTTACCATCATCCAGGAACTCCTCCTTGCGGTTCCAGTAATCTCCAAAGTTCAAAGCCACCCGCTTGCCTTCACTGCCCGCCATGTAGAAGTAGCCCCAGTCGATGCGTACATCGTCGCCCCTCTTTTTAAGGATAGGCTGCTCCACGGTACCGGTTTTCAGGAAGACGAGGCCATTTGTCTCTACCCGCTCGAAATCCACGAGCTGATCTTCGCTATGCACGGCCCAATGGGGCGTAGCTTCAAAGTAGACCTGTACATCGTGGGAATCCCCCGTTTTAGAATAGACCTGATAAGTAATGTAGCTCACGGGGCGGGATACCAGATCCAGGTCATCAAGCAACAATGGTGAGGTAAAAACCAGCTCCAGCTCCACCGGACCGCAGTCAAAGGTATAAACGGTCTGGGTAGGCAACACGCTCACCGATGTTTGTAGCGCCGTCTGATCGAACGAAGGTTTATCCTTTTCCCGTTTATAGAGGCCGAAGTCGACGTACCCACCTCCCGTCCGGTTGTGGCAATGCGCGGTAATGATGTTCTCCCCCTCTTTCAGGGTAGCCTTCACCTCATCCGTCAGTTCGGTGATCACCTCGTATTTCCACGAGTACCCGGTTTTCACTACCTGGATGCCGTTGATGTAGAGCTCAAATATATCGTCGTGCGAGTAATTCAGGAAAATGCCATCCTCTTTTTCCACGTCATCTTCCAGGTTAAAGGTGCGTCGCACCCAAATATCCTTCGTTTCCCAGAGGGTAGAGAGTCTCGGTTCTCTTGGCGTACCGAAAGCCGCGTGCCCGGTACTCCAGGCGCTGTCGTCAAAGGCAAGTTGCTTCCAATCGTCACCCGCGGGATCCTCCATCGTGTATTTCCCTTCCCATTTTTCCTCCTTGGTGGTCGGGAGAATTGGCTTAAGCGGCAAACTCTCTTTTCCCATGAAGCGGTAGACCTCCCCATCGACGCGCAACACCCCTAGTAGGGGAAACGCCTTTTCCGTCCAGTGCCGCGTTTGATCTTCGTAGAGAAGATCCGTGCAGGACCACGCGTTAAAGTAGGGGTCTACCGTTACCAGCGGGTATGCCGGTGCGCGAAGCTCGTTGGTCAGGTCGGTAGGGATCACGTAACCAACTGACGGGTTTTGCCGGCACCCGTTGAAAACGAGGCCAGCGAAACCGACTAAAAAGGTGAGAAACAAAATTCTCAAACAGTTATTCTTCATAATTCTCGTATATTTTTACCACTCAATCGCCTGATCCTCGTCGGGTATCTGCGTATTGATGGTGCGTTCAAGCGTTAAGGATCCCCTTACAACATAGGTAATACCCGATCCGGGGACCGCCGTGTAATCGGTGTACTCGTAATCGATGTTGTTGATAATCACGTAACGGCGCATCAGGTAGGGTCGCACGGCATCCATCTCCTCGATCACCCTATAGGAGGCCTCCTTGTGATTCACGAAGTTCAGCTTCGGGTTTTGAACGTAAAAATTGATGACGCCCCCCGTCTCGGCTCCCGTAAACTCGGCGAACACCTTGTAGTTTTCCCTGTCGGTACGGTCTTCATTAATCGTTCCGGCGTAGAAAAAGACCGTACGCTCATCCACCACGTAACCCGTTATCTCGTTGGCCACGATAGAGCCACTTCCCTCATCACCCTTCACGAAGTTCAACAACGCGGTACCCGAGTAGTTGCCCGAGAAGTCATTGAAAGGGAGTATCCTAAGAATCGCCTTGGCATAATTCTTCCGCGGATGCGCACGGTAATCGTAGGAAGGGTTATCCACTACCGTCAAGGGCAACACCCACTTCCGCGACATATCGATTCCTCGGAAGTCAAACTGAATATCCAGCAGACTCACATCTTGCCCCGCCTTAAAGTCGATCGTGCTGGGAAAGGTGACAAATCCCAACTCCTCAAATCCCATGTCCTGATAGAAAAGATCGGTGCGGTGCTGGTAGCGAGCCACGTTCAGCACCTGCAACGTATCCGGATCATGTGCTACGTGCACTTTGATCAGTCGTTGGTTGTTGGTCGAACCGCTCACGATCATCGGCAGCAGGTAGTTCGATCTTCCTTCACCCATCACATGGGTACCATCCGTTCCTTTGCGCGTGTAAGGAACGTATATTTCGGTTACTCCCCTGTTATTCAACGGAGAGCGAAAGGCTATATACTCTTCGTACTGCTCTTCTTTCCATTCTTCATTGCACGAGGTCACGATGAGCGCGGCCGCGGCAAGGAGAATTAACGTGTATATTTTCTTCATAGATTCCTTTATTTACAAGATTAATCATACGTTGTCCATCCCGGTGTTTGTGTCAACCGTTTATTGTGCTTCAGCTCGTCGTGGCGGATAGGCCAAAAGTAGAGTTTGGGCGAGAAGGTAGAAGCCAGGTTATAGATGGCCACCGGCTGGTGGAACTCCTCCCTGTACTCTGCATTCATTAGCACATTACAGCCGTAAATCTGCAGTGCCTCTTCCACTTCCGCGTCTTTCCACCGGCGAAGGTCGAAGTAACGCTTGCCTTCGCCCAGCAGCTCGATCATTCGCTCTCTTTTCAACGTTTTCCGCAACTCATCCTTGCTCGCGTAGGTAGCGGCACTGTAATCGGGCAACCCGGCACGAATCCTCACGGGGAGCACCCCCCTCTTTATCTCGTTCACGCTGCGACTTATGGAATAGGTGGTTGAACCATCCCAGGAGTCGATATTATAAGAACCATCCAGTTCGTTCAGGGCTTCCGCGTACAGCAAAAGGATATCGGCGTAACGAATGGCCGGTTCCGCTTTTACTCGGGTATTATTGGGCAGGTCTTCGGGATGTACATATTTCATTACCCCGATACCGGTTCTCAAGTGGAAAGGAGAGTTCATAAACCCGTTGCCACCCCCGCGGTAGTAGAAGGTCTGGCGATGGCGCTCGTTGGCCTCAGGGCGGGTGAGGTAGTGCCACACGACACCGTTATAGGCCACGGAGGCGTAAAAGCGGGGTTCACGGTTGGCGTACTGGAGCGAAACGTTGGCCTCTAGAGGCTTGTAACGACCCGCATCTACATCCGCTTGCGTGGTAAATCCCGTTAGGCGTTCCGAGCCATCACCTCGCCCTATCTCCTTATCTTTACCCGGGGCGTCCGTTCCATCATTCATATAGTAGGCATCCACCATTTTTTGTGTCAACCCATGCGTATTCCACCCCCCGTAATCACGCGGCATCTGGTGCGTGACCAGGGAAGAGATCTCGCCGGAGGTGTTGTGCACCCTTGAGAAGACCAACTCGGGATTCCCAACAGGCGCCACCGCCCCGTTAAACAGGTCGCGATAGGATTTAAAGGGATCGATGTTCCTCCACCCATTGGGCCAGTCCTCATTGGAGAAAACGGGGTCATACGGGGGAACGATCGTCGGTCGGTCGTGCGGACCGTTGTTGGAAGTTGAGAAAGAGGCATAGTACAGGTCATACACGCCTAGCTCAATCACATCCCTGGCCGCGGCGGCCGCTTTGGCCCATTTCTCTTCGCTGTAGTCCGGCGATAACAAACGATTCCCCTCATCATCCACGAACGCTCGCGCGAACTCGTCATCGTTCCCGTTCGCCAAGGGACTGGCGGCAAATATCAACGCGTAGGCACGGGTTGCCAGCGCGGCCCCCTTGGTTGGCCGGGCAATGTTTTCATTATCATTACGCGTAAGGTACTGAATCTCCTTGGCTGCCTGGACCATTTCGGTGCTGATAAACTCGGCCACCTCTTCATACGAGCTGCGGGGCGTCGCGATATCATCGTAACTCTTCGTGTAATCCACCCCCTTATCCGGCATGATGGGAACCGGCCCATATTTCCTGAGCAGCAACCAGTACAGGTAAGCGCGTACAAAACGGGCTTGCCCCTTGTAGTCGAGTCTCTCCTCTTCAGACATCGTGGGGTTCATATCGATGTTATGAATAAATACCGAGGCCTGGAAGATGCCTTTATAGCACCTTGGCCATATCTCGTTGTACTCGTTCTCATTGTATTCACCCAACCGGAACTTGTTGTACGATAGATCCCACGCATCCTTCGGGTCGTATGCCACGTCGCGGTCCCCGAAATACATCGCGTCATCATAAACATGGGGACTACCGCTTCCTGCCTTAGAGATAATATCGGCGTTGGGACCACACATGAATGAGTAGGCGTAAGCCAACCACTCTTCGGTGCGCACCCTATCCGTGAAAACCATCTCAATGGAGGTACGGTCCCTGAAGTATCTGTCCGAGTCCAAAAAGTCGGAACAGGCAGCTATCAGCCCCACCAGAAAGAAAACAAATATTCGTATGGAATGTTTTTTAATCATAATCGTTGTCATTTTACAAGTTAACACTTAGCCCCAGGGTGATGGAGCGGGTCAAGGGATACTCCTCGCCTGTTGATTGCGTTGACTCGGGATCCCAAAGTTTAAATTTCGACCAGGTAATCAGGTTAGAGCCGGCGATGAACAGACGAACGTCGTTCATGTGCAGCTTGTTGGTAATCGCCTTAGGCAATGTATACCCGATGTCCATGTTCTTAAGCCTGAGGTAACGCCCGTCACGCAACCAGAAGGTGGAACCCTGCTGGTTGTTGCTATTGCCCCCGTAGCTCAGGCGGGGATAGGAGGCGTTGGGGTCTTCGTTCGCGGCGATTCCCAGTAGTTCCGCGGTTTCCGCATCTACCCAGCGGTCATCCAGCATTCCCTCCATCACGTTACCCCAATCGTTTTCGCTAAAGGCAAACACGGTCTTCCCGTAGATGGGGAAGGTGGACTTGCCCGCTCCCTGGAAATGGAAGTTAAAATCGAATCCCTTCCACGCTACTGAGGCACCAACGCCATAGATCAGGTTCGGACGCCGCGTAGCACCGATGGCCACCACGTCGCCATAATCCACAACGCCATCCCCGTTCACATCCTTGTACTTGATATCCCCGGGCTGTACCACGCCAAACTGTTGCCGCGGGCTATTGCGGATATCATCATAGTCTTTGAATAACCCAAGGGCGATTAACCCTTTCTGCTGGTCTACCCGGTACCCTTTTTCGTACTGGTAGGGATAGGCCTTGTTCTCCTCGTCCCTGTCCAATATCTCGTTCTTGCTATAGGTCATATTACCCCGAACGGTTATACGCACATCCCCCACATTTTCCCTGAATTCGAAGTTCCCGTCAAACCCCTCGGAAGCAACCGCTCCCACGTTGGCCCTTGGGTTGCTATCCAGGCCAGTTATAAGCGGCAAGAAACGACGTTCCATGTAAATACCGGTACGCTCTTCGTTGAAATAGTCAACGGTCAACGAGAATTTGTTTCGGAAGAGCGACAGGTCAATCCCGAGGTCGTTTTTCTTGGCCTCTTCCCAAGTGACATAGGGTGAGGCAACTTGGGTGTACCGGGTTCCCGGATAGTGTCTCGGGTAGGTCGACGTACCCCAGTTGTAGCCAGCGGCTTCCCCGGCAATGGTATAAAGGTAGGGGAAGCGTTCACCCATATGGTCGTTCCCCACCTTGCCGTGAGAAAAACGTATTTTCAACATCTCCAACCACTCCTGGTTATCCTTAAGGAAAGGCTCTTCGGCGATATTCCAGGCACAGGAGTAGGCCGGGAAAAAACCGAACTGGTGCCCCACGGCAAAGTTCTCCGATCCCGTGTACCCGAAGTTAAAGTCAAAGAAGTAGCGGTATTTCCAGTTGTAGGTGAAACGTCCCGCCAACCCTTGGTTGCGACGGGCAATTCCGTTTTTCAAATCGCTCCCCAGGTTCACTGTCTGGGTAAACACGTCTTGCGTGTATCTAAACGTCACCCCCAGGTTGTGGGCATCCAGCAAGCTACGGTCCCAGCTCAGTAGCAGGTCCAAAAACTCCCGGCGACTGCCGTTCCCCCCGCTCTCCTGATACATATCGCCCTGGCTGGAAACGAAGTCCCACACCAGGTCACCTTCGGGATTCCTGCTCATCGCCTTCCATTGTTCCGGCCAGCGGCGGCGGTTAATCCAGTTACTGTTGTTGGTATCGTACCCAAAGCGACCTACAAAGCGCATTCCCTCCGTGATAAAATTGAGGTTCTGCTCCACGGTGATGTTGGTCTGCAAATCATTATCCCAATTCTCGTTATACCCGGTTTGGGTGGCACTCACCCACGGGTTCGTTTGATACCCGGTCCCCAGGGCCGGTATGCGCCCGTTGGAATAGAGCAGTGGGGTGCTGATGGCATTGTATCCAAAGAGTTCCGCCCACACCATAAAGTCTCCCAATCCCGGGCTATTCCGTTTTGACAACGCGCCAGACACCCCAATTTTCAATAGCGTGGTCTTGGTGATATCCATATCCACGTTCATTCGGTAATTGGTGCGCCGGTAGTTGGCATTGGTATCGTAATCTTTCCTCAACGTCTCATCGGTTTTATACATCCCCTCGTCTTCCACGTAACTGGCGGAAACGAAGTAACGCGCGGTGTTCCCTCCCCCACTCAAGTTCACGTTGGCACGATAGCTATATGCGCCATCTTTCAACAGGGTCTCCATCCAGTCGACGTTAGGATAAAGGTCGGGATCCAGTCCCAAGCGAAGTATCTCCAGCTCCTCGGGCTGATACAAAACGCTCATGTTGCGCGTTACGCGACCTTCGTTAGCCAACGACGCGTAGGTGTTCCCATCCACGAATCGCGGTGTAATGGTGCGGGTATGGTAAGAGGTTTCCACTTTCGCGCTGATATTCACTTTACCCGCTTGACCATGCTTGGTGGTGATTAAAATAACCCCGTTGGCGCCTTTGGAACCATATATCGCGGTTGCTGATGCGTCTTTCAGAACGGTGAACGATTCGATATCCTCCACGTTGATCTCGTTGAGGTTATCCCTTTCAAACCCATCGACCAAAATCAACGCGCTATTGCTAGCACCAAAGGTGGAGATACCGCGCACCCAGAACTCAGAGGTATTCTTCCCGGGTTGTCCGGAAGTCTGCATCGCCATGATGCCCGGTACCGTACCCCCCAACACGTTTGATAGGTTGGATGAGGGGTAACGCTTTAGTTCCTCAACCTGCACGTTGGTTACCGCCCCTGTAACGGTAATCTTTTTCTGGGCACCTAAACCCGTAACCACCACTTCATCGAGTACGCTCGACTTCGCCTCTTCCATGGTGACGTTAATCTCCAACTCGTCTTTCACCAAGACCTCTACTCTCTCGTAACCAATGTAGCTAAACGCTAGCCGTTGATAGCGTTCCATCCGGAGCTCGTAGTTCCCGTCTAAGTCGGTAATCGTCCCCAACCCGGGCACATTCACCACGGCAATATTCACCCCGATCATCGGTTCCCCGTGAACGTCCACCACTTGTCCGGTCACGGTTACCATCTCCTGAGCATGTGCGCTCATCGCAACGCACAACATCGTTGCCAAGAGGATTATATATTTCTTCATATAGCTTTGCATATTTACTTGTTTGGTTTGATGCTCCTTCTATCCATTGTCATTCTCATTTTCACCCATGTCTTCGGCATCCTCCTCTTCCATCGAGATGGTGCGAATTTTGCGTCCCACCGTATCTAAAATATAGAATGTATTGCTCTCTTCATCATAGGCTATCCCGGTAGGATGTCTAAAACGGGCCACTTCCCGCAAGTCACCGTCCTCTGAACCCCAATAGTTATTATCCGCTGCCTGACCAGAGCGTCCACGCCCGGCAAAGGTGCTCACGATGCCTTCAGGAGTTAGTTTTCTGATGGAGTGAGTCCAATATTCAGCGAAGTAAAAATCATACTCATCGCTCCTTCCCTCTTCCACGTAATCGGGATTTTTCACGAACACACCCTGGTATGGACGGTCAAGGCGCGCACTGGTACCGGCTCCATCTGCCCAACCGGGAGCGCGTACTTGTCCTGCCACCACGTAGGGAGGAGCAAAACGTTTCTCTGTCCAGTTATAGTCGGTACGCAAAATATAGTGCATATTGATCACGATGATATAGGCATAGTTCCCAGTGGGATGCATATGGATCTTGAACTCCCAATAGGTGTCTTGTATGGTGAACAGTTCCGTGTAGTTTCCCGCAGCCCAGGTAGGCGCCCACATATCACCACGGTTCACGGTGTTAAAGTAGTCATTGAGATCCAGGCGGAAAACCTGCCCGCGCTGGTAACTGTTAAAGTACACCTCGTTATTATTCACGGGATGCAATGCTGCCCCGTTACACTGCATGTAGGCAGCAAGCAACTGGGGGTTTCCCTGGCTGGAGAAAGTGCCGTCCGCGTTTCGCCTGAGAATATAGACGCTGGGGGAGTTTCCTACACCCGAGCTGGATGTATCCACCGACACGAGCATATATTTGCCGTCATTGGTAAAGGAGATGCTGCGCAAGCGGTGGTTGCCGAACGCGGAGCGACTGAGAGGTGTTGATACCATACGATTCTTAAGGTCCAACAGTTGAATATCCCCGTGGTCATACACCACGTACAGATGGTGCGGATACAACGGGTCAAACTCCAAGCACCCTTCGTTACGAAATCCCGCGGCAGTCTCGAAAGGTCCATCTTTCCAGCCCTGGTTATCATACTCGTTGCGGTAGCCTGTCAGCGTACCCACCACCATCTTCTTCTGGTAGTCGAAAACCTGTCCGGCGGTAACCGATTGAACGTTATCACCTGTACCCACGTTCACCACGATCTCTCCTGAGAAAGCGCCGGAGGGTACAAAGCAATAGAGGCAATTTCCCAAGACGTTCACCACGACCGCCTTTTTCCCGCCAATGGTAACCCTCACCAACGAGGTGTCGTTACCAAAGTTGTCACCATAAATCACCATTTTCTGGTGAGCACCTCCCTCTTTGGGGATAAAGTCAGAGACCAGCACTGGCTTCGATGGATCGAACGGCTGCTGGGATGGATCTGACTTTACTTGGTCATCTTTGCACGAAAGGCCAAAGACAAAAAACATCAACACGATCGGTATGATGTGCCGATGCTTTCCTTTTACTTTCAGTTTATCCATATAGCTAAAATAAATAATTATGATAATAATAATAAAATAAGTCGATATTTAAAACAGTTACTCAACAAAAGGCTGGCCGTTTTCCCAGAAAACCTCCTTTTGGGAGATATACCAACTTTTCCCTTTGTCGTTATTCCCCTGGAAAAAGAGGTAGGTCCTGCCATCGGAGTCGGTGAAAATGTGGGGATGACCCGATTCACTCTCGTTCCATTCACCCGGCTTCCCGTTTGGCAGGAAAGGCTCGCCAAATAGCCGCTTCCACGTGAGACCATCGTTGCTTACCGCCACTCCCACTTGCTGTGGCCAATTGTTGTACGCACCGGCGTAAAACATGTACATCATGTTATTTTGAATGGTTATGGAAGCCCCTTCAATGCACTCACCCTCCCAATGCAACTCGGGAAAAAGTATGGAGGCGTTCACTGGTTCCCTCCAATCCTCACGGCTAAAATCCGTATCAATGGGGGCGACAGCAACGCCCAGCATTTGTATCTTGTAATCGGGATCGCGGGTAGCGTAGTAGAGGTAATAGCGTCCGTTGAATTCGCACACCTCGGCATCTATAGCCCGTCCGCAATTCCAACTCCCCGTAGGTCTAAAGATCGGGTTGGTTGGGTTTCGCTCAAAGCGAACCCCATCTTCTGAAAAGGCATGACAGATAGCATCATCGCGCCCGTTGCCGTACGTCTGGTAAAACAGGTGCACTTTGCCGTCTCTCACTAATGCACCAGGAGCGCACAGGCCGTTCTTCTCGTACTCCGCATCGGTGTGCGGCACGATTTCTCCCACCTTTTCCCAGGTAATCAAATCGTGGCTTTCGGCAATCCCGATATTCCAGCCGGAACGCTCAACCCCCTTCATGGGAGGAATGGAGTAGTACATCAGGTAACGTCCTTGAAAATGCACCACGTGCGGATCTTTTGAAAAGGGGACGCCCACGCGGGATGTATCGCCGAACATCATCGTTTTTTCACGCGATAACAAGGGAATCTCATAATGGGGGTCAATATAGAGTTCATTCTCGCCATTCACGTTCCTAAAACCCACGCTACTGATAAACATGTTCCGGGGATGGATGTTCTTCTTGTCACGGTGCGCGTGGAACACGATCCTCCACTCACCCCCCTTGTCTTTGAACATCGAGCTATGCCCTACCCCAACCAGGTCACCCGGCTTTTGTAACAACGGGTTATGGGGGTACTTGGTCCACTCTCCCATCACATCGGTAGCCGTGGCGCACCCAATGCCGTAAAAGGGGCTTTCGTAGCTGTTGGCCGAGTAGGTCATGTAGTAAACGCCCTCGTGCTTAATCACGAAACATCCCTCGTTTACCCTCGGCCACACCTCCTCCCACGCCTGAGAAACGTGGATGCAGGGGTGCAGGGTCTCCTTTTTAAGGGTCATCAGGTCGTCCTCCAACTCTGCTACCCAGATATTTAACCCGTCGTTAAAGCGATCGAAGAAGAGGTATGGGGTTCCATCGTCATCAATAAAGAGGGAGTTGTCGATCGCTTTTTCTCCCTCCAACATCGGCTTTTTCTCTTTCTGCTTGAATGGCCCCAGCGGTGACCGGGAGGTGGCAACGCAGATATGCTCTTCGGCGGAATAATACATGTAAAACGTACCGTTCACGTGATACACCTCGGGGGCCCAAAACCATTTTTCACCGTACGAATCGTCCTTGTGTAACGCCAGGCCATTGCGACCGTTCTCCGCTCGTTTCCATCTCTTCAAGTCATGCGAGATCATCACCACGATCCCATCTGCCGCACTGGTGCCGTAGGCGTAATAGAGACCATCATGAAGCAAGATAAAGGGATCTGCCAACGGCACAAGCCGCTCTGGGGGAGCCGACCGTTCTGAAGAAACAGATTGTGACAAAGGGAGGTGAACATTCGATAAGACAATCTCTCCCGCGTGGACAGTATAGTCCCCTCCCGTTTCCCCTGTCGCATTCAAGCAAAAGAGAAGCGGAAGCACGGTTAATATGCTCACATAGAAGTTTTTGCGCATCAATTACCCTCTCATTTTTTCGTTACCACCATCATGCCATTGGCAACAGTACGTTCTGAGCCATCCGACGGTCTATTGGCGGTAACCCCATTCACGACCATCGCCGAGGATCCCCCTCCATCGAGGTTAACCCCCGTGTAGGCACCCAGTGATTTCAAAATATCCCCCAGATGTCCGGTAGTGGCACCAACAGAAAAATTGGTTTGGCGGCCATCCACCACCATCAGGTACACCCTCTTCCCATCCTTGGAGTACCCCACCGCCGTACGCGGGTGCGCCTCGTTCCAAGTGTTGATCACTACGCCCTTATTCAGCATGACCCCCCGGAACCCGATCGCGTTGAGCTTCTTATCGCTCACGGTTTTATTGTTAAACTTCACCTCGGTGGTAACCCCTACCTTGTCCCCCACCTTCAACTGAGAAAGGAACCGTTTGGCCCCGTTGTCCAGGCCGTCTGACGTTGGACTCCCAACGAGGATGGCTCCCTCGCCGTTAAAACTCTTCCCCCCATACGGCTTCTGTGCCGGAATGGTCGTCTCCACATCGTAGTCGATAGCAGTTACGGTGAACTCCATGCGGTCGTTCACCCTCCATCCCCCTTCGGGGTACGAGAGCGACACCATGGTGCTGCGGTAGGGCGACCATGCGAACGCGGAGTCAGATGCAAAGGAGTTGGCCTGGTTATTGAATAAAACCAGCTGCCCGCGATTAGCAAAACCGTTGACCTCCGAAAGGGTGAAGGAGTTGTTCCCAACCTCCACTTTGCCTGAAAAAGAGACCTGATCCGTGTACTCGGGAGTACCATCATCGCGAATAATCAACGCCGCAACGTTATTATTATCGTATGGCGTTTGCACCACCATGCCGTTGCTCACCTCCATACCCAAGGGGCGGCGTCTAATGTAGGCGTAGTTTTTCGGGGTGTTGTTATCGAGCAGGAAGAAATCGCCGTTAATCGCGGCCACCGGTTTTCGTCCCATGATCTCGTAAGCCTTCTCCGTTCTTTTGTACGCGGCAGAGGGCGTTTCGCGGTTATCACCGACCTTCAACGCGGCGGGCCACACTTCGACCCGGTTGTCAGTATAGTTGAGGTCAACCTCTACCACGTTAACCTCCAGCCCCTTACCCAATGTATTGAAGCCGTTGACGAATTCGGGTATACGGAATTTAAACCACTGTATCCCCTCTCCGAGCGCCTCGTATTTTAACGTATCTACCGTATAGCTAAAATGACCAATCTTGATTTTTGAGCTTCGTGTGACGGTAACCTTCACCCTCTTCTCGATGTTGCCCATAACCGTTACCGCCGTGACCGACACCATGGTACTTCCTTCCGCCTTGCCGGTCACTAACCCCTTACCATTTACCGCGGCCACGTTGGGGTCATCTGATAACCATGAGTAGGTCACATTCGTGGCATCCGCGGGTTCCGGGTTCACCTCCAACTGGGTAGATTGTCCCGCTTCCAGGGTAACCTGCTCAGGTGTTACCTTGAAACTCACCAGGGGAACATCGCGATTGACCACGGTAACCGGTACAGTCCGAACAACGTTGGTAGAAAGGCGTCCGCTCACCGTTATCAATGCCTTGCCGGGCAAAACACCCCTAACCAAACCCGAAGCTGCCACTACAGCCACGCTCGTGTTGTTCGATTCCCACAGGAAGGGCATCTCGCCGGGATCCGCATCCAGCGGTTCCGGTTCTGCCGTTAGATACTTCGACTCTTGCACCTCCAGTTGAAGGCTTCCAGGTGTCACATGGATTGCCTTCAAGGGGACCTTGGCTTCTTTACAACCCAATGCCAGGAGACACATCACGAAAAGCAGCGATAGACCCTTTATTTTCATTGCTTGGTTTTACATTTTTTTTATTTATAACATATATTTTAAGCTCAATATAAAAGTATATGTTGAAACAAGTGGACGAATATTGGTCGTCTCACCACCGGGTAGTTACAATGATTCATTGGGAAAACTCGACCCACACCAGATCACCGAAAAACCTACAACTCCTTGTCCAGGGTTTCCACCTTTCGGATGATAAGCTGAAGGTCTGCCTTTAGCTTCTCCACCTTCTTATTCATATCATCCAGCAGGTTGTTGCCCTTCTTCGAGGATACGGAGAGAAAGCCGATGTTATTCTCGTAGGTTTGCAGTTCACTTTTCAGGCGCTCGTATTGCCGCATCAGCTTCTCCCGTTCGCGGTAAAGCTGATGCTGTGCATTTCCGCCTTTTGCCATATCGGAGATATTGGTCTTAAAGGCCTCCAGCATTCTATCCTCTTTGTCGATGTTTAGCCGATCGAACTGTGCCTCGGCAGCATCGTGAAATTCTTGGTAGGCCCGATCTTTCATCTTATAGGGAACGTGGCCGATGGCATGCCACTGATTCATGAGTTCGCGCAATTTAGCGAGGGCATCCTCAGGAGTTAGAGCGTGGTCTAGCTGGCTGATGGAGTGCACGATTGCTTTCTTCGCCTCCATGTTTCGCGCCTCTTCGGCGTACCGCGATGAGGTTTGCAGTTTTTTCTGCTCGAAGAAATAGTCGCACGCGGTGATAAAACGTTTCCAAATACTATCCACGTGTTTCCTGGGGACGATACCGATGGTTTTCCACTCTTTCTGGATATCGATCATCACCTTAGTGGTATTCTTCCAGTCGGTACTATCTTTTAACTCTTCCGCCCGTTCGCAAAGGGCGATTTTCTTCTTTAGGTTCTCCTCCATTTCGCTACGGAGCGACCGGTAGAACTCGTTTTTCAACCGGAAAAAGAAATCACACGCAGCACGGTACCGCCTGTATATTTTGGTGTTGTGTTTACGTGGAACATACCCGATCTGCCGCCATTGCGACTGTATCTCGAGCACCTCCTTCACCTTTCTGTTCCAATCCCTTATTGTCTTGAGCTGGGTATAATCAATCGCTTCCAGCTTTTCGCACAAGGCGGTCTTGAGCTCAAGGTTTTTCTCCTCCTGCTCTTTTAACGTTTCAAAATGGGCCTGGTATTTCTTATTTATGAGGGTCGATGCCTCCTTAAACCTGTTCCAAATAGCCTCCCTATCCTTGCGCGAAACCGGCCCGATCTCCCTCCACTCTTGATGCAGATTTTGCAATTGATGGAATGCGGAAACGACATCCGGTTCACTATCGAGCCGCTCGGCCGCCTCGCAGAGCGCGGTTTTCATCTCCAGGTTCTTCTTGAAATCGTACTCCCTGAATTCGTTGTTGATGCGCACCAAATCGTAAAACTTCTCCACGTAGCGCTGGTACGATTTCCATAATTCGTTCACACGGGCCTGGGGGATGAGTTTAATCTCGTTCCACTCCTGTTGCAAGGCCCTAAACTCTTGATATGTCTTATTGAAATCCTCTTGTCCCTGCGATTCGGTCAACGCTTTCACCTGCTCAATAATGGCCAACTTACGGGCCACGTTTTTCTCTTTTTCGGCCTCCTCTTTCGCGACCAGTTCCGAACGTTTCTCTTTAATCTTCTGAAGCAGTTCCTTACCCTCAACGTATTCTTCTGACTCGCTAGCCACGAAGTCAATCTCCTCGCCCCCTTCCGACAAGAAGCGCTGTTTCTGCTTGTCAATTTCATTTCTCAGGGAACGATAAAATTGGCTTTTGCTCTCCTCTACATCCTTCCTTTTCAGTTTTTCAGAAGTGTACAGGTCCCGCAACCGTTGTACGATCTCTCCGATCGGGGGCAACGCCACAGCGGTATCATCATCGCTATCAGCCTCTTCTCCTTCTGCATCATCGTCATCGTCATCCTCCTCCTCTTCCTCTTCCGCCGCATCCTCAAGGTCGTACTCTATAAATTCTCCTGCATCTGTTTCTGTATCTACCTTAGCATCATTGCCAACAACCGGGGCTTCTTCCGATTGGGATTCAGCAGCGCTTTTTTCAGCAGGAGCAGCATTGTCAGTATCTGTATCTATAGGAGTCTGGGTGGCTTCGGGAGCCTCGGTGATCTCAGGAGCATCTATTGACTCTTGGGCCTCCTGGGGCTCAAACACTTTTGGATCTTCTGTAACGACTGGAATCTCAGGAGCCTTAGGAATCTCTACCTCTTCCGGGGTTGTCGGGCTATCCGGGGTTTCTGAGACTTCCAAATTCTCTACGGTCTCTGAAGTTTCAACAACTATCGAAGCTTCCGGTATTTCAGTAGATTCCAAAATTTCTTTGGCTTCCGTGGTTTCCGTGGCTTCCGTGCTTTCCGTGGTTTCCGCAGCTTCCGAAACCTTAGTATCTTCCGGGTCAGCTGAACCCTGTTCGTTAGCCCGCTCATCGGATGATGACTGCGGCATATTTTCAGCAACCCCCTCGTTAACAGGCAGATTTTCCTTTTCTGGATTGTACATAGTTTCCATCCGTTCTCCTCCTTTAGCTGGGCTTTGCGCCCAAAACAACGTGTTTCACATTACCTTTTATTGAGAGACGGTAGCAGATTTTATCATCCACTCTCTCACATATCCTACAAATTAACGCATTTTTTTTGTTAATTCATACGAATAGGCGGTTTTTTTTCAGCGTGTCGCTGCACGCGATGGCGTAACAGGGCGGTTTCTCATTATTTCTCCCTGAAAAACAGGTTAATGGGCGTTCCGGTCAGATCCCAATGTTCCCGCATCCGGTTTTCCAAGAAGCGGCGATAGGGCTCTTTCACCCATTTCGGCAAATTGCAGAAGAAGACAAATGAGGGGATGCTGGTATTATGCAGCTGCGTGATATATTTAATTTTCACATGTTTCCCCTTGAGGGCAGGAGGAGGCTTCCGCTCGATAATAGGCAGCATCACCTCGTTCAGTTCACTCGTGGGAATCCTCCGCTGTCTGTTTTGATACACCTCCTTGGCCATCTCCATCACTTTAAATATGCGCTGCTTCGTAAGTGCCGACCCAAAGATGATAGGGAAGTCGGTAAAGGGTGCGAATCGCTCCCGAATGGCGTTTTCAAACGTTTTAATGACTATTTGATCCTTCTCTTCCACCGTGTCCCACTTGTTGACGAAGACCACCAGCCCTTTTCTATTTTTCTGTATCAAAGAGAAGATATTCAGGTCCTGGCTCTCAATACCCCTCGTCGCATCGATCAGGAGGATGCAGACATCGGCGTTCTCGATCATGCGGATTGACCGTATGACCGAAAAGTACTCCAGGTCCTCCGTTACCTTGCCTTTCTTACGGATCCCGGCCGTGTCAATCAGGTAAAAGTCCATCCCGAACTTGTTGTAACGGGTGTGGATGGAATCACGGGTGGTACCCGCGATATCGGTAACGATGCTTCGCTCCTCCCCGATAAGCGCATTAACGATGGACGATTTTCCGGCATTTGGACGTCCCACGACGGCGTACTTGGGGATATCCTCCCATTCCGCTTCACCCCTCTCTTTCGTGAACAGGGTAAGCAGGTGGTCCAGCAGATCGCCCGTCCCGGAACCATTGATGGAAGAAACGCTATACGGCTCACCCAACCCGAGCGAGTAAAACTCGGCCGACTGGTAGCCCAATTCGAAGTTATCGGCCTTGTTGGCCACGATGATTACCGGCTTTCCCGATTCGCGAAGCATCTGTGCCACGCTCACGTCGAGATCGGTCACCCCAAGCAGCACATCCACCACGAACAGGATAACGTCCGCCTCCTCAATCGCGATTTCCACCTGCTTGTTGATCTCGTCCTCCAGCACATCGTCTGAGTCGACCACCCATCCCCCGGTATCCACCAGGGAGAACTCCTGTCCGTTCCACACCACCTTACCGTACTGCCGGTCACGCGTGGTACCGGCAGTCTCCGTCACGATGGCTTGACGGCTTTTCGTCAAGCGGTTAAAGAGGGTCGATTTACCCACGTTGGGGCGCCCCACTATAGCTACCAAATTTCGCATACCTTAATAAACCTTTTACTCACCGCACTTTATCGTCATCGTCCACCCAACCATCAACTCACCCAGCAAAAAGTCTTTGGTTAGCATGCGTGTTAACGTTTCCTCACACCGTTAATCAAGCTTGTAGCCGAATGCCTTCAGCATGTTATCCCGGTTACGCCAATCCTTCTCCACCTTCACGTGCAGTTGCAAGAACACCTTTTTCTCCAGGAAACGCTCGAGCTCTTTCCGGGCCAGCGTACCCAGTTTTTTCAACGCGGCCCCTTTGTGACCGATAACGATGCCCTTCTGTGACTCCCTTTCCACCAGTATGGTAGCCCTTACGCGAATAATATCACGCTCCTCCTTGTACTCCTCTACCACCGCCTCGATGGCATAGGGTACCTCCTTTTGGTAGATGAGCAGCGCTTTTTCACGGATGATCTCGGTCACGAAAAAGCGCATCGGCTTATCGGTCAGCGCATCCTTCTCAAAGTAGGGAGGCGATTCAGGCAGCAACTCCAGGATCCGCTCTTGCAGCCTGTCAACGTTAAAGTTATTCAATGCCGACATCGGGTAAATCTCCGCTTTAGGCAGCCGCTCCCTCCAACTCATAACCAACCCCTCCAGCCCCTCCTGGTCGGTTAGATCAATCTTATTAATTAGCAGCAGTACCGGCAGTTCCAGCTGTTTTACCTTTTCTAGGAACTCGTCATTTTTATCCACCTTCTCCACCACATCAGTAACGTAAAGCAGCACGTCAGCATCGCCCAGGGCGGAGAGGGAAAACTTAAGCATGGACTCCTGCAGCTTGTAGTTAGGGCGCAGCACGCCTGGGGTATCGGAATAGACCACCTGGTATTCCGGCCTGTTCACGATACCGATAATCCGATGGCGGGTAGTTTGCGCTTTCGCGGTGATGATGGAGATGCGCTCACCGACCAGCCGGTTCATCAACGTCGATTTACCCACGTTGGGGTTACCGACGATGTTCACGAAACCGGAACGATGCCCCTTCACTTGCATTACTTCATCTGGTTTTCACCATCATACCCCCACTTGAGGTAGACGCTACCCCACGAAAAACCAGCCCCAAAGGCGGTCAAGATAATATTATCACCCTTCCGCAATTTTGGCTCCCATTCCCACAGGCAAACAGGTATGGTGCCGGCGCTGGTATTGCCGTACTTCTCAATGTTGATCATCACCTTCTCTCGCGGTAGCCCCGTCCGTTGAACCGTGGCATCAATAATCCGTATATTGGCCTGATGGGGTACCAGCCAGTCGACATCCTCGGGGGCCAAATTGTTGCGATTCATGATGCTGAGCGACACCTCCGCCATACGTGATACGGCGTGCCTGAATACCACCTGCCCATCTTGTTGCACCGTGTGCTCCCTCCTTTCAACCGTTTCATAGCTAGCCGGGTATTTGCTCCCACCCGCCTTCATTTGCAAGGGCTCATAGCCAATCCCATCAGAATGCAACTCCACGTCCAAGATGCCCAACCTCTCTTCGGTCGGCTCAATCATCACCGCCCCCACGGCATCGCCAAACAGGGGGCAGGTGGTTCTATCCGAGTAATCTGTTATGGACGACATCTTATCCCCGGCCAACAGGATGATTTTCTTATACTTCCCGGTCTTTATGAAACCGTTGCACACCTCCAGCCCAAAGATGAACCCCGAGCAAGCGACCTCCATATCAAAGCAGAAAGCGTTCTTTATCCCGCAATTTTCCGCGACGATGGAAGCCGAGGAGGGGAACGGATGATCTGGTGTGGTCGTGGCAAAAACCACCACGTCTACCTCTTCCGGAGGCGTGTTCGTTTTCACCAGCAGCTCATCTACCGCCCGGGTTCCCAGTACCGAAACGCCCTGTGCCTCGCCTTTCAAAATGCGCCTCTCTTTTATCCCTACACGGGTCATGATCCACTCGTCGGAGGTATCCACGATGGTCGCAAGCTCCTCGTTGGTAAGGATATAATCGGGCAAGCTGGCCGTGATGCCCGTGATCACGCCATTCAACTGTTTCATCTATCCAATTCGTTAATCGTTAGAAAAAACCCTGAAAAAACAAACAGGTTATTTCAGGGTTTTTATTCAATGAGATCGTTGAACGGGGTTATGCCGTCACATCTTTTTCGATGGCTAACTTACCCCTGTAATAACCACATTCACCGCATACCGTGTGGTAAATATGCCATGCGCCGCAGTTAGCGCAAACCGCCAAGGTAGGAAGTTTAGCACGATCGTGCGATCTCCTTTTTCTTTTCCTGGCAGCTGACTGCCTTCTTTTTGGATGTGCCATTTCTTTATCTATTTTATATGTATTTAATCAGTCGTCTTCAAACTGCAACCCCCGCAGGGCATCCCAACGGGGATCGTGTGCCTGTTGGTCCTCCTCGGGGAACCCATCATCATCCCCGGTAACGTCTTCGTCATCGCCATCGTCGTCATCATCGTCATCATAGAGGTTGACCGCCCGATGCTTTCTGAACTTGGAGGCAACTACCCGGTTACACTCCCCCGGGGGGTGAACATGCTTAATGGGAATAGCCAACGCGATGAACTCGTACAGGAACCAAGCGATGTTAATCTCGCCCTCAGACTCGGGGATAATCACGATCTCATCACTCTCCTCGGAGTACGCGCTTCCAAACTTGACCACAAGCCTGCCGTGCGTATCTACCGCTTGATCCATATCATCCAAGCACCGTGTACAAGGAATTTGCACCGTTCCATTTAGGGCAAAATCCATCTCAAACGCGGTCGACGTCCTGTTCACCAGAAGCGTCACCGCCACGTTCCCTCTCTTAACCTCCTCACCATCAACCCTGGCGAAGAACCTGTCATCCAAGGTATACTCAAACGTATGGAACCCCTCGGACAAGCTTATCAGGGGAATATTGTACAAACTAAACTTTGCCACTTTTTTCCTCAAAAATAAAGCGACGCGAAGATAGCAATTTTTTCTCTACTTTACCCGTTTTGGGGCAAAATATCGCATTAGCCAGTCATTTTGCCACTGGCCACCTTAAACTCAAAGTAAAACAGATCAAATGCAATTTCCTACCCTAGCCGTATCATCCGATTACTTCACTGCCGCTTCCTTCACGATACGCTGCATCTCTTGGAAATTCTCCTCCAAACTAAGCAACAGTTTGAACTGCGCACGTGTCCGCACGAGGTTATGCTCGGGGTACGCGATCTTGTAATAGGTGTCGCCATCAATGTAGTCGGTAAAAAAGCGGACGGTCTGCATATAGGTGAGCAATTTCGCACCGAATGCCAGGTTCTCCACCTCCACCTCCGTCAAGAACGAGGCCGCTTTTTCCAGGTAGCCCTTGGTATACGCCCCGAAGATGGCAAGATCGACCCCCACGTTATCGAGGTTCTTATCATCCTCCGCACCCGTGTTGGCTCCCGTGCGGATGAAATCCCCGAAGTCGGATAGCACGTAGCCCGGCATCACCGTATCCAGGTCCACCACGCAGAGCACCTTATCCTCTTTATCGAACAAGATGTTGTTCACCTTGGTATCGCAATGGTTGATACGCTTCGGGAGCTTCCCTTCACGGTGCAGCCTTTCCGCTTTACACATCTCTTCGGCCCGATCCTCTATCTCCTTCACCAGGTTGGCCACCTCTTTATCTTTCATTCGACCTGCCCGGTCCGCTTTCACCGATTCCCGGAACGTTTTCAAGCGCGCCTCCATGTTATGAAAATCGGGAATGGTTTCGAACAGCGGTTCACCAGGTATGTCGGCAAGCATACTTTGAAACTCACCAAAGGCTATCCCCGCCCTGTAGGCTAACTCCGGGTTTATCTCGTCGTAGCTCTTGCTATCCGTGATGAAATGCATCATCCGCCAGTAGTTCCCCTCTTCATCCCTGTGGTACAACTTCCCCTCGTGCGTACGCAGTAACGTGAGTACCTTTCGGTCGATATCGGTTGCGCCTTGCTCCTGCAGCTTACCCCTAATATGGGAGGTCACCCGATAAATGTTATTCTGGAGCTCGGGGACATTTTGAAAAATGTGGTGATTCACGCGTTGCAACACGTACGGGTTCCCGCCTGCGACCACCTTGAACGAGTCGTTGATATGTCCTTTTCCAAGGGGTTGAAATTCTACTTGATCGTCTCGATCAACGAATTGAAAAATAATCTCTTTCACTCGGTTTTTCTCTTCCATTCTCTATCTGTTTTAGGTGTTTGTTATTCCAGTTCCAGCAAGCCGAAGAACTCGGGGAGATGGAAATCCGGCTTCGGCGTATCGATGGGGTTCCAGCTCAAAAAGTGGGGTTCCGGCGTTTCATCGCCACACTTGTAAAAGTTGGCACGTACGCGTTGCCCGGCAAGCGATTCATGGTCGGCAAACCCCATCGCTTGCTTCGGTATCTCAAGGTACATCGTCCAATCGGTCACTTGCGTATCTCCCTCATACCGGTGTGAGACGGTTCCATGTCGGAAGATGGACGGCATCTGATCGATCTGAGACACTCCCTCCCCCCTTGCCTCTTGTTTCCGCGAAAGCATCACCCCCAACACGTTACACTCGAAGTTGCGGTACATCTTCTCACCCTCACGCTGCATGAAAAACTCCACGCAGCTATCTTCCCACACCGAGCCAAAATCCCGGGTATTGACAGCACGAAGTTGCTCACCGGTCACCGTGTAATAGAGGTAAAACCGGTTCCCGTCATGCGCTACCCTAACCTTAACGGGCAGGAGCTTGGGAAAGGCCTCTTTCCAGTTCACCTGATCGATGTCAGTCACTGCCGCGGCCTCCAGCATCAATTTGATTCGATCGAACGTTGTCTCGCGAGACGAGATGTTCAAACAGGGTACCTGTAATCTCTTTTGTATGTTCATAATGTGCTTAACAAACGTGTTTTACTTAATCTATACAAAGGTATTCATTTTAACGAAAACGAGCAAATTTAAATAGGCAGGTAGATTAAAAAAAGGCCACCTCGTTTCGAGGCGACCTTTTCCATCTCACCACCTGTTCAAGTCACGGGAAGGGGATGATCACGGTGACAAAAACAGGGCAATTTGTCTTATCATTTGCTTTCGTGACTAAAATAAAAGCCATTGGCTAGTTGAGGCGTTCCTTTATAGTCACCCCTTGTTGCAATGACAGTAATCATGTCACCAACTTTAATTCCTTTGGCGTTAATCAAGCCTTTCCTAGCATCACCGGTGGCACCATAACCTGGATAACAACCATACATCAAAATCTCACTATCGCCTTCTTCCAAAACGATATTACCATAAACATCATTTTGAATCTCTTTTATTGAGGCGGTTATCATGAAATAGACATTCTTGTCCACGGGTTTTGCCAGCACTTCGGCAATGGTGGTCACGGTCACGGATTTCACCTCTTCCAGTACGGCCCCGCTCACTTGCGGGCTACCCTGATACTCGGCACGTTTTCCGACGAGGGTGATGATATCGCCCGCCTTCAAAGAATTTGCCGTGTAGCCCTGAATTTTATACACGTAGGTTTCTCCGGAAAAGTCCCGCAAGTGTAAACGACCGTCGTTGTTATTGTCGATTTTAGTAACCGCTCCCGACAAACGATACTGCGTGTCGCCAACCGGGGCTGCCAAGAACTCCGCTATACTTAGCGACTGAATATCTCCGCTTTCGTGACTGAGATAAAAGCCATTGGCTAGTTGAGGTGTTCCGCCATATTCTCCCCTTGTGGCAATGACAGTGATATTGTCACCAGCTTTGATCCCCTTGGCGTTAATCAACCCTTTTCTAGCATCTCCGGTAGCACCGTAACCCGGATGACAACCATACATCAATATCTCGCTATCGCCTTCTTTCAAAACGATATTACCGTATTCCTGATTTTGAATCTCTTTAATTGTGGCGGTTATCATGAAATAGACATTCTTGTCCACAGGTTTCGTCAACACTTCGGCAATGGTGGCAGGGGTGACCGGAATCACATTCTCCAGTACGGCACCGCTCATTTGCGGGCTACCCTTATACTCAGCACGTTTTCCTACAAGCGTGATGATATCGCCCACTTTCAAAGAATTTGCCGTGTAATCCTGAATTTTATACACGTAGGTCTCCCCAGAAAAGTCCCGCAGGTATAAACGACCATCGTTGTTATTGTCGATTTTAGTAACTGCTCCCGACAAACGATACTGCATATTCCCTACCGGAGCTGCCAAGAACTCCGCCACGGTAGCTTCCACGATGGCACCTTTTTGGGTGAGTACCGTTTCCGTGGAGTACTTTTTCGAACCCTTTACGGTATGGAACGTCAAGGTGGTTTCGCGATCACCAGCATCGTTGGCCGCCGCGATAAACTTCACCACCACGTTCTCCCCTTTTGATTGAATGGAGGAGATGGCCAACCACGACTTGGCATCCTCCGGGATATCTACCGACACCCCTTCACCCTTACAGGTGAGGAAGGCGGTAAACTCACCCCCCTCCATGGGGAGCACCTCGTTTGCAACGGAATCCACCTTTACCTCCGATTTATTAATCTTTACCACCGTTACGTCAACCATTTGCGGATCCCCCTTGTAGGAAGATTTGGGCCCCTCGATGGTCACCTCATCGCCCACTTCCAAACCCAGACTCAGGAAATTTTTCGTATTCCCTTTCTTATCAAGCGTACCGTATATGTACACCACACCCGTCTCATCGGTCAGGTACCAGTTACCATATAGCGTGTTAACGATCTTAGTACAGACACCCGTGACGCGGAAGAATTTCCCGTCAGGAGCAGCATTCACTTGGGCCGCCTTGACTGTTTCCACCTCTATTACGCCTTGTATAACGTTTATTCTCTGCGTCTTGCCTCCGCTGCGAATCAAAACCTCCGCGGAGCGACCATTGCCCTTCTGCGCGGAAAAGGTAACCTGGCTCTCGCCGGCACTCCCAGAGGTGGAAGAGAGGGTCAACCATTCAACCGGATCTTTATCGGTAGTCACCTTCTCCGCCGTCCAGCTATCCCGTGCCGTTACAGTGATGGAGGTAGAACCGCCATCTTCCGAGATAGCCACGTAGGACGACGACACCTGTATCTCGTCAAGCAGCGTCACTACCGGTTCGTCGACGCAGCTCACCGCTAGGATGAGCGTCGCGATGAAGAGTGGAAATAGATATTTTAGTTTCATAATATTTTTACGTTTTTTAAATTAGTTAAAAATATACTTGATACCGATGGACGCGTACCAACATTGACCCAGTGAGTAGCTCGGGGTGAACGTTTGGAGATCGCCATGGATGGAAGCGGGTGTAGAGAAAGTGGCCACACCATCGGCATCCACCCCTTCATAACGGATAATACGGGCTTCGGAGCCAATTTCCGGATTCAGGTACTTGGCTACCCCCCATTTGGAGTTAAACAGGTTCATCACGTTTTTCACGTCGAGGCTTAATTGCAGCGTATGCTTGGTATTAGCCACGTTCAACATGAAGTCGTGCTTGTAGCTAAAGTCGATACGATGCACCCATGGTGAGTACACACTATACGGCTCGGCGTATTGACCTTGCCTGTTTTTCAAGTAGTCATTGGCGTGCACGTAGTCCATGAAACGGGTTTTGTCATCTTCCGACACGAAACGGAACTGGTTCGTTGCCACCTCATCATCGGTAGGCACGTAGACGGCATCGTAGTTATACCCGTCGCCATTCATATCATTCACCGTCATGAAGGAGTAGTTGCCCCCACCTCTCCATGCCTCGTAGATAAGGCTATAGTGATTGCCGCCCTTGTCGTGAGCCGTAAGCGAGGCAACCAACCGGTCGGGCGTATTGTATTGTGAGTTGTGCAACTTGATATGGTTGGGCCCCTCCACCGTGGGCACGTAGGTGAAAGCCGATTCGGCGTTCGATCCTGGCATGCCAGTCACGTCTTTGGCCACCGTGCGGGTATATGCCGCCATGATACTAAGTTGTTTCGTAGGTTGGGCGTTGAGCGTGATATTGGCTGACCAACCATAACCACGACTTGTGTTGGACAAGATAAACGCTTTCGTGCCTTCGCGGTACCCATCGGGATAAATGGGACGGTTGTCCACCCCGTTAAAGCGAGCGAAGCCACCCACGAACGGGATACTCCAGTCGGTCATGGTAACACCATTGATGGTCTTGTTAAATATACCTTCCACCGTTACGGAGGAGGGAAAAGGTGTCGGGAAAGCGTAGTCAACGGCCAGCGAGGTTTTCCACACCTGCGGCATCTTGAACTTCTCATCCACGCCGGCAATCGCCGAGGGAACCGTGCCATCTTCGGGCGATACGGTAGTAGGATAGCCCAACGAGGTCAACTTATCGTACAACGCGGCAAGGGTGGCCTTACCGTTAGCATCCGTTACCAGGCCACCGGCAAACGTATCCATAGAAAATCCTTTCTTAGCCGCCTCTCTCGCGTTTATTTGTGCTTGATACTGCACCATTCCCCCGTTGGTAGGCATATTGGTGAAGAAAACAAGCGGCAGCTTACCCGAGAAGAGACCGGTGCCCCCGCGTACTTTCAAGCTATTGTCTCCAAAAGCATCCCACACGAATCCCACACGCGGGGAGAGGATGATGTTTGCCGATGGCCACTTACCCGTGTCTACCCGGCGACCCGAGTAGTCAATGTCGTAAATGGCCTGATTTGTTATCAGGTCGGCATTGTTAAAGAAAAGCCCGTCGACACGGAAGCCGTACGAGAGCTTGAACTTCTCGTTTACACTCCAGTCGTCTTGCGCGTAAAGACCTATCTTGTTCGTCCTAACACGTGCCGCGGGGTTGCTCTCCCCGTCGTACCCGTAGGTCAGGTTCACGATTTCAGGTGTCGCACCGCTTAAAAAGTCGTCGAGGCTCAAATAGCGATAATACCCTGTTCCGTTACGCATGTACGCGTTATCCGCCATCATATATTCGTAAGCGATACCTCCTAACACCCTGTGGTTCCCCATGTAGTAAGTGAGTTCATCTTTGATGTTCAGCACGTTGTTGTGCACACCGTTATTCCAGGTGAACAGCTCGTACCCCAACGACATGTAGGCCTGTTCATCTTTCAAGATATCGATAAAAGGAAATTCTGCTGAGGTCGATCCGCGAATATCATCCAGCTTAGAGAAGGTGGCCAGAAATTGGTTCGACAGGTTATCCGCCAAGCGGCTATTCAAATCGAACGAGAAAGAGTGTACCAGGTTATCCTGAGAGTACATCGAGTTGGCAAACGACATGGATGCCTTTGACATCCTAGCCTCCGATACACGGGTCCCCCCATCCATGGAGGTAGCGTTGGGAGATCTCCATGACAGGTTTTTGGTGTAGTTGTAGCGCAATGCCAAGCGGTGCCTATTCGAGATGTTCCAATCCAACCGGGCAAGCAGCTTATAATTGCTCTCATCCGCCGGGAAATTGGTATAAGAACCTGTTTCGTAACCATACTTATCCCTTACAAAATCAGAAACACGCTTGAGGTCACTTTCCGTGGTGCGGGATATATAGCTATCAGGATTGGCTACACCATTGGTGGAGGCTCTCCAACGGTTAACGATGGTCGGGATTTTTGCCATTTCGGCATTCACAAAAAAGAACAGCTTGTTTTTGATAATAGGACCACCCGCGGTGAAGCCGTAAGTGGTGTTGCGATCCCTTTCACGAGCCCCCTCAATCACCTGATCCCTAACAAGGTCACCGCGCATGTTCTCATTCCTATGGTAGGTGTAGGCGCTGGCCCTTAAAGTATTGGTACCTGACTTGGTAATGGCGTTCACGCCCCCGCCGATGAAGTTGGTCTGACGAACATCGTAAGGAGCGATCACAACCTGCAACTCCTCGATCGCTTCAATAGAGATCGGGTTGCCCCCACCGGGGAGTGCCGAGCTCAATCCGAAGTTATTGTTGAAGTTGGCACCATCCACCGTGAAGTTAGCCGTACGACCGTCAGTTCCGACAAAGCTCATGCCGTTGCCCCCATAAGGCGAGAGACGGGTAATATCCATGATACTTCGGCTCACAGTGGGTAAGTTATCTATCTGGGCGTTCGTTATATTGGTTGCCGCCCCCGTTTTCTCGGTAGTGAACTTGGTACGAAGCGCAGTTACCACCACTTCGTCCAACGTGGTAACCTCTTCCGTGAGGAGCACGTTCAACACGTAGTTCTCACCCAAGCTCAGCGCGATGTTGCTTGTCGTGCTGGTACCATACCCCACGTAGGAAATCTCTACCGTGTAAGGTCCCCCCACGCGCATACCGTTCAAGTTGAAACGGCCCTCCATGTTGGTCACTGTACCATACGTTGTTCCAGAAGGCTCATGCGTGGCAATTACCGTAGCACCAATCACTGCCCCTTCGGCATCAGTAACCCTACCACTCATGCTGGAGGTGGTCACCTGCGCTTGCACCGAAGCAGCGATCATCACCAGAAGAGCCGCCATTAATAATCTCAATTTCTTTACCATAAATATTTGATGTTTTAGTTAGAAAGTAACACAAATGTACTACAAATAAACGTGAAAAGTGTTACTTTCCGGTTACTTTTTTCCACAAAAAAGTGCGCGACGCTGAAACCTTCGTTTCTCGTCGCGCACTATATGAACGATCTAATTTACCTACTTAGCGGAATTATCGCATCGCTACATCATTCCACCGCCCATTCCGCCGCCCATAGGCATCTGCGGAGCAGGATTCTCTTCCACCTTATCGGTAATCACGCACTCGGTGGTCAGGAACATCCCCGCGATGGAAGCAGCGTTCTCAAGCGCCACGCGTGCCACCTTAGCCGGGTCAATAACGCCCGTCTCGTGCAGGCTCACGTACTGGTCGGTACGAACGTTGTAGCCGTAGTCGGCCTTCCCTTCACGTACTTTCTGTACAACAACGGCGCCCTCTTTTCCAGCGTTCTCCACGATCTGGCGAAGTGGCTCTTCCACGGCACGCTTCACGATCTCGATACCGGTGGTCTCGTCCTCGTTCTCCCCCTTTAAACCTTCCAGTGCCTCGATAGCACGGATGTAGGCTACGCCTCCACCGGGTACGGTACCCTCTTCCACGGCAGCACGGGTGGCCGACAAGGCGTCCTCCACGCGGTCTTTCTTCTCTTTCATCTCCACTTCGGAGGCAGCGCCCACGTAGAGAACTGCCACACCGCCAGCCAACTTGGCCAAGCGCTCTTGCAGCTTCTCGCGATCGTAATCCGAGGTGGTCTTGTCTATTTGAACACGAATCTGGCCGATGCGGCTATCGATGGCCTCCTTTGAGCCTCCACCGTTCACGATGGTGGTCGTATCCTTATCGATGGTCACCTTCTCAGCACTACCCAGCATATCCAAGCTGGCGTTCTCCAGGGTGAGCCCCTTCTCTTCCGAGACGACCACTCCACCAGTCAGAATCGCGATATCTTCCAGCATCTCTTTCCTGCGGTCTCCAAAGCCCGGGGCCTTGACGGCAGCGATCTTCAACGAACCGCGCAGGCGATTTACCACCAGGGTGGTCAACGCTTCCGAATCGATATCTTCAGCGATTATCAGAAGCGGCTTACCAGTCTGGATGCTCTTCTCCAGGATGGGGAGCAGATCTTTGATGGCAGAAATCTTCTTATCGTGAATCAAGATAAGCGGATCCTCGAAATCGACCTCCATCGCTTCAGTATCGGTCACGAAGTAGGGTGAGATGTAACCGCGGTCGAACTGCATTCCCTCAACCACGTCCACGTAGGTATCGGTTCCCTTCGACTCTTCGACCGTAATTACGCCCTCCTTGCTCACCTTCTGCATCGCCTCGGCGATTAGCTTACCAATAGTCTCATCGCCGTTGGCCGAAATGGCTGCCACATTCTCGATCTTATGCAAGTCGTTGCCCACCTCTTCTGCTTGTTCCTTCAGGCTTTCCACGATCTTGACCACTGCCTTATCAATCCCCTTCTTGAGGCTCATCGGGTTGGCCCCGGCAGTCACGTTCTTCAGTCCCACGCTGATGATCGACTGTGCCAAAACGGTTGCGGTAGTGGTACCATCACCGGCATCATCGTTGGTTTTGGAGGCCACTTCCTTCACGAGCTGCGCGCCCATGTTCTGGATGGGATCCTCCAATTCAATCTCTTTCGCAACGGTAACCCCATCCTTGGTAATCTGGGGGGCACCGTACTTCTTATCGATAATCACATTGCGCCCTTTAGGCCCCAATGTCACCTTAACGGCATCTGCCAACTTGTCCACGCCCTGTTTCAGGAGGTCGCGGGCTTCCATGTCAAATTTAATTTCTTTAGCCATATCTCTTTTTGATTTTTTTTGTTTGTTTACTTTATCATCGGGACTTATACCGTTCACCAGTCTATCACCTAACCACGATGTTATAACAGCCTCGTCCCATTTTTTCTATTGTTTTTAGCCCAGGATGGCCAGGATGTCAGACTGACGCATGATGAGGTGTTCTACGCCATCCAGCTCGATTTCCGTGCCCGCGTACTTTCCATAGAGCACCTTGTCGCCCGGCTTTACCACCATCTCCTCTTTTTTTGTCCCTTTCCCCACGGCGATTACCTCGCCCTTTAGCGGCTTCTCCTTTGCCGTATCCGGGATGATGATTCCACTCACTGTCTTCTCTTCTGCAGCCGCCGGTTTAACCAGCACCCTGTCTGCCAATGGTTTAATTTTCATACTTAATAAATATTTTAAATGTGACTGTTGATTGATTTCAGTTTGACACTATTCCACTAGCGAATTCTGTGCCAAAACAGCATGCTCGCCGATTTTGGTGTCAATATTTGGCGTGGGAATTTAAAAACTGACAGGAAAACTGACAAAATTGCAGTCAACTGAAGGCTTGTTATCACTTGAAAGTTCTTTGATATGGCAGGACCCCAGCCGCGCTAACCCCTACTCTTAACCGTAGGGTTACCGCGGGCTGCTTACACTCCCCTTGACAAAATGTTCGAAAAATAATAGGTTTTCTACTCACCTTGATGTAATTTCGCGGCAAAAACAAGTAGTTATAGGGTCTTACAGTGAATTTTAACAATCCATTCAATGGTGTGGCCAGGAGACCAATCCTGCCCTTACTAGTCGCCGTGGTTGTCACGTTTGCCACGGCCACCACGCTACAGGGACAACCCTACACGCGCATCGTTTCGCTGGCACCCTCCTTCACCAAGAGCATCGACCACCTGGACGCATGGGATCACCTGATTGGGCGTACCAGCTTCTGCCAAGACAATGACAGCAAGGAGGTAGAGGTGGTTGCTTCTGCCGTGAAGGCAAATATTGAAAAGATTATCAGCCTGAAACCCGATGTGGTCCTCGCTTCGGGACTTACTCACCCCAAAGATATCGAACTGTTGAGAAAAGTGGGAATCAAGGTGGAGGTCATCTACTCCCCTAAGTCGTTTCAGGAGGTGTGCGACCAGTTTATTCAAATAGGAGAATGGACCGGCAAAAGCGAGCAGGCCCGAGCCATCGTGAACGAGTGCTGGAAAACCGTGGAGGAGATTACGCGGGAAAACGCTTCCCGACCTTCCAAGAAGGTGTTTTTCCAAGTGGGGGCGAACCCCATCTTCTCGGTGGTTCCAAACACGTTTATGGACGACTTCATCACATTGTTAGGGGCAGAAAATATCGCGGGGCAACTCACGGGCGGCACCGTTACGCGGGAGTTCGTGATTGCCAACAATCCCGACTACATATTCATCGCGACCATGGGTATCGTAGGGGAAGAAGAGGTTAAAATCTGGAAAAAGTACCCTAACCTCACCGCAACGCGCCAGGGACACATTTACATCATCGACGCGGATAAGGCATGTCAACCCATCCCCTCCTACTTCGTGGAGACGCTCCAAGAGATGAATCGACTTATGTGGGGCGGCAAAAAGTGATGTATAACACGTCTAACAAGCAATGAGGGGAAATCGAGCGACAACGGAACGGAAAAGATGGAGGTGGGGCCTTTACCTACTCCTGCTTCTCGCGGGAGTGGTAGCTGTTACGCTGTTTTCGCTGGGCATGGGCGAGATACCGATACGTATCATCGATGTCCCCGCCATCTTATCCAGCGGCGAAGGTGTGGAGCATGGGGTGCTGGCCTACATCCGAATACCCAGAACGCTTTTGGGCCTGGCCATTGGCGGCAGCCTAAGTTTAGCCGGTGCCATACTGCAAGGGATATACCGAAACCCGCTGGTGGAGCCCTACACCCTCGGCATCTCCGGAGGGGCCTCGTTGGGAGTAACCTTTGCCATCGTCGTAGGACTTCACCTGATTAACATCTTGGTACTGCCCCTTGCCGGCTTTATCGGGGCCATCGCCACCATCTTCCTGGTCTACGCGCTTGGCTCTGGGAAGGGTGGGCTCAGCATCAACCGAATGCTGCTTATTGGCGTGATGATCAGCTTTATATCCTCATCATTGATGATGTTTCTCATGTCGATTACCTCCTCCGACAACATCCACAACATTATCTTCTGGATCATGGGATCGCTGGAGGAGTCAAACGGCACGTTAATCGCCACGATGATCGTGCTCTCCCTATGCGGTCTGGTGGTCTCCTACCTCTTCGTGATGCCACTAAACGCGTTGCGGCTGGGTGAAGAGAAAGCCCAGCACCTGGGCTTTAACGCGAACAGCGTGATACGTATCCTCTTTATCGTCACCTCCCTCCTCACCGGCGCATGCATCTCGGTAGCGGGCATTATCGGGTTCGTGGGGTTGGTCATTCCCCATATCGTGCGTCTTTGGGTGGGTGGTGACTACCGGATACTGTTGATAGCCTCTTTCCTGAGCGGCGGCATCTTCCTCGTGTTGTGCGATATCGTGGCGCGCACGATTATCGCGCCCAATGAGCTCCCCATCGGGGTAATCACGGGGATCATCGGGGGTGTTCTCTTTATCGTATTGTTGAGTAACTCGAAGCGAAAAGTTAAAAGTTGAATTTTCTTAGGAGCGAGAGCAGAGTCAAGCTTGCTTGAGCTTTTGCGTTTAGTCGGTGAGCAGAAGACGAGCTTGCTCAGATTATGCCACGACGAGCAAAAGTGTCGCGTAGTGAAACTTTGCCGAGCGACGACAGAAAAGGCAGCGAAGCTGGAAGTTGAAAGGCAGCGAAGCTGAAAGTAAATGAAACCATTACTCGAAATAGAAGACCTGTGCTGTGGATACCCCGGTGGCTTTCAGGTGGAAGGCATCCACCTGGCCCTCCCCGAGGGAGCCTTCGCCGGCATCATCGGCCCGAACGGCTCCGGGAAGACGACCCTCTTCCGGGGCATCTCGTGCACGCTACCGTTGATAAAGGGAAGAGTACAACTGGATGGAAGCGACCTCTCGAGGCTCACCTGGAAGGAGAAGGCCCGGGAACTAGCCATCGTCTCGCAGTTCCCGGAAACAGCCAGCATGACCGTCGAGGAGTACGTGCTGATGGGACGGCTCCCCTACCGGCGGCGCTTCCAGTTCTTCGACAGCAAAGAGGATATCGAGACGGCACACCATTTCATGCGGTTGACCAACACCTACCGGCTAAAAAACCAACCGATGAACGAGCTGAGCGGTGGTGAACGACAAATGGCGCACATCGCCTGCGCCTTGTCGCAACGCCCCCGGCTGCTCTTGCTGGACGAGCCTACCTCGCACCTCGACATCACGCACCAAATGCAGTTCATGAACCTCATCCAACGATTGAACGAGGAGATGAAACTCACCGTGATCATGATCCTGCACGACCTGTCGCTAGCCGCCGAGTATTGTGATTACCTGCTTATGATGAAGGAGGGCAAAGAATTTTGCCAGGGCACACCGGAAGAGGTCATCACCTACCAGCACATCGAAAGCGTCTACCAAACGGTCGTCATCGTCAAAACCAACCCTGTTTCGGGTAAGCCGATCGTCTTCCCCGTTTCGGAACGGTGGTTAACGAACGGCCCAAAGTAGGGAATGGACGGCGATCACAAAAAAGCTCAAAAAACCGTTTCTACGCGGATAATTCTAAAAAAAGATGTACTTTTACCGCGGTACGGGTATTTAAATCATCCATCGTATGAAGCAAGACTTTATTACCGTTAAGACGTTCACGTTTCCCGCCGATGTAACCATCGTACAGACCTACATGGAAATGCGGGGCATTGAGGTATACATGAAGAACCTGACCTCAAACAGGCTCGCGTACACGTTAGGCGACATCGAGATGCAGGTAAAAACGTCTGATTACGAGGAAGCCAAGGCCGCGTTGATAGAGGGGGGATTCTCTCGTCCCGAAGACTTCCCTACTACAATTTAACAGAAAGCAGTACAGATTCCATGCCAGCTATAAAAGAAGCCAAAAGAGCCAGTCGCCATCGCTATATCCTAATCGGGCTGATGATCATCTTGGGGTTGATCATCTTCAAGTACGCCCGCCCCTACCTTAGCGGTTTCCTGGGGGCGGCAACCCTCTACGTGATCGTCAACAGGCAACAGAAGTACCTAACCGAAAAGCTCAAGTTCAAGCGGGGGCTGAGTGCCTTGCTTATCGTGCTTGAGGTACTGTTCCTCATCCTGCTCCCGCTCACCGGAATCGCCTTTTTGGTGATCGACACCTTCTCGGGCATTACAATTGACCCCGCTGCCATACTAGAGCAGGCCAACAACTTCATCCACATGCTGGAAGAAAAACTGGGATTTAAATTATTCACGCCCGAAAACCTAACCTTTATTCCCAAAGCAGGATCCAACCTATTACAAATACTTGCCAACAGCCTCTACTCGTTCGTGATCAACGTCGTGGTCATTCTCTTCGTGCTTTACTACATGCTTTTCAGCAACAACGAGTTGGAACGCGCTATCTGGGAAACGCTTCCTTTTAAAAATGAAAACAAGAGTATACTGGCCGAGGAGACACGCTCGATCATCCAAGCTAACGCCATCGGAATCCCGCTCCTGGCCATTATCCAAGGTGCCTTCGCGTACCTGGGTTACCTCTTCTTTGGCGTGCAAAACCCCATCCTATATGCCATCCTCACCGGGTTCGCATCCATCCTCCCCTTAGTGGGAACCATGATCGTGTGGATACCCATCGGGGTGAGCATCTTGCTCGCGGGAGACCTAATGGGGGGACTTGGCATGCTTGTATATGGACTCTTCATCATCGGGGGGGTCGACAACGTGGCGCGCTTCCTGCTTCAAAAGAAGCTGGCCGATATCCACCCGCTCATCACCGTTTTCGGGGTACTTATCGGGATTCCCATGTTCGGTTTCTGGGGTGTAATCTTCGGTCCACTTATTCTCTCCCTATTTATCCTCTTTTTCAACATGTACCGTCACGAATATGTACCTGGCTCCAAAGCCGAACCACGCGTCACCACGCGGATGAGAGCGAGGAAGGTGAAAATACCCAAGTACAAGCCGATTAAACCGCTAAAGAAGAAAAAGCAGAAAGGGAAGCCGAAACCCGAAGAGAGTGAAGAACGAGATTAATCTTTTGGCACTGTTTTTGTTCTTGAACATATTGATTAGAGCATATAAAGAGGTAAATCATGACATGCCACGGTTAAAGAAAAGGAAAACAACAATATGAACACCAACTTTTCAGAGCGCGTTAGGGACATCATGGCTTATAGCCGCGAAGAAGCTGGACGCCTTCAAAACAACTATATAGGGCCGGAACACCTTATGCTGGGCATCCTCCGCGATGGCGAGGGGGTGGCCGTTCAGGTGCTTCAAGATTTCGATGTTGATCCACGTTCACTCAAAGAGTATATCGACTCGCACGTGCGTACCATACAGGAGCCTTACGAGGGCAGCAGTGAATTGGTCATCAACAAGAACACGGAAAAAGCTTTAAAAATGAGCATCTTGGAAGCAAGATTAACGAAAAGCAAGGAGGCCGATACAGAACATATCCTCCTGGCCCTACTGAAAGAAAAAAACACGCTTATCTACGACATCCTCACCCAGTTCCGTCTCGATTACACGAGCACTTTCCGTTGTGTGAAAGCACATGCCGAAAATCGCGCGAAGAAGGAACAAGAAGAGAAAAGGAGTAACAACGATGAAGCCGGACCCACCCTACCGCGGGCCGGCGCCAACTTCACCGAAGATGACGACATGGAGGAGAGATCATTCACCCCCGGCGGTGGCTCAGGTAACCCGTCTCAAACCAAGGGCGCCGGCTCGGATACCCCGGTGCTGGATAACTTTGGGACAGACATTACCCGCGCCGCCCTCGAAAACCGGCTCGACCCGGTGGTGGGACGTGACAGGGAGATCGAGCGCATCGCGCAGATATTGAGCCGACGGAAGAAAAACAACCCGGTACTCATCGGTGACCCTGGTGTGGGCAAATCGGCCATCGTGGATGGGCTAGCACTACGCATCACTCAAAAGAAGGTATCCCGTGCGCTGTTCGACAAGCGGGTCATCGCCCTGGACATGGCATCCATTGTCGCGGGAACCAAGTACCGCGGACAGTTCGAAGAGCGCATAAAAGCGATTCTGAACGAACTCTCCAAAAACCCGAATATCATCCTCTTTATTGACGAGATACACACCATCGTGGGTGCGGGCGGCGCTGCCGGCTCACTGGACGCGGCCAACATGCTGAAGCCCGCGCTGGCAAGGGGAGAGATACAGTGCATCGGTGCCACCACGCTGGATGAATACCGCAAGAACATCGAGAAAGATGGTGCACTTGAGCGTCGCTTCCAGAAGGTAATCGTGGATCCCACGACTCCCGAGGAGACGCTGGAGATCCTGCAAAACATTAAAGAACGATACGAGGATCACCACAACGTGCGCTACACCGACGATGCCTTGGAGGCATGCGTGAAACTGACCGATCGGTACGTATCCGACCGTACCTTCCCCGATAAGGCGATCGATGCACTGGACGAGGCGGGTGCCCGGGTACATATATCCAATATCGTCATCCCCGAGACTATCGAGCTACTGGAAGAGGAGCTCAAGGTAGTAGAGCAGTTGAAAACCGACGCGGTAAAGGCGCAGAAATACGAACTGGCGGCCAGCCACCGCGACAGGCAACGACAATTGCTGGTGGCACTGGAGGCAGAAGAGGCACGTTGGCAGAAGGAGATCAAGGAGAAGCCGGAGATCGTGGACGAGGAGAAGATTGCCGAGGTGGTCGCGATGATATCGGGGGTGCCCGTGCAACGAATCGCGCAAGCCGAAGGACAACGGCTGCTCGAGATGAAAGATCAACTCAAGGGGATGGTGATTGGCCAGGACGAGGCGGTAGAGAAGGTCGTGAAGGCGATCCAACGAAACCGGGTCGGGCTTAAAGACCCAAACAAGCCTATCGGCACGTTCATGTTCCTGGGACCGACCGGTGTAGGTAAAACACACCTGGCCAAAAAGCTGGCCGAGCTCCTGTTCGACTCGTCGGAGAACCTTATCCGGGTTGACATGAGCGAGTACATGGAGAAGTTTAACGTCTCACGGCTCGTGGGGGCACCCCCGGGATACGTGGGTTACGAGGAGGGGGGACAACTTACCGAGAAGGTACGGCGACGCCCTTACTCCGTGGTGCTGCTTGACGAGATAGAGAAAGCGCACCCCGACGTGTTCAACATCCTCCTGCAAATCCTCGACGAGGGGCACGTGACAGACAGCCTGGGCCGCAGGATCGATTTCAAGAACACCATTGTTATCATGACCTCCAACATCGGCACCCGGCAGTTAAAGGATTTCGGGCGGGGCATCGGCTTCAACACCAACCAAAACGTGAGCGATGCCGAGTACTCGCGGGGCATCATCACGAAAGCGCTGAACAAGGCATTCGCACCCGAGTTCCTGAACCGCGTGGACGACATCGTGATGTTCGACCCGCTGAGCAAGGAGTCCATCTACCAGATTATCGACCTGGAGCTCAAAGGACTCTACAAGCGGGTTAGCGATTTGGGCTACGAGATCACCCTTACCGAGGCGGCCAAAGAGTTTATCGCCAGCAAGGGGTACGACGTTCAGTTTGGTGCCCGTCCGCTAAAGCGCGCCATCCAGAAGTACGTAGAAGATGAGATGGCCGAGATGATTCTTCTGACGGGCATGAAAGAAGGAAACCACCTCCTGGTTGACCTTGATAAGGAAAACCAAAAGGTGGTTATCACTTGCAATCCGGTTGGTTAATTATCTTCTATCCGTATCAACCTCTCTTCCACTTCTCTCCACGCGGAGTAGGTACCATTGGCCTGCAGCAGCCTGAAACGGTAATTCAGGTAAAACACCCGCTTCTTGCTCGTGCCTTGTATCAGCTCCGGAACGTACCGATTGTACCCCTCCACTTTATTGAGCATCTCTACTTGTATAGTGCCATACGGAGTGACCGTAAGTGAGTTATCCTCGTGAATTTGCACCACGACGGAGAGTCTCTCGAGATCAGCAACGGTGGTTGTCGGTCCATACGTCTCATTGCCAATAAGCATCCGCACCTTGTCCTTATCCAGTGGATGCACCTGCTTCATACCGCTCAGCACGGTAATGGGGTTGTTCATCTGGCCACTTTTCACGTAATAGGTGGGCACCAGCTGTTCGGCGTAATCATTCTCTATCCCCACACGGAAGAGCACATCTTTCTTTTCCTCGTTCACGTCGTAGTTTGACACGCTTTTAATCCTAAGCGGGATGAAGTATATCGAGTCTGGCGACAAGCCCAACGGGCGCACTTTCACCGGTATCCGTGCATAATGATAATCGGAGTTGGCAGGTAGCGTTACCGTGTACGACTTTATTTCGTACCTGTCGGCAGGCAACAACTTGGCGTACTGCTCCTCGTAATCGAAATTTAACCGGTTGTACTCAACCAACATATCCGGGTTGGGCTCGAGGGTTACGGTAATCTCCTTTTCGTTGCTGTTTGAACCGCCGCACCCAACGGTAACGTACCTCACGGGCTCCACCTCGTTAAGCGTGTAGGATGTAGCGTACACGTTTTCCGAGCCGCTCAACAAGTAAACTACCGGCTTATATTGCTCTACCTTGTAAATGGAGTCGGTGTCACAACCGCTAAAGGTAAATGCCACGATACAGGCTAAAACTATTTTTGATGACAGTTTCATATATTTCATTTTTTAGAATTAATACTGGTATCCCGGATTCTGATCCATCGAAGGCGATTTCCTTATCTCGTTCAAGTCGATGGGAACGAGAATCAACTTTTTATCCACTACCCTGTTTCTGGCCACGGTTTGATTCACGGGAACAACACTGTAATAAGCCAACCCGTCTGCATCCATGTTCATACCCATGATGGGTTCTCTCTCCGTGATCTCGTACTTACCCCAACGGCGCACGTCCCAGAAACGCGCGTTTTCGTGCAGCAGCTCCACCATACGTTCACGCTCGATTATCTCCTGCATGGTCTCTTGTGAAGCAAGCTCGGCATCCGTTAGTCCCGGTAGTCCGACCCTATAACGCACCATGTTGAAGTAGTAGCGCATTTCTTCTACGTCCCTCGATAGTTCATACCCTTTCACGGAATGGGTGGTGGTGAGGTTGTTCAACGCCTCCACGTAGGCAAGCAGGATCTCTGCGTACCGGATAATGGGGTAGGCTTTCTCCAACCTCCTGGAGTTTTCGTAGCCTGTACCTTGGCCGGGGGCTCCCCACGAATCCTCGGGATGTACGAATTTCTTCAACGAGTACCCCGTGGTATTCACGTTGTAGGGCAGATGCCTAGTGGTATTCTTGCCGGCGTTACCGTTGAGGTTATACCAGAACTGGATATTCCGCTTGCTGAGATTCGACGTGGACAGCATGGGCCAATGAGCTCCGCTGAAGCCGATACTGGCGTAGAACCTCATTTCGCGGTTCACGTACATCTTATGAACATTACCTTTTAACGTGTAGCCGGAGAAGGTAATATCCCGTCCGTTCCATATCCCGTCCGTCTGGTAGGGAAACTCCTCACTGGAGTTTTCAATCGTGCGCCCGTCGATCATCCGGTAGGCATCGATGACCTTTTGCGGTACCGCGACAGTACCGTACCCGTTGTATGTTTCATAGGGGAAAGCATGCCTCGAGTAGTTCTCCAGGCCCGATGATTTCTGTGCCCACAGGTACTCGGGGTTACGCGCGAACGGAGACTCCCCGGTGAACATATCCGCGTAGGAACGGAACGGGTCGATATCCCCCGCCCCTAATGGGAAGTTATCCTGCGAAACGTTAGGGGGAAGAGGTGCCGTATCCGGCATTCTATTGACCGTGTGCAACGAGAATATACCCGAGTCGATGATCTGCTTGCACACCGCGGCCGCCTCGGCCCATTTGCGCTCGTCGTACTGTTGTGACACGTAGTTCACCCCGTCGATCGACCGTTTCCAAGCCCCGTAGGTTCTGCGGGCTGCCGAGCCCCCGTTCCAGAGTGGACTCGCCTGAATCAAACGCAGGCGGGCACTCAAGCCCAGTGCTGATCCCGCGAAGGGACGTCCAAAAAAGCTGGGTGTTACCTCATCGGGCATCAGCTCTGCCGCTTTCTCCAATTCACCGCACACGTAATCCACCGACTCATCGAAGGTAGACCTTGGAAGGTCGTAGTACTCCTCCGATTCGTTCGTCTCCATCACATTGTCATCCAAGATCACGATAGGGCCGTAATAGGTGATTAACCGGTAATACGCGTAAGCCCGCATGAAGTAGAGGTACCCTGTCAACTCTTTCTTTTCCCTACCCACCAGGTCGGTAGCCTTATCCATATTGGCCAGCACCGTGTTGACCTTACGAACGATGATATACATGCTGTTCCAAATATTGAAAGCCCTGAGATTCGTGGGGGTGATATTCCCCTGAACGTAGTCCAATGCCGTATAGTCGGAAATCATGATTGAAAACGCCTCGTCGCAGGCGAAAGAACCCAACTTGTCGAACTTGTACCCCTCATCGGGGAAAGCAGTAGGGATGTTCCAGACGTACCGTTGCAGGTTGGTCTTATTGATCCAGATGGAGTCATACTTAAACGCCTCTTCGAAGTTATCGGCCACGTCCAGGTAATTACAGGATGTCATCGTTAGGATGACCACGCAGGCACAAGCCAATGTATGCTTAACTATATTTTTCATCTTATCCTCTGTTTTTAAAAGTTCAAGTAAAGTTGCAGCGTGTAGCGCGAGGGTATCGGGTAGGCGCGTCCGTTTCTGTAAGCCTGTTCCGGATCCCATTTTTTAACCTTGTCCCACACGTACAGGTTATTCCCCACCAATTGTATGTCTACTGACGTCAGGCCGAACATCCTTAGGAATGCTGCCTTCAGGTTGTAGTTAACCGTTACCTCCTGCAGTCGCAGGTAACGGGAATCACCCTTCCAGAACGTGGACAACTGCGAGTTGTTGGCATTGTACCCATACGTAAGACGGGGGAAGGTGGCATTGGGATTTTCCGCTAATGCCGGGTCAATCCCGTTTGCAATGGCGTACTCCTTCGGGATCCATCGGCTGCTTGGATCCTGGAGCATGGTCAACACGTTCCCCACTCTCCCGTTATAAAACGGCACGTATCCCGCTCCGTTGCCCCCGTAGCCCACGTGATAGAAATCGGTTTTCCCCGTTCCCTTGAACATGATACCGAAGGTGAGGTTTTTGTATTTCATCTCCCCCCCAAAACCGTACATTAACCGCGGGTAGGTGGGGTTAGAGAGGAACACCATATCGTCTGTGTTAATCACCCCATCGCCATTGATGTCTTTATACTTGATGTCGCCCGGCATCACCTTGAAGCCACCGAAGGACTGGGCAGCGCTAAAATCAATATCATCCTGGTCGGTAAACAGCCCGGTGGCCACGTAGCCGCGTATGGCCGACAAAGGGAAGCCGTTGTAAGGTTGATACGGGTATCGTGTAGGGGGTTGCTCCCAGTTGATAATCTCGTTAGCCGAGTAGGTGTAATTGCCCCTAATCGTGAAGTCCCAATCTTTATTGATCTCGTGCTTGTAGTGAAAATTGCCGTCGGTTCCGTAACTACGCATGCTCCCGACGTTACCGTAGGGTCTGGCCGAGTGGATCAGCCCCACGTAACCGGGTATGGTCTCCCGGCGTTGGAATATTTCCTCGCGGGTATCGTTGAAAAAGTCCACCACGAAGGCAAGCCGGTCATCCAAGAAGTTGGCTTCGATCCCCACGTTGGCTTTCAGCGCTTTTTCCCACATCAGGTTATTGGCACCGAATTGCAGCTCGCTCACACCGTTGAGCGTGCTCCCCCAGGCCACCGACTGATTTTCACCGATAATGGTCATGAACGGGAACCTGAAGTCGGCAATTCGGTCACTACCTACCGAGCCGTATGAACCGCGCAGTTTCAAGTGGCTCAACCAGCTCATGTTCTCTTTCACCCACTCGTAGTTGGTGGGAACCCACCCCAACGCGATCGAGGGGAAGAACCCGAACTGCCTGCCTGGTTCGAAGTTTTCCGAACCGGTGTACCCGAAGTTAAAGTCAATCATGTAGGTATCCCGGTACCCGTAGGTGATTCGGCTGGAGAGACCCTGGTACCTCTTGGGCAGGGCCTCCAATGCCCTACGGCCTGCACCCGCCCTATCTGCATCCCTCGTGTCTTGCTGGTCGCTCATGTAGTAGTAGAGCAGAAAGCTCGCACGGTGCTCATCGGCAATGAGCTTATCCCACGTCAACGTGCTCTCGAAGTGGTATTTACGGGCCTGCCGCTGGCTACTGGTGTATTGGGGAGTAATCGCGTCGCGGGTCTTGCTGCGAAGTAGTTGCCCCAAGGCGGTCCGCCCTGTCGCGAAGTACATCTCGGGCATCACGTACCGTACTTCGTCTCTCCACGAGAGGTTATCGTACGCTCCCTGCATCCTTAACTTGAGATTTTCAATCAGGTAGGAGAAGTCGTGCGACAAAGCCAGCGTCGACTTACCTATATAGTGTTGATTGGTCTGTTTACCCGTGTGGTTCAACAACACGTAGGGCGACACGCCGCCTCCCCCCATGTACTCACTGTAAGCCGGGAGCTCACCCGTGGAGTAGCGGATAGGTACGGTAATGGGCGTTAACAGCGACTGCGCCTCCCATATAACGTCGGTATTGGCGAAACCGGGCTGCGTTCTCAACGACATATAACCGTCCGCCCCAAAGTACATGGTGGTGGTTTTATGCAGGTTGATGTCCAGGTTAATGCGGTAGTTGTAGGTATTATAACCCACACCCGAGCGGATGGTATTTTCAGGGGCCACCCGGTAGGCCGCGTCTTCTAAAGAGGTACCCAAGCTGATAAAGTAGCGCGCCGCTTCACTACCGCCCCGTGCGCTCACGTAGTAGGTTTGTTGGAAACCATTTCGTTTAATCAGCTCATCTTGCCAGCTGATGTCGGGGTAGAGGTCATCATCCAGGTGATACCGAATCAGCCTCAGCTCCGTTTTGTCGTAGAGTATCTCCTCGTTTCGTACCTCCCTGGCCTCGTTGGCCAACAGCGCGTAGTCGTAGGCCCTAAGGTACTCGGGCATCCGGTTAAGGTAGGAGAATGTGACGTTGGCCCTCGCGTTAATCTGCAGCTTGCCGCTTTGCCCGCGCTTGGTGGTAACCAATACCACCCCATTGGCGCCGCGTACCCCGTAAACGGCGGTGGCCGACGCGTCTTTCAACACCGAAAACGATTCGATGTCTGCAGGGTCGATGGAGTTTATATTGCCCTCCAGGCCGTCGATTAACACCAATGCCGCGCTGCTCGCGCCGAACGTACCGATACCACGTATCCAGAATTCGGAAATGTTTTTCCCCGGTTCACCACTATCCAACGTGGTAATCATACCGGCCACACGTCCACCAAGCATATTGGTGATGTTCGTGGCAGGGGTTTGCAGCTCATCCACGTTCACCGATGTAATTGCACCCACCACGCTAATTTTACGCTGGGTTCCCAAGGCGGTAACCACCACCTCTTCAATCTCCGTGTCAACGGCTATCAAGGTGACCGAAATATCTTTTTTCTCGGCATCGACCAGGTACTCCTTGTTTTCGAACCCGATAAAGGAGAATACCAGGACATCCCCTTTTGAGGCCTTGATCTGGAACTTACCGTTGATATCGGTTGCCGTTCCCACGATGGCTTGGTCTTTCAGGTAAATACTCACCCCGGGGAGGGTCTCCCCATTCTCGTCATACACGGTTCCACCCATGTTAAACTGCTGCGCCGCGATAATCTGAACGAAAAGGAGGCAGCAAGCAAACAGCCCTAGTTTCTTATAATTGATATGCATCATAACTATGTTCTATGGTTAATTGGTAATTACTCGATAGTCAACTTCCTGACGACGTTGTTCCCGCGGTCGGTAATGTAGATGTCGCCATTCGGCGTTACCGCCACCCCTCTCGGTTGATTAAACAGGGCATCTTCGGGGTTACCGTCTTGGTATCCGGCAATCCCGCCCTTACCGATAACGGTAGAAACCACGCCCCCCCCCTTGCCATCGAGGGTGATCATGCGAATGCAGTGGTTCCCCATATCTGCCAGGTACAAGCTACCATTGGGTGCCACGATAATCTGGTTGGGGGTGTTAAAGCGGGCCTCCGACAGGGGACCATCTTGCCAACCGGCTTCCCCGCTCCTGCCCGCGAAAACGGTATGCTCCTTGGTTCTAAAGTCGTACTTGGCAATGCAATGCAAACTATGATAGGCGATGTAGAGGATATTGGGGTCTACCGGGTCAAACACCAGGTAGGAGTCCGACGAGGGAAACGTTTCCGATTCCAACGATCCCTCCCTTGTGTCGGGATTAATCCTAATCAGGTGTCCCGAACCGTAATAACGGGTAAAGAGTTCGCCCGTCACGGGGTGTGCCGCGAGGCTATGCGCTGTGCTAAAAGTAAAGGGAACCCCATCTTTCCCCGCCGGCAGGATGGAGCGATACCTTGGCGTCCAAGACTCCAGGGGGTCGAAGGTGAAAAAATTCCTGCCACCATCGGCAATCGCGGAGACCACCCCCTCCGAGTCCACGGTAGGTGCACCCAACGCATACATGGCACTGGTGCCGCCGGGCAACACGGCTTCCACGATATCTTGCTCCTCGTTGATGCGAATGAAGCAGAAAGGTACGCGCCAATGCGAGATAAAGAGGTTTCCATCGGTATCGGCCGTGATGGTGGAGGGCTGATGGAATTCGGCATCCGCCAACCTTCCCCCTCCATTGAACTTGCTCGTACCCTTCTTACCAGTAATGGTTTGAATCACGTACATGGTGCGGTACAGGTACTGCTTCTTCGTGAAAGCCGTGGAGTCGCCATGCACCACCACCGAAATGGTGTTTTCCCTACCCGGCTGCTTCGGGGTAATCGTGTAAATGTGCTTCCCATCGGATCCAATCACGGGAGCCTCCTTGTCATTGAAATAGACTTTGATTTTGGAGACATCCGAGCCGAAGTTGCTCCCGGTAATGAACACCTTGGTCGCCATCCCACCAGAATCGGGCTCAAAGCCGGTGATCACTACCGGCTTATTGGGATCGTAGTCCTCCCGCCCAAATTCATTGGATTTCTTAGAATCGCACGAGGCAAAAATAATGGCCAACGCGAAACAGATGATACTCAATTGCTTTTGTCTTCTCATATTGTTACAATTTACAAAAGTTATGCTTACATCAAGATTGATATTGCAGTTCTTTCACATACCTTCAGGTTAATGAATAGAATGATACAGGAAATGCAAGAATTATTACAAATGTACGCCTTAATTTTTTATAAAAAAAAGAGTAACGGACTTTTTATGCACCTTAACATGTTTTAACCCTCCGCTAAAGCGGGTTACACTGCTAGACAGAAAGCAGGACGACAATTCTCAAAAGGATAGATAGCCCTTTTTTTCAGCCTATTCCTCGACTTGAAACATAAAAAATCAAATAATCGGGTAGAAATAGCGCTTTTTCATCTATTTTTGCAGCATGGAGTACTTGCAGATTAGCCCCAGCGACACCACACGGTGGGATATCGTGTGGAGATTGTACGAAGAGAGTTTTCCCGTGGCAGAAAGACGGAAGAGAGCCGATCACCTACGTGCATGTAGCGACAGCCGCTTTTTCCCCCTATCGGCATGGGAGGGACGGGAACTGATTGGGCTGCTGTTTTTCTGGGAGTGGAACAGCTACCGCTACCTGGAACACCTCGCGGTAACCCCGTCCCTTAGAGGCCAGGGGCATGGCTCGCGTATGCTTCGTGACCTGCGTGACTCGGAGCACACCGTTATCCTTGAGGTCGATCCCCTTGTCAACGAACTATCCGTGCGCCGCCTTCAATTTTACGAACGGGCGGGATATACCCTCACCCCGTATCGTTTCGTGCACCTACCTTACAGAACCGAGGCGGAAGCGCAGGAGCTGCTTATCTTGAGTTATCCCAGCATGATTACCAAGGAGCAGCACAACGATTTCCTCCAATTTGTGAACGAGGAAGTGATTCGTTATTGTGAGGGCTATTCGGATGCCCTTCTATAACTACAGGGAGTTACTTGAAAATCCGCATTTACCCTTACCAACCCTATTCAATGGAGTATTGCCCATTGGCCGAAACGGAGGGTATCTCCTTCAACTTCGTTATCAAATGCGTTCAATGGAGTACCTCCCCCCTAATGTGGGAACCTCCCCTAATTCACAGACGGGATAACCAACTCCTCGGTAATATCGATGTTCACGAATCCCATCTCAGTTAACAGGGAGGTGAGGGTTAGTTTTGCCTGCTTCGTGGCTTGCTCGTAGATTCCCTGCTCGATGGCACCCCGTATCATCACGCTCTTCTCCCTCGACAGGGCCTCGTTGTAATCCGCGATCTTGATGGGGTTGAAAGCATTTTCACTCTCGTTGAAAACCTCAATCGAGTTTTCATCCACCACGGTATCCAGTATTTTCGGCTTCGGGATAGAGACGTGCACGTTGGTGGAACTGAGCACGTTCACCTTGATCCGGCTAAAGTCTACCCCCGCCTTGACGTACCCGTTGTACTTCAGCAAGAAATACTTGTCGGTGAGCGGCACGTTTAGGTTCAAGAACTTGCGGTAATCCTTGTAGCTGATCACGCCTGTGTAATTGTGCTGTACCAGTGCCAGCTCTTGCAGGTAAGAAACCCGGTTCATCACGGTAGAGCTATCGTATCCCCCGCCTTTTTCAGCCGATCCCTTACTAGCCAGTAAAAGAAGGGCCAGTATCACCGTCGTTAAAAAGAAGAAAAGGGTCGGAATACTTATCTTGAAACCCGGTCTTTTCACTATCGCTATCTCTCTCATCTGCTAACGATTATTTTTTATACTTCTATCTATAAATTTTTTGGATTGACAACCATGTTGAAATCAATTAATCGCAACGTGATAAACCCAAATTGGGGAACAGTTAGGTGGGTCAATAATTTCCCATTAGCTTGAGGAGTGCCTAAAACCTCGTCGATACTGTCTCCCTTTAAATCTACCACCTCTATTTTTTTCAGCCGTCCGTTCTAAATCACCTCATTTAAACCTACAAGCAAAACAGCGTGACCAAAACGGGTACGCTCACGTCAAGGACGAAGCCATGAAAAACGGCGATAACAGCAAACTCTTTCCCTGAGAACTTCACGATAACCGGGAAGGTTGTATCCATGGTCGTGGCACCACCTACCGCGATGGGCGCGAGCTTCCCGAAATAGCGGACAAGCAGCGGTGCCAACAGCAGGGCTGCCAGCTCGCGCATGATATTCGACAACAGGGCAACGGTACCCAACTCGGCCCCTTTGCACTCCGTGATAAAGATGCTCGATAACGAGTAGTACCCCAACCCGCTTCCTACGGCCATCACATCCATCAGCGATCGGGAAGAAAGTAATGGGCTCACCACGGCGCAGCCCAACAAGGTGCCGATGACCGTTGCCAAAGGTAACAGGTAGTACTTCGAATGGAGCTTTTTAATGCGTTTAAGCGTATTGGCATCATTACCCAAGCTGATCCCCACGAAAAACATCAAACCGCACAGCGCGTAAAAAGCGAGATCATTATCAACCACGGAAAGCGGGAGCAGCTCGAAGTACCCGACCAGAACTCCCAACACGAAAAAAGAGACAATAACGACACTACCCCTCATGACCCTTCTTTTTTCCGATTTGCCTCCAAAGCAAGAGAGCCGCGACAGCACTTCCAATCACCGCGGCCACCGTGATGATCAGCGCCTCTACCCCCATGGCGGTCAACCCCGATACAATCCGGGGATTGCCACCAACCTCAATGCCGAGGATAAACAGGAGGAGCCAAATTAACCCCGTGATCACCTTCGAGATATGTTTGAACTCCTTTTTTCTAAGCAGGTAGCCTATCACGCCCCCTGCTAACATAAAACCAATTGCAACGAACATAGTGGCTTAATCTCTAAAATGATTTTTCCAAATAGTCACAACACTTCAACCAGCTCTGTAAACGTTTCACGGGAAAATGCCAAAGTTCCCGATCGAAAATCTTTATCCAATGCTTGTGCGTTAACAGAGCCTGCGATAAGGGTAGCACTAATAAGGCAATTGGTGTCAAACGTAGTAGTGTCTACCTCCAGTATTATTCGTTCTGTCATAGCTTAAGCTATTTTATTAGGCATGAACGACAAAAGTAATAAAAAAAAGGTGGCAGAAGCTACAAAAGCCAAGCGTTTATTTAATAACCTCGTTTTCGCATCGTCATAAAAGGGAAAACGGCGCAACTTTTTCTTAACATAAACGTAACACCCTTGTAACAAGCTATCGATAATTTTGTTGATGATAATATCAATGCCACATTGCTTTCAACCGTAATTCATATCAAGGAACAGGGTTAAAACGATAGCGGGCATCACCCTTAGAGAATTCTGTTTTTTTAGTTATATTTGCTGATAAATTGCCGCGACATGAGCACCCTTTCCCAACTAAAGGAGTTTAACAAGCTATTCAACGAGTACAACGAGCGTTTTATTCGTTTCGCTTGTGGATACGTGAAAGAGAGGCTCGTGGCAGAAGACATCGTTTCCGAAGCGTTTATGACATACTGGGAAAACAGACAGAAGCTAAAACCCGATACCAACCCACCGGCCTATATCCTTACCGTGATCAAGAACAGGTGCCTCAACTACCTGCAACGGGAGCGAACACGCCTCCGTGTCACCGAAGAGTTGAAAAACCACGAGAACTGGGTACTTCAAACCAAAATCAACACCCTGGAGGCCTGCGATCCCGATTTCCTTTTTTCGGAAGAGCTGCAAACAATCGTTGACGCTACCCTTCAACAATTGCCTTTCAACACGCGCCGGGTATTTGTTTTAAGCAGAAACCATAACATGAGCTATAAAGAGATCGCACGGACAATCAATCTCAGCGAAAAAAGCGTTGAGTTTCACATCTCTAAGGCCCTTTCAACACTGAGGGTCTCATTAAAAGAGTTCCTATCCCTTTTGCTTTTGCTCAACTTTTGCCTAACCCTTGCTTAACTTTTGCCTAACCTTTGCTTAACTTTTGTTAAACTTTTGTTAAATATTAAATTCTCATTAGGGTATCCCCTTGCTCACCTGTTATTAATATAAAGGCAAAATGTAAGCAATGAAAAAGGAGACGTTATACCGTTTTTTTGAGGGTAAAGCCACCTATGACGAGGAAAAACGAATCAGAGAGTGGATGGAGCGTTCTGACAACCATCTTGTCACCGTTATACAGGCACGAAAAGAGTACGATGCCCTGCTCCTGGCTGGATATATCTCTCACACAACTTCTCCCCATATAAGTAATGAGCGCGGGATATCACCGTTTGCCCGCTGGTTAGTCGGTATTTCGGCTGCCATCGTGTTGGCGTTAATGCTAGCTGGACTGTACCTCCTTACAGGAAAAAGAGACGCGGAGTCGTACAACACGGTTATCGTCCCACCCGGTCAGCGAATTAACATAATCCTTTCCGACAGTACGAACCTTTGGTTAAATGCTAACACCACGTTCCAATACCCCACTGAGTTTGCCAAGGGGAGCCGAACCGTTTTCCTCGATGGTGAAGCTTACCTCGAGGTGAGTAAGAACGAGAAGAAACCGTTTATCGTGAAAACGGGGCAAGGTGACGTGCGCGTCACTGGCACCATCCTTAACATCGAGGCCTACTCGAAGTATAATAGCTTCACCACCAGCCTATTCGATGGGGGTGTTGATATATACCAGGGAGAAAAGAAACTCGCGTCACTACAACCGAACGAGAAAAGCGTATGGAGCGACAACCGGATTGTGATTTCACCCATTACCGATCCGGACGAATACTTGTGGCGTGATGGTTTAATCGCCTTTAAGAATAAAAAATTAGAAGAGATCCTCAAAACCCTCGAGAGGTATTTTGATGTTACGATCCAGGTAAACGGCAACAGGTTGCCACGCCACACCTACACGGGGAAGTTCCGTCAGGCCGATGGGGTGGATTACGCGTTAAGGGTTCTACAACGAAGCATTCGGTTCAATTATGAAAGGGACGAGGAAACAGGAACCGTGTTCATCAAGTGAGCGCTGCCATATTATGTCACGCACGGGAACAACATCAACCAATCAGAGTAAAATCAATGAATCGCGATAAAACTTATATGCCTATGAATTAAAACGTTACATTCAACAAAAATCGGCGAGCGCTGCAACGCTCACCGATCGATTGTTCTAATCAACACAAGCTAAATCTTTATGTATTAATTAAAAACATTACAAATGTATGAAGAAAAACAATGCAACGGGTGACACTTTAACCGAAAAAGTACCCATTAAACATTTTTTATTGATTATGCGCACAACCTTTATTCTATTGTTTGCCTGCGTCTTTTACTCTATGGCCGAAGTGGGCTACACGCAAAACGCCAGGGTGACGATTAATAAACGGAACGTAGCTCTCAAAGAGGTGCTGAACGAAATAGAAAGGCAAACCGACTACCTGTTTATCTACAACGATGAGGTAAACGCGAACGAGGAGGTTTCGATAAAAACCAAGCAAAATGCGGTTGCCAACGTACTGAACACGCTTCTAAAAAAGAGGAACATGAGTTACTCCATGGAAGGGAACCACATCATCCTTTCCGCGATTAACGAAGTAGAAGCAAAAGCCAATGACACGAAGGCATCCAGCGTACAGCAACAAAAAAGGAGCATCACCGGGACGATCGTGGACATGAGCGGGGAACCCGTTATCGGTGCCAACATAGTGGAAGTCGGCACGACAAACGGAACGGTTACCAACCTGGATGGCCATTTTTCATTGGATGTGGGAGAAAATGCCATGCTCAGGATCTCCTACATCGGGTACCTGGAACAGACCATCAGCACTGCCGGTAAAAGTTCATTGGAGGTGGTCCTGGTAGAAGATACGCAAGCCCTGGAGGAGGTAATTGTGATAGGCTACGGGACCGCCCGCAAGAAAGACCTGTCAGGAGCCATCACCAACGTGAAGTTCGATGACACCCCTATGGCCACCCTGCCCAACCCGAACGCGTTCGCCGCACTGAGCAGCAAGGTCGCAGGCTTTCACTACTTGCCCACCAAAACGGCTGATGGGAGCAACCTTTCCACCATGTCGGTTCGCGGGAGAAACTCAATCCCCTCGGCTGCCGGTGATTCCCAGCAGAACGTGAATGCCCCGCTGATCATCGTCGATGGCTCCATTTTCTACGGCTCCATCGCGGAGATCCAGAACACGGACATTGAGAGCATTAACGTGATGAAAGACGCGTCATCGGCTGCCATCTATGGCTCCCGCGCGGCGAACGGGGTCATCATCATCACCACCAAGAGCGGGGTTTCAGAAACACCCACCGTTAGCTTCAACTCGAGCTTGAAGTGGAACACGTGGGCCAGAAAACCCAACTTACAGACGAACAAAGAGAAGTTCCTGGAGAATCGCAACCTGGCGAAAATCGCCTCTGGCGACCTCCCGGCAGGCTCAGCTGTTGATCCCGCTGCCCTTTTATCTGCCGAAGAGTATGAAGTGTACAAGACAGGTGGTTGGGTAGATTGGTTAGACGAGGTCTCACAAAACGCCCCATCCCAAAGCTACAGCGTCAACGTCTCCGGCAGGTCTAAATTCTCCTCCTATTATGTCTCTGCCGGGTTCGACAGAACGAAAGGGGTTTTAAAAGGTGATGATTACAGGAAATACACCGTCATGGCCAAGATAGACTCTCAGATAAACTCTTGGCTAAAGGTTGGGGTGAAGGGTAACTACCTGGATGCGAAAGCCTGGGGTGCTACCCCCTCGATGCAGGCCGCTACCTGGATGAGCCCATTCTCCTACACGCACGTCAGGCATGAAGGTTTCACCGATTGGGTAGAAGAGTACCCGACTGGTTCCGATGGGGCCATCAACCCACTGTGGGGTCGCGAAGATGCCAGCTACTTATGGACAGATACGAAAACCGTCAATTACAATATCGGGGGTATCGGTTACGCGGAAGTCGATTTCCCGTTCTTGAAAGGCTTGACCTACAAGTTCACCCTAAACGCCCAACGCAACACATCGCAGCTCGACCTGATCAACAACCCGCAGCTGTGGTTAGACACGCGGACCTTGGCCGACCTGAACAACCCGTATAAAAACATCGGGAACGTAACGGGTGACGTGCGCGATTCCCACTCTTCACACTGGAACACCGACAACCTGCTCACCTATAGAACAGACATCGGTCTACATCACATGGACGCCATGTTGGGTTATACCCGTGAGTCATATAACTGGGAACACATTCGCATTGACTTCAAGGGATTCGATATTCCCGCGGCCAGTAGCTTAGGCACGTACGGGCTTGACCTGTCTATGCCGGGCAACCTCCAAGCTGCCCGTCAACGTACGAGAACGCAATCCATCGCGTACCTCGCCCGCTTAAACTATAATTTCGCCCACAAATACTACCTGACCGGGAACTTCCGTCGCGACGGTTTTTCCGCCTTTTCAGAAGGGCACAAATGGGGTGACTTCTTTGGTGTATCGGGGGCTTGGGTGGTATCCTCGGAAGGGTTCATGGAAAACTTCAGCAACCTCGATTTCTTAAAGTTGCGGCTGTCGTGGGGACAAAACGGTTCACGCGGAGGCATCGGGGCCTATTCCACCATTGCCGGTATCAACAAGGGCTACACCTGGTTTGGCGACAAAAGCGCGTATACCATGTACGTGGCCGCTTTGCCGAACAAGTTCCTGACTTGGGCTACTACCTCTAAGTGGAACATCGGGGTTGACTACGCGTTCCTGAACAGCCGCGTTAACGGTAGCCTCGACCTCTACACCTCGGCAACCACGAACATGGTGTTGAACCGTTCTATACCTTACGTGGCCGGTTTCCCATCAATTGATGCTAATGCCGGAAAGGTCACCAACCGGGGGTTTGAACTGACTGTGAACACGGTGAACATGCCGGGAGATGGCAACGAAACGTTGCGTTGGGAATCTAACCTGGTATTCGATTTGAACCGCAACAAGATTGACAAGTTGTTCGATGACAATAACAACGATGACTACTCTTTAGTAACAACCTATGGATATGACATGTACTATGCCTTGATGGTAGGTCACTCTATTACCTCGGCATACGATTACAAGATGATTGGCATCTTCCAAAGTCAAGATGAAATCGACAACTACAAGAGCGCGGATGGAACAGTCATCCAGCCAACGGCAAAGCCCGGAGACCTGAAGTTCCTGGATTACAACGAGGACGGTAAGATTGACACCAACGACAGGCATTGGGTGGGTGATATGGACCCCCTCTTCACCCTGAACTTGGGCAACACGTTCTCTTGGAAAAACTTCTCCCTCTACTTCAGCTTCCGCTGGATGCAAGGGAGCGAGACCCACTTCCTGGGGTATGACCCGAACGGATTCCAGATAGGGGGATCGAATAACCAACTGAACATCAGCCCGTGGACAGAGAATAACCCATCCGACAAATATCCCCGTTTCGGTTACGTGAACTCGCTGAACTACAACTACTGGAATCCTCGTACATTCTTGAAACTAAAGGACTTATCTCTCTCCTACACGTTCGACAAGTCCCTGTTGGAGAAAATCAACGTCCAGGCCATACAGCTCTACCTGGCGGCAACCGACCTGTTCACCATTACCAACTGGTCGGGGCTTGATCCGGAAGATGGGGGTACAACGGCTGCCAACATGTCGAGTACCCGTTTTGGCATGCGCCCCACCTATAAAACAGTCTCTTTGGGTGCGAATATAACCTTTTAAATAGATAACGATTATGAATATAAGAAAATATATAGTAAGCATCATTGTAGGGGTAGCCATACTGGCAGTGCCTATGGGCTGTGAAAACGACAACGCCTTCCTCGAGGAAAAATCGTACACGTTAAACACCTCTACTTTTTATAATAGTGCCGCCGATATTGAACTGGCATTAAATTACGGTTACGCCAGGGTGCAATACCTGTTGATGGGTGTCATGCACAACAACTGCTCCTGGTTGCTGATGGGTGCCGGGTTAGACACCTTTAACGGTACCGGGCAGAACGGGATTGGAAGCACCAATTTCGTCCAGGGGTTAACCTCGTCTGACGGTTTCGTTGACCACTGGTTCAGGAACCAGTATTACGTGATTTACGATCTCAACAAAGTGGTTGAAGCCATTGACAATCGGGATATTAAATGGAATAGTGAAACACAAAAGAACGAATATAGGGCAGAAGCCCTGTTCTTGCGTGCTTGGTTTTATCGCAACCTGATAGGCCTTTTCGGTGGTGTTCCCATCGTAACGGAACCCTCCGATGGAATCGCCATTGACTTCCCGCGCAACACGCGCACGGAAGGATGGAAGCAGGTAAAAGAGGACCTGGAGTTTGCCGCGGCTAACCTGCCCAAGACCACCAATCAGCCGGGTCGGGCAGTCAGGGCAGCCGCCGATCACCTGCTTGCCGAAGTTTGCAACAGCTTGGGCGACTTCGATGGTGCCATCGCGGCGGCAACGCGGGTCATCAACGGAACCGACGGCGAATATAAGCTGATGACAGAGCGTTTTGGCACGCGTACCTCAGAAAAAACCAACCGCTACGGACACGCCTTGAACCCCTACTGGGACCTGTTCCAAATCGGGAACCAAAATTACTCTTCCGGGAACAAGGAGGCCATCTGGGTATGCCAATACAACTACGGGACCTACAGCACCGGTGGTGGCGGAAACAGCTGGTGGCGATGCCGTTACAATCAAGCAGAGGCAGCGTTCAACGCGAATATCCGTTATCAGAACAGGCAAAAAACGCATGCCGACTATAACGGTGGAGAACCGTTTAACCTCTATGGCGAGGAGGCAAGCAACGTTTGGGAAAACGGAAAGAAAGTTTCGTCAAACGGCCTTCGACCCGACTCGTTGGGAACAATCGGCGTTTACGGCCCCGCGTTGCGCCCCACCAACTACTACTTGTGGAAGGTGTGGAAAGGAGATAAACAAGACTTCCGGGGCTCCGAAGCCATGATCCAGAAAAACACCTACCTGATTAGTGGGAACAAAACGTGGCCCCAAGCTATTCAGGAGGCATTCGAGAAGTACCCGAAAGTGGCCACCGCGGCCGACACAACCGGTATCTGGCCCCGATTGTGGAAACTCTCTTCCGATAAGCGAGGTACAAGCTCGGCGGGCAACACCTGGGAACAGTACGACGTGGATTGGTACATCATGCGCCTCTCCGAAACGTACCTGCTCCGCGCTGAGGCGTACCTCGGTAAAGGGAATCTCGCTGCCGCGAGCGCCGACATCAACGAGGTGCGCTCACGCGCGGGAGCCCAGCCATGCTCTGCCAACGATGTCACCCTCGATTACATCCTCGATGAGCGCGCTCGTGAGTTATTCGCGGAGGAACATCGGTGGGTCACCTTGTCGCGCCTGTCCAACAACCCGAACTTAGCCAGTAACAGTCACCTGAACAAGGGGAATGTGCTCGTTAGCCGGGTGAAGAAGTACGGCTGGAACTATCCAAATGTTGATGATGGGACTGTACGCCCCAACATCGGCGACCACCAATACGTGTTCCCCCTGCCTATCGGATTTATACAGGCGAACACCGGGAGCGATATTCCCCAAAACGCCGGTTACGATGGAGGTACCTACGATAACAGTAAGTAACCTGTTATCTTGATCAATACAGGGACTGAAGGGCTGTGTCTTTTCGACACAGCCCTTTTAGCAAAGTTCATTAAAATTAGACTATTCCTCACCATGGCATAATCCAAGTAAACTTGTCTTCTGCTCATTTGACTTAACGGAATAGTTCTCATACACCGAAATGTAAAAGAATAAAATAATCGTATGAATAGAAGAGCCTTTATAGTGAGAAGCGCCGCGCTCTCCACGGGATTAATGGTTAAAAGCGGTCTCCCCCTGCTGGGAGCAGGAGCTGCAACGGCCAATGCGGTACATGCCGGTGCAACAACGGCCAGTGCACGCCAAAAGAAAACCGACCTATACACCCTCTTTCAAAATCCTGAGTCTAAATACCACCCGTTCGTGCGGTGGTGGTGGAACGGGCTTAAGCTGGAAAAAGAGGAGATCATCCGGGAGCTTCACCTGCTAAAGGAGGCTGACGTGGGGGGCGTTGAGATCAACTCGATCGACTTCCCCTCAACCGGCGATGACCTGGGTATCAAGTCGATCGAATGGTTGAGCGACGAGTGGATCGAGATGCTGCAGGTCGCTTTTACCGAGGCGAAAAAGCTGGATATGACCTGCGACCTCATCGTGGGTTCAGGCTGGCCTTTCGGGTCGGAATCGTTGCCGCACGACGAGCGAGCCCAAGTGATGTTGATCATGGCCGAAGAGCTGGAAGGCCCTATGGAGTACGAAGTCTCCCGCTACCATATCTTCAGCGAAACAGACCCGGGCGTGACCGACACCTTTCCCGGGAGGACCTTCGAGATTATTTCATTAAAGCTGGTTCCCGACCCCATGAGCGGCCTCGATCAAGTAACCGAGCTATCCCACCTGCGTGATCAGGATCTCCTACTGGTAAAGGTACCCGAAGGAAAACACGTTTTCTACGCGTTGGTGAAGGTCAACTCGTTCGCCGCGGTCATCAACGGGGCGCCCGGTGCCGCGGGCCCCATACTGAACCACATGGATAAAGAGGCGGTAACCAAGTACCTCTACAACATGTCGAACACCATCCAGAAGAAAACGGGTCCGCTCTCCAACCACCTCAGGGCCTTCTTCTGCGACTCCATGGAGCTCGAGGGGAGCAACTGGACCGACGATTTCGCCGAGGTGTTCCGGGAGCGAAGGGGATACGACGTGATGCCCTACCTCCCCTTTATCATGTTTAAAGTGGGCCGGTTGGGCGGCGTGATCGATGACCAGTACGGGGCGAAGAAGAGCCCGGAGTTCGAGGAGATCATCCGTCGGGTTCGTTTCGACTTCGAATACACGAAGGCCGAACTGCTGTACGAACGTTTCACGCGAACCTATCTGGATTGGTGCCGGGCGCAGAACGTGCAATCCCGGGCACAGGCTTACGGCAGGGGGTTCTTCCCACTGGAAAGCAGCCTGGGGTACGACATCCCCGAAGGTGAATCGTGGACCACCAACTGGTTAAGGCATAAGCTCGGGGAAGAGATGTCAGACGAGGATTACCGCCGGGGGCGGGGATACACCATGATCAACAAGTACGTCTCCTCGGCGGCGCACCTCACCGGCAAGCGGTTAATCAGCTGCGAAGAGATGACCAACACCTACCTCGTCTTCAATGCCACCCTGGAGCTGCTCAAAATCGGCTCGGATCAGGCAATCATGTCGGGCATCACCCACTCCATCTGGCACGGGTTCAACTACTCCCCCCCGGAGACCCCCTTCCCTGGCTGGGTGCAATACGGTTCCTACTACAACGAGAACAACAACTTGTGGCCCTACTTCAAGTACCTCAACCGGTATAAGGCCAGGCTCTCCGCCCTGTTGCAGCATGCAGATATGTACACCGACATAGCTATTCTGCCGGCCAATTACGACATGTGGGGCGAAATGGGGGTACAGACCGACCCCTTCCCCGAAAAACTGAACGTGGATTACACCTCCATACTCTGGGAGTCCATCAACAAGAACGGGGGCGCCGCCGATTACGTGACCGAGAAGATCATACAAGACGCCACCATCGAGAAAGGGAAGCTATGCTACGGCCCCAAGAGGTACGGGATTCTCTTCCTGCCCGAGGTGAAGAGCCTGTTCCCGGAGACCGCGGAAAAGCTACACGCTTTCGTCAGCGGGGGAGGCACCATCTACGCCATCGAGTACCTGCCTGAGAAGTCGCTTGGCCTGCATAACCACGAAGAGAATGACAAGAAAGTAAAAGGGTGGGTGGTAAAAATGAAAGCTTTCCCCGACCGATTCATCTTGATTCCCAAACCAACCGACCGTCTCTTCCTGGAGTGGTACACCGGCTTACAGAAGGAGCACCAACTGCCCCACTACCTGGAGATCGATCAGCCTGACCGCTACCTGATGCAGACACGCTATCAGGCCGATGACAAAAGCGAGCTCTTCTTTTTCACCAACTCGCATATGCATGAACGTAGGAGCAGTCGGGTCACTTTCTCCCAAGAGATCACCCGCGGTCGCTACCCCTGGCTCTGGGATCCCGGGACGGGGAAGGCTTACCGGTTGCAACTAGAGGGCAACAGCCTGCAACTGAACCTGGGGCCGGCAGAGTCCCGCGTCATCGTCTTTAACAAAAGGCGAAGGGGCGAGTACTGGGAAGAGCTACCCCCACCCCACCCCAACGCGCAACTCTTGAACAACGACTGGAAGGTGGAGTTGAGGCACAGCCGGGAGAATTGGGTGAAAAGCGTGCAGATGGAGACCCTGCAAGACCTGAAAGATACCGAGCATCTCCGTTTCACCGGCACCGCGGTCTACAAGAAGCGCGTACAGGTACCCGAAAAAGGAGCCATCCTCAACTTGGGCAAGGTGTTCGGCGTGTCCGAACTGTTCGTCAACGGGAAATCGCAAGGGGTGCAATGGTATGGCGATCGCGTGTATAAGCTGGGCGATGACACGATTATCGGGGAAAACGATATCGAGGTTCACGTGATCACGACCATGGGCAATTACATGCAGACCCTGGACGATAACCCGACCGCCGTCAAGTACACGAACCGGAAAGGCAGGGAGCAGGAGATTCAGTCGATGGGATTGGTGGGGCCTGTTACGCTCTACTAAGGGTTAGGTTAGGCTCTACCAAGGACTTTATGCAAACAACTTTTTTAATTTTTCATGCTTTTCCCGCAACGTTTCAGGGTTTAAAATCATCATTTATAAATGGACGGTATATTATTAACGTGTATAAACGCGGATTTTCATGAGGTTAAGACGGTTTTTATTTCCCTTGATTTCCCTGCTCTTGCTGATAGGGGGAGCGGGATGCGATGATGAGTATAGCACGTATCACTCTTTTACAAAAGAGGTTACACAGTCTAAATCGTACCCGGTCTACCTGGATATGGGCAAAGTTGGGGCGATAGCCGTAAAGTCGACTTCCCCACTCGTGTCACCCTTCAAGATCGTGTCGAACCCATCCCACTTTTTCGTTGGCGACAGTTTGGGTGGTATCCATGTCTATCAGAAAGATGCACATGGAACTACAAAACTTTGCTACATCGAATGTCCCTATCTGAGAGATTTTGACGTGATAGGCAACCGGCTTTTTTGCAACAACCTAACCGATATGGTGGTGCTGGACGTTTCCAATCCCCCAACAATATCGCTCCTGCACCGGGAACCCTACTACTTTAATCAGTTTTCAGACTACAAGACCTATTGGAATTTTCCGTTTCAAAAAGGGAAAGGAATTCAAGTAAACTGGGAAACACGTACGCTCACGGGAACCATAACCGACAGGCAGCCCCAACTCGATTTTTCTGAAGTGGATGCCCAATGCGCCCATTTAACTACTACCGAAATCCCGGATGGCTGGCTCGAGAACAACTATCCACGCGGCAAACCTTATTCCGCGCTCGTTAACGTGGCCAACGAAGAGATCTACTCGTTGGGCACCTACAACTCTTGGAAAGTTTGCAGCTACTCCAAGGGTGAATTCTTAACAAAAGACATCAAGGATGCTCCCTACCCGAGTCCTTACTATTATAGCAATTCCATACCGGTTAAGCTATCCTATAAGGAGAACATTATTTACATACTGGAAAGAAATGAGGCTAACCATAGCAGCGGACATGTCGACTGCCTGCTTTCGACAGGATATTTCAGGGGATTTCACCTCTACTTTCCCAACTGCGCTCCCAAAGATGCCACCTACGTGCCCGAATTAAAGGCATTCTACATCCTGGCAGGCCACTATATTTGGGCGGCATTCACGGAAATCAAGGAGATACCGGCCTTCGTTGCCGAAGAAGAGTACCGCAAGTACCCCCAACTGACGGACGCGTCCAGCATTAATTACATCGACAAAAAAATAATAACCGTTGGAAGAAATGGACTCTCCATCTATCTTCCTGGCAAGGAACAATTGGAACACGTGAGAGAATATCCCGACATCTCGGGACGCTGCTTCCTGTTTGAAGAAAATCGATTGGTCACGGCAGACTTGCAAGGGTTGAAGCTTTATAATACCAGTGACTTAAACAACATCCAACAAATTCAATAAGATTGCAATTGTATGAAAAAAGAATTTTTCCTACTGCTCTTCCTCATCGTCTCCTTTCTATCGTTCGGACAATCGCGGGAAGGTCGTTACGGGCAGGTCGATAAAAAAGGTTTCTACAGCACCATGCAGGTCAATTTGCTGATGGGTAAAGAGGTCAACAAATATACACCCTACTATTACCCTTCTTTGGAAACTACAGGTAGTAGCTTATGGGTCCCTCCTGCTACCGCGCATCATCAGATGAAACTGTCACTTGTACCCTCTCTTATGGTTTCCGGAGGATACAGGTTGAATACAAATTGGGCGATAGGTGCAGGTACGGGCTTTGAACTGTTTGAAAAAAACCTGTTCCCGCTATTCGGTGAAGTACGATACATGTTTGATGGTCAACACATCACTCCATTCCTTGCCCTAAAAGGAGGGTACGCTATCGGCAACCTGAAAGAGAAACATCATGAAGAGCTCATCCTTAGCTGGTCATCAGGCACCTACAACGATGTGAAGTTCAGGAATCATGGCGGGCTGATGCTCCACCCTGAGGTTGGCGTGAGCATTCCGCTCGACGGGAAATGCGACCTACTGTTAACGGCCGCCGTTCGGCATCAGAGAATAAAACAGAAGGTCACAAAAGTGTACGAGGTCAATCAGCATGATCAATGGGAACATAAAGAGAAGCTAAACCTGCTTACGATAGGCATTGCCTTCCTGTTCCGATAGTACCGAAAGTTACAAGCTCTGTCAATTTTAGGCACTCCGTGCCATCCCCAAAAAGAATACACCATGTTGGCTGTTTTTTCTGAAATTCCGCTTAAGCTTGAGTGAGTATTAAGCCACCAACATTTTTGGGGATTATAACCTATTAGCCATAATCATTACACAAACGGCGTCATATATACCGGAAGGTAAGTGGTACCTTCTTGATAAGCTGGTTCCTTGGGGTAAATTAAATAACGCTCCTGAATCCGCTCTGAATACTTGTCGCGAAAAGCATCGAGGGAGGCGTGCCGTTTATATCCGGATGATTTTACTTCAATTGGCGACAGCTTGTGTCCATCGGAAATAAGGAAATCTATCTCGTAATAGTTATTGGAGTTTGGCGCGGGCATCGTGTGGTAGTACAACTCTTTGCCATTAGCTCTAAGCATTTGCGCCACTACATTTTCGTAAACATATCCAAGGTTGGCACTCAGTTTGTCACTTAACAGCTTTTGATAGATGATATTGTCCGTAAAATCCTTATCCATAAAGGCTAGCGTTACAAAAAGCCCGGTATCTAAAAGATACATTTTGTAGTATTCGATATCTTTTGTCAAACCCAAACCAATATTGGGGTCATTGGCATGGTAAGCAACATGTACAACCATTGAATCCTCCATTAACTTAAGTACTCCGCCAACCCTGTTATGCTTACCATTTTTTAGCACGGTGGAGATTTGATACCTGGAGGCATTCTTACTCAATTGAGCGGGAATGGCTTTTAACATTTGCGAGGCCTGCCCGGTATCGTCTATTTTATGAAAGTCCTCATCATATAGAGACAGGATTGAACGTTTAACCCGGTCAACCTGGCTCAAATCATTGCTCTCCAAGAGTTCTCTCACTGCTTGTGGCATGCCTCCTACCAACATGTAGAGTCTGAAATCTCTCATTAGCTTGCGATGTACGGCGTCTCCCAATTTTTGTTTATTCTTAAAAGCTTCACGCAATAAATTCATCGTCACCTTATCTCCACGAGCCCAAAGAAATTCTTCATAGTCTAATGGATACATATTCACTTTTCTCTCTTCACTCGGGATCAAAATATCTTTTACATTCTTTCGGATTGAAATTAACGATCCGGTCTCGATATAGTCATATCGACAATCCTTGACTAAATGTTTAATGGCTTGACGAGCCTTGGGCTGAAGCTGTACCTCATCAAAAATGATTACCGACTCCCGCTCATGTAGCGAGGTCGCGAAAAGAAATTGAAGTTTGATGAAAAAATTATCCAGATTCATCATATCATCAAAAAGAGCATATACTTCAGGAGAAGCTTTTGAAAAATCGATGAGGATGTATGATTTATACTCATTTTTTGCAAACTCCTCTACCAATGTGGATTTACCAACACGCCTGGCACCTTGAATCAATAAGGCGCTTTTCCCGTTAGACTCCTTTTTCCATTGGAGCATCTGGTTATACATCTTTCTTTGAAAAATCATACGCTTTTTGTTATATCTGCCACATAAAACACTGTACTTAAACCTTTTAATCTACCACCTCATAGTGATACCCAACCTGTTTCATCAAGTATTACACGACAAATATAACCATTTTGCCGATTTCCCTAAAATCTTTTAGGCACCATTTGCCTATCTCCCTAAAATCTTTCATGTGCTATATGCCGATTTCCCCGAAATCTCTACCTTTTGTGTCCACCTTTTTAGTAGTAACACTACTTTTGAAAGGCAACAGAGGAAATTGCACGCGTAAGTAACATTCAAGCGAAAAAAGAAAATATCGCCACTTTTTTGATGGAAAACGAAATAATAATGCGTTATCTGTCAAAAAAAAGACTATTTTTGCAATATGAAAGCATTAAAGCAATTTGGAATTGTACCGATAAATGTAGGAGTACTGGAAACTCTTTTCACGTCTTATAAACATCCTCAAAAGAAAATTACAAATCTTGAACAAAAAGGTAGTTTAATAAGGCTAAAAAAGGGATTATACGTTGTTTCTTCAACGGTTTCTGAACGATTACTCTCGGTGGAATTAATTGCCAATCACCTTTATGGACCCTCTTACGTGTCGATGCAAACCGCGCTTCGTCACTATGGACTTATTCCCGAAACCGTTCATACGACAACTTCACTAACATTCAAAGCTTCAAAATTATACGAAAATAGCATCGGGCGATTTGAATACATTCATTGCGCTTCCAATTATTATCCTATCGGTATCCGTCAAGTTGTAGAAGATGATTATGCTTACCTGATAGCTTCACCCGAAAAAGCGTTGTGTGATTTAATTGTTTACACGCCCAGACTGCGGCTTCGGTTTGTAAAGAACGTGGAAACCTACCTAGAGGAAGATATACGCCTTGATATGGATGAATTTTATAAAATGGATGAAGCCATCTTTGAGCAATGCGCGTATGTAAGTAAGAAAAAGACCGAGATAAACAACCTTATAAAATTGTTGAAGCAATGAGTGTATTCAATCAAATGTTGGCTCGCTACAAGATAGAAAAACAGAGCGAACTGACAAGTGCCACTTATGAAGTGATGCAGGAAATTACGCTTGCAGGACTCTATCGTGGCGGATTTTTCAACAAGGCAGCTTTTTACGGCGGCACCTGCTTGCGTATTTTTCACGGGTTGAAGCGTTTTTCGGAAGATATGGATTTCTCACTCATTGCACCCAACATTGATTTCCGGCTTGAAGATTATTTCCCATCGATCATCAATGAATTTAATGCCGTGGGAAAGGATGTTGTTATTTCAAAAAAAGAAAAAAGAACATTCGGGCGGGTAGAGTCCGCTTTTTTAAAAGACAATACAGCGGTTTACGATTTAAAATTTCAAACCGAAAAATCTGTCAAAATCAAAATAGAAGTGGATATTGACCCACCGATAAAATTTGACACTGAACAAAAATTATTGTTGCTCCCTTACTCATTTATGACACGTTGTTTTGTCTTACCGGATCTGTATGCCGGAAAAATGCATGCGATTGTATTCAGAAAATGGAAACAGCGAGTAAAAGGACGTGATTGGTATGACTTTGAATGGTATGTTAGAAATGGTGTAAAGTTAAATTTCAATCACTTACAAGAACGAATCAGGCAATTTGAGGATATTGAAATGAGCAGGGAGGAGTTTATCCACCAGTTAAAAGAACGACTAGCCACAACAGATATTGAAATGGTAAAAGAGGATGTTGTGCGATTTATAAAAAACACGGAAGAATTGGAAATATGGTCGAACGATTATTTTCTGCAATTGGCTGATATGATAAAGTTCGAATAAAATAGATGCGAAACGCTTACTTGATAGTTTTTTAACGCTTACTTGAGTCCCTGTGAAAACAGGTTTTTTTAAGGGAACTCAATTCTTAATGCAACAATTCAAAACAAGGAAAAACAGTGAAAAAACAGGTAAATAGGAAAACATGAACCGATTGAAATACATTATTCTATTACTGGCGCTGACAACCGTTTGCCACGTCTCTGCGAAACAGTACAAGGCATCGTACTTTGGTATCAAGTCCAACGGCACCACGTTGAACACCACCTCTATCCAGAAGGCAATCGACTACATCCATGAAACGGGCGGGGATACCCTGGTCTTCTACGTGGGGCGCTACCTCACCGGCACCATCGAGCTGAAATCGAACGTGCATATCGTGCTTCGCGAGGGGGCCATCCTGGTGGGGTCCACCAATATCTACGATTACAACATCGACAATCCCTACCCGGCGTTGGTATACGCCAAGGATGCCTCCAACATCTCTATCTCTGGAAAAGGGGTGATTGATGGACAGGGGTTCGAGGTGGCATACAACCTCACCGACCAGATACACAAGGGGATACTTGACGACCCCATGCAGTTGGATCGCCCGGCAAACAGACGGCCACACGGTATCTACTTCCGGGAATGCAACAACGTTTCCATCAGCGGCATCACCCTCAGGAACACCGCTTTTTGGGTGCAGACGTACGACCAGTGCGAGTATTTGAGGATTGATGGGATTACCGTCGACAGCAAAGCCTTCTGGAACAACGACGGGCTGGACATCGTGGACTGCAAGGAGGTAGTGGTGAGCAACTCGTTTTTCGATGCAGCGGACGATGCCATCTGCTTTAAATCGCACGATGCCAGCAAGCGGTGCGAAAACATCGAGGTGCGCAACTGCGTGGCCCGCTCCAGCGCCAACGGCATCAAGTTCGGAACGGTCACCCTGGGTGGCTACAAGAACATCCGCATCATAAACAACAAGGTGTACGACACGTTCCGCTCCGCGATTACCATCGCCACCCCCGATGGGGGCAAGGTGGAGAACATCTTCGTGGACAGCCTCTACGCGTACAACACCGGGAACGCCATCTTCCTACGCATCGGTACCCGCCGGAACAAGGAGAGGCCGGGAACCATCAGTAACGTGACCATCCAGAACCTGTACGCGGAAATCCCCGCCACGAAGCCCGACCAGGGTTACGGCTACGAGGGACCGGTGGAAGACCTGCCCCGGAACGTCTCTCCTGCCATCATTTTCGGCATCCCGGGAGTCGATATCAACAACGTGACCCTGCGCGATATCGAGATCGTCTACCCCGGCGGCAGTAACCCCAATTATGCCTACCGGGGAACGAAGCCGGCCGACCTGGACGCCATCCCGGAGATGACCGACTCTTACCCCGAGTTCTCCAACTGGAAGGAGCTGCCGGCATGGGGGCTCTACGTGCGCCACGCCAGCAACCTCACCCTGGAAAACGTGACCCTGAAGGCAAAAGAGAAGGATTACCGTCCGGCCATCGTGTTCGACGACGTGAAAGGGGCAACGTTATCGGGAGTCATCTACGACGTGCCGGGCAAAAGGAGAAACTTCATACAACATCAATCGACCCGAATCACCCAAAAATAAGCAACCATCATCATGAATAAGATAAGCAGCCTATTATCAATCCTGTTCATCGCCCTTGCCCCCCATATTCAGGCGAGGGATTACAACGTGGACGACTTTGGCGCCAAGCCCGACGGCAAAACGATCAACACCCGAACCCTACAACGGGCCATCGACCATGTAAGCGAAAACGGGGGTGGACGGCTCGTTTTCCAAGTGGGCAACTACGTGACGGGAAGCATTTACCTGAAGTCAAACGTGACCCTCCACCTGGAACCGGGGGCGACCCTTCTGGGATCCACCAACCCGCTCGATTACATGATCGACCCCAAGGTCAAGTGGTCGGCCATGATATTTGCCATAAACCAGGAGAACATCGGGATCACGGGTCAGGGAACCATCAACGGGCGGGGATTCACCACGGCCAACAACCTGGTGAGCCTCATCCATCGCGGCGTTTTTGAAGATGAGCTGCTACTGGACAGGCCCAGGGAGTGGAGGCGACCGGAAAACATCTACTTCCGGGAGTGCGTGAACGTGACCGTCACCGGCATCACCCTGCGTGACCCGGCCAGCTGGAACCAGACCTACGACCAGTGCAAAAACGTCTACGTGGATGGTATCCGCGTGGATAGCAAGGCATACTGGAACAACGACGGGATCGATATCGTGGATTGCGATGGGGTAATCATCAAGAACTCCTACTTCGACGCCGCGGACGACGTTATCTGCTTCAAGTCGCACGACGCCAACAGCATCTGCCAGAACGTGGTGGTGGAAAACTGCGTGGGACGCTCCAGCGCGAACGGGATCAAGTTCGGAACGGTCTCCCGCGGGGGATTCAGGAACTTTACCATCAAGAACGTCACCATATTCGACACCTTCCGCTCTGCCATCACCTTCGCGGCCGTCGACGGGGGGCTCGTGGAAAATATCGTGGTGGACAGCATCCGCTCCATCAACACCGGTAACGTGATCTTCCTGCGCATCGGGGAACGCTGGAGCCAAGGCAAGAAACCCAGTATGAAGAACATCCGTATCTCCAACGTTTACGCGGAGGTGCCTCCGACCAAACCCGACGCGGGGTACAACTACGAAGGGCCGGTGGAGGACAACCCGCGCAACATCTCCCCCGCCATCCTTTTTGGGCTGCCAGACTACAAGATAGAGGAGGTGGTGCTGAAGAACATCGAAATTGTCTACCCGGGTGGCGGCAACCCGCTCTACGCCTACCGCGGCACCAGCCAGGCGGAACTGGATAGCATCCCCGACATGCGGGCCAGGTACCCGGAGTTCTCGCAATGGAAGGAGCTACCCGCGTGGGGGTTCTACGTGCGTCACATCGATGGCTTGGTGCTTGACAACGTGCGGCTGGTGGCCGAAAAAAAGGATTATCGCCCCGCGATCGTGATTGACAACGTGGATGGCGCCACCTTCCGCGACGTGGAGTTCATTGAACCCGATAGCGAGAAGAAAGAGCAGATCATTCAAAACCGCTCCAAAAACGTGACGATGCAGTAATGGTGCTTTAGCTCCGTTCAACCGTTAAAGCTTTTGCCCGGTTAATCACTAAAGTTTTAGCACATTCGACCGTTAAAGCTTTGCCCGATTGCTTAAAACTCTATCCTTTTCATCCGTTAAAAAAAGAGCCAAAATGAAGAAAAAAATAGCTGTTACACTGCTGGCGCTGATGACCCTTTGTCACCTCTCCGCGAAAGACTACCCAGCATCCCTGTTCGACATCAAATCAGACGGTGTCACCCTGAACACGGCATCCATCCAGTACGCCATCGATTACATCAGCGCCAACGGGGGCGGTCAACTCAACTTCCACGTGGGACGTTACCTCACCGGTAGCTTCCACCTGAAGTCCAACGTCACCATCCAACTGCATGAAGGCGCCGTACTGGTTGCATTTCCTTCGATTTATGACTACTTTCGCGTGAACGCCATCCCGGCACTTATCCTGGCAGACAGCATGGTGAACATTAGCATCACCGGCAAAGGGGTGATCGAAGGGAATGGGCAAGGGGTATTGAAGAGCCTCACCGACCAAGTGGAGAAAGGCTACCTGCCGGAGAGTGAGTTGCAAAACAAACCGGCACTGATTCACTTCAACCGGTGCAACAACGTCAACCTGGAGGGAATCATCCTGAGGAACGCCTGCGGGGACGTGCAGCGCTACTCTAACTGCAAGGGGGTGACCATCCGCGGCATTACGGTAGAGAGCCGGACAGTACCCGACAGCCGGGGCATGGTCATCACTAACTGCCACGACGTCACCCTCGAAAAGGCCTACATGGACACCGCGGGCAACGAGGTGAAGGCGGACAAGGCATCGACAAACGTGTCGGTGAAAGAGAGCATCAATGCCAAGGGGAAGAAACTGCAAGCCAAAAGATGAAAACTAAAAAGATACAAGATAACAACTCAGAGACGATGAAAAAAACGAAGAACATGCGCCACAACATGGTTATTGCGCTGCTATGCATGCTATGCGCTGTTGGGTCGTTAACCGCGCAGCAAAAGATGGAGGACCTCACGCGCTACGTGAATCCCATGATCGGTACCCAGGAGATGGGACACGTGTTCCCCGGGGCGACCGTCCCCTTTGGCATGGTACAACTTAGCCCCGACACGGACACCATCCCATACGCCGGTCCCGATGGAAAATACACCGGAACGGTATACCGCTACTGTGCTGGCTACCAATACAACGACCCCACCATCGTGGGGTTCAGCCACACCCATTTCAGCGGTACGGGACACTCCGACTTGGGAGACTTTTTGATTATGCCCACAACCGGGGAGTTGAGGCTGAATCCGGGCACAGCTGATAAACCGGAGAATGGCTATCGTTCGCGTTTTAGCCACGAAACCGAAACGGCTATCCCCGGATACTATCGGGTAACATTAGAAGATTACGATATTGACGCCGAACTGACCACCACCGAGCATGTTGGCTTTCATCAATACACCTTCCCAAAAAGCGACGACGCGCACATTATACTCGACTTAACGCACGGGATCTATAATTACGACGGGAAGGTATTGTGGTCGCAGGTGTGGGTGCACAACGACACGCTGGTGACGGGCTACCGCATTACCAGCGGATGGGCGCGCACCAACTACCTCTACTTCGCCATGGTCTTTTCAAAACCCATCGAAAATTGGGGTTGCCGAAACGAAGAAAACCTGATTTACCGGGGTTTCTGGCGCAAGTTCGACCAGGAGAACAATTTCCCCGAAATGGCGGGTAGGAAGCTGAAGACCTACTTCGACTTCAAAACGGAAGAGGGAGAGCAAATCAAGATCAAATTCGCCCTTTCGGCCGTCAGCACCGAAGGAGCACTGAAAAACCTTTACGCCGAAGTGCCTCATTTCGATTTTGACCGGGTGAAGAACGAAGCGAAGGCGAAATGGCAAAAGGAGCTGGAAAGAATCAAGATTGAGGCATCGCCCGAAAAGAAAGAGACCTTCTACACCTCGCTGTACCACACCTTTATCAACCCCATCGTCTACATGGACGTGGATGGTCAATACCGGGGGATTGATCACCAGGTACACCAGGCGGACGGGTTTGTCAACTACTCCATCTTCTCGCTGTGGGACACCTACCGGGCGCTGCACCCGCTGTTAACCATCATACAGCCGGAACGTACGAGCGATATGATTAACTCCATGTTGGCCCATTACGACCAGAGCGTGCATAAGTCGCTGCCAGTATGGAGCCACTTCGGAAACGAGAACTGGTGCATGATTGGCTACCATGCCGTGCCGGTGATTGCCGACGCGTGGATAAACGGCATCCGGGGATTCGACCCGCACCGGGCGTTAGAGGCGTGCGTCTCTTCGGCGTCCTACCAAAACTACGGCAACATCGACGACTACATGAGGTTGGGATACGTGCCGTTCGACAAAAGCGTGAATGGCTCCTCGATGACGCTGGAATACGCGTACGACGATTGGACGATCGCGCAACTGGCACACTCCTTAGGGAACACCCAAGTGGCCGAGCAGTTCGAAAAACGCTCCCATAACTGGAAGAACCTGTTTAACGAGGAGACCGGCTTCATCGGCGCGAAGAACAGTGATGGGAGCTGGAAAACGCCCTTCGACCCGCTCCACACGGCCAACGAGGGGTTCATCGAGGGCAACGCGTGGAACTACTCGCTCTACGTGCCGCACGATGTGCCCGCGCTCATCGAAAGAATAGGGGGTAACAAACGGTTCGCGGACTACCTGGACACCCTGTTCACCATGTATCTACCGGATAAGTACTTCGCCGAAACCGAAGATGTTACCCGGCATGGACTGATTGGTTGTTACGTGCATGGCAACGAACCGAGCCACCACGTGCCCTACCTCTACAACTGGGCCGGCAAGCCCTGGAAAACGCAGGAGCGGGTCCATCAGATCAAGAACACCATGTACCTGAACAAACCGGATGGGCTGTGTGGCAACGACGACTGCGGGCAGATGTCCGCCTGGTATATCTTCTCTTCACTAGGCTTCTACCCTGTTGCGCCCGCGTCGGGGCAATACGCTATCGGCTCACCCTCCGTGAAGGAGGCCACGATACAGCTCGCGGATGGCAAGGAGCTGGTGATAAAAGTAGAGAACTACGATGAAAAAAACATCTACGTCCTACAGGTGACCATAAACGGGAAGCTCCTCAGCGACTACAACCTGCTTCACAGTGACCTCATCCAGGGAGGTGAGTTGGTGTTTAAGATGGGTCGGAAACCTTTGAAGAAAAAGATGAGATAGTGGATTGATACGGTGAAACCGACATGACTAAAATAATCTTCGAAGGTTCACTAAAGTTAGACTATTCCTCGCCATGGCATTGGACAAGTAAACTTGTCCAATGCTCATTTGGCTTAACAAAATAGTTCCATACACCGAAATGTAAAAGAATAAAATAATCGTATGAAAGTGATATTCCTATTCCTAGTGATCCTGCTGGCGGGTTGTGGCAGCGCACCCGACAATAGCGACAAGATTGACCGTGAGGCGGTAGTGTCGCGACACAACATCGTATCTTACGAGTTCAGCAAACGGAGCCCGGCGCAGGTGGGAAATGGCGAAATCGCTTTCGGGCTGGACCTTACCGGGTTACAGACCTTTATCCCCTTCAATACCCTGTCGCAGTGGGGGTGGCATTCGGACCCGGTGCCCAAGGGGGTGGACATCGCCGACTTCAAAGGTAAGCAAGTACTGCACAATGGGCGGATGGTCACCTACCCCCTTATGAATGATGAGACAGAAGAGCAAAAGCTCATCTCCGAGTGGCTAACGGGCAACCCGCATCGAATTAACCTGGCCTGGATCGCATTCGTGTTGTTAGATAAAGAGGGTAATGAGGTAGCCATGACCGACCTGCAACACTGTCAGCAGGAGGTGAATCTCTGGACGGGGATCGTCTCCAGCTATTTCGAGCTGGATAGTATCCCGGTGCAGGTCTATACCGCCTGCCACCCCGATAGAGACCTGCTTGCCGTAACCGTGGAATCGCCCCTGATCGATCTCGGCAGGCTGGCCGTAAAAATCGCCTTCCCCGGCGCATCGCGAAAAAACAGCAGGAAAGGGCACTACATCGGTATTTGGGACGAACCGGACAAACATACTACCACTTTTAAAGAAAATGGCCAGCAGGTGATGTTTACCCGAGCGCTGGATCAAGACAAGTATCATGCTGCCTTGTCCTGGGATACGCCCTGCACTTTTTCCGCGGCAGAAGATAATCCCCATACCTTTATACTAACCCCCGAAGGGAAAAAGATGGCGTTCAGCTGCGAGTTCTCACCCGAGCCGATACAGGAGAATCCCATCACCGCGAGAGAAGCACAGGTAGCCAGCCGTGAAGGATGGAAGCAGTTTTGGGAATCGGGGGCGGCCATCGACCTCTCCGAAAGCGAAGATAAACGCTGGTTTGAACTGGAGAGGCGCATCGTTCTGTCGCGTTACCTGATGAAGGTGAACGAGTCGGGCTCCCTCCCCCCCCAAGAGAGCGGACTGGTCAACAATAACGGCTGGTTTGGTCGATTCCACTTCGAGATGATCTGGTGGCACATGGCGCACTGGGGCTTGTGGGGCAACCTGGAGCTGGCAGATCAGAGCCTGAGTATTTATCAAAACTTCCTGGAAACCGCCCGATTGAGGGCAGAAAGTGAAGGATTTGAAGGGGCAAAATGGCCGAAATGCACGGCCTACAACAACGTGGAGTGGCCCTGTGAAGCGCACGCTTTCCTCATCTGGCAACAACCCCACCCCATCTACTTCGCGGAGATGGAGTACCGCCAAAAGCCCACCCGGGAGACGCTGGAAAAATGGCAAGAGGTGGTTTTCGCCACCGCGGAGCTCCTGGCATCGCTTGCCTACTATCACCCGGGGAAAGATGAGTACGTGTTGGGACCGCCCATTGTTCCCGTTTCGGAGAACACGCCGTATTCCGAAACCTTTAACCCCACGTTTGAACTGGCTTACTGGCGTTACGGACTACGGGTAGCCAAAGAGTGGTACAACCGGCTCGAAATCAACGTCCCGGAAAATATCGACACCGTGTACCAAAAGCTATCACCCTACCCCGTGGAGGATAGCCTCTACATTTTATACGAAGGGATACCCGATATGTGGACCCAATACACCTTTGAGCATCCGGCCATTATCGGTATTTACGGCATGCTGCCCGGCGACAACGTGGATAAGGTTATTTTAGAGAGAACGTTCGACAAGATCCTCGAAACCTGGAATTTCAAAAGAATTTGGGGGTGGGATTTCCCGATGCTGGCGATGACGGCAGCCCGGTTGGGGCAACCTGAACTTGCGGTTGATCTGCTGTTGCACGACAACTACATCTTCGACGAGCACGGGCTGGCATACGGCGAAGGGTCGCCTTACCCCTACTTCCCCTCCAACGGAGGATTGCTGACGGCCATCGCCATGATGGCGGAAGGATGGGACGGCTCCGGCAACGTTACCGCTCCCGGATTCCCGAAAGATGGCAGTTGGAAAATTAAATACGAGAACTTCCATAAATATCAGTAACAGAATGGGAAAAGGGAATATATGAAAATAAAGATAAAGATAAACGCACGAGTTTCACTTTTTTTAGCCGGACTGCTTTGGCTCTCCTCCGGTATAAGTTATCAACTGATTGCGGGGCACAACTCGGGGCATTTCGATATTCCTCTTAGCGATGGAAAGGTGCTGCGAATCCAGCCGTGCCAAAACGAAATATTTAGGGTCAGGGTTTCGTCAACCGGAGAGTTTCAAGAGAGCGTGATGGAACGATACGGCATCATCAAAACGGGTTGGGAGCCAACAGAAGCTACCTACAAGAAAAAGGAGGGAAAGCACGAGATCTCCACGCAATCGTACCGCCTCTTCATCGATCCCGCAACAGGTGATATAACTGTTACCGACAACCAAGGACGCCCCGTGGTAGAAAAAATCTCGCTGGTTAAGTCGTCAGATGTCCTCACCCATGAACTGGCTGCTTCCCTCGATGCCTATTTTAGTGATACCGGTCAAGACGAAGTGATCATTGGCTCCGAGGATCCCGGTGCGGTAGCGCAGGGGCAAGGGCAACTAGGGCAGGCTCAAGGACTAGTTAAAGGTAAAAATCAACCGCAATCACAAGAGAAACTACAAGGGCAGCAGCTAGAGGATGTGGGCAACCCCGCCAAAGCCAGTATAATTAGCATCACCCTAAAAGATGGGGAACGATTCTACGGTGGCGGGAGCACCAGCCGAACCAATATCCAACACCGGGGTACTGCCCTACGCATGTGGGCCACCTACAAGAAAATGGAGGCGCCCGTGCCTTTTCTCACCAGTTCCGAGGGATGGGGCATCTTTAACAATACTACGGTAAGAAACTATTTCGATATCGGTCGTTTTCAAAAAGATCAACTCTTTATCTACAACAGCGAAGGTGACCCCGATTTCTATTTGCTGCTTGGTAATGAAATGAGTGAAGTGCTGAATCATTACACCCTGGTTACTGGCAGACCATACGTGATGCCCAAATGGGCGTATGGCCTCGCGTTTGGCGGCAACACGATGGAGGACCAAATAGATCTCTTGAACGATGCGCTTCGCTTTAGGGAGGAGAAAATCCCTTGCGAAATCTTCTGGATTGAACCCCAGTGGATGGAAAAAAGGTACGATTTCTCCACCGCCAAAAACTGGAACTTCGACAAATTCCCAGCGGAGCCATTTTGGGAAAAAGAGCAGTTCCCGAAATATGAACACCCCTCCCTCTTTATATCCCGCCTGCATGGGTTAGGGTTCAAATTGGCGTTATGGCTCTGCATCGATCACGATATGACCATTGCCGAGGAGGACAGGCTCGCGTTGAAACAGGGAACCGCTCTCTCCGGTAAAGAGCACTGGTTCGATCACCTTACCCGCTTTATCGACCAGGGGGTGGATGGGTTCAAGCTGGATCCCGCGCGCACCCTCGATGAGCACCCCGACCGAGCCTACTATAACGAACTAACGGACAAAGAGATGCACAACCTGAACCAGGTACTGCTGCCCAAGCAGATGTGCGAAACATTCCGTTCACACAAAGGTGTACGCTCTTTTCACCACTATTGCGGGGGGTATGCCGGGGCTCAGCACTGGGGAGCATCTACCAGCGGTGATAACGGCGGTGACGTAGTAGCACTACTCGATCAGTTGAATCTTGGGCTCAGTGGTTTCATCAACACCTCGTGCGACATGCTGGTGGAGGTTTCCGATAACAAGGCAGCCATGCATATGGGGTTCTTCTTCCCATGGGTACAACTGAACAGTTGGTATAACCTGCTTCACCCCTGGTACATGAACCCGGAAGAGAAGGAACTGTTCCGCTATTACGCGACCCTGCGCAACCGCCTCTTCCCTTACATCTACTCGGCCGCGCTGCAAGGGAGTCAGACCGGAATACCCATACTAAGGGCGATGCCGCTGATGTTCCCTGATGACCGTACGGTAGACAACATAACCCATCAATACATGTTTGGGGAGCAACTGCTGGTAGGGGTGTACAGCGACTCGATCTACCTTCCGAAAGGGAATTGGGTGAATTACTGGACCGGCGAAACCGTCGCGGGCAACAGAACCGTTCACGCTTCGGTTCCGGAAACAAGGGGCGGCCCCCTTTTCATTCGCGAAGGGGCAATTATTCCTTACCAAAAGGCAACTCATTTTATCGGTGAACACTCCCTCGACACCATCGAGTTGAAAATATACCCGCATCAAACCAGCAGCTACACGCTCTGGGAGGATGACGGGATCACGTTCGCGTATGAACAGGGCAATTTGTCAAAGACGAAAATCGATTGCGTGGACACCCAACGAAACACGGAGATCACCCTTCACCCCGTAGAGGGTCAGTACGAGGGGATGCCCAAAAAGCGAACCTGGGAAGTCGAGATTTTCTCCGGGAAAAAACCGGCACGCGTATTGGTGAATGGCTCGGAAACAGATGACTGGGAGTACAAAAAAGGAAGCACCCGACTCACCCTGAGTCAAGAAAACCTGAATAAACGGCAGATTGTTCTTGTTCAAAAGTAACGGGGCCGAGAACATCAACATGGGCATCGACACCAATAACCAGGTTGCATCGTCAATACAACATAGATCCCGAAAACAAAGGTTAGCAAAGGATTACAACAGGTAGCAACAGTATTAACGGTATCAACAACAACAGTAACAGTAACAACAATAATAACCATTTTCAATCATTCATTATGAAGGCTCGATCAATCGTATGGATCTCTCTTTTCCTGAGCATCAGTATCTCGCTTGCTGCCCAGTCGCGCATCGCCATTGACCATGGCCCCTACCTGCAAGGCTTAACCGAAGATGAAGTAACCATCATCTGGACGACCAACAAACCGGCCGTATCCTGGGTGGAACTGGCCCCGGACGATGGCACCCATTTCTACCACGAGGCGAGGCCCCAATTTTTCGCGGAAAACTACGGGTTTAAGAAGGTCGATTCGGTGCATATGGTAACGTTGAAGAATTTAACGCCCAACACTACTTACCGGTATCGCGTCTATTCGCACGAGGTAACCGACCACCAGGCTTATTACGTGGCCTACGGCCGCACCGTGGCAAGTGATGTGTACGGCCAGAAACCGCTCACGTTCACCACCAACAACCCGCGGAAAGAGGAGGTGTCATTCCTGATGATAAACGATATTCACGGCGATAACGCGCTGATGGACTCCCTACTGACAGGGGTGCAATGGGATAAAACCGACCTGGTCTTTTTCAACGGCGATATGTGTACCGATATGCGCTCAGAGAAAAAGCTATTCGACGACTTTATGGATACCGCGGTTAAAACATTCGCCAAAGAGACCCCCTTTTACTACGCCCGCGGCAATCACGAGACCCGGGGCAATTTCGCGTCCACCTACCCGCGCTACTTCCCCACCCCAACGGGTCAGTTATACTACACGTTTCGCCAGGGTCCCGTCTTCTTTATCGTGCTGGACTGCGGCGAGGATAAGCCAGACAGCGACATCGAGTACCACGGTCTCGCGGCTTTCGACAATTACCGTACCGAACAGGCCCAATGGCTGGAAAAGACCATCCAAAGCGACGCGTGTAAGCAAGCACCATTTAAGGTGGTCATCATCCATATTCCCCCTCTCGGGAACTGGCATGGCGAAAATGAAATCCTGAAAAAGTTTGTACCCATCCTGAACAGCGCCGATATCGACCTGATGCTATGCGGACACCTCCACAGGCACCTCTACCAAGAAAAGAACAACACCACCCACTTCCCGATACTGGTGAATCATAACAGGCAAATGGTCGGCGTTACAGCTACCGACAAACTGATGGAGGTCCACATCACGGATAGCAAAGGAAAACAGGTGAAAACCTTTACTTATAAAGTGCAATAGAGGCAACATCTTTGGAAATAATGATTCATGGCATTTATATTTATTAACCCTAAATCGGGCTTGATGTTGCAGCAAATCATTATATTTATAGAAAACGATTAAATCATGAAGAAAGTAACATCATTTTGCCTGCTAGGGCTCATTATTCTTGTCATGGGTTGCGGCTCCTCTTTCTCCTCTTCGGGAACAGCCGCGTGGGAACGAAGAGTAGCGGAACATAGCACCCGCACGTTCCCCGAATACGCTGAACAGATGAGTGAAAAGTTAGGAATTACCTGCACGATGCCTCGCGACTTCATTGACCAAAAACAGTTCAAGGAATGGAGAATCCGTGAGAATAGGAACGTAGGCTTCGCGTACACACCCGTACTGACGTCAAAGGACAAACAGTGCGTTATCATGTACCCATTTTACCCGGTACATACCGATAGAATTGGAGATACCCCGGTCTACTCCGCTGGCGAGAAAAAAGAGATAGACAATCTAATGATCAAAGACTCCACCCTTCTCAAAACTCCCCATTGGAAAGTGGGAATCCCCCGGAGTATTATCTATTCCGAAATCAGGGCGGCTTTGGACATTGATGATCGTGCTTGGATTGACCCCAACGAACATATCACCGTATTGGCCGGGAAAGAGGCACAAAGCCTGTTTAATGCCGACTCCGTTTTCGTCTACCATATTCCCATGGATAGGCCGTACGAAGAGAAATACCTACACTGTACCGGGTTGGCGATAAGCAAAGCTAACCGACCCGTGATGTACCTGAAATGGTTCTTCACCGACGAAGGAAAGAAAAATGAGCAGGAATACCTAAACGCTATAAACAAAACGATCTGGTACGAGGATGCCCCGGAACCATAGAGGCATCGCACAACCAACCCAACACCTGCTCAAAACAACCGAGATGACCAGTCTTAACCATGGCTGGTCATCTCGTTATTTTATCCTCAAACCAGCCAGGAAAGGCTCAATCGTTTGCACTAAATCATAATACTGAAAACCAGTACGCTACAACAAACAGACAAAAATACCGCATTCTTCATTTGCATGCGGTATTCTTACATGAAACAGACCTTAACACAATAGCGACTGGCTTGTTTCTTAACCAAAAGGTAATGATAATGTAACCATTCTGTAACATTTCATAAATGACTTTGCGCAATGACAAATACTTTAACTATATTTAACGGACAATCGTTTGTTCTATTTGCAAGTTGATTTATATTTGCAAAAAAATAGTTTGAATAGGGGCATTTTTCCTGCCGGAGGGTAAACCAAGGCATGGATCACACGAATAACTTGAATTATAGGACACTCGATCAGGTTTTACACGGAAACACAATAATACAGACCATTTATTGACACATTGCAACTTGAAAAAATGAATGAAATGAGAAAAAAACGCAACCTTGTTTTGTACCTCACCTTTTTCTTGTTCATTGCTCCCCTACACCTGCTTGCACAACAGGTTACCGTTAAGGGGCGAGTAATTGAACAAGAGACGGGAGAGCCCCTACCAGGGGTGAGTATCGTGGTCGAGAATACACCCAGGGGTGTATCAACCGACATTGATGGAACATTTGAAATCAAAGTCAACACTACAGACAAACTCACCTTTTCGTTTTTGGGTATGACTTCCCAAACGGTAGCCGTTGGTGACAAGACCTTCATCGAAGTAGCGTTGTTGCCCGCGACCAGCGAGTTGGAAGAGGTAACGATCGTGGCTTTCGGGAGGCAGAAGAAAGAGAGCGTGATCGGTGCTATCACCACCGTTAGCCCAGGCGACCTGAAAGTTCCCTCCAGCAACTTGACAACAGCACTGGCGGGGAACGTGGCAGGGGTTATCGCCTACCAGCGATCCGGCGAGCCGGGTCAAGATAACGCGGACTTCTTCGTTCGCGGCATCACCACCTTTGGCGCGAACACCAACCCACTGATCCTGATTGACAACATCGAGCTGACAAGTACCGACCTGGCACGTTTGCAGCCGGATGACATCGAAAGCTTCTCCATCATGAAAGACGCTACCGCCACCGCCCTCTACGGGGCTCGCGGGGCAAACGGCGTGATTCACGTGACAACGAAGCGGGGCCAAGAAGGGTCCGCCAAAATATTCGCCCGCTTGGAGACCTCCATCTCGGCTCCCACGCAAAACATTGAATTGGCCGACCCGGTTACCTATATGAAATCTTACAACGAGGCCATCACCACCCGCGACCCGCTGGGTGACTTGATGTATAGCTACGACAAGATTGAACAGACGGGCAAACCCAATGCGAATCGCTTGATATACCCAAGCAACGACTGGCACAAAATGCTGTTTAAAGATTACGCGAACAGCAATCGCGTCAACATCTCGATTCGCGGGGGAGGGAAAGTGGCAACCTACTACGTCTCCGGCGCCTTCATGCACGACACGGGAATTTTGAAGGTCGATAGGCGCAACTCGTTCAACAACAACATTGATGCCAAGAACTACACGCTCCGCTCCAACATCGATATCAACACCGGTAAAAACACCAGGTTAGCCGTTCGATTGACGGGCAACTTCGATGATTACACCGGCCCGCTAAACGGGGGGAGCGCGGTTTACTGGCAAGTGCTACACTCCGATCCCGTGCTGTTCCCCGCCTATTACCCCATTGATGATGACCACATCGGCATCAAGCACATCCTGTTTGGAAACTATGGCGATGGTGGTTACATTAACCCATACGCGGAAATGGTGAGGGGTTACAAAGACTGGAACCGTTCACAGATGATCGCCGCGGTGGAACTAAACCAAAAGCTCGACTTCATCACTGAAGGATTAAACTTCATGACGCTATTTAACCTGACCCGTTATTCGGACTTCACCATTTCCAGGACTTTTAGACCCTACTGGTACGCGTTAGACCACTACGACTCCTACACGGGTGAATACAAGATTACCCGTTTGAATGAAAATGGCACCGATTACCTAACCTACAACGAGGGTGGAAAGAACGTGATTAGCACCATGTACTCCGAAAGCCGGTTAAACTGGATGCGCGATTTTGGCCGAAGCAACGTGAGCGGACTGATGGTATTCACGGTTCGAGAACAGTTGACGGCAAACGCGGGATCCCTTCAGCTCTCACTCCCCTCGCGAAACGCGGGACTGGCGGGTCGCTTCACCTACGGGTGGGATGGCAAGTACTTTTCAGAATTCAACTTCGGTTACAACGGCTCGGAACGCTTCTCAAAGAATCACCGCTGGGGTTTCTTCCCCTCGTTTGGCCTCGCGTGGGTTGTCTCAAGAGAGAACTTCTTTGAACCGCTTAACAAGGTGGTCAGCAACCTCAAGCTCCGTTACTCCTACGGGCTGGTAGGTAACGACAACATAGGCTCCGCGACCAACCGCTTCTACTACCTGTCGGAAATGATCATGACGGATGCTAACAGGACATCCTACTTTGGAGAGAACCGGGGAGTATCCTCCTCGGGAATCTCTGTGAGACGTTACGCGAACGATGCCATCACATGGGAGAAATCACTGAAAACGAACTACGCTCTTGAACTTGGCCTGTTCAATAAGGTTGACATCATCGCCGAATATTTTACTGAAGCCCGTTCCGATATCTTCATGACCCGTGCCGACATCACAAACACGATGGGGCTGCAAGCCCCCATCTCGGCCAACATTGGAGAAGCATCGGCAAAAGGTGTGGATATACAAGCGGATTACAAGCACGCGTGGAACAAGGATTTTTGGACCTCCGCCCGTGCGAACTTCACCTACTCCACCAGCCGATATGAGGTGTACGAGGAGCCGGAATACAAAGAGTACTGGCGCCACCACAAAGGCTACTCCATCAAGCAAAGGTGGGGATTTATAGCCGAGCGGCTCTTTATCGATGACGAAGAAGCAGCCAACAGCCCCTCTCAAGCCGCGTTTGGTTCTCAATACGGAGGTGGGGACATCAAGTATACCGATGTGAACCAAGATGGTGTGATCACTGAAGCCGATAGGGTACCCATTGGTAACCCCACTACCCCTGAAATCATCTACGGGTTTGGAATCTCTACCGGCTACAAGGGTATCGATGCATCCGTGTTCTTCCAAGGTCTGGCGAACGAATCATTCTGGATTGACGCGGTAGACATGTCGCCGTTCGTTGGCGACACCCAGCTATTGAAAAGTATCGATGAGAGCCATTGGAGCGAAGACAACCGCGACATCTACGCGTTCTGGCCCCGCTACAGCGCGTACACCAACCGCAACAACACGCCCGTCAGCACCTGGTGGATGAGAGACGGGTCGTTCCTCCGCCTGAAACAAGTTGAACTAGGGTACACCTTCCCAGAAAAACTCACCAAAATGATGCATCTCTCCAATTTCCGCATCTACCTGTCGGGAAGAAACCTGTTTAGCTGGAGTAACTTTAAGATGTGGGACCCGGAAATGGGAAGCTCGGGACTCAATTATCCCATCCAGAGAACAATCAACGTGGGTTTGAACGTAACGTTTAAATAAATAGGACTATGAATAAGCGAACAGATATCATCAAAAAAATTAAATTGGCCGCGCTCGCGTTGACTATCGGGCTGACGGCTTGCAACGAGTACCTGGACGTGGTGCCCGATGATGGGATGGCAACTATCGAGACGGCATTCAACCTGCGCTCTACCGCCATACGCTACCTAGGCACCTGCTACTCCTACATGACGGAAGAGGGCACTTCGGGATACGACCCCGCGCTGCTGGGAGGCGACGAACTGTGGGACCTTGTAGGACGAAGGGTCACCAACACAGCAGGGCGTGTACCCAGTAGCATGTTCCAAATCGCGAGGGGGCTACAGAGCGCCACAACGGTGTACGCCAACGACTGGGCCTACATGTACCAGGGAATCCGCTGTTGCGATATATTGATCGAAAACGTGGATCAAGTTCCGGACATGCAAGAGTGGGAAAAAAAGCAATGGAAAGCCGAAGCGAAGTTTCTCAAGGCTTACTTTCACTTTAACCTGATCCGCAAATGGGGACCGATACCTATCGTGAGAGAGAGCTTACCTATCGATGCCGACGTTGAACAGGTACGCGTTTACCGTGACCCCATCGACGATTGCTTTGACTACGTCATCGAACTGCTGGATGAGGCCATACCGGACCTCCCCCAGGTGAATCCATCCGTAGATGAGTATGGAAGGACAAACCAAGTCATCGCGGCTTCACTCAAAGCCCGCGTATCGGTCTACGCGGCCAGCCCCCTGTTTAACAACAACGTGGATCAAGCACCCCTAGTAGACGCTCGAGGCATACAGCTGTTCCCGCAGGATAAATCGGAAGCGGAACAACAAAAACGGTGGGAAGATGCCGTAGTAGCGTGTAAAGAGGCCATCGATCTTGCCAAACTTGCCAATATACAACTGTACGAATACGACCATGAGTACCGGGTGAACGACACCCTCTACCTCGACTTCACGCTGCGCGGCATGATGTGCGACCGGTGGAACGAGGAGATCATCTGGGGCAACACCCAAAGCAACTGGACGCAATTATCCATGTGGCAGCAACTTACGGGTCCAAACCTGCAGTACAAGGACTTGGGCTGGAGGCATGCCTTGAGTTGCTACGCCTTTATCGGCGTCCCGTTGAAAATCGCGGAACAGTTCTACACGAGCAACGGACTCCCCCTTAACTTCGATAGGGAGAGGTTAGGGAAGGATGAATACGCGCTACGCGATGGCGATGCAGCACACTCCTACTACATAGAACAGGGATACACGACCATTCAACTGAATTTCGAACGCGAGCCGCGCTTCTACGCTTTCCTGGGCTTTGATGGCGGTAAGTGGGTCGGCTCTCTGACCAGCTATAACGACCTGCAACCCAAGGACATTTACACCATTGAAAACCGCATGGGTAAAGCCCTGGCGAAGAGCAGTAGCGAGTCGGGTCCCGTTACAGGGTACTATCCCAAAAAGATGTACCCCTACCGAAATCGCATGAGCGCCGATGGGAGTGCCTTGTCAACCTACTGGTACCCATGGCCCATGATTCGCCTGGCCGACCTCTACCTACTTTACGCGGAGGCCATCAATGAAGCCGAGGGACCAAGTGGTGCGCACAGCGCGGAGATGTTTGAACACATCAATGCCGTACGCGAACGCGCGGGTATCCCCGATGTGAAGACCTCTTGGGACCAACATAGCACCTCCCCCGGGAGATACAACAGCAAAGCGGGTATGCGCGAGATCATCCACCGGGAGAGGCTGAACGAACTTGCCTTCGAGAGCCAACGCTTCTGGGACCTGCGACGCTGGAAAGAGGCAAGCAGCGAGTACGCGAAGAACATCTACGGCTTTAGGGTAATCGCACCCAACCCGGAAGAGTACTACACGAAAATATTAATCGCCGAACAGCCCTTCGCGCAGAAGAACTACTTTTGGCCCATCCAAACGGGCACGATTGAAAGAAACCCAAACCTCATACAGAACTTGGGATGGTAATGGTATAATGAAATAAAACGACTGAACATGAAAAAGTTAATATATTGTTGCGTGTTGCTCTTCGCTTGGCTATCCTTTAGCTGTGATGAAGCCGGGCGAATTGATCAGATTGACGACAAGATACCCGTGCCCAAACCGGCCGAGGTCACCGAGGTGATTGGTATTCCCGGTGGTGCCGTGATCAAGGTAAAGATACCCAACGATGACAACATAAAGGGTATCGTGGCTACTTATGAACGAAACGGGGAGATAGTGAACACGAAAATATCGCGCTACCTTGATAGTTTGATCGTTGTTGGCTACGCCGACACCCAACCGCGGGATGTGGAGGTAAGCTCGTTTAACGTGAACGAGGTACGGTCAACACCGGTAAAGGTCACCATCAACCCGTTGCCGCCCGCCGTGCAAACCGTGGAGTTTGACATCGAGGAGGCTTTTGGCGGCGTTAAAATTCACATCATGAACAACACCACGAACGCGGACTTGGCGGTCTGCTTGCTGGCTGACAAAAATGTCTCCAATATCAATGCTCCCGAAGAGTCTAAGAGATGGGTCGAGGTAACCACCCTCTTCACGGCTGCCGAGGATATCTACTTGGCTCGCCGTGGACTAGAGAGCGTTGAGACCCTATTCGGGGTTTACATCCGCGATAGGTGGGGTAACAAGTCCGATATGATAAGTAAGGTGTTGACCCCGTTGGAGGAATCGAGGCTCGACAAAAAGAAATTTAGATACTTCAACCCGGGGGACGACAACTCCTACTCAACCAACTCCTCCTACTATCCCATCCACTCTTTATGGGACGATTCAGGCGTCTCTGCCATCCCCCACTTTTACGCGAGTGACGGGAGCAACCCAATGCCCCAGTGGCTTACCATCGATTTAGGGGTTCGCGCCAAAATTAGCCGCATCGCCAAAATGGCCCGAATCGATTACAACATCTGGACCGGAGCCCACCCCCGCGAATACGAGTTCTGGGGTAGTTTAGCGCCAACTGGCCAGGTGGTGCCGGGGAATGAGCATGGATTTGACGACAGCTGGTTCAAGCTGGGCTATTTCGAACAGCCCAGACCATCCGGTTACAACCCGGACGGGTCTGTTCCCCCCACATGGACACCCGAAGACCGCGAGATATTCAATATCGGCACCGAATTCGAAATGGACAACACCCTGTATGAAAACGCCCACGACGAACTGCGGTACCTGCGGGTAGTGATTATCAACACCTTTGCCACTTGGGAAACCAAAGCCAAGGTGGGACAAGTGCAACTGGGAGAGATCACCCCCTTCGGGCAGATCTTGGAAGAGTATAGATAAGTAACGTGAGCATGATTAAAACATTGAGCAGTATGAAGAAAAATGCATATTTACTGATAGCTTTCCTTGTGGCAGTTTGCGTGAGTTCATGTAAAAACCAAGATGACATCTACATGGAATTCGTCAAGAAAGGTGGATACGTTTACCCCGAGATGACCAATGACTTGAAAGCATTCAGGGGTTACAAGCGCGTGAAGCTCGTGTGGAAAGCGCCCAAAGACCCGTCGGTCACTTCGGCCAAGGTCTATTGGAACAACAAGGCCGAGGTTAAGGAGATTAACTACGCGTCTTTCACCGGCAACAAGATCGAGATTATCATCGACAAACTGGAAGAGAGGTCTTACACGTTTGAGTTGATCAACTTCGATTCCAAAGGCAACCAGTCAATGCCCACGGAGATTACCGTGTCACCCTACGCGGAGAACTGGCTCTTAACGCACGCCGAACGCACCGTTGTATCGGCAGAGATTGTAGGATCGTCCGCGGAGGTGGTGATGAGCTTCGGCACCGATGAGATGATAGCCACCCGATTCAGATACATCGACAAAAATGGCGATATTGTTGAACTGGACGAGACAATGGACGTGAACAACAATAAAGTATCGTTCCCCGATGCAGCGACCGGAAGGAGGTTTCAATTTAGCTCCAGCTATTGTCCTACCGATGGCCTGGATACCATCTGGAACGACTGGATCAGATCACCTACGGCTATTGCCGGATTGTTAGACTGCAAGTCGTGGAACGTTACAGTGACCGATGGACAGATATGGAGTAGCAGCTTTATGCCCTCGGAAGTGGTGGATGGCATTATCAACAGAGATAACCGGTGGGTGAGCGCACAAGGAGCGCTAGCGGCTGTTTTCCCGAAAATAATGGTGATAGATGCGCAAAAAGACTCCTACTACATCAACAAGGTCTCCTTGTACCAGGATCAGTTCACCTACAACAGGCGCTTCGCGAACAGCGTGGAGATGTACTGGGGCAACGTGCCGTTTGACCCCAACGCGGGAGGCGATTACGCGAACTCCCCCGGGTTTGCCGATGCCATCGCCAAAGGCAATTGGCTATCAACAACCTTTTGGTTTGGTACAGCCACATGGACAAGAACATGGTCGGAAATGCAGAACTTCCAGTATTTTGCCATAGTGTGGAAAAACTCCCGATCAGGCAGCGGATGGATTGACCTATGGGAAATAGAGTTCTATGGATACGATGCAGATGCAGAGTAAAACATTTAATTAACTTAACGTGAGTTCGATATAAAGAACTCACGTTATTTATTCCTTATATAAATGCGAAAAGTAACAACTATTATTTGCTTGGGCGCGATCATCCTTTTGTCGTGCAACAAAGGCAACACGCCTGCAACAGAATACAGCATCAGCAAAGGTGAACTGCTGGATAAAATTAAAGGAGGGTGGGCAGGCCAGGTGATTGGATGCACCTACGGCGGACCCACGGAATTCGTATGGAACGGGACGATGATCGGCGACGAGGTTCCCATCCCGTGGGACGACACGCGGATGCTCTGGTACTACGAAAACTCACCGGGGTTATACGACGATGTCTACATGGACCTGACATTCGTGCAGGTATTTGACAAGCACGGGCTGGACGCGCCCGACTCGTTGCACGCGCAATACTTTGCCAACGCGGGTTACCCGCTATGGCACGCCAACCAGGCAGCCCGTTACAATATCCTGAACGGTATCATGCCGCCAGAATCGGGGCACTGGAAAAACAACCCGCACGCCGATGACATCGATTTCCAGATCGAGGCCGACTTCGCGGGGCTGATGTCCCCGGGGATGGTCAACTCCGCATCAGAGATCGGCTGGAGGATTGGCCATATCATGAATTACGGCGATGGTGTGTACGGCGGTATCTACGTGGCAGCCATGTACGCGCTGGCCTTCGTGCATGATGACATCGAATTCATCGTGGAAGAGGCCTTAAAAACGATCCCGAAGAAGAGCAACTACTACCAGTGTATCGCCGACGTGATACAGTGCTACCGCGAAGACCCGAACGACTGGAAGAAAGCATGGTTCGAAGCGCAAAAGAAGTGGACGGCAGATATCGGTTGCCCGGATGGGGTCTTCAAACCCTTCAACATCGATGCCACCATCAACGGTGCCTACATCGTGATTGGACTGCTTTACGGCAAGGGCGACTACGGGGCGACCATCGATATCAGCACGCGGTGCGGGTACGACTCGGACTGCAACCCGGCCAACGCGGCTGGAATACTGGGAACGATGATCGGCTACGACAAGATACCGGCCTATTGGAAGCAGGGACTGGACAAGGTGGAAGATCTGAACTTCGCGCATATCGAAATGTCTCTCAACAAGGTGTACGAAACCGGTTTCCGCCACGCGAGCGAAATGATCGTGAAAAAAGGTGGTAAACTAAACGGCGATACCTTCACCATCAAGTACCAGGAACCCAAACCTGTTCCCTACGAAAAAAGCTTTGAAGGGCTCTACCCGGTCGAGAGAAGAAGGATTGGCGCCCATATGAACAGCAATAACCTGGAAGCGTCGTTCAACATCCAAGGTTCGGGATTCGTTTTGACTGGCAGGGCGATAAAAAACAGCAGGCTGCCCGATGAGGTCTTCGAAATTGAGGTCTACATCAACGATGAACTGTACGAAGTGGCGAAAATCCCCACGAACAACCGTGTCAGACGACATGACATCACCTGGAACTACGACCTGAAAGAGGGGGAGAACAGCATCACCCTGAAAGCGAAAGCCATTCCCAACGGCTACCGGGTGGAGGCGAACGACGTGATCGTCTACTCCAAGAAGAAACCGGGAAAAGTGGTCTATTATTAACTTTTTAACTTTTGCATGTAGTTTACTGTTTCACGCTTTCAGAGCGAAAACAGTAACATGCGAAAAATCAATAAATAGCATAACTAAACATATGAACAGTAAAATTCTTCCTTTCATTTTCACTTGCCTGTTTCTTGGCCTGTTTACCCACGGTATCGCCCAGATTCAAAACGATGAGGTTTACGAATACCCGAACCTCAATGCACAAGATTATAGATACAACATCAGGATACCCGATATCGGGGGGTATAAAACGCTGAAATGCGACTTCCACGTGCATACCGTCTTCTCCGATGGAAAGGTGTGGCCGGACCAGCGGGTCAAAGAGGCGTGGAACGAGGGTTTGGACGTGATCGCCATCACCGATCACATTGAAGTCCGCCCCAACAAGGAGATACTGATTAGCGACCACAACAAATCCTACGAAATAGCCAAGGCGCAGGGGGATGCCATCGGAATGGTGGTAATTAAAGGGGCGGAAATCACCCGCCAGAAACCCCTGGGCCACTTGAACGCCCTCTTTATTCAAGACGCGAACAAGCTGGACCTACCCGACCCGCTCGAAGCCATCGACGAGGCCCTCAAGCAGGGTGGCTTTATCTTGTGGAATCACCCCGGGTGGCCGGATGATAAAAGCACGGTATACCCTATCCACGAGGAGTTGATCGCGAAAAAGAAAATCCACGGCGTTGAGCTGTTCAATGGCTGGGAGGCTTACCCAAAAGTCATCGACTGGTGTAAAGAGTACAACCTGGCTCCCATAGCCAACTCCGATATCCACTACACCAGCGCCAACCTCTACCGGGGGAAGTTAGCACGCCCGATGACCCTGGTATTCGCGGCAGAGTACAGCGAAGAAGGGGTCAAGGAGGCGTTGTTCGCTGGCAGGACCCTGGCACTCTACAACCATACTTTGTCAGGGGCTGAAGAGCTGTTGAAGTCCCTTATAGAAGCTTCCATCTCGACTAGGGTGATCAACGAGAAAAATGGAACGATTGAGATTATCAATAACAGCGACATCTCTTATGAGGTGAAGTGTGGCGGATACATGTACGCGAGACCACTATATCCGCAACATGTGTTGCGCGTTAAAATCGATAAAGGATCTGACGTTGAATTCCTGAACTGCCTATACGGGAAGGATAAAAATGTCACATTGAAATTGTGGTAAGAAAGTGATTGGTTTTTTCTACCCTTCTCTCCTTTGGATATCTCGCTTTTTTAGAAACAATAGTATTCTCCTTTAATGAAAGAATGATTCACTTGAAAATGGTAAAAACAACTTTAAAAATTGCAGTTATTGTCTTTGCTTTGAGCTTGGCGGGATGCACCGGTCAAGGGAAAAAGGATACCGTGGAATATAGAAAACTGCCCGTGAAAGAGTATCGTGACAAATTAAAAGCCGGCTGGCTCGGCCAGATAGTGGGGGTTAGCTGGGCTGCCCCTACCGAGTTCAAATGGAAGGATGAAATCATGCCGCTGGAGGAGATGCCAACATGGAGGAACGAGTTAATCAACGAGGCGTTTAACCAAGACGATCTTTACGTGGAGATGACCTTCCTGCGCTCCCTGGAGGAGCATGGGCTGGACGTCTCCATCCGGCAAGCGGGCATCGACTTCGCGAACACGGAGTACCCCTTGTGGTGCGCCAACGAGGCTGGCCGGCGCAACCTGCGCTTGGGAATAGCCCCACCAGACTGCAGCCACCCGGCGTTCAATAACAACCCCCACGATATTGACTACCAGATAGAAGCCGACTATTCCGGACTTATCGCCCCTGGCATGCCCAACGTACCCATCGCCCTGGGTGAAAAATTCGGGCGACTGATGAACTACAGCGATGGCATGTACGCGGGACAATTTATCGGCGGCATGTATAGCGAAGCCTTTTTCGAGGACGACATCCTGAAGATCATCGATGCCGGGTTAGCCTGTATCCCCGCGGGATGCCAATACGCCGAGATGGTACGCGACGTGGTTGCATGGTATAAGGCTAACCCAAGCGACTGGGAAGCCACCTGGCAGTTGTGCCAGGAGAAGTACCGAAACGACCCCGAGTACCAAAAGAAGTCAAATGGCGGCATCGACGTGAAAATCAATGGGGCTTACGTGCTTATCGGTATGCTCTACGGGAAAAAAGATATAGAGCAGACCATCATCATCTCTACCCGTTGCGGACAAGATTCCGATTGCAACCCCTCGAACGCGGCCGGCGTATTGTTTACTACCATGGGTACGTCTAATCTGCCCGATCGATTCAAAGAAAACCTCGATGAGGAAACCAAGTTCTCTCATACACCTTACAATTTTCCGGAATTGCTTAACGTGTGCGAAAAACTTGCCAGAGAATATATTGTGCAACAAGGTGGACGCATCGAAGCCGATTCAAATGGAGAAGAGCTGTTTGTGATTCCCGTTAAAGTACCCGTCCCCAGTTCGTTAGTATTTAGCTGGGATCCGGAACCGATAGCCAACTCCCTTTTCACGGCGGAGGAGATGGCCCAAATCAGACATTTGGCTTTGGTAGATATACAGGGCGACCTGGATAAACGCTTCCCTGGATGGACCATCGCTTATTGCGGGTCCGATATGCAGCCGGGACTACGCGAGACCTACAAAGGGAAAAAGAACGTGCTTCTTACACACCCTTTGACCCGGGGGATGCCTTGCGTGCTGACAAAGGTGATAGATATTCCCGCCGGTAAACAAACACGCCTCAAGGCGGAGGTATCGCACCATGATAAGGGCGACTGGGTACTGGTTATACGGGTCAACGGATCTGTACAGAAAGAGGTGACGATCGGGAAAGATAGCGTGAACGAGGATGGATGGCTGGAGGTTCTTTTCGACCTAACCCCCTTTGCCGGGAACAACAACGTGAAAATAGACCTGGAGAACAAAGCGAATGGATGGTCATGGGAAGCCGGATATTGGAACGATATACGCGTAGAACAGCTCTAAAGCCGCACCCACATCCATAATGCCTTGCCCACTTACTATTTTCAATACATTTAATAAAAGTTATGCAGCGAAACAGTTTACTTATTTTACTCCTTACCCTATCGGTAACCCTGTTTTCACAGGTAAAAGACCAACAGTTTCTATTAGAACCAAACTCCATAAAATTCCATGGGGGCTTGGAAAGCGATATACAAAACTCCATAGTTAACTGGAATAAAGGGGTACTCCCCTACGCCACTTTTGTCAACTTGTTTCGCACGGGAAGAACCCAGTTCGCGCTAGGTGAGATGTGGGGCAAAGCAGCCCGCTCGGCAAGCTTGTTCTATCGTTATACACAAGACCCGGAATTGAAAACAATATTGGATGAAACCGTTAAGGATTTGCTCTCTACCGAGCATCCGAACGGTAGTATTAGTTGTTCGCCTGTAGAAAAGCAACCCGAAAGTGCCACCGGCGATATTTGGGAGCGGAAGTACGTGATGCTGGGACTGATGGATTATTACGATTGGGTAAACCCCGATCCGGCTGTTTTGGAAAGCCTTATTCGCCAGGGAGATTGTATCATTGACCAGGTTGGCCCGGCCCCAAAATCGCCCATCAATCAAATGGGATGGAGCTCTGAGAAAATCGAATCGAGCACCATCCTCGAGCCGATGATGCGACTCTACCAGATGACAGGCTACCAGCGATACCTCGATTTCGCCGCTTATGTTATTGAAGCAGGAGGAGCGAAAAATCACGACCTGTTCGAGAATGCCTACAACAACGTTGAACCATACAAAATGGCAGGAACCTACCCCAAAGCATACGAGATTACTTCGCTGTTCGAGGGATTGGTAAAGTACTACCGCGCAACCGGAAAGCAGGAAGTAAAGCAGATGCTGGACAACTATTACAACAGCGTGCGCACCCAAGAGATGACCATCATCGGTAGTGGTGGAGCCGACCAGCCCTACTATCCCAAAGTGAACGGGGAGGCATGGACTAAAACCGCTGTTGAGCAAACCAACCCGAACATCAAGCGAATGATGGAGACCTGCGTGGGCGTTACATGGATGAAGTATTGCAACCATTTGATGCGCTTAACAGGGGAATCTGCCCCGGCAGACCAAATTGAAAGGTACATTTACAACGGTTTGCTGGGAGCTATGAAACCCACCGGGGACGGGTTCAGTTACTCGAACCTGCTCAACGGGCAGAAAGTGGACGCCAAAGGTTGGGGACGTGGGTTCGATGGTCTGCTCGTTACTTGCTGTAACCTGAGTGGCCCGATAGGTTTAGCGCATATCCCGCTTATCGCGGTTACCAACTCTGAGCGGGGACCGGTTATCAACCTCTTCAATGCGGCGGATGTAAATACCACTACACCGAATGGAGAAGCCTTAGGATTAAAGATCGAGACCGACTTTCCTCAGTCGGGAAAAATAATCATTCATGTGAATCCCGAAAAAGCTGAAAAGTTTGCCGTGCAGGTAAGGATACCCGAATGGAGCCAAAAAAACAGGGTAAGGGTGAACGGTAAAAGGCTGAAAGTGGTGCCGGGACAATACGCCGTTATCGAGCGTGAATGGAAAGCCGGTGACCGCATCGATATTGAGTTTGAAATGATTGCCAGGTTGATAGACGCACCCAAGGGAAGCACCGAAGGCAGCGAAAACTATCAGGCGGTAACCTGGGGACCCATCGTGTTGGCGCGCGATGAGAACATCGATCCCGCGTACAATCAGCCTGTAAAAATTAAAGCCAACAAACGTGGCGTGGTGAAAGTGACCAAAACAACACCCTCCCGTTCCGATGCCCGCATGGAGTTTATCGTGCCTACCACAAACGGCAACATACGCATGGTAGATTACGCCTCCGTGAACTGCTGGGAGGGATCACACATTTGCACATGGCTACCCCTACCAGACGTGAACAACTAAAGCCATAAAACAAAGCGATAGGAGCCAAAAAAACTTAACGATTGTTTAATACCATCGTTTCGCATCGTTAATCTTTAAAATTTACGTAACTTGCGAACGTGCAACAAATGAAAAGCCGTCACCGGATCATAAACGATAACGGTGGGATTCCTTGGTACATCAATGCAAACATACCTCACGATGATCACATCGAGATAAGTGGCGAACAACAAACAATAAACAATAAATAATAAATAATAAATAAAACCTTTGAAGATGAAGAGAAAATTAAAAATGGGAATGGTTGGCGGTGGCAGCGATGCCTTTATCGGTGCAATACACCGCCGTGGTGCCTTTATGGACAACTTGATCGAGTTGGTGTGCGGCTGCTTTAGCGTCGACCCGGAAATATCCAAAAGCTCGGGCAAAGAGTACTTCCTCCCGGAACACCGTGTTTACGAGAATTACCACGAGATGTTCGAAAAGGAGATGGAGCTACCCGAGGATGAGCGAATGGATTTCGTCACCATCGTCACGCCCAACAAGTGGCACTTTGAGCCCGCCATGATGGCGCTGGAAAGAGGTATCCACGTGGTGCTGGATAAGCCGATGACCTTCTCCCTGGAGGAGGCGATACAGCTGAAGCAAAAGGTGGAGGAAACGGGACTTGTTCTCGCCCTTACCCATGTCTACTCGGGCTACCCGGCCGTGAAGGAGGCGAAAACACGCATCGCGAACGGCGAACTGGGTAAGCTTAGGAAAGTGTACGTGGAGTACACCCAAGGGTGGCTCTCCCAACGCATCGAGTTGCAAGGAGGGAATAACGCGGGCTGGAGGACGAACCCGGCCACCACGGGCAAGGCGGGTTGCATGGGCGATATCGGTACCCACGCGTGGCACCTCGCTGAATACGTCACGGGACTAAAAGTGCAAGAGGTGTGCGCGGATCTGCAAACCTACGTGGAAGGTCGCCCCGTGGACGATGACGGCGCCTTGCTGTTACGCATGGAGGAAGGGGTGACCGGGGTACTGATGGCCACGCAGATCGCCACGGGCGAAGCAAACAACATCCGTGTCCGGGTCTATGGAGATAAAGGGGGGCTGGAGTGGCGGCAAATGGACTCGAACAGGCTTTTCTTGCGCTGGGGAGACAAACAGTCAGAAGAGCTCTACATGGGTAACAACGAGTTCCTGGGCGAGCTGGCGCTTTGGAACACCCGAACCCCCGCGGGACACCCCGAGGGATTCATCGAGGCCTTCGCCAATATCTACCGAAATTTTGCCCTCACCGTCATGGCCAAAAGGGGATGGGAAGTTCCGGAAGGGCCGATACACGATTTCCCAACGGTGGATGATGGCCTCCGGGGCATGCAGTTCATCGAGACAGCCGTTGCTTCCGGTTACAACGATGAGGTGAAGTGGCAAAAGTGGATCCATCAATAACCATTATAATCTCATGAAGAAAACGAGCATCTTAATCGCCACCTTACTGTTATCATCCTTTTTCATGCAACTGCCCGCGCAATACCAGCCTGACTGGCAGTCGCTTGATCAGCGGGAGATACCCTCCTGGTGGACAGACGCCAAGTTCGGCATCTTCATCCACTGGGGTATCTACTCCGTGCCGGCTTACGCACCGGTAAACGAGGTGGAAGGCATCTACGAGAAGTACGCCGAGCATTATTACAACCGTCTCCTGACAGGCAACAAGCTGTTCCTCGATTTCCACGAGAAACATTACGGCAATGACTTCTCTTACGCCGATTTCGCACCGATGTTCACGGCGGCCTACTTTAACCCCGCTGAATGGGCCGAACTGTTTAAGGAGGCAGGCGCCAAGTACGTGGTGTTGACCTCGAAGCATCATGACGGGTTCTGCCTCTGGCCCAGCGCGTACTCGCCCCGGTGGAACAGCATGGTCACGGGACCCAAACGAGACCTCATCGGCGCGCTATCCCAAGCTACACGAGAAGCAGGTCTCCACTTTGGTCTCTACTACTCGCTCCTGGAGTGGGCGCACCCGCTCTACTCCCCCGCCACCATCGAGGAGTGGGTAGACACGCACATGATCCCTCAAATGAAGGAGTTGGTGAACGCGTACGAGCCCGACATCATCTTCTCGGACGGGGAGTGGGATTACGACAGCAAAACGCTGAAGAGCGAGGAGTTCCTGGCTTGGCTCTTTAACGCGTCACCGGTGAAAGAGAGGGTGGTGGTCAACGACCGATGGGGCAAGGAGACGCGCAGCCAGCACGGCGATTATTACACCACGGAGTACGACCTCGTCCACAGCAACAAGGGCATCGGTAACAAAGCCGACCACCCGTGGGAGGAGAGCCGGGGTATCGGTACGTCGTACGGGTACAACCAGTTTGAAACCACGGAGCATTACCTTACCTCCAAGCAGCTCATCCACACGCTGATTGACAAAGTGTCCAACGGGGGCAACTTCCTGTTGAACGTGGGACCCGATGGCAACGGACTCATCCCGGTAATCATGCAAGAACGGTTACTCGATATAGGAAGATGGCTCAAGGTGAACGGTGACGCGATTTACGGAACACAAGCGTGGCGTAGCGAGAACAAACCCGAGAGCAAGGCGATTGCCTTTACCCGAAAGGGAGGCGACCTATACGTTATCCTCAAAGAGTGGATGGATGCACCGATCGTGCTGCCTAACGTGAAACAGGCGGGAAAAGTGGAACTTCTCGGGTACGAGGGAAAAATAAAGACCACCCTGAAAAATGGGCGACTCACGATCACCCTCCCCATGATTCCGGCACATCGTATGCCTTGCAACCACGCGTGGGTGTTTAAAGTAAACAATTTCAAAGAGTAACTAACTTAACTTTCGCATGTCACTGTTTTATCGCTTTCAGGCTCGACTGGTGTGAACCAAAAACAAACGCATCGCGAAAGCCGCGTGCAACATGAACCCCATAGGTTCCAAACATTGGATTATTACAATCAAATCGTAAGAAACTGACTTGATTAAAATAATCATAAAAGGTTCCATACACCGAAACAAAAAAATAAAATAATCGTATGAAGAAAAAATGGATAATTCTCGCGATGCTCGCCACGATGGCATTTGGGCTGAGCGCACAAAAGCTCTCGTTTAACGAGGACGGAACGTTCAAAATCGTGCAGTTCACCGATATGCATTACTGTCACGGAAATGCAAAATCGGACACCGCCCTACTGCTGATCGACCGGATCCTGGATGCCGAGAAGCCCGACTTGGTGGTCTTCACGGGGGATATCGTGCTCGGGCCAGTGCATGAGGGGTGGGATCGAATAACAGCGCCTGTCATCGAACGGGAAATCCCGTTTCTCGTCACCCTGGGTAACCACGACCATGAATATGGCGTTTCACGCGATGAAATCGCGGCCATCGTAACAGCGCTTCCCTACAACATGAACAGCCCATTTGGGGCCAGCCCGGACCGGGTGATGGACAACGTGATCCCCATCTACGGAGGCAAGAGGCAGCTGCAAGAAAAGGCGCTGGTATACTGTTTCGATTCTGGTGACTACTCCTCCATGAACGGGGTGAGCGGGTATGACTGGATCACCCCCAAACAAATTCAATGGTACCGTGAGCAGAGCCTTTTCTACACCCTTAAAAACAACCACGAGCCGTTGCCGGCCGTGGCCTACTTCCATATCCCGCTGCCGGAGTATCGACTGGCGTTCGATGACGACAAGAACACCCGCTACGGGGTACGGAAAGAAGACGAGTGCGGCCCCGTGCTGAACACCGGCATGTTCTTCGCGATGAAGGAGATGGGCGACGTGATGGGTACCTTCGTGGGGCATGAACACGTGAACGACTACATCGTGGACTACCATGGGATTGCCTTGGCGTACGGCCACTTTAGCGGGTGGAAAACCACCTACACGCGCGAAATAAATGGGGTACGCGTGGTACTCCTAAAAGAGGGACAACGGGAGTTCGAGACCTGGCTCCACGCGTTGGACGGAACTATACGAGAGAGGGTCACCTACCCCACCGATTTTAAGAACGACTGAATCAAGAAACGAACAAGTCCATATAGATATTGAAACAAAAATCCACCGTAAACTGTGCCTAAAAAAACGTGTTAAAAACGATGCTCACGGTATCCTGCCCATATTTTGCGCGATTTGATAGGCACCCTATCCAAAAATTCTTTACCTTTAGCGCTTATTTGGCAAACAACACATAAATGAACAACCCAATATGAACAAACGAGAATTTATTAAATCCGCGGCCGTGATCACAGGTGCTGCGGCGCTAACCCCGTTATCGGCCACCGTGAAAAGCAGCCTCGCCCGACCCACGCCAAGCGGAAAGGGAAGTGCTATTGAAAACGGAGAAGCCGGCCAGAAAGCCACGTTAAAGAAAAGCCTCGGCTATGGCATGATCAACGAAGAGCTGCCGCTCGTCGACAAGTTAAAACTGGTGGTAGACCTCGGGTTCCACGGGGTGGAACTCAATGCCCCTGTAGACATCCCTATGACAGAACTCCTCGACGCGAAAGAGAAATCGGGCATCGAGTTCCCCACGGTCTGTAACAGGGACCACTGGAGTGTCCCGTTATCCGATCCCGACCCGGAAGTACGGAAAAAGTGCATTGAATCTGTCGCCCTATCGCTCAAGCAGGTGAAAGAGCTGGGTGGAGACACCGTACTCGTGGTACCTGGTGTGGTGAACGAGAAGGTCTCATACGAACAGGCCTACATCAACTCTCAACAGGCTATCCGGGAGCTAATCCCCCACGCGGAAGAGACCGGCATGCAAATCGGGCTGGAGAACGTGTGGAGCAACTTCCTGATCAGCCCCGTGGAGGCCAAACGGTACGTCGACGAGATCAACCACCCGTTGGTGGGCTGGTATTTCGACGTGGGCAACATCCTTCGTTACGGCTGGCCCGAGCACTGGATCAGAACGCTCAACAGACGTATCATGAAGCTGCACGCGAAGGAGTTCAGCCGTGAGCGCATGAACTCGAAAGGCCTATGGGAAGGGTTCAACGTGGAGCTGATGCAAGGGGATTGCAACTGGCCGGTAGTGATGCAAGCCTTACGGGAAGTCAACCATACCGGGGGATGGCTCACCGTAGAGGTACCGGGCGGCGATCGGAATCACCTGAAGAAGATTTCCGAACAGATGGATCAAATGATCGCCTATTTTTAACAATACAATATAAACATACAACCAAATGGAATCGAAGAATCATTCATTCTCAAGAAGAAGCTTTTTAAAGGGTTCGGTCGCCGCGGGAGCGATTGGCGCGGTCGGAGGAATCGGTGCAGTAGGAGGAATCCCGCTTCTCAGCTCCTGTTCTTCCCCCAAGCAACCAAAGGGGGCGGGACTAACACTTCCGACCCTACTTGACCAAGCACCCGACGGGAAAACTTTGAAAGCAGGTTTAATAGGGTGTGGGGGCCGGGGAACAGGAGCCGCGATTGACTTCCTCAACGCGGGTCCCAACCTCGAGATCGTTGCCCTGGGCGACGTGTTCCAAGACAAGATGGATAACTGCCGCAAGATCCTGAAAGAGCAAAAAAACGTGGAGGTGGCAGACGAGAACTGCTTCATCGGGTTTGATAGCTACGAGAAGGTGCTGGACGCCGGTATCGACGTCGTGCTGCTATGCACGCCCCCCCACTTCCGTCCCGCGCACCTGGAGGCAGCGGTCAACGCGAAGAAACATATCTTCATGGAAAAGCCGATCGCCGTGGATCCCACGGGAGTCCGCAAAGTGTTGGCCGCGGTGAAACGGTCGGAGTCACTCAACCTGAATATCATCAGCGGCACCATCCGCCGCTCGCAAAAGGATTACATGGAGACCCGAAGAAGGGTATTGAACGGTGAGATCGGGGAGATCACCGGGGCAAACATCATCCGGAACGGGGGAGCACTGTGGTACCGCAGCAGAAGGCCCGAATGGTCGGACATGGAGTATATGCTGAGAAACTGGGTGAACTTCTGTTGGCTCTCGGGAGACCATATCACCGAGCAATTCATTCACGAGATCGACGTGATGAACTGGTACCTGGGCGAGTACCCCGTGAAAGCCAGTGGCTGGGGAGGCCGTCAGCGGAGGGTTACCGGTGACCAGTACGACTTTTTCAGCATCGAGTACCTCTACGAGAACGGCATGCGTACCCACTGCGCGGCCAGGCAGATAGACGGTTGCTCCAACGGGAAGGTGGAACAGATCAACTGCACGGAAGGGTATGCCGACGCGGCCGGGAAACTGTACAACTGGAACGGCGAGGTGATCTGGCAATATCCCTACCCGGCCGAAGGCGACACCTCCTCGGAGTGGAACGTCACCAACCCGTTCGTGCAAGAGCATATCAACCTGGTTACCGCGATCCGAACCGGGGAGACCATCAACGACGGGGAGGACCAAGCCAACTCGACGCTCGTGGCCATCATGGGACGTATGGCTGCCTATACCGGGAAAGACATCACCCGCGAGGAGGTGTTGAACTCCGACCTATACTTAGGCCCCTCAACGTACGACATGGGCAAGGTGGATAACGTTCCCGAAACCATCCCCCTAGCCGGTGTGCAACATCAGGAATAATAGAGCGCGATGCGAAACGGCAACCCCATGTAAGGAAGCTGCTTTCATACGCCAAACGAGCCAACGAGAATCAATAATAAAATAAAGTTTTATAACGGAAAACATTAATCTATTTAACGATGACTTCCAGAAGACAATTTTTAAAGACGATGGGGGGCGTTACCCTGCTGACCATCGTGCCCCGCAACGTGCTGGGAAGGGGTATGCTGGCCCCGAGCGATGAGCTAACGAAGGGGATAATCGGGGTCGGGAGTATGGGTCAAGGCCATATTCCCTACGACAACACAAGGGTGGTCGCCATGTGCGACGTGGACAAGAAGCACCTCGAACGAGCAGCCGCCAAGGTAAAAGAGGCCATCAACCTGTACCACGATTTTAGGGACTTGATCCTCGACAAGAACGTGGACATCGTACACATTGCCACACCACCTCACTGGCACGGGATCATGTCGGTAGAGGCGGCCAAGGCAGGGAAGGATATTTTCTGCGAAAAACCGATGACACGTACCATAGGCGAAAGCAAACGGGTACGTGAAGCCATACAACAACACGGTAACATCTTCCGGCTAAACACCTGGTTCAGGTTTAAAGACAACTTCTACGGCTTGGGAACCCCGGTAAAACCGCTCAAAAAGCTGGTAGATAGCGGGATGCTAGGTTGGCCGCTGAAAGTGACCATCAGCAAGCATACCGGGTTCGACTGGAAATTTTTCTGGGTAGGCAAGAACCACCTGGAGCCGCAACCGATACCTGAGGAGCTGGATTATGACATGTGGTTGGGGCCGGCACCCTACAAGCCCTACAATGCACATCGCGTACACGCCACGTTCCGCGGCTACTGGGACTATGACGGTGGGGGATTGGGCGATATGGGACAACACTACATCGACCCGGTACAATACCTCCTGGGCAAGGACAACACAAGCCCGGTGAAAGTGGAGGTGGATGCACCGCAACAGCATCACGACGCGGTAGGCACGTGGCGCTCCATCACCTACACCTACGACGACGGGTGCCAAATCATTTTGTGGGGCGGGGATTACGGAACACCCGACACCCCCTACATAGCGGGTCCTAACGGAAATGTCTACCGCAACTTCAAATGCGATATACCCGATTGGGAGAAGAAGTTGGCCGACTTCCCGGAACCGGAGGAGCAGAACGTCGACTTCCTGGCATGCATTCGCAACCGGCAGAAGTTCGCACTTAACGAGATGAACGGACACCGCTCCTGCACCATCGTGAACATGGGCGCCGTGGCACTCCAACTGAATAGAACACTGGAGTTCGACCCGGTCAATGAGCTATTCGTGAACGATGAGGAGGCGAACCGCCTGGTGAACCAGCCCATGCGCGCTCCCTGGACGATATAATTTATACACCGAAATTAAAAGAGTAAAATAATCGTATGAAACATATACACTATATTTTAATTGCCCTGTGCCTCCTACTGGGAATCAACACAGCACAGGCACAGCTTCCGGCGGGAAGGAGCAAAGCAACGGTCATCGCCGATGCATTGGCCCAGTTACCGGCAAGCACGCAAAAACAGTATAACGAGTTAATGGCCGATCTGGTCAGTACCGGCGAAGAGGGAATGCTGGACCTGATAGGAAGAATGTATCCACCGGGGGATCAGAGCAACGAAACGCTTGAATTTGCCATCACCGGATGGACGCATTACGTGGCAAACGACCCGGCGGCTCGTGAAATGACTGCCAACGCGTTCGAGAAAGCGCTGAAGGAACCCTTGGACAAGGAGGTGAAGGCTTTCGTGGTGCGCCATCTGCGGATGATCGCCACGGACAACAACGTGGATGCGCTGGCTTCCCTGCTGAGTGACGACTACCTGCTACCAACCGCTGCCACAGCACTGGCTTCCATCAACAGCGACAAGGCGAACGAAGCCCTGCTGAATGCCCTTGAAAACAGCCAGTCGGAAGCGTTGAGCATGCACGTGGTCAACGCGTTGGGGCAAACAGACTACCCAAAAGTCGAGTCGACCCTGTTGGAGCTCTTACAACGAACCCCCTCAAGCGAGATGCAGCAAGTGGTGCTGAACGCGCTGGCCCAAGCGGGAACGAAAGCATCGGTGAAAGCAATGAGTGCCGCTGCCGCCCAGGCCGACTATAGCTACCAAAAAAACAACGCCACGGCTTCCTACCTCACGCTATTGAATCGTCTAAGTACTAACGAGCCGAAGCTGGTCGGCAAAGAGGCAAAAAAGCTCCTCTCGGCAGCTAAGAAGCGGAACCTCCAAGATGTAAAGGTCGCGGCAACCAAGCTGCAACTCTCGTTGCCCAACGCTAAAACGGAGAAAATCTTGCAAGGTGCCTTCAAAGATGGGAACCTCACCTACCTAAACGGCGTGCTAAATGCATACCCCTTCCATGACGATAAAAAGGCGGTCGCCCTGGTTGAGAAACAGTTCGCATCAACCAAATCGCCGGAACTTCAAGCCACGTTACTCCACTGGCTATCCAACCACGAGGTGGGAAACATCGTGCCCCTCGCCGTCCCGTTGACTGCCTCCTCTGACCTTATGGTACAGAAGGCGGCCGCCAAAGCGCTGACCAGGCATGGGGGCGACGATGCCCTGATCTCGCTGGCCGACATGCTGAAGAGCGATAACGATGAAACCGTAGCCTTAGCAAAAAATGCCCTATTAACGTTCAAGGGCGATATGGCCAACACCCTAACCTCCGTATTTGAGATGAGTGGTAACGAGGGTAAAAAAGCGATCCTGGAACTGATCGCCGCACGGAAAATGGAGGACCAATACGACCTCGTGTTTAACCAGATGTTCACCAACAATGCGACAGTGAAAGCCGCAGCGGCCAATACGCTTAAGGCGGTGGTCACAGATAAAAACCTGAACGACCTGTTCACGCTGCTGGAGCAACCGGGACAAACAGAGATCCCCGCGCTGCAACAAGCCATTAACGTTGCACTTTCCCACCTCCCGGCCGACCAACAGCTGGAGATGGTCACGGGTCAAATGAAGCGCTCCGTGAACAAGCACCTCTATTACAGCGCACTGAGTAACAGCGGATCACAGCAAGCCTTGGAGACCATCGCAGAAGCGTACAGCCAAGCGACCGGTGAGGAAAAAGAGGCTGCCTTTAACGCCCTGGCCTCCTGGAAGACATTCCATGTGACCTACTCGCTCCTGGACATCGCCCGCGCAAGCAACGATAAAACGGAGCTGGAAAAGGTGACTGATGCGCTGATCCCAATTATTCGCAATTCTGGAGAAACGGGGGCCGTCAAGTACCTCTACGCCCGTGAGGCCATACAGTTCGCGCAAAACGACCAGCAGAAGAACCAGTTGATCCAACTCATGGGAACCACCGGTCACTACCAGGCAATGCTTTTCATGGCGCCATTCATGGATCAACCGGCCACGAGTGAAGCGGCCGCACAGGCGGCGATGACCATCGCGATTGCCAACCCCTCCTTCGCGGGAGAGGAGACGACCGCGATCTTGAACAAGGTGAGCAAAACGCTTTCCAACCCCGATGCCGACTACCAACGTCAATCCATCGCCAAGTACCTGTCTGAAAATCCAACGGAGGGAGGATTCATCTCCCTGTTCAATGGCAAGAACCTGGATGGATGGAAAGGGCTGGTAGAGAACCCCATCCAACGGTCAAACATGAGCGCGAGAAAACTGGCAGCCGCCCAAAAAGAGGCCGATGAAGAGGCAGCCAGAGACTGGCAAGTAAAAGAAGGCTGCATCATATTCGACGGCTCTGGATTCAACAACCTCTGCACGGAGAAGCAGTATGGCGACTTTGAAATGCTGGTCGACTGGAAACTGTTCCCGGGTCCCGAACCCGATGCCGGCATTTACCTTCGCGGAACCCCGCAAGTGCAGATATGGGATACTGCCCGCGTGAACGTGGGAGCACAGGTCGGGTCCGGCGGGCTCTACAACAACCAACAAAACCCGAGCAAACCGCTAAAGGTGGCCGACCAAAAGGTGGGCGAATGGAACACGTTCCGTATACGGATGATTGGGGATAGGGTCTCGGTTTGGCTAAACGGCGAGTTGGTCACCGACAACGTGATCCTGGAGAACTACTGGGATCGGAACCAACCCATCTTCCCGGTTGAGCAGATCGAACTGCAAGCCCATGGCAGTAAGGTGGCTTACAGGGATATCTACATCAAGGAGATCGAGCGGGTGCAACCTTATACCCTGTCAAAAGAGGAGGAGGAAGAGGGTTTTGTAGTGCTCTTCGATGGTACCCACATGCACCATTGGAAAGGAAATACCACCGACTACTTCATTGAAGATGGGGTCATGGTGGTAGATCCCAGAGGCGACAGCAAAGGCTGGACACGCAACCTCTACACTAAGGAAGAGTACGACAACTTCGTATTTCGCTTCGAATTCATGCTCACCCCCGCCGCGAACAACGGGTTGGGTATCCGCACCGGTACGGAGGGCGATGCCGCTTACATGGGCATGGAACTGCAAATCCTGGATAACGAAGCGCCCGTTTACGAGAAGCTGCAACCCTACCAGTACCACGGTTCGGTATACGGGGTCATTCCCGCCAAGCGGGGTTACCTAAAGCCACTGGGCGAATGGAACTACCAGGAGGTCATCGCGAACGGCGACCGCATCACCGTTATCCTGAACGGGACCACCATCCTCGACGGGGATATACGCGAAGCCTCCAAAGATGGGACCATGGACAAGAAAGAGCACCCAGGGCTGCTCAACGAATCGGGACACATCGGCTTCTTGGGGCACGGCTCAAAACTGAAGTTCAGGCATATACGGGTAAAAAGACTGTAAAAAGTACATACCAAAACATTAAAATAATAATCGTATGAAGAGTATTAAAGGAACACAGACAGAAATTAATCTGATGAAATCGTTTGCCGGGGAATCCCAGGCAAGGATGCGCTACACCTATTTCGCGAGAGAGGCCGACAAGGAAGGATACAAGCAAATCGCGGCTATCTTCATGGAAACCGCCGAGCAAGAAAAAGAACACGCGAAACGGATGTTCAAATATCTGGAAGGCGGTATGCTGGAAATCACCTCTACCTTCCCGGCAGGCGTTATCGGGACAACAGCCGAAAACCTGGCAGCCGCGGCTGCCGGTGAAAACGAAGAGTGGACAGAGCTGTATCCTCACTTTGCCGACGTTGCCGAGGAAGAAGGTTTTAAGGAGATTGCCACCATGTACCGGATGATCGCGAAAGCCGAGGCCATTCACGAAGAGCGCTACTTGAAGCTGTTGCAACGGGTGAAAGAGGAAACGGTATTCTCGCGCAACGAAAAAATCGAGTGGCAATGCCGCAATTGCGGGTATGTTCACGAGGGCAAAAATGCACCGAAAACATGCCCCGCTTGCTTACACGCGCAAGCCTATTTCGAGGTTAAATGCGACAAGTATTATTAGTCGACTAGCAATCATCCAGGAGACCATATCCTGAAAACCGAGTACTTTAAAAAAGGCCGTCTACTTTTAGGCAGCCTTTTTTACTACTTCATAAAAACCGATACGCCCAGATACCAACCGAGGTGAGCATCCAACTTGGCTTCCCCGGTCATAAAACCTTTCGTTTTGGCGATGATCCCTATATCGGCGGCGAAGGCTGATAAACGGGAGTGGGTAGCCACCGGGAACTTGTATTGCAGCCTGCCATCTACCGCACCCCCCGCGAACACCTTTGAAGTGTTGAAATCGAGTCCTTCCGGTTGCATCCAACCGTGTAAGGAAAAAACCGTCTTGAGGTTTTCGGTCAAGCATACATCACTCATTTGCATACCCAAAGCCGGGAACCACCGCGTTCTGTTTTGATGTTGCCTAAAGTAGAGATGCGCGTTAAACCGCCTTGCTTGTAGCCAAATGTTTTCATCGATGTAATCGCCGAAGGGCGACATGCCATACCCAAGGCTTCCATTCACCCGGCAACCGTTCTTCATTTCCCATCCCGTTTTACCCAAGAGAAGGGGGTCGATAAAGTTCAACAGCGAGCGCCAGCCCACCCGTTTGGCGAACCTTCGCTCCTCGGTCGTCAGCTCTTTCGATCGGGTATACCGGTAGAACGGCATATCTGGCCGGTGCAAGTGACGAATCGCCCCGAAAACGTCATGTCCCACGATATCGCGCTCCAACTCATCCTTCTCTTCCTCAAGTTCGATATCCTTGTTGATAGCAACGGTAAAGTAATAGGCGATAAGATTCAGTTTGCGCATGAAAAACTCCATTCCCAACACGTTGAAATCCTCTTTCCCCCAATT